>Ga0247757_10000047_pt1 | contig 88805 bp, 103 predicted proteins | sample UWRJL126311R4_FD_180929 | JGI IMG/M metagenome (GOLD analysis project Ga0247757, IMG submission 180929) | Plant litter microbial communities from Arlington Agricultural Research Station in Wisconsin, United States - UWRJ-L126-311R-4 | ecosystem: Environmental > Terrestrial > Plant litter >...
TGAGTTCAAAGGGAGATATGAGGTATTTGTCTTTGGAGGGAGAAATACTATCTTCAGCTGGAGTCAGATGGCGCTGGTTGCACCGCTGCAGAGCGCGAGTGGGGGTATCGATAATATCGTGTTGGAAGTCGGCATCGGAGGACAGGGGGACAGTGGAAATAACACTCTAATACCTCCGCCGCCTAGCAACGGATCAGGGCACTCGGTGAGAGTATCTATGGCTATGGGCTTCTTCGTGTCTGCCATCTTCTTCATAATGGTAATTTGAGCGACGGTCGAACAAGAGTACAATCCATTGAAAGATATTACCCCATCAACTCTACCTCCTACATCTAGCTGTCGAAATCGTAATATGCAATGACGTGACTCAAGCGGACCTCACGGCAGCTATCTCTGCGACGCGACGTCTCTGGCCTTGCTCAATCAGGAAGGTGAGCTACCCCGCCTGGTGTAGGTGGGGCAAGTCCGCGCAAATACAATCATCCCCAAACATACCACGCAAGCCCCCATTCTAGCCTTTGCCCCTTTCCCCGCGCCTCAGGCCCAATGTCGTACCTCGCTGACCTCTCCAAAACCCTCGCACCCCGCAAAACCCAGTCAAAAATGCCCGTCGTCGACATCCACACGCACATCTACCCGCCGTCGTACGTGGACCTGCTGCGCTCCCGAAAAACAGTACCCTACGTGCGAGCATTTCCTGACGCGCCTGATTCCTCGCGTTTGATTATCCTGCCTGGTGAAGATGATCCGTCGACGCCGTCTACATCGCGCGGACGCCCCATTGGCCCAGAGTACTACGACATAACGCAAAAGATTGCTTTCATGGACCAGCACAAGATTGACAAGTCGGTTATTTCGCTCGCGAATCCGTGGCTGGATTTCCTGCCTGCCGAGGGGGCAGGCGAGGCGGCACGCAAAATCAACGACGACGTCAACGACATATGTTCTAAGTATGGTGGGCGGTTATATGCATTCGGAACGCTGCCTCTAAGTGCAGATGCAGAAACAATTGTGAAGGAGGTAGAGAGGCTGAAAGGGCTGAAGTACATGCGTGGTGTGATCATGGGAACGTCAGGGCTGGGACAAGGGCTTGATGACCCAGCGCTGGATCCGGTGTATACAGCGCTGGAAAAGCACGAGCAGATGATCTTCTTGCATCCTCACTATGGGCTACCCAAGGAGGTATACGGACCTCGTGGTAATGAGTACGGACACGTTCTCCCACTTGCGTTGGGCTTCCCACTCGAGACGACGATTGCAGTGAGCAGGATGCTGTTGAGCGGCGTATGGGACAGGTTCACAAAACTCAATGTTCTGCTTGCGCACTCTGGAGGCACACTACCATTCTTGGCGGGAAGGATAGAGAGCTGCATTCTGCATGACGGGCATTTAAAGAAGAGCGGTAAACGGGACAACCGGAGAGATGTATGGGATATCTTGAAGAAGAACATCTATCTTGATGCTGTCATTTATTCCGAGGTGGGATTGAAAGCTGCGGTAGAGGCGAGTGGTGCTGACCGGCTACTTTTTGGTGAGTGCAAGTCAATACCGATCGCATAATGTATACTGATGTTCCTAGGAACCGACCATCCTTTCTTTCCTCCGCTTGAAGAGGATGTTGAAGAATGGCACAGCGTGAACGCGAATTACACTGCTATATCAAAAGCATTCGATAGTGATGAGAAGGCACGGGATGTGCTCGGTAACAACGCTATGCGTGTACTGAAACTAGATGAGTAGACATCATACCTAGCAAAATGCATCAACCCAAGAGATTTAATCATATTCTTCGTCTTCTTGTCGAACATCAAGCCATGCGTCTTGGATCATATGTTTGTTCTTTGCGAAACTCATAACAAGCCTGGACTATTACAGTATTAGAGCTACTCATCCAACCCCCGACGCATTGATTTTGAGCCGTGGCATGCTGCTAAATCGACTTGGGATCTTTGCGCGATTGTGGAAATTCTCTCCAATTTATTTATAGGTATTTGGACTCTTCCTTTATCACAACGGGCTGTGCAGGTTTGCGTAGCTAGTCTCCATGTCTGTCTCCTAGAATCGTGGCCAACGATGATCACGAGTATAGCGCTGAGCTGAGTGAAAAATCTATGAGAAGTACTAGGGAAAAAACATTGTCGCTATGATCTGGATGCATATTCGACTGGCACTCATCTGTCTCAGTTTGTCTACGGTGTGATCTGCGATCGTTGAGAACACCACAGCACCCACAAATCTGAGGTTTTTTATCTCGTGACATTCAAAGATTTTTGCAAGGTGATAGGGAAACGAACAAGTCAAGAGGTTGAGTAATATACAGTTGACCCGAAAATTCGATGCTGAGAGATATAAACTGCCTTTAGTTTTTCGAGCATATACATGCATACCTGCGTGCATCTTAGCAGACCGTTCTGGCTGAAGAGGGTCATGCAGAGCACTCGATATGATGATGGGCTTGTTAAGTCTCAGCCTGACTTAAACGGAGATGGTGTGGCATTGATAAGGAGCAAAACAGCCGGGAGGTGAGAGATTTCTTCTCTTCTCATACGTGTTTCATATCTATCAATACCTGTATTTTTTTGACTTGTAGGGCTGGTCTATAACATTCTATAATATTTGGTCAAGAGATATTCAACCGTCCCCTACGACTATAAGGGAATTTTCAATATAAAAAACTCACTGTAAACCCAGTTCTAAGTTCAATCAAGATTATCGCATATAAGTAAAATTGCTGCTGGACTGACCCTTATGCATTACAGGAATTAGTACGGGTAAGATCAATGGTGCAGTTAGAAAAGAATGTCTCCAGGGGAACCTGTTATCACAACTATGTTTGGTATAAGCGACGAAGACCACCCAAACCATACAGTGTACTCTGCAGCTTTGCGCATAATATAATATCCAAGGACAGACTACAGATAATCTGTCCTGACCGAATTCTCAACATTTCCTTACCACATCGTTGCATCCTTATCGAATCTGACGAGCTCTTTCCCAGCATCTTCCACATCCTTCCGAGCCTTCATCCTCATGTAAAAGATTGGACAGTCCTTGCTTGAGCAAATGACTTCGCAGTGCAAACTACCTTGGCACCTTTGGCACTGCGTCCATAACCTCGCGAATCGGACTTCTAGTTCGCTGACTTTGGACAGTGTTTTCTGATATAGTTCGCCGATTCGTGGTTGGCAATTCTCGCAGACGGCACCGTCTTTTTCGACTGCATTAACAAGCGGCTTCTTGCATCCCATACAAGTCTGTGTCTTCTTGGTAAACCTCATGAGACCACCGCTGGTCGGCGCAGCAACAGATATGGTACGCGTATGCTCCCCTGTGAGCAAGCTATTGGCTTTTTTCTCGCCAATCACAGGCTCAAAAATACGTCCAAGAGGCTTCGCGAGCTGATTGTCCAAATAATACTTTGTGTCGATCGGCATGTTGTGTTCCAGCACATAAATCGGATCTTCGGATTTTTCGTAATTTTTCGACCCAGCAGTGCCTTTAACCATCACATAAGCAACACGGTCGCCCAGTGCCGGAGCAGACCCATGGTCGCGTTTCTTCATACGCTCAGCAAGTTCAACGTGGGCTTGTTTAGCTTTGTAACCGCCTTCGCCTGATTCATCTTCCTCTTTGGTGAGCGCTTTCGTGATGACCAGATTGGACATGTCAATCTTGTTCTGTAACAAATCTGCGATGGTTTCTTTGACGAACCTTGATAATGTTAGCCGGGCATCATAGAAGGAGTTGGATGCGACTTACTCCTGAGCACCTTCAGGGTCCTTGTCTATCAATAACATGCGCAGAGATGTCTCGATGACGGTTTGGACAAGACGGCAATTATCACGGCGAACGGTCTCAATACCTTTCGTGTCCATTTTATCCCATGTCTTTGAGTTGGTCCAATACAATCCAGCATATCGTTTCTTGTTGATGAGAAGATACGGGTAGTAGACCTTTTCAAACTCGAGCTTGATGGGCCTAATGAACTTCCCCGAAACGAATTCGGCAGCTTCTTCACCCAACTTCATCGCTTCCGCGAGCTCTGTGGTCCCGAACTTCACCATGACTGAATCTGTGTCACCGTAGATGACTTCGGCATCATGGCTGTACCCATTCGCGATAGTGTACTTCTCTTCGACGACCGCCTTTGTCTTCTCAATCATTTCACGACCGAAACTAGTCGTGCTCCTGGCAATGGCAAGGCAAGGCAATTTTCCGGTGGTAGCACCGGTAAGACCGTAAACCGAATTTGCGCTGATCTTCAAAGCTAGCTGACGACCATTCAACACAGCTTTCTTGAAGGGATCTTTCTCGATGGCCAAGTCCTTCTTTGCTCGTTTACGTGCGCTTAGCAATTCTTCTAGAATTTGCGAGAGTAATCCTTTGCGGACCTTGGCTGTGCAAAACAAGTCGCCGTGGGGCGTTTGGATATAATCTTCATCCTTCTTCATGTTCAATTTTTCGACCGTTTCTTTGTTCAGCAAAGTTGTATAGCAGAGATTATGGGCTTGCATGATACTGGGGTATAGTGACGCAAAATCGAGAGTCGCAACAGGCGACTGATAATAACCTCGTTTTGGTTCAATGACAGTGGCACCTTCGTATTGTTCGTCACCGCCGGACTGATTGGGGAGGTCAGGGATGAGAAGACCGTGCTCTAAAGCTTTTCGGAACAATTGACTCAAAAAACGGATCTGTTGCCCACGAGAAAGCAAGAAGTTGAAGGGCACACCCGTGACTCTCGCCATCTCCGTATAATTGACCAAGCACATAAGCTTGTCTAGCAGTCTTTGAGGTAGGAAGGCATCCTTGAGGCAGTAGACTGCCAATCTTCTGCGCGAATTCGAGTCGCCGTGGTATAGCTCAGTAATCATGCTGTGGTGAACGTCCTCCTTTTGTTCGTTGAGGAAATGAGCGCACACTGCATTTAGTGTGTAGCTTCGCAAGTGGTAGTCACGTTGAATGAGCTGTAGTAAATCAAGTTGGATACGACCGTTGATATTGGTGGTCTTCGTGTCACGGCTTCCTAGCTGCTTGCTCGAGAATTTGGAGACGTCGTGTTTTGAAGCTTTGTTCTTAATCCGTGACCAGTATGGGAACCGGTTTACCTTGAGGTGCCTTGCGCGATCTAGGAGGTATGGAAAGTCGAAGTTCGAAGTGTTGTATCCGATGATGACATCTGGATCCACCTCCTCAAGAAAATCACGCCATTTCATGAGCATGTCCTTCTCATCGTGGAAACAAAAGATCTGCGTCGCGGCAATAGGACTGACAGTGTCCATGCAAAAAACGTTCCTAACAAATGGCTTCTCCTCACCATATCTAGTAACAGCATTGGCGATCTGAATCACGGGATCGATTTCGGCTTTAGGAAATATTCCCTTCCTACCTGCGCATTCGATGTCAAACGAGAGAATACGAAGTGGAGCAATTTTGGAATATTCGCCTTCGGAAGCATGAGCGATCAAATCTTTGAAGTGGATCTGAGCTTCTATTTGACAATTCGAATGACGCTCGCGGGCTGGGATGAGTTTGTATTTTCCAGCAGGCGCCCCAATCCAAGACATACCGGCAATCTACTAGATTAGCGAACTTCAAGGGAAGAGGAAGAGTCAACATACACCCGTATCGATCATAAACCGTAGCACGTATGCTATATTGTCAAATGTGAGAATACCCCCCTCGGGACGTACCCAAAGCCGCTTCCAATTGGCATCCCCGTCCTGCACCAGCATTCGCACACGGTTGATCATTCTGTGGTTATTGACCGTGATTTTGAGATAAGGGCTCTTCTGATTCCCCTGAAACCGCAAAATATTTTCCTTCATGGTCATAGTCACGGAGTTTATTATTGCCGCGTGTTGGCTGAAGGATTTCTGACATTCTGCCTCGAGGTAGTTTCGGAACGCGTCGCAGTCATTCTTCTGAAAATTTAACGGCGCCGCAACGTAGAAGTAGTGGAGGAAATTCGTGACGTGAAAGAGAACCGAGTTCCCGTCCTATATTGGTTTAACTTTACTGGGGCGCGATATTACGCGTGAGTTGCTTACCTCAGTCACACCAAAGAGTTTGATCGTGCCCTTGCCGCCATTGAGGACGCCTTCTTCGGCATCTATTTGCTGAAACGTAACATTATGCGTCATTTCATCGAAATTTTCAGGTAGTGATGGCCTTGCCCATTGCTGGTCTTTCTCTGTGTTTTTCTCCCTGAGCGTTGCGATGTCCTGCGTCAGCTGCTCTAACTCTTCCTCCTCGAATTTGCTCTTTGGTGGCTGACTAGCGTTAAAGGAGCTGTTTACGGGCTTTACAGGCGCTCTCAGGCTCGTGCCGGAATTGTTTTCCATGTCTAACTTCAGCTTCTTCGCAGAGCGGGGAGATGGCTGTACATTCTGGCGGGTGTTGGAGGCTTCAGCGAGTACACGCTTCATTGGTGTTTTCGTAACTCCTGGCATGATTGATAATAAGAGGCGCAGTGTCCCACAAGAGAAAGAGAGGAAGAAAAGCGGGTTGTTGTGATGGGATGGGGGTGGTTCAGTGGACGGTGGAAGAGCGTGTAAGCCAAAGTAATCGACGCTAGAACACGAAAGTCGCGCCTTCCGCGTCATGGTCCGTGCAACCCCGGCCACGCGTTAATAGGCCACGGCAACAGTTTCATATTGCTTCCACCTTTCACTATATGCAGAAATTGTAAAGGTAAAGATCAGGGCCCTCAGAACTTATTGAAAATGTTTTCCGAAGGGCCTTAGCGTATTTACGCATTTCTCATTCTTTTGATGAGATCTACACAGAACAATCGCCACTAGCATAAAGCCGGCGCTCTTCAATGACAGCTTGTCTATCAATCCTGTCAGCGACATTCAAGCACATCTATCTTTATTGGATACCCCAAAGTTGATTTATACATCCAAATTTGTTCAACCTCCGGGGGTCTTGAGCTGGATAGGGTGTCACGAGCTCAAAAGAGAAGCTTTCAGCTGATGACATAGAAATCATTACCTCGTCTGGAACGGCGTTCGTCGAGCATCCACACTGCTTACCAGTATCAAGGCTCTATGAATCTGCCTGAGGAACGGGAGGTACTAAATGGGAACTTGTCCGAAGCATATGATGCCGAAACAGCCTGGCCAAGTGGCGGCTTATGTAACGTTTCCTCTAAATCTACCCCTCTAGCTCAAGAGGTAATTTGTTTTATTTCGATTGAGTTTTTCAGGCCTGAAGTCAAAATTACATGCTTTTAAGCCACATTGTTCTACGCTGCGTCAAAAATCAACTCAGAAATGGCACCCGACTCCAACGTCCTGATTGATCAGGTGGACAAAGCCGAAGACTTCGACCAGATTTTCTACTGCGTAGCTGAGGCTTTTGGTCGCCAGGCTCGCGACTCAATCTGGATGATTGTTAATCCAGGGTGGGATACTCCCAAAGGTCAACAAGAGGGCGCTGCATTTTTTGCAAAACGTTGGAAGTCCGTTACTACGGATAAAGATGGAAAGTCCAATGCTATCTACCTCAAAGCCACCGTTCCCGACCCTGATAACCCAACTAAGCGGAGAATAGTCGGCATGGCGAAATGGCAGCAAGCTTCTTTCATAGATGGCTACGGTGACCCGCCTTCCGATGAACTGGGCGAGAATTTTCTTAAAACTTTAGAGCCAGCCAATGCAAGGTTCGCTACTCAGATGTTCCGCTCATTGTGGAAGCGCCGCATTGCGTATACGAAAGAGAAGATCGCTTCAGACCCACCGGCTATTTTTGTGCTGGATATGTGCGCCGTGGATCCTGCTTTTCAGCGACGAGGCATTGCCCAGAAACTCGTGCAGTGGGGTCTAAATGAAGCAAAGAACAGAGGCCTCGAATGCACCACCGAAGCAAGCAGTATGGGACGAGGTGTGTACATGAAATTAGGCTTCCAACCCGAAGGCACATCCGACATTGTATATGAAGTGGATGATGAATTTAAGGATTGGTCTAAGCCGCCTAACCTATTCCTACGTACCGGCATCACCCAAAAAATGGATGAACTAAGCGACAGATAGCATTTTCAAGTTCTTCACTTGGGTGCAATGAACCGCATACATCAATCGTCCGATTTCATTCCAGATCTATTCACCAGCCAACGCGATTAAAGTGCTTGAGAATATCTGCCCGGGGCTACAGAATTTCAGTATGAGTTCCATAGTCAATGAGGCCGTCATATACAAGGCGCGACACCTTGATCTATTAGTCTTTAGTAACAGCACCTTATTGGTTTGTCGGTGAAGTTTCTAATTCCTCCTCTCTGTTGTGAATCATGTTCGACTGTCCAGACGGTCTTTCAGGAATTAGGAAAGGTGCAGATGCTAAGGCCTGCTTGGACTGCGCGTTTCACGGTGAGACCCCACCGACCCTTGTTGTGTGAATGTCACCAGAGCCTTTCACTCCGTTATACCCCACCTTGCACTGTCACCCCTTTAGTCTCCAGCTTTAGTCTTCATTGGGCACGATACCGGGTTCTTGCTATATATCTTGCTTCCACGGACCTTCTCTAGGTCTTCGTCAGGAATGTCGTATTCACTCTAGCTTGTAATTTCGTTCAAGCATTTCTTGCTACGTAAATGAAAACGCGCCAAGGAGAGGGCTTCATTCCCGTATCAACGGGTTTATATTGAGATATACGAGGGGTACCGATGACTCCAAGTATATGGTTTTGCTTTCATATGCTACATACTTCATTACAAAAGCCTGTTGAATTGTTTTCCATGGGGTATCTTTACAAGCGTTTGAACCGTACTAATATATAACTCGCTCAGTACTTAAACAGCCGACCTAGCACTCCCCGCTCTGCTCTTTGCATCCTCTTCTCCGTAATTGGTCTCAATTGTCGTATCCACTCTGATCTTTGCCTGACCATCAAGGCCCACTGATAGCCCGCTCGCGACTAAAGAATCTTCGGACCCGTTCGGATCACGGCTCCGGCTTATATGCGTATGTGAGCGCGAGTTATTGAGCATTCCACTAGTATTACCACTGGCGGTCAAGCGGTTTTCGTTGGTTCTGCGGCGCGCAGATCCGAGCTCATAATGCTTCCCGTAGCTGCTGGCATCGTGCGTCGTGTTGCCCAGGATTACGGACCGAAGGGCAGGTAAGCACGCGACAATGATGGCAATACAGGTCTCAATCATGGAAACGGTGCAAGTTAGCATCGTTTCGTTTCGATGCGAGTAGTATGCTCGAATGACTAGATGGCCAAGTGTTAGTCCTGCAGGCAGAAGGAGTGGCAAATTATCTATACGTACTGCTAGAGATGATTACGAAGGTACCCAGTGCGAACATGCCTGCAACAGCAAGTTTTTGCTTCATTTTCATCTGAAGCCTCGCGACCATGGTGATTGGAAGACACATAATGATGGCATCCGAAAAGATGTTGACTTCACATATGAATATTAGCATCACCGGTTGTACAACAAAATGATTCACATACAAAGAATCGTAATCCAATAATTCACAATTGAAGCTTTGGGATCGCATTGATCTACGTGTGATCGTTAGTAGGGTATTTGCAGTTGCACGGAGTTACTCACAGCTAGGATCGGTCGACCATCGTTTATCATACGGATAACACTGAAACAGGATATCGAAGAAGATTGTAAGAAATGTGGCTGTCAAAAATCCGAGGGCTATGTTGTACAGGAGTACAAGACGTGATCCCGGTGCCGCTAGGCTTTTATAGAAGAGGACGAGTGCAAACTTGATGCACCACAACGAGGCAACATACAATGTCGATCCAGGGATGATCATCTGCATGATCCCTTTGAAATTCTCCTGCGTCACCTTCGACATGTCACCTAACCCCAGGTTCCACATGTGCTGCTGGATAGCCAGATCCCCAATAAGACAGCACAGAGAGAGAACGATGAGGAAGTCCTCTACCCCCAGCTTACCAAGCCGTTTCCATCGATTGAAGAGACGCAGGCCCACAAAAGGCACCGCAGCGATGGTACAGATATACCAGGACACCTAAAGGACTTCAGAAATGCACGGGAAGACTGAGACTCAGTAGAACACTTACGACCTGGCCGAGACCTGAAGAACCCATTGTGCTGAGTGGTAGTGAGCCCAGCCAGCTGCAACTTTAGAATAGGAAATCAGATATCTAGCAAGGCGATCTGTCACATGTGGGTCAAGATTCGGGAGTTGTTCGAGAAGCACAACCGGTGGGGTTGGGGATCGGGCCTTTACATATCCATCCATGCGCAGGGTCCTCGGATACACATCCCTCCCCACATGCCGGGCCATGGTGACAAACACTTTCGTGTGTCATATTGCGACTTATACCTACTAAAGATGTTATTATGAGAAATGCTATCCAGGTATTCAATTCCAGCATCTGCTACCTCGTACACGGGCAGCCACTAGCCGGTAGCTCCTGCGGCGTCCGGAAAGAAATTTTAAGAAGGTCTACCGGCAGTCCGTAGTGCGCTGTATCAAGCGGCAACGGCGTTTTCTGGCAAATGAGAGTTGACAACAAGTGTGCATGGCGAGGGACAGTAAGGACCGTTCTGGACCAAGAGTCGGCGACATGAGGCGAAGTAAGGTTGGAGTGCGGACACGGGTGCTCAATGTTCGCCTCGGAGGAACACTACCCTTTAGTGTAAATCGGCCCGATAGCGTTCGATTCGGAGACGTCTTCCCTGCAAGCTAGTATGATTCATATCGTACGAGGACAATTGAATGGTGGACCCCGAGGTTCAAGCGTCATGGCAAGATATCCACAACGGAATGCCCATCTACAGACTACTCGCCATATCGCATAATCTAAGCCGCAAAGGATCTTCTCCCACGTGGCATGCGTGCAAGAAGGTGGCCCCTTCAAATACCTCAGTGAACTCTCGAGTGACGGTCTCTTCGTGTCTCTAGTGTTTTCAGTTTTCAGCCTTTCTGTCTCGCGCTATGCATATCTCACGTGTAATTACATTTGGTGCGGCTTTCGGAGCAGCTTCCGGTAGTCCACTCCCAAGAGAGAGGGTAGCGGCGTCTTCTGCGCCAGTAATTCAGCTGAAGCAGGCGTCTGTCAAGGGTTTCACTGACAAGTCTGGGAACGGCGTCTTTCTAGGCATACCCTTTGCGGCTACCACAGGGGGAAATAATAGGTATGTCTCTCGCTTCCCCAAACGTTCAATGCTCACTAGTCTAACCTGCCACCCTTTAGATGGAAGCCACCTCAAGACGTGCCGAGATCTGCTCCGGGTACTGTCTTCGATGCTACCAGATACGGTGCAACATGTCCGCAGGCAATTACGGGAACATCGTATTCGCGGCAAGGCGAAGATTGCCTGAATCTAAACATCTGGGTTCCTAAGTCAGCTGCGACTCAGTCCCCTCCACCTCCGCCAGGTACACCACCTTGACCTCCTAAGCCCCCTGGGCCTCCCGGCACGAAATTGCCTGCAGTGAAGACTCCCAGAGATCATTCTCTAGGAGGTAACGCTTACCACCCAAATCATCCTAATACTAGACATGCTGACCATATAGGCCCTAAGGGGGCCAGATCAGGCCTGCCAGTTTTTGTGTGGATGTATGGTGGTGCTATGGTCACTGGTTCGAGCAGTAACCCCGCTTATCAAGGCAACAACTTCGCACGCAAGAACGTAATCTTCGTTAGTTTCAACACTCGCGAGAGCATCTGGGCATATCCCAATTCAAAAGAGCTCGCGGATCAGTCAGGCTCGCAGAATTTCGGCATTCTTGATGTCGACAAGGCGTTGCAATGGGTTCGTGACAATATTGCTGGTAAGCGCAATCTGTAGACCCTTTTGAATGTGCCTTGACATGTATTAGCTTTTGGTGGTAACCCAGACCATATTGTCTTCGGCGGCCACTCTTCTGGCTCTGTTCAGGTGGACCACTACCTTTGGAACCACCCTAATACGTTTCTCAAAGGAGCTGTCCAGATGGCTGCCAACGCTAAATCCGGTCCTGCCTATGCTCCTACTAACCAAGCGCTCGACATTGTTGCTGCCGAAGTGGGCTGTCCGACTGGCAAGGGGCAACTCGACTGCCTGCGCAAGGTCGACGTTTATGCTTTCCAGACGGCCAACTTTAACTCAACCTACAACACATGGTTTACGCCAGTTGTTGATGAGAAAACAAGGTACCAGAACTATGAGGCACGATTTGCCGCTGGCAAGTACGCCTCCCATGTACCTTTGATTACGGGCAACTCCAACTACGAGGGTTCTCTCTTTGGTCTCGTCTACAGCTTCGAGAACACCGACTTCGCAAAGTGGATTAACAGCTTTGATGCCGATGTTGCCGAGATACCAAAGGATTTGTTGCTCAGTGCATACAACCCTGCCGACTACAGTGATGTCTCTGCTATGAGCGGCGCCCAGTATGGAGACGCCCGTTTCTTTTGCCCTGTTGACTACCTCATCGACTTGCGCAGCACCAAGCAGAACACCTGGGCTTATCGTTTCTTCGCCGAATATGCAAGTGGTCTGCCCGTTCAGAACCCCCCGCATGGTGGCGAGATCCCGTACTTCTTCGGTGGTAATGAGGTCTTCGCTGGACAGACTGTGTCCGTTGATCAACAGGCTTTAGCCGATTTCCAGAATGACTGGTTTGTTTCGTGGATTAAAAGCCCTAGCGCTGGTCCAGGATGGAACAAGGTATCCCCCAAGTCGGGAGACATTGCGAAGCTGGGTGTACCGGGCAACCAGCTCACTATCCAAACTACAAAGACGTCAGACTTCAATGCCAGGTGCCAGTCAGTGAGTTGCCTTCAAATGCCATGTCTCCTTGAATTCAACTCTGACATACTTTCAGGTCTACAACCCCTATCTCCCGCAGTATCCTGTGGTTCAGGATGTGTACCCTTCGTTCATTTCGCCGACTGCATGAACAAAGTCAAGGCAAAAGTTCTTATGTTATGAATATATATTTTTGTCAAACTACGCAGATATACTGCAAAATGATTTCATACCCAATACGTAATATGGCTCCGAGGTCACACGTTGCCGAAGCACATCATGGATCTTGACATCCACGTGGATATCCCCGCTTTAACCCTCGTACTTGGAGAGGGATCGTATCACAAGCGAGTTGATAATCATCTTGCAGATCATCCCGGCGCCCCACCGTGCATCAATTTGCAACATTCTCCGCCGCACCACCATGACCCTGACCTTCCGTGCTCCTTAGCCCTACCTGCCCAACATCCTTATTTCTCCACCCCACATTTCATCGTATCACAAGATAGAACCCTAGAGATATATAAAAAGACCCAACCACACACAACCACAGAAACGCGTTTCGGAAAACTCCTAGCTTGTCCTAGCCTAGACGATGTCTCAAACAAGCAAGGTCGCGGTGACATCTCTGCGAAACGCCGCGCGATCAAGCAGGCCAGTTTACGCCACGGAGCCGATTCATGCGCAATAGCGAGCGAATGTCCCGCGCGTGGCGCATTCCCCTTTCTTCTCCTTCTAAGCCATGCCATGCAGAGTTCAATAGCTTCGGCAGCAACGCTCCGAAAGGGTAACATGCCGAACGTGGGGCTTCTAAAGATCTTGGAGAGTTAGTCGGGGTGCGCTATAGGCGTGAACTTCTGTTTCAAGGTAGTCGCTCCGGATAGGATGCCGAGAGAGGAATCTGTCGCGGCGTCAATAGTGCATTAGACATGTATTTGTGTTTCTGTGACCACAGGCAGGCAGAACTCGATTGGGGGTGCACGATTCACTCGACCCGACAGCTCGTCGTGAAGGATGAAGCGAATATGCATGACAGTATGTGCATACTGTGAACACGCAGCTTGGCTAAATGTCCTTCCTAAAATTTACCCACAGTGGAGGTTTGTCTTATGGAAAAAAAAAAGGTCGAATATGATTTTCCTTGAGGGCTTTGGTCCGAACCTGGTTGAGCTTTCACACACAAGATGGATACACGTTGTAAACACAGGAAAAATCTCAATGATAGGAGTGCTTTCACTGTCACTATAACTCGAGGAAACGATAAGAGAATCTCGAAGGGGGCGAGGGATTTCATGAGAGGGCTTTACGTACAGCAACAGAGGATAATAGAGACCTACGAGAGCTCTCTATTAATAGTATTTCGTATCTTATTGTCGACGTTGTTGCTTCCGTAAGGGCCTGTCGACAACTCTGAAATAATTGGTAGCGCCACCCATTTACCTTGTCATCTGCACGATACTGCAGGAGAATACAGAAAGACTGCTCCTATTTACTTAAAGAGCGTTGGCTATCCGTAGTCTCAAGTTGAACATTAGAGGGATTTTTTTTCGAGTAAGTCCATCATCGACGCATAGTTTATAGTTACATCTTCAGCTGAGAGCAAATAAAATGCCACATATACTACCACGAATTTCCTCATATACAGAAACCCAGTGTCTATTCAGAAGTCCAGTGATGCTTACTTGAATTTTGGTGCTTATTGATATGGCATCTCTTGATTTGATACTTGCCACACGTTTGATATATTCAGTAATTAGTTCCATAGCTACTATATATGAACCCCATGTGGCAGTTTTCAAGGCAAACATAGATCTTAGCGCTTGTGCGGAGCAATAGAATTCCTTTTTTTGCATTAAATAACACCTAAAATTTTCTGATGTAATGAAATCATGCTTTGATTGGGAGTCCCTTCAGGGTTATCCCATAAGCTAGACTAAACGTCTTATAGTAATGAGAAAGGCCGCGATTCAACATAAATAAGAATAATCCCTTTACAGCCTGTTAGCTGATTTAAAGCCATTATAATTCAACGTTCCTCACACTAGTTTTTTCACGTTAGTTGCTCAATGCTTTGAGTTACCTTTTGTGATTAGCAAGTGAAGTGATTAGTATTTCGAAATATGCCGGCTTATACATAGAAAAAAGCACGCAAAAATGAAGATCTTCACCACACCCAACTGTTTGGGGCATTTTATACAGGGACAGATATGGACCTCGGCAATGCATGAGTGAAAACAGATCGATTGGTTCCACCGTTGACCATCTCAATCAGTCAATTTCCCGCACATAACCTCCGCATATCCGGGTAAAGCTCACTGTTGCTCTCCATCGGTAGGCTACGTGTAGATTTCTTCGGTGAAAGCATTCAAGCTCACACCCTCCTGGGCAATATCCTCTTCCTTGAGGAACAATAGTGGCATCTCGACAAGTGTGCCCTTGATCTGAGACAACACCTCTTTGACTTCACGTACACCCTGCTCACCTTGGCTAAAGTTCTCTGCGACTACATGGCCAATCTTGTACAGGCTTGGCTTCTTCTTCTCCTTATCACCCTTCTCCTGGCCAAAGAATCGTGAGTAGTACTCGTCGTACTGCTTCCAATTTCGAACCTCATCCGAGGGCACTGGATGAAAGACCTTGCCAAAAGCATCAGTGTTGGTTTTTGCACGCCAGTTCCAGAACGATTGGAAGTCATCTGAGAGCGGGTCTATGACTTTACGATCCTCTTCTGAGTCCCAGTCATATTTGTTAGGTATGCCAATAGGGTGGAAATTTTCGTCTGGGCGCTCTATGTTCTGTGGCCTGAGCAAGCCGAGGTGTTTGCGGAAGATCTGGCGGCGAAGGGAAGTGGCAAACTTAGACGCGCGCCACTGGCGGCCATCCATATATGAGTTTACCGAGTCTGAATCTTGGACGATGACGGCAATCTCGGAATCATGGTCGCCTAGTTGCGAACGATCGTTCAAATTCGCCGAACCACAAATGACAATCTGATCATCCGCAATCAAAAGCTAGAAACCGTTAGAAGGCAGTCTGCAGTTGACCAGGTTCATGTACCTTGCTGTGGATGTACAGCTCCTCGCTTACAAAAGCGTCAATCTCTTCCATGGCACCACCTTCCCAAGGCACGTTGCGAATATCTTCGCCACCAAGCATGTAGCACTGTGATAGATTAGCAACTAGGGAGCTTCGAGCTTAGCATATCACCTACTTCGCTAACGGAATCCCAGCGTCCGTCACCGAGACCTTGGTGATGCCCAATTTGAGACGCCGCCTGCTGATACCTATTGTAGTCGTCTCGCTTGTACTCATCGGGCCTGTCCTGTTGCTGTGGTCGGCCATACCCGCCGCCTGTCTCATAGCGCTGATCCTCGCCATATCGGCCCGTATTGCTAGAAGATGCATCCATTTCATACACACCGTACTCAGAGGAGGGCGGAGGGCGATAGGGCTGGTAGTCACGAGTGCCCTGAAAATCGCCGCGGTTGGCTTCATGGGCAGCATCGTAGCCTTCTCGAGCCTGTTCGTACGATACACCACTGCGCTCTTCTGCAGCGCGCATGACACCGGAAGCATTGATACGGTCGTAGCTTCGCAGGTTGTAGAACTGTAGACAGTTAGCCTATGGAGAGTGATGGAAGATGCACATGACTTACCCTTATGTAGTCCATTGGATTGTAACCTGCTTTGGCGATTTCTTCATAAATTGAGTGTCCACCGCGATTGATGGAGTCGTACTGGAACTCCATAATCGCGCGAGTGCCTAGGGCCTCTTCGCTCTTTAAGTCGCCTGCAAAAGCCGGCACAGCTGGCATCATAACCATCATTTTGTATCTGTAAGACATGTAAGTCGCTGGTCAATTGGTGTATAATGTCTTGTTTGGGAACAAGACCGACTACTTACTTCTCCCCGTTACGAGCAGCACGAATGATGCGTTCAACGATCGCAGCACCGACCTGATTCTTAACAGGTTTCTGCTCGTTTCCAGTAGCAGTGATAAAGAACTGGTTTTCGATGTACACAAAGTGCTTGCTGTTCTTGATGATCTCGCAATAAGCATTCTGGATAGAATGCTCTGTGGAGATATTATGGCTCCATTTGGCGGAACTGCGGGTTATTTGACACTCGGAGTTGCCTCGCTGGGATCCATGCTCAGCATGAGATTGATGTTGATGCTGACTAAATGAGTCATGTTGTCCATAACGATGGAATTGTTGCTGCGCCTGGTCGTAGAACTTCTGGCGAAGGCCTCCACCACGACCGAATATGCCGCGATCACCTTCCGAGCTATCACCGTCGAATCCACGCTCCCCTTCTCCATCATCACCACTGAAGCCTCGCTGCTGAGGTGGTGGAGGATAATGGCCGCCTTGCTGTGCGCCACTGCTAGTCGCACTCAATCTAGAGTAACGGGTGTCTTTCTTGCTATACTTTTCGTCGTAGATAAAGTTCCAGCGTTGGGAGAAATCTGCAGTTGTTAGACTTATTCAATGCGAACGATACTCTACAAGTAACATACGAGTTCTCAGATCCTGCACAGCAGGACCCGCAAGGGAGAGTGAGACATCAGACCAACCCATGCGCGAGCTCTGTGTTCGGTCAAGCTTGTTGTTCTCCCAATTTGGCACGTCTTGGAAGTCTAAAGGTGCACTGGGTTAGTTAACGCTAATATACATAGTATATATAACTAACCTAGGATTCGCGCGTTATTGTAATCCTGACCAGGAAATACAATGCGTTCCAGATCACCCGGATGTGCATCGGCAATCTGTCTGCGTATTAGAGGAGGACAACAAGTTCAAGGCAGATTAATACCTACAGCATGCTGGTTGGTGTCCCACCTGCCGTAGCAAAGATCAAGTCCACCCATAAAAGCAATTTCGCCGTCAACAAGGCACAGCTTCTCATGATGTGCCCAGTACAAAACTGTGTCATCGTGAGCTCCGTAGAGAGCCTTCAGGCTGTCCCCGGGTAACTGTGCCAATTTTGCTGGACTGAAGGACATGTTCTCCAGCGATTTCATGAAGGAACCTCCTAGGACGGCTGCATCTGGTAAATGATCGGGATGTCTGAAGACGGCAATATTCGGGTGGAGAGCCTCCAGGGCATGCTTCGTATGCGCAGATGAAACTGTAATTGGGGGATTGATCAGCGGGTCCGTCTTTTCGATTTCTTCCAGAGATTTGAAGATTACGTCCAGGCCCAACCTGGTGAGCCCTCTGGTGAAGGGGTCCGTGGATTTGGGTAGGAGAGAATGGAGATAGTTTGGTAAGGTTGGATTCAGGTACTTACGTGTCAGAGCCTGAGTCACCTCCTTGTATACAATGATATTGACCTTGACTCCTCGCTGAGCAGCAGCTTGTAACATGCGGTCAACTCGGTACTGTTGATTCTTTGCTGGCGGGCGGCGTAGATATAGTTCTGGAGACAACCTGTAATAGTAATTTATATCAGCCGAGAAAGCCGTTATCACTAAAGAGTAACCACATACCACCAGTCGAGAATCCAAATGGATTCGCGCGCATGCTCAAGCGCTATGGACACTGCATACATATATCCGCATCTAAACCTCGATCAGCACGGTTATTGAGAAGTTATATGAATCCGGCCCAGGTGTACGGCTTTTGGCCAGGTCGTGAATGTAGGTGGGTGTAATGCGGTGGCATGAGGGGGTATGAATTTGAAGCGTAAAGTTACGTACCCGTCAACATACCTGGGTACAGTCAGTTGAATTTCAAAGTTGGATGAAGGCCATGCTTACCACTTAATATCATTGCCGTGACGCTCCGGGGCAAAGCTCAAGAATCGATGCTGGGAGTGATACTCCTGGCCTGGTTGAGGCTGTGGACCACCATAGCTCTGTTGACCGTAGCCACTTTGTGAGGATGATCCTGGTTGCTGCTCGTCCTTGCCGGAGAGCTTATCCTTCAGGTCGCTACCGATTTCATGGATGGCGCCGTGAAGCTTGTCGAAAAGCGAGAGGCTACCTCCCCCATGTTCCAGATTGCCCTGCTGTGAGCATGTTAGCATGATTTCGAAGATAGCAGCACGGTGAGCGGTGAGACTCGGAGCGCTCGGCTGCTTCCTAAGCTGCACACCCTACAGCCGTATCATGCAAGGCATGTATAAGAAATATGCTCACCTGCTTGTTGCCCCCAAAGAGGCGCTTGCCCATGTCGCCAATGAAGCCGCGCTCTCCCTCCTGGCCGTCCTGCTGTTCGTGATAGTCCCCATACGCCATATCGTCGTCTCGGCGGCCGTAAGACATGTTTACAGAGGCTCAGAGTCGAGCCGTGTCTGCCGGGTGTGTTATATGCTGTCGAGCTGTGTTCCTAGAGCTTGTGTGTGATGGAGAAAGTTTGGGGTTTGGCAGGTCGGTGCGGATCCACTACAACCCCCGCCTCGTCATTGTGCTTCAGCTGCTACAGGGGTGGTCTCTCTGGCCTTCGTGCGAGCAAACAGGGAAATCACACGTCAAACGGAGCATTGGACCATAGCTGCAACTTCAATTGACGGGCTACAAAGTCGAAAAAGAAATGTGCATGCCAACAGTCGGTTTTCGCTTCTTGCGCATGTCCGCTCCCCAAAGACATGCCCCTCATTGCCCCGCTCCGCACTTGCATGGCCGTGTCGGTCATCTGTGTCCCACCATGTCTAATTCTGTATCACCCCGACGCGCACATCTAGTTGCCGTGTCGGCACCAGGCTTGCCGCGGAGATCAAAACATACAAAGGGTCCAGATCTGGATGCCGGTCTGCTGACAGATGGACCTCCTGTTCCGAGGGTATGGAGAGCTTTCGGTGACGTATGCAAAATCAGCAATCAGCATTACAGGCATTTGATACACTCGGATATCGCTCGGGTACCCCCCCGCTTCTTCACTCCCCTCACTAATTAGATCTCGTGAATAGCTATATAATTTGCATACTTGAGCTCAAAATAATGGCTGCACTTCCCCGCTTTGCTCTCTCCACTAGAATCGCTCTTCGAGCCATTGTGCCCGCTGCTTCATCCTTCACTCATCCGGTAGCGTTTACGGCATCTCGTCATTTTCACCTTACCAAGATGGCCAGCAAGCCAATTGTGACTCTTGATGTGTGCCTGTACGAAGTGAATCTGCAAACGAAGCTCACATTACGCAGTCGTCGCTTATCCCTCGCCTCCCTTCATCGTCGCCAACGTTATTCGAAGCCAAGAAGAAGAAGAACCTGACCTTTGAAGCCATTGCTAAAGAAGTTGGACGCGATGAAGTAGCTATTGCGGCTTTGTTCTACGGCCAGGCGCAGGCCTCTCCGGAAGACATTAAGAAACTTTCTGAAGTCCTCGACATCCCGGCTGAGACTCTCGAGTCGCAGCTTGCGGGCATTCCTGACCGCGGTAGGACCATTGACATGCCGCCTAAGGAGCCGTTGATCTATCGCTTGTTCGAGATCGTGCAGAACTACGGCTATGCGTACAAGGCGGTTTTGAACGAGAAATTTGGTGACGGCATCATGAGCGCCATTAGTTTTTCGACAAAGGTCGAGAAGGAAACAGACGAGAAGGGTGACTGGGCTGTGATCACGCTTCGTGGAAAATGGTAAAAATATGTTCTGGTTCACCAATAGTTCCAGCTGACAAAATTAGGTTACCTTACTCTCGTTTCTAGACAGCGAATATCTAGATAATTTTAATCTGATATTTTTTTGTTCACAATCCCTCTAGCTCTGTTTACCAATACCGCCACAGCGTGCCTTCTTCAGTTTCTGTCACGTGGAGTTGCCTGTGATAGTGCAAGTGCTCTGCCCGCAAGCCTATACACGTCTCATTTACTCTCTTTCCTTCCCCGAAAGTCACACTTGACAATACAGACGCCCACACCCCTCTCACTCCAAATCGTCTCCTTCCCCGTTTGTCATTGTAATCAAGCTCATTCGACGAAATATTTACTTCTTATTCCTCTACTGTGATCCCCGCTTGCTGCTGTCTCCAACAGCATCGCGTCAACTAACCTAGCAACACAGTTTATAGGCTTAACCCCAAACTCCTCACAATGCCGGAGCGCATCAAGTGCACTTATGGGAGCTGCAAAATGTGGTTCGACAGTGAGAAGGCGATGAAGCGCCACAAAGAGCAGAGCGACGAGCATGACTACTGCAAGAAGTGTGACCAGGACTTTGACGATTGGGACGAGTGGGCTCAGCACAAGGCCTTCCGCCCAGATACACACGACAAGGCATGCCGTATCTGCGGCCAAGAGTTCAAGACTACCTCTGGATTGAAGAGGCACATAGATTTGGCAAGTTCCCTTTTCCCAACCGCACCACTGGAATCCAGGCTAATGTCTGTTTATTGTTTAGTCTCATCGAGTGGACCAAAAGCTACCTTGCTTGGGCTGTGGCGAGGAGTTCCGAAGTGCCTCGCTCTACATTGAGCACGTTGAGTTTGTAAGTCTACCTTAGACGCTTCGATACTAGGCGCTAACTACACACCAAAGGGACACTGCAAAGTCATCTCTAACCTCGATTTCATTGGCCACATCGTACACAAGCGCCTTGTTGCCGACCTCTTGAAGGGTGACGAGACTTACCAAGCGTTCATGCACAAAATCTCGAAATTCAATGCTTCCCAAGATTGTGAGGATGAGGGAGGAATTAAGCTTACGGGCGAAAATGTGCTTGATGTTGAGGACGAAGGTCAAACTAAACACGTGGGTTATGCGGCTATCATGCCAGAGGTGACCGAGGACGAAGCGGCCGAAATTGCCAACTCTGATCCCTTTCCGCCGCTGTCGTCTCCTTGGGCTACTAACCTAACTTCAGGCATGAGCCGGATGTCTATCAGTGGAAAGTCTGAGTCCACCGTCAAGAACGGCTCGGTGTCTCATAGGTACGCAGCATGGGCTTTATCATACTTTCCATCCAGCTAATCACTCTGTAGGTCATCCCATGCCTGGACCGGCCGCTCATCTAAGACCCTCTTCCCTAACGCCATGCCCGCCCCCGTCCCCACGGAATTCTCCATCAGCTACCACGAAGAGCAGGTGGAGAGCCAGCACGGCATCAACATCATGAACACGCGCTTCTGGGACCCCCTCTGCAAGACGGACTACAAGCCCGAGCGCTTCTTCAACGGCGTCACCGAGACGTACTCGTGCCCCTTCGTCTGCGAGCAGCACTTCTCCAGCCCCGCCCACCTCGCCACCCACATCCTCGAGAAGCACCGCGTCGTAAAGTGCCAGTGCCCTCGCTGCTTCCGCAGCTACCACAGCATGACGGGCCTGGTTGCGCACCTCCAGGCCCTGGGCGGCAAGTGCGAGGCGAACAAGGCAGACGACTTCAACATCTATCTGGATAACATCACAGGCGGGTTCCTCAGCGTGAAGGACAAGGTTCGCGGGGACCACGAGTATGCTCCGACGATCCCCTTCATCGACAAGCACTCGGGCGTCATCGACATGTATACGCCCTACCAGGCCCACTACCAGCAGTACGAGGCGACTCGTCCGGCGGACTATAAGGAGCCGCCCAAGGTGACGCAGCTTGGTCACTCGTGGATGCATTAGTTTTCAAGATGGTGGTGTGTGGGTCGGAGGTCTATGGTCGAATGGGGCGTCTTGGCTGGCGAATGGGTTTATAGAAGGATGCATGGCTTTCTCTTTGCGTCCCCAGTTTGTCGTGGGCAATGGATTTCGATAATTGGGCCGAATATAAGAGATACACGGATTTCGAGTATGTAGACTAGCTAGTTTAGCTAGTGCTGGCAAAACGAAAAGGCACCCCCTGGGTCGTATACATCTTCTTTCGATTGAAATGTCATGGGACTGGACGGAATGGTGAACACAGAAGCCGGAAAAAAAGAGATCATGCAGCAGCCAGTTCTTTGACATTGTCTTTAATTTGTAGCACATTCAAGCTCCCTAATAAAGCTTCTGAAAGGGGTGCTACGATTAGGCTAGGGGTGGCTGATCCTATACCTAGCGGTGTTCATCATGCATAGAGCGGAAATTCCCGATGCCAACTCCTCACTCAGTCGGCTAATACTAACAAGAAACAAGAAAGAAAAAGTAAATAGTATGCAAGAAAAACAGAAACAGTGGTATCTCCTACAATACGCACCAGAAAAATAGAGAGAGCAACTTTGCTCTTCTGCGTGTTTCTGTCCTTGCTTCCCTCATTCCCTTTTTTTTTGTGTCTTCGGATTTACGTTTGCTTGTCTGCTTTTCTTTACGCTCTCCGCTTTACTACCCCTCATGGTGCTGCTATCCAGACATTACGATTTATGTGCATCTCCTTTTTCCATTGTACCTTCCTCCCAGGAACGTATTTTCATCCAAACTTCTCGAAAAAAAAGGGACTAGAAAAGGCGGACCTGAGGCGGCGGCGTGGCAGCAGGAGCGCTCGACTCCGGTATGGGCGTCCCCTTTATATTTCCGATATCGCACCAAGTGGTGTTCCCCGTCTTGATAGGCTATTTCAAGTATTAGCATAGAATTCAGTAAACGTAAGACGAAAGAAAAAACTCACCAAGCAAGTCAAATGATGGCACCACGAGCACGTCTTGCGATCCTCGTAAAAGTTACGTAGCAGCAAGATGAAGCCGACCAACACGACTACCAGGAGGGCGGCGCGGACGAGCCACCACGCCCACCAGAAGGGCTTACGGCCTTTGAAGAAGCCGACGGGCTGCTTGACGAATTTCTGGAGGCCTGGAGCACCATTGGAAGTGGAGTTGGCGGTATCGACGGTCGCATAAGGCGGCTCGTCGACGCCGATGCGTTCACGGAGTGCTTGCGGGGAGTGTAGGATGCAGATGCCTAGCACAAGGCCCATGAGGAAACCGCCTATGTGGGAGAAGTTGTCGAGACCTGGGAGCAGGCCTAGGACGAAGGAGATGGCGACGTCGAGAAGCAAGAAGAGGAGGTCTTTGACGGGGGAGCGGCGGGTGCCCCAGTTATAAAGTAGATCGAGGAGGGTAAGGGCCAGCACGCCGAAGAGAGAGCCAGAAGCGCCGACAGAGGCGATACCTTCGGCGGCGTAGTTGCCGCCCAGCACGAAGCCGAAGATACCGGTGCTAAGATAGACGAGGATGAAGCGGAGGGGGCCGATTTCCTTCTCCATGTCACGACCGAGTGTCCATTGGAGCAGCATGTTGAAGCCAATGTGGATGAGTCCTGCATGGAGGAAAATGGGAGTTATGAAACGCCACCATTGGTTCGGTTCGAGGTTCTTGAAATCGTTTCGGTTCTCCCAGGTTACGCTTTCACTCTGCGCAGGGACACCGCCCATACCGCATAGTTCTGAGAGGGTACATTCACCCGTTGTCGTGGTGCTATTAGGACATGGCCAGGCGGTGAGTGGCTTGCCGTCCAGGCCGCCTTCTAGCACGTCTTTCACGTAGTGCATGCAGGGCTGGTAGCGGGCGCCCATGTTGATGAGGACGTAGGGCGAAGGGCCGATCATAATGTTGAAATTGGGTTTCGTTTGTATGGGCGTGCCCGTGAGGACACCTGCAGACAATCGTTAGCATTCTTCCACGATACAGAGAACAGCTGCGCATACCGTTCTTAACAAGCTCCCCAATGAAGACACCGATTTGCACTGCCGTCAAAAAGTATACCACCCAGGTATGTTTGCTGTTCAACCAGCCTTTCTTTTTCCGCCTCTTTTCTCTGGGATATCTCTCCTCAGGATCCATCGAGTAGACGCCTGCCGTCGCGCCATGCGCCTCGCCCATCTTATTGTGCTGTTGTAATGGAATTGCGTTCTGGTCGGCAAAGGGGTCGCCCTGGCCCGCAGCGGGCGGTGAGTCGTACCGACTGTTGTACGGGTGGGGGGCGTCTGTGGTCGAGGCGCCGTGATACGAGGTATCGTATGTCGAAGAAGTGCCTGTCTGGGTGTGCGTCAGGTGAGCGGTGGACGAGTAGTCGTAGCGGGCTGAGTCGTCGAAGGGCGATGAAACAGGGGATATCGAGGTGGTCGAGGGCATGTGCTGTGGTGGTGGTGGGCGCTGCGCGGGAGTAGAGTGGCTACCCGCAGGATCGAAGGAGGAATAGTAGTCGTTGGCGGCCATGGCGGCGGGAGAGCGTCAAAAGACGCTGGGTCGGGGATGGGTACGGGAGGCTGGATGGCTGGCTGCACGGCAGGAGAAATGCTGGGCGCAGGACGGAGTTCGTGGGTGGGCCTTCAGATGGGCAATGTGTACGGGTGCGGTTGTTGATGTGGTGAGCAGGAGAAGTGAGGGTCGAGTCGGACTTCGTGTTTGTTCGTTGGCTGGGTGGCTGCTGGCCCAAGACAGAGGCACACAAGGTTCTTGTGCAGCTGAATACTTCACACGTAACCACAACTGCCGAGCGCGCGCAATGAACGACACCACGATAGGTATTAACGGGATCAAGTAGCCTGACGAGGCGGGAGAAGGGTCGAAAAGGTCGTAGACTTCAGACCTAGCATCTATATGCACGCTTGACGTCTGCGCGCTGGCACAGCTTCGTCGATCACAGAGGCTGAGAAAGACAAGGCACGACCAGAAGTCGCACGCAGGGCTGCGCTACGCAATGCACCGCCCGGCCAACGCTGCCATGGATCCAATCACGTCCGCTCGCTGCGCCCTCTGAAACGAGAGTCAACCAGCCTGTTGCTTTAAATAAGCACAGTGCCTCGTCATGCTGAGTGACGGCATCTTGGGCCATCTTGGCCGCGATGAGCATTTCTGTCTGTGTCCATTGCGGCACACGCCTTGGGCACACCTGAGATTGGATGGGATGAGGAACCAGCCCTGGGCGTCATGGTGGATAGCTGTCTGCATGCATACACTTGGCGTGGGACTGGCAGGCGTGGCGCGGGCACACACAAACTTGGCTGTGGGCACTTTACACGCAATTCGCTGACGTGCCAATCTCCACATGGCATTCACACTCAACCACCTCCGCCCCATGCCAAACAAACTCTCAATCTTTCCCCTTAACTGTACATCAGCACCCCTTCCCCTCACATTCCCTCCCCCGCCGTGCCGCAACCCACCCATGCACCCCTACCCGGAGATCCGGGAATCTACACGCCCGCAACAGCAAAGATCTAGGACCGAACTCCGCAGCCGTCCATACAGCACCCCTCTCTGCCCTGACTAACAAGCAAGAGGAAACGGTAGCGACCTTTGCACCTGCATAAGCTCCGCGCCCACGCTCTTCGGAAATTTCCTTCTTCCCCCTTTCCGAAACTGGTGTGGGACGGGTCGCTCCCATACAGAGGTACCCTTCTGAGATTCCTCGCCACGGTGCCCCCTCCATCGTGCACTTCCCAATGCGGCAATATTCTCACACTTGGGACGGAAACTCGTTGGGCCGGACCTGACGCATCAGTCAGCGCACAGCTCCTGCAAGGCGGCTTTCGTGCGAGTTCCGCAGACGAAAAAAGTGAAAAGAAAATGCATGAATTTGTGCGCGACCTATCTATTATTCATGTATCTACAACGGCGGGAGCGTCTCCCTGCAGTTCGGGCACTGAAGCCGATACCTCATCCAGCCCTCCAGACACGGCGTGTGGAACACATGTCTACAAGGCGTGATCATGTATGCCCTCCTCTGCAGCGTCAACCCGCCCAGACCCTGCACATCTGGACCTCCACCGTCGGCTGGTATGACCGGGACCTCAATGTCCTGCGCGCAGATGCTGCAATCATACACCCTTTTGCCCTTGCTCCTCGATTCGCCTGCTTGCGGTTGCGTGGGAGACGAGGGTGAGGAAACCATGTCGGAGCCGATGGGCATGCTACCGCCTTCTTCGTCTTCGCGGAGAATGGGGTGGTAATCGTATGCCGGAGGTGCCCAGCCGTCGCGGATGAAGAAGCGTGGTCCGAGAATCGATTGACTGAACAGAACCACGATTTGTATCCATACCCAACCAGCCAGGACCGCCAGCGAGGTCAAGTCTATTCTGGCAAACAATATGTTGCCTTCCACCATGTAGAAATAAGCAATAGGTACCAGACGCACGATGCTCTGCCCAACCACAAAGTCCCACCGTAGAGCTTTGCGACAGTTGCGCATGATATTGCGGTAAATTTGTGGAATCCAAAAAGATAGGTAGAGGAAACACAGGACATTGAAGTAGATGGCCCGGGCGGTGAAGCGCATCGTCGTGAAATGCAGTGTGACGAAACATATTATCATCAGCAAGAAGCAAAACCGACTGTACAAGGCACTCAACTCAACTCGAGCTGTAGTGCCCTGTGTGGCGTTACCACCGCCGCCGTTAGTAGCATCTTGATCCGAAGTGACAATGGCTGGAGTCGCTGGTTGAGCCCTGGCGGCCGTTACGGGTAATGGTAAACCCTCGCTCTGATCTGCTGGTGGGGGTGGGGGTGGTGGAGTCGGTTGAGGGTTGGTGGGTGCTCTATTCGCAGCTTCTTGCCGGTCCTGGCGATTCTGCTCTGTAACCTGAACTTTCCATGCGTCCATCAAGAATCGCAGCTCTACAATGACCAGGAAGAAGGACAAGAAGGACAGCGAGTATAGAGCCAGCTGGGAGGTTTCGATGAACAAGTGCATGAACAAGAGAGCCAGGAACCAGAACCCGTCTCCCAAAGCCATAATAGCAAATGTATAGAAGCTAATCCGACTGAGAGTTGAGGGTGTCGCTGCCTCCTTGGCTTGCTTGATCATGAAGTAGACCTGCAAAGACAATGTCAGAGCGAATATAAGGATTGTATGTCTGGCCTGGTAGTTGAACTCTTCAGTTTTTGATCCAAGTAGATGAGTAGCTTCCGAGGGAGGATAATCCGGTGGGCCCTTTGATTCAATCACGAACCCGCAATCGGGTGAAAAGCCAACCATTGACATAGCCATGGCCGAGTGAAGGGGGAGCGATGCTCCCGTCGGATAACGGAGCTCATGCTCAAGCCAGTCTGAGCTGGGTTGTTTCGTGAGCAATAGATGTTTCCGCTTCGCATCGAACTGAATGGGTGCCTCTTGTAGAAATAGTATAAACTCGCAATGATTTGCGCCAATAGTACCTTCAGGCGTCCCCTCTGCTGCTGATGACCACGGATTCCAGACGGGATACGGAACTCGGTCCAACTGCCGTTGAATGGTTTCGTGTATCGTTCGATTCAATAGCCCCTGCGCGGTGGAGTACAGATGGGATGAAAGCTGAAAGTGGGGAAGCGCAAAGACGCCACCGAACCTGTACATGTCAACCGTCAAGCTCTGACAGGAAATCCCAAGTAAGCATACCTTTCACTGGTTGTCGTCAAGACAACGCCGCCAAAATCAGGGAAATGCACACCATTTACGTTGAATTCCCACCAGTTCTTACCCCAGCTGTCTCCGTCTTCAATCACCACCGTCGCCTTAACCTCGCTGATCGTCCGATTACCATCTGTTTGCTGCTTTCCTTCCATCTCTTTCAAATGCAACCTGGCTGTCCCATGTGTCCCAGTTAGGTTTCTGTCGAACTCAGCGAGTGGCGCGAACTCAGGTACCATGCTTGAAATGTTCATATCGACCGGGTGTCGCACGCGACTCAAAGGCGAGCGCACCCACTCCCCATGCACGAATCCCGAGATATTCCTATACACGGCCTCTTTCCCTCCATCCTTATGCGTATTATCCAACCATCCCTGCGTCCGCTCCCCAAAAACCCCTCTCATCCGTTCTCTAGCCCTGCTCTTCACATCCCCCAAAACATCCCACATGAACCCATCCTCTTCCCGCAGGCCAGTGATGTTCAGCCACGCTCCATTATGTGCGCCAAAATCTCCGTATCGCGTCTTATTCAGAACTTCGAGCTGTGTCCACTCGCGGTCGATGACCTCGTCGTATCGCGATCGCGTGTTGAAGCCTGGACTCTGTGGTTCAGGAGAGTTGATGAGGATAAGGAGTATTATGATGAAGAGGAACTGTCGCGGGTCCCGGCGAACTTCCATCAGGGCGGATGAACGGTCGTGTGGGCCATCGAGGGGCAGGATGTGTTGGGGAGGAAGCTAGTATGACGTTCGGAGGTCCGTTCCAAGTCGTTCACGGAATAATGCTTGGCACGGTCGGTACGTCTCTACGAAGTTACTATAGCCACGCCCCTTCAGAAGGCCGGTATAGCTTTTTAGTTAGACTTATATTTTTCTAATTAAAATGTTTTTGGGTCCCTTAAACTTAGTCATGGGGGGTTCAAAGAGTGAAATAAAGGGCTGTGCCGACCCTGGAACGGCTTGAAACTGGGTTTAAACTACTACACACTACCCCTGGCAACTCAAGGTAACAATCCGAAATGGAAACATAACATACATATTCGGATTTCTACAAGAAGGACAAGGGGGGTATTGATTAAGCATATATACACAAAAAAGTGTCTTTTCCAACGTTCCAGCCTTCGAAACGCCTTTCCATGACATCGTACTACGCATAATTTCAGGACGAAATGGCCGCTGGTGGCGCTGCCTCAAGATCAATTCGCTGGACATTTTGCCGGAGTTCGTTACTCGTTCGGAAGAGGTTGGTAAAATACTTCTTCGCCCCAGAGGCTTCGGCCTTTAACTTATTGGTCTCGTCTCTCTTGAGCTGTAACTTTTCGACATTTCTCTGCAAGCCAATACGGACATCATTGGCTGGTTGTTTGAGAGCACGGCGAACCTCTGAACTTATGCGCTGAGCATTTGTGTGTGTGTAGTCGATAGCTGCTAGCTGGCTTGACAATTTCGCGTTCAAGCGAAGGGGGAGCGATTTGGGTACAGATGCCAGAACGAATGAGACTCCAATAGCGACTGTGCTTTGAGTTAGCTAGAGAACCGCGTAGAAACAAACTTTGCAGTAAATCCAACAAGCCGCCGACGTTGAAGTGAGGCCTTGAGAGAGTTGAAGCACTTGAATGAATAAACGAATAACTTACCACCTGCAATAAGACCAGGAATAATCAGTCTCCGAAGGTTATTAGGGCCAACAATCTTCACTGCACCAAGGACACCATCAAGCCACCCGACTCCACCCACTAAGCGCCCACCTACAACACCAGCAACGGTGACGGCCATACTGGTCCCGGCAAGTTTTTCTTGTCGTTCCCATAAACTGGTGACATCAAAAAAGTCCCAAAGTTCAATGTCAATGTCAACTTGGCGAGCAAGCACATGGGCTGACTTCTTGAACATCCTATCCGGGCGGAACATCATATCAGCATGGAGATTATTGCCCAAATGCAGGATACCGAGATTCTTGATGCCATTATATCCCTGAACAGCTTGTATACGAGCATTTTCTTCACACAACCGAACCGTCTCCGTGATTTCGTGAAGCATTGAATCCCGAATATCCTCGGCGTATTGATAAGCAGAGAAAAGGCCAGGATACTCAATCCCCAGGTCCTGCTCACCGACTTTACTGATAGAGCCATTAAGTGTATCTCTGGTGTAGTTATAGACGTCTGAGGTCGTGTCTTCAACTACTCGTTCCACGGCCTCACCGGCTTCGGTCCTTGACCTCTTGGATTCCTCAAACTCTGGCTCGAGTATCTCGATCTCTTTCTTCACTCGTTCCAGTTCGGATTGCGCAACATCTCGGTTGACAGTAGCAAGGCTATGGACATCTCCCAGGACGTTGAGCAGATATGTTTTTGCGGGAGCCAGCTTTGATCTAGCTCTCTTCTCGAGAACAAATCGACGTAAGGAGACCTCAAGATCTTCGAAGTCTCGGACCTTTTCTGCTTCTTTGCCCTTTCCTTTATGCGAAGGATCGTCATCCCCATCTCCATCCGGCGGAGAGCTGTCACCACTCCCAGGTATCATGGGTATGGCGTTGCTTGATACAAAATGCACTAGCTCGCTCGACTCTTTGAAGGTGGCAGGGCTCAGTCCACGAACCTGCTTAAGAATCATCTCCTGACAACGTCTCTGGTCGCGAATCGTATCAAATCCGTTGACTACCATAAAAATATAGGCCTTTTCGCGAGCAGCCGTGAAGATGAAGTTTTTGGCTGATTCGGTGAAGTGGTTCGCTGCGGACACAACAAAAACTACCACGTCAATCTCTTCTTGCCTTGCAAAAACGGCCGTTGTTTGAACTGAATCCGAATTTAGACCAGGCGCGTCAATAAGCGCGATATCAACAACACCATTGTTGAGTAACGACTCGTCCACCGATCGGATGTCTCTAATATAGATCTTGCACTGGGAGAAGCGCTCGTTGTCCGTAACAATCTTTTCCAAATCTTGCAGGGAAAATATGGTGTATGTGCTCTCATCATGACGGTTGTATATCATGCCAAGAGGCACAGCATGAACTTCTTCGATGCCAGCATTCTCCCGAAAATCCAGTACCTCACAGAAGATACTCGTACAAGGCTGTTGGTCTTCGGGGAGAACCTTGCGTCTAAGCAAAGCATTGCAGAACGTCGATTTTCCAGCGTTGAGATCCCCCGTTACCAACACTTTACTTGATGTATCTTCTATGCGCTCTTTTATAGCATATAGGTGCCGAATGCTCAGTTGAATCTGCCCATCTAGGAGTGATGCCACTGATCCTTTTTCCAAAGAATGTACCAAATCTGTTTGTGTTCGTCCACCCATGCGGAGTTCCAGTTTCAAGACGGAGAAGTCATGCGCGAGCTGGGGAGTGATCAGGCGAGGTTCTTGCTTCTGCTCACCAGTAGATTTAGAGCTCTCTGCCACGCCGAATTCGTCGCCAATGGAGGTACCTGCTCGGCGCATCGGTCGTGGACGCTCAGGGGATCGTATCGGTTCGAAGTCGCCCAGCGCAGACTGAGTATGTGCCAGGCCGGGTCTGGAATCGGTACGGTTATGTGCCGGTGGTTCGACGGTGGGATAATGCGCCGGCCATTTGAGATTCTCATCTTGGAAGCTCTTGAGGATATCGATGGTGCCGTGGATTGCCCGAGCGAGTGCGTTCTTGTTTTGATTATATCGCAACTGCATCACATGGCTACGCTGCCGTTCGTGTTCACCTGTCGCACCAGGCAGAACGGGTGTCATCGTTGGCCGATCCTCGCTAATACCATCAGCCATGCTGCCTCCATAGCCAGAATCATCGTCCAACATCGAGATGAGGCGAGCCGCAGCCTCCGAGGTCGACCCCGATCCAATGGTCATGTAGCCAGGACGGGCCTGAAGGTCATCGTCACGACGACTTGACGAAGACTCTCCAGGAGCCGAAGAACCGGAAGCGTGTTGATCCATGATAGGGTTAAAGGAGTGGTGAGAAGAAACATTCGGGAGGTTTCTTGGGTGGCGCGCTCGCCAAAAGCTCGGACCACCTGATGTCACGTTCAACACATTTCTGATAGAACTGGTGCCCATTGATGGTTGATGGGCATTATAAATAACTCTGACAGCATCACTACGAGGTGGAAAGGGTACATTTAATATACATAAGGAACTTCAAGGCTCTGGATGTTTATTCATTAGTCTATGAAGTTCCGGATCGCCTTGAGAACAGGAGCAAAAACTTCATGCTCTTTACACCGCCTCTTGAAAAAAAATTGTTGACGCAAACTTTTCGGTTATCGAAGACAACCCATGAGCTTCGCAGTCTTCTTGCTTTGTATTCCCTGTGTTCTTGGAATAAAATGAAGCCCGCCAAAGTCTCCGTCGTTTGTTTTCCACAGGAGAGCAAAACGATCCGCGACCTTCACCTCAACAGCCTGTTGCATTTGACAAACATATATTATTACATTACTGGTTAAAATTATGCGCTCCATACATACTATAACATGCGAACTCCACAGCAGTGCAGTGCACTAATCTACTGGGCGTGGGGTAGTACAAAAGACTGCGGTTGCCAAACCTGGCTATTGCAACCGCGGCCAACCGCCGACATCATTAGGCAGGCTCAAGCAGCAAACCGACCCGCATCCCGCCCGCAACACTTCACCACTTCCACCTGATCCGGCTGCCACCACGCTCCCGTCTTCATCATGAATGTGCGTAACACCTGCCCGCACTAGCCTCGCCAACTAACCGCCGTGTAGATTGTGGAGTGGGCCTTTGGGAAGCGCATGACACCCGCGGAGCGTCTACGCAAACACCAACGTGCGCTGGAGAAGACGCAGCGAGAACTGGATCGAGAGCGCGTCAAGCTAGAGAATCAAGAGAAGAAGTTGGTTCAGGATATCAAGAAGAGCGCCAAAAATGGGCAGATGGGCCCCTTGCGGATACAAGCCAAAGATCTGGTGCGGACGAGACGGTACATTCAGAAGTTCTACCAGATGCGCACCCAGCTACAGGCGATTTCCTTGAGAATACAGGTCAGTTGTTCGAGGGAAGGCGTGGGATACGTGCTAATCCGTGGTAGACTGTGCGTAGTAATGAGCAGATGATGCAGTCAATGAAGGGTGCAACAAGTTCGTCACTCCACATTAACCATCCAACACATCTGACATGAAGTAGCTCTACTGGGGAGCATGAACCGGCAAATGAACCTTCCTGCCCTACAGCGTATAGCCATGGAATTCGAGAAGGAGAACGACATTATGGATCAACGGCAGGACATGATGGACGATGCCATCGACGATGTCACGGGACTCGAAGACGAAGAAGAGGGCGAGGAGGTAGTCAACCAAGTCCTGGATGAGATAGGCATCGATCTTGGACAGGCTGTAAGTTTTATTTTGCCCCACATCTATGACCACCACATATTGATACCCTTTAGCTTGGAGAAACACCAGAAGGACTTCAGAAAAATGCAGTCGCTGAAGGACGAGTCGCCCAGGCCGTTGGTGGTGGTGATGCAGGTGATGATGATCTGCAGGCCCGCCTTGACAGCCTGCGTAGATGAAAGCACTCACATATCCATTGATATATTGCGTGGCGTTGTGGCATTGAAAATGTTTTGGTTCTAGCCAAAGTGGAAGATCTAAGGTTTTGCCCATGGCATCCGAATAGATTGCCTGTAATGTTGCCCCAAAGCACTCCGTTAACACGAGTGACACGTCCCATCAAGACTCAATGTAACCTACGCATGAAGAAAGGACTATCATCCAGTGTGTAGGTTCCTTCGCTTTAGCTACTCCATTTAAAGGCGAATGCAAGAAGATACGACACTCCATTGTAAATCATTTCATGCCTCTGAGTGACAGTTTTTAGACGGTGGCGATTGTTTCGTCAAGATGCTGCAGTCTCCGAGCAGCATTATGATGCCTTCCTCATTCTTTAAAGAAGGCTACAAAAGCCGTAAACGCTGGTATCCTACATTAGCCTAGATTCCATTCACCCAGCCAATTGAATAATCGCAAGTTTCACATCCGTACCGCGTCATGACTGTTAATTTCGGGGCTGAGTTGCCTTTTGGCTCGATGATTTATCTCTGGGTTGTGTAATCGCCGCAAATGAATCTAAAAGTAATCATAATGATTAATAATTTCTGACTGGAATGTGCACGAAGGTATCACAAAAGCAAGATCGCGAATGGATTCTTCATAGGGAGCAAAGGAACGTATCAGTAAAGGTTATGGCGAGCCACGCGTTGTGCGAAACGAAATAGACAAAGTTTAAGAGTGGCGTGACCGAGCTGAGAACTCCCAGCTTGCCCTATGGTAAGGATTGATTTTACCGAGAGCGGACCCGTGATCAGGCATTGCAGATACGGGCAAGTGTACTGGAACGGTACTAGCTCTTTTCTCTGTTAGAACGGAGCATGAGGGATATGCATGGAATTGTTTTGGGGAACAGCCACAGGGTTCAGTTTGTGGCTGCCTAAATATGGGCATGCTTTCTGCCTCTCTGGTAGTCGACGAGCTGATAGCCTACGCTCACCGGTGCCAGGCCTGTACAGTAGAAAGGCTGAGAACACGCTCTGTCTGGTTGTCCTGGTAGTCGCGTGGTAGTCGGAGCCCAGATTTCCACTACTCGCTACGTGTTGTTGGCAGCAAGAGACGCATTAGAGCTCGCAATTCTCGCAGGAATCTGCCCCACTTCCGCCTGCGCAAGATCTTGTCGATCATTCACCACCATTTTCCGCCCTGTGGAGCTGAAAATAGTATCATTGTTGGCAAACTGGCAGCTGCCTTGGGTTCCACCTTGCGTCTAGAACATACATCAAATCAACAGACACGTCGGCACAATGACGCACCGCGGGGCACCGTGTGCTGGCAGGCTGCTGAGCCACGAAGAGGCGAGCGTTTGGGCGGGGAACGAGAGGTGACAAGGACAAGTTGCCAAGCCCAGCCCTAACGCGTCAGGCGCACGGGACCTCGTACAGCTGCATCCCCGCACCTCTCAGAGGAAGACCGAGCGCGCTGGACAAGACGGACTTTGATAAAAGTACTCCACTGTCCGTAGCACTGACCTCGAGGAGCCGCGAGTTTTCCCCCGACCTACTTTTGTTCCGCGTCCTGCTGCTTGCTGCCGTTGGATAACGCTGTCGTCGCCCGTACGTCCGACGTCATTCGCTAGCTCAGCGTCTAAGTGGCCAGCCCAGCCTCTTTCACCACGCCGCCCACCTCAAACGCCTGACTCTCCGTCTTCCTCGTCTGTTTTCACCAACTACAGCCTCTCCACAACCCTCATACGCACTCCTTTGTGCGATCCCCTCTTCCACCGGTACGTGCGCGACCCACCTGTCCAACCCTACGAGCGACCAGTCCCCATGCCGGAACGCCGGAGCTGCTTTGCTGAGGTGTCCCTGTGCCTACCCGTCTACCGTCGCTTGCATACACCAATGCTAACAATTCCCTCCCTTGCAGTTCCTTGACGTCACCACATACTGTCTGCCATTATACCCTCCATTTACCCACCCTAAGCGTATTCCTAGTGACTTGTGTGCGCAACGTGCGAACAATTTCGCGAACCGTTCAATCTGGCAGGAAACAAGCGACGGAGTTTCTCCAGCCAAGGAGGCCTGTTAAACAGGATGTTTGGCACGTCTCCCGGGAAAGATGGCGAATCTACACTAGATCATCCCGGCCCCATTGACGGTATTAAATCCTCAAATTCCTCAAGTGATGGAAGCCCGCCCGGTGAGAAGCGAACCAGCAATGCACCTACCGCAGAACGGAAGAGCAGCGATCCCAGCCCCACTACCGAAAAAAAGCGAAGAAGTAGCGGCGTGTCGCGCGCAAGAGATATGCTCTCGAGCGCTAAACAATCTCTTCATCTTTCTGGATCCTCGCCGACGTCCAGCCCGGGCTTCATAGACAAGACGGCGCAGACCCCGATGCAAAAACTGAGCAAAGCTGATCCTGCGCTCGGTGTCCCACAAGGCTCGCTGAATAATTCAGCAGGAGAATCGCACCCCGGGCCTCGATCGACATTCCGAGTTGGTGTGACCGAGGACAAGAATAAGAAATGCAGAAGGACTATGGAGGACACACACGCATACCTATACAATTTCCTCAGCACGCCTGCCCCAAATTATAGCCCGGACAAGAACCGTGGCTCGATATCAGAAGGATCTAGCGTCCTGGACCAGCCTGTTGTCGAAACCGACAACGGATATTTTGCTATATTCGACGGACATGCCGGTACATTTGCAGCGGATTGGTGCGGGAAGAAGCTACACTTGTTATTAGAAGACACAATTCGGAGGAACCCTAACACACCCATACCAGAGCTCCTAGACCAGACGTTTACACTCGTAGATCAACAACTTGAGAAACTACCTTTGAAGAACAGTGGCTGCACGGCTGTCATTGCAGTCTTGCGGTGGGAAGATCGTATTCCCAACGCGCACTCATCTACCGGCTCTACACTGTTCGCTCCGGCTGCCGTGTCGGCTGTCAAGAATTCTATTGAAAACAATGATAAGCAAGCAGATTCTACCAACGCAGAATCCACGTCTCGTTCAGAGGGTACACAAGAACATTCAGTAGAGGCACGGTTACGAAACGATGCCAGCCGACAAAGAGTGCTATATACCGCCAATGTTGGAGATGCGCGCATAGTCCTCTGCCGTAATGGAAGGGCGCTTCGCTTGTCCTACGACCACAAAGGAAGTGATGAGAATGAAGGACGTCGTGTTGCTAGTGCTGGCGGTCTGATCCTTAACAATCGTGTTAATGGAGTCCTTGCAGTAACAAGAGCGCTTGGAGATGCGTATATGAAAGACCTGGTGACTGGTCACCCTTACACGACGGAAACAGTCATACAGCCTGACCAGGATGAGTTCCTCATCCTAGCGTGCGACGGGGTAAGTTCTGCCCAAATGACAAGTCTGAATGTATCTGACATTGTGTAGTTGTGGGACGTGTGCTCGGACCAAGAAGCTGTGGACCTCGTGCGAGGCATCCAAGATCCGCAAGTGGCTTCAAAAACGCTGGTTGACCACGCCCTAGCAAGATTCTCTACTGACAACCTGTCATGTATGATTGTTCGATTTGACAACAAGGCGCTCAAGCAACGCAAAACGGAAGCTCAGCTGGGGGTAGACAGGGATCCGTCAGGCACGAAGCCTGGGATCAGCGAAGCAGATGCGATTGTGGCTCAAGCGAAGAAAGAAGTTGGGGGGTCAGAGCAGTCTGTTGATAATGCGGCACGGGAGATGATTATGGAGGAGGAGGAACAAGAGCCCGGCCCGGAGCTGAATGCAGAAGCTGTGAAGGCTGCTCAGAAGAACCCCAGTTAACGATGGCGGGGGAAGGGTTTCTGTTAGGTGCTTTGGTAGGCGCTTCAGGGGACACTTCAGTGTTTATTAGCACAGGGCGGCGATGGTTTGTCTTCAAGTCTCTGTATTCCTGCGGTTTCCTTGTCCCGGGTCAAGCTGCTCGACCAGATGTTAGCTGTACATTGTAGCCAGGCGTTACTAAGAAACGCGCCAAGTTTCCGACCGCATTCGATCAGATCGGTATTCCTATTCAACTTGAGGCATGCATGGAATGAAGACCATCTTAGTCATGACGGGCGGGCTAGGCATAAACGAGCCCCGCCATTAGCGTGGCACCTTGTTGCGGCACCCCAGGCCGGCCTAAGCCCACGCTCACGTCCACGCCTGACATGACGGCCTGCAGCCGCTCTGAACCTCCGCTTTAAACCTCTGCCTGCTCGCCCACCCAATTCCCTGCCGTCCGTTCGCAAACCTAACCCGCCCACTCCCTCCATGCGGCTCCCCCCAAGGGAGCATCGGAATCACCATGTCTGGCGCAGACACGGCCGATTCTGCCCACGCGCATGCTAACGACATGCCTGTCAGCCTCGACCGGCCTACATTTGTAACCCCACGAGATTTCTTGGAGCAGGGGAGGCCTTCGCTATCAAGAGCCCTGACTGCCATCGATAAAGAACAGCTGGACGGTCTGGTAAGTCGGTCGGAGCCAGCTTAGGTCACTTGTTCTAACGGGCGGACAGCGGACCATCCGTGCCTTTCTCAAGGTGCGCACGAGCTACGATGTGCTGCCACTCAGCTTTCGCCTGATCATGTTCGATACGGCGCTGCTCGTGAAGAAGAGCCTGAACATCCTCATCCAGAATGGTGTGCGGAGCTGAGCTTGACCAAAAGGGCTTGTGCTAATTGTGCGGCAGGAATCGTCTCCGCCCCGCTGTGGGATTCCAAGACATCGACCTTTGCTGGCCTGCTGACCACTTCTGACTACATTAATGTTATTCAATACTATTGGCAGAATCCAGATGCTCTGGCTAGAGTAGACCAATTCCGCCTGAATAGTCTGCGGGGTATGCTCGAATCCTTCATTTGCAGCCACATACGCTAAAATAAACAGATATCGAAAGGTCACTCGGTGTTACACCCATCGAAACAGTTTCCATACACCCTGAAAGGCCTCTCTACGAAGCATGTCGCATGATGCTCCAAGCTCGCGCCCGCCGTATACCAATCGTGGACATTGATGATGAGACCCATCGGACAACGGTTGTCAGTGTCATCACGCAATATCGCTTGCTTAAGTTTGTTGCTGTAAACGTCAAAGAGACGCAGAAGCTTCGGAAACCGCTTAAAGATATCCTTGTCGGAACATATGAGGGTCTAGCAACAGCATACATGGATACTCCGGTCATGGATGTTATTCACATGCTTGTAAAGAAGAGCATATCGGCTGTACCTATTATTGATGAACATGGTAAGTTTTACCAGCCCACAATCTGCCCTACGAAACTAACTCCGTCCAGGCACGGTGCTCAATGTATTCGAAGCTGTGGACGTCATCACCCTGATCAAAGGTGGTGTATACGATGACTTGAATCTTACGGTCGGCGCTGCGTTGCTGAAGCGGTCAGACGTAGGCCTAACCTAAACGCATGTTCACCTACAGCTACGCTAACGTCTTTTAGGAGTTTCCCGGTATCTACACCTGTTCCATGCAAGATCAACTCTCCACCATCTACGACACCATCCGCAGATCACGCGTGCACAGGTTCGTTGTCATTGACGACGACCAGAAACTCAAAGGCGTCCTCACTCTCAGTGATATCCTCGAGTACACACTGCTTGAAGGCGAAGAGAACGAGTAGACGGCCGGTTCTGCCTCATTATCTTGTCTCTCCCAATTGCCACGATCTCACAGGAAATTTTCCTACCTGCTTAGGCCAAGTGTTCATCCATGTACGTCATATGTATGGCTGTAGTTTAGAAGAGTGAAAAAAAAGGAAAGCACACATGACTGATTCGTAAACTTGTTTGAAGTATCTGAGGGCGGAATGAATGGCATGAAAAGTTTCTTGCGCATGGTTTCATTCTGTAATGCATCTTGTTAGCCGGGAGAGGAGCACGTTTGTGTTTGTGTGTGTGTGCGCGGATTTGGGTATAGCGTCAATCAAAACTCCTCTCGGATCAGGTCTCGGGCAAGGAACTGCTGTCCTTGGATATGTTTTTTTCCCATTTGTACGTGAAAAGGTGCGTGCTTGCAAAGTGGAGAGAGCGGAAAAATTTATTTTCTCATAAGAAATGGGCATTCAAAAGAGAGTTGCTAGAATTGCGACTACGTTACAATGTAGGTATGAACGATTGCTTATTTTCTTGACAACCACTCATGTAGAAAATTATTCATGAAGTTGTTCCTTTGCTACCGAAAGGGTTTCATTAAATTTGGTGGTGGCACTCTCCCTTGGATGTTCTTTTTTGTTGTTCTTTGGGGGGGGGGGGACGGTAACAGGGGAAGCGCTGTTATCTTGAGACTTTTCCTTGTGTGTAGGAAGTAGGTCCACATTGAGTGTATGGGTTCAAAAAAAAACTGAATTGGAGAAGACTTTGCGAAACTCAGTCCATAACAGTCTTTTCATATCTAAGGGATTGCCTGAGGCGTAAGTAAACCAATAACCGTTTTGTATAGTTAATCGCCCCTCTTCCATCTATACATATAAAAACCATCGCCTTCTCAAGAAAGGCATGTGATTTCCATGTGCTTCCACAAATATGAACGGAGAAACTGCACTGCTTGTTGGTAAGTTCGATATAGAAGTATTTCCATAGTGTGGCTTGAAGCCGCTTGGCTTCTCCTGTTGCGGAGCTCCGCCTAGTAAGCTATAGGGAATAAAGCTCGGTTGCGAACCCATTACTCCGACCACGTGGCAAGCCTAAGGTTTGCTTTCTGTGCAGTTCTTTTCCTAGATGAATGTTATTTTTCGCCTGTCGTACGATTACTTCATAGGGCACATTCTGGGCTGGTGAAGACGTCTTTTTTTGCATAAATAGCGAGCTTTGAAAGCTGCGTGATGAGGTAATGGTATGTCTACAGGAGGCATATATTACAATTTAGTTGTATTGATAGCTCCACCCAAGCATGCCATATGTGGCAATTACACTAAACCTTATATCATTAGGGGAGGATTATTATTGCGGAAAATAAGTGATAACAAAGAATCCAATCTCAATATCCTGAAATCTCAGCCTTGTGATATCGTTGGCGCTAAATGCATCCAACGCCTGGCTGCCAATATGACGTTTCCCAATTACAGTACACTAAAGTTGTAGAATGATTTAAAATGATTCAAATAGGCTTGCTATTGTTCCATCATGTTGGGACATGAATATCCAATCTGTGGAGGTATGTGGGCCCAGGAAAGTGTAATGCGTGAAAAAACCCTTGGAAAATATCGTTACCCACAGAATCCCTCCAGATGTTCCTTTCAAGATACAAACCAATTTTCTGCATCATTTGTTTCAATCAATTGAAATAAACATACAATGAACCAAAGCTGAATACAGAATGGGGAGGAGATAGGTGTCAACTGGCCGAGGACTCTCCCCTTGAGACGCTCATTGCTGCAGGTTACCCTTGGGAGTTGATTGATTTTAGGCTGGGAAGAACGAACTTGAACTGCGGCACGTTGATTCGGTTGAGGAGGCTTTCGATGGATCCCTTAAGGAACGGTGCGCAAGCTGCAGCGATCAGACTTATCTCTTCGACCCTGTACCACATGTACACCGATACCGTCTGACTAACAGCCTCTTCACCGTACTTCCAAGTTCTTATATAGTAAAGCTTGAATGATCCGGCCGTAGCTGCGCATAGTCCAAAGCCCATCAGCATGCACAATAGTACCCGCTCTATAACGGGCCGGTTCAACGGCCAGATAAAGAATATGGGTATAACAGCAAATACTACATCGCTGAACACACTCAGGGCTCATAGAAATTAGTACTGCCTATCAGAATCAATCGAAAACTTACCTGTAGCAACATAACCGTACGCTTGTGAATTTGCATTAGACCAACAAACCCCACCGGGCACAGGTTCCCAAAAGGCATGTATCGGGCGGCATTGAAGAAGCATAACGAGGCTGGACGCGAGCGCTATGGCAAGTTGGATAATAAGTAAAGCGTAGATCACCATCTTTCTCATGATGGAAAATTGGAAGTCAAGTAGCATAACTCCTATTGATATTCTCGCGATGGGAGCTGCCAAACCACCGAAAAACGCTACTACGAAGACGCATTTCAGGATCTGGATTTGAGCAGAGTCCGAAATGTAGTAGCTATAGCGTCCAAATCCAAGGCTTACAGCGACCATGGTAGTGATGTATACGACCAATTCGCAAATCCATCAAACATGTTAGTATAACCCCTACAAGACGTCCGCCACAGGCACTTACCAAAGCTACCGAGATGGTATAATCAACAACAGTGAGCTTAAAAATGGGATGGATTCGACGGTATGTGCGGAGCCCATAGAGAGATAGTGCTAGTGCAAAGAGGCAAGAAATGACTATAGCTGCTGGGATAGCGGCGTTGGTATTCCCACTTGCTGGGGGCTGCGCATTCCCTGCCATGCTGCTGGGCGTAGTAAGCTATTCTCAAATGGCGATAGTGAGGTAATTTGAAGAACTAGACACCGGATGTTGGTCGGATGCGAAAGATTTAAACAGTAGCCCGCAGTATCTTTAAATGAGGACGGTGAGATGGCGCCTCGAAGGCGTCGTTCCCGTCCTCAATGGCTGAAAATGTGGCTGTCAAGGGCCATAAGAAACTGACCTGTAAGTTTGAAGATATTGGGGATGCTGACCGTCCATAATTTACCCCTCGTGATTTCGTGCTGCATACATGTGTCATGGGGCCCAGCAGTTCGTGGGGCATCCTATCCGCAACGTGGATAGGCCATTTTTGGGAAATGAAAAGGGTTTGGACCCGTTTGAATGGCGTACTTTGCCGCAGCCTCCAATTGCGCACGTCCGGCTAAGCCTGTCGCAGAGCAAAAGCACTTGCGCGTCCACTGCCTGTGAACCAATAGGGGCATGAGCCGGAAAGCCACGCTCAAGGATTACCAACAAAACACCCCCGCATGTTCAGTGAATTCGCGCGGGAGCGTTACCCGACTCCCCGTCTGGATACCTTCATCGATCTCCCTGGCTAAAGTTAACTGATGTGGTGAGCTGCAGATGAGCTAGGTATCCTAGCTATGCACAACTCGCTGTTTTGGGGTCGGAGCGAAAAAGAAAAGCGTGGGCCGAGCGCTGTAGGCCCTTGAAAACATCGCTAATGCAATCAAGCGAAGTAACCTATTGAGCGTCATCGGAGTGTTCCAGCTTCATGGAGCTCGATTCGAAGCACACGAAGAGCAGTTGTAGTCAAGAGCTCATGGAAGCCAGGGCGCCTAAACGGGCACTAGAGCCCAAAATCCAATACAGGGTCATGTGAATGTGATGCAGAAGTCCATGTAAGCCACTCTGACTCGTAAAACCACAGGCGTAGACGAGACCAATATGTACTGTGCGCTTCCAAAGACCATTCGTATTCTTCTTTCGTCTTGGCAATTAACAGCCGCAGTCTTTTTTCTTTTGGCATGCTCACTGTCGCGATTTCTTTCCATCCCTGGTATATAAGCGTTTTCCCTATGATAAACTACTGATATAGCAACAAGCTGAGGTGTCGCAGGCCAGCACTGTCGCGAGTACGTCTGAGAACTAGCTATACTAATAATCTTACCATGGTTCTTGTAAACAAGCAATGGCTAGGGAGATCACCCAGACAGCATATTCAATACACGACGTTCACTTATTTTTATGACCACAACATAAAGCGACACAAAACAATCTTATCGCTCAATTGAATATCATTGCTACTTAATTTTTAAGATAATAACATATTCCCTATTACTAAAATTTAAAGGATATCAATACTATTCAGCGGTCTCTGAAAGAAGTTCATACATAGACCATAGACTTGCGTCCTGTCTACAAGGAAGAGCCCAAATCCCTTAAGAATTTTCCTTTATACGATCTTCTAGCTCTTGTACAGTAGGGGAACATTGCTATCTTTAAGAACCTTTTTAACGTACTTAAGACGGAAGTCTTAATTACGGAATTATACAATCAATAAAGAAGAGGGAATTTTCCTTTCGCTAACATTCTCAGGTACCCGACCCAGAGACTTTAACGCTCTAAAAGAAGCTTAGAACCAGCCATAAAGAAGTCCGCTCAGAGAAAGCGGATATCCGAGACCCCTAATTACGAATAGAGGGGCATCTAGAGGTCATTGCTCGTAGCATGACAGAGCTTGTCCAGGTTGCTCGCGGGGAGCGCAGCGGCTCCGAGGGACTCTGCGATAAGGCCTCTAAAATTAGGGCTGCGGACGAAGATTTTAGTATGGGGGAGGTAGCGGAGTCTCCTATACCCTCTCCAATCTTCAATGCCCAACACGCCGCCGCCCAACAGCCGCCGCCAGGAAAACCGCGCTCGTCCAACTGAGCCTAATCCTACTGACGTGGCAAAAGAAGCGGTACAACTCTCCTTCATTTTGGTGAGGAATTAGTATGCGCGGGGGTTGTCGGGGTCCGGTGTGTAGGGGGGCCTCGGGAATGCGAATTTGTTCTGCTTTTTTGTCTTGGTGACGCTGGAGGTACGCATGGGGAGGCCTGTAGTATTAACGACAGCATCGATGTTGGAGGAGCTTAATTCTAATACTTTCTTTGTCCCAGGATGAGAGTCCTACGCCCGCTCCCGCCTCCGTTTTCCCTTAGAGCCGTGAGGATCTCACTTAGTATAAACTCAAGCGGGTCAAGCTGTCTAGCCCCGAGAATAAGGATGATCTCTTCGACGACTTTGAGCTTGAGTTCCGGCGGCACTATCTCCTGTTCCTTGGTCGGCTTACAACCGAGGAATGTATCAAGGCTGTCTTTGGGAGGGATAAACCGGTGAAGCGTTCGGTTGCAAAGCATCTGTATAAGAGAGTAGACAACCATCACCAGAACTGGCGCCGCCGGAGCAAAGATTCACTCTCTCGGGAATAAGACTTGAAGGACGACCAATCATTCGTGGGGGCGTTGCAGACGATAAACAGATTGTTCAAACATCAAGAACCCTATGTTTTCTTTAATGTTTTTGAGACATCAACCGAGGGGAAACTGATGTTAGCTGTTTCACACCCAGAACGTAGCAAACTTCTCTACTATATAAAGGCGCTATATGCTATAGTGGAAAATTTAATCATACATTTTTAGACACGAAAAAAATTCCGATCTATATACATATTTTTGAACAAATGAACTCATCCATAGGACTGATAACCTGAGGCTGCTCCAGCGCTTAGGGAATGAGTTTCGTATCTTAGCATGATCTTCCAACTGGTATGTTTTCCTTTACAATGCCAATTATATGACTAGCTCAACAATCTAGCCTAGAATTGGGTATTCGAATTCGAAGTGTTTTGTGAAAGCACAATGAACTTTAGGCTTGTGGTACATAATCTCTGCCTTCGTGCTGCCTGATAACTTTCTTATACGAGAACCTACTCATATCCAAAAATCTTCAAAGTTTCTGGGCCACAAACAAGTCAAAATGCCAGTCCAGCTTGTCGCATATGAGAAAGATCCTCGTCGGATATCTGTCGAAGACACAAACAGCCAGAAACCAAAGCAGTCGCCCCCAGGCACAAATCCTGATCATTCTGATTTCCCGGTACTGCCAAAGATTGCGCGCCCGGACGGGTTCGAAGATTTCCAACAGTCATCCAGAAATCCTATGAGAAATGGGGTTTCAGATGATGACGAACCATCTGTGCCTAAGTGGCCAACTTTCGATCCCAATCGCAATCAACCCAATCCCAAGTTACTAACTTTCGAGTTTATCAGGATGTTGAAGATTCCCCTTGAGATTCGAGAGAGTATTTGGGAATGGACCATGCGCAAAGAGATATACTTGTCAGAGTCGAGGCGCAAGAATCATGCATTTCACTTGAAAGATGCGGTGGCGATTCGCGGCTACGATACCTCTGATCCGAAACACCCAAGGTTCCTGCCATCGATCTGCCATGTTGCAGAAGAAGCGATCCCAGTGTTTATCCGGAACTCGACATTCATGATCGCTTCGTACAATGGCAATCAGTTCTTCCGAAAGTTTCTAGAAACAGTTCCCAATGGCGTTGGCCATGTGAGGAGCCTCCGTTTTGAATTCTTCGATTGTTTCCCTGAGGGCGTCGAGAAGAATTCTGATCTAGAACTGGCATCTGATTGCCACGGACTTCATACCCTTGAGATGTCCTTCCATTACACAAAAGTCACTAAAGTCTGGTACGACGACGTGTCGGATACATGGCGCGCTGGTAACCCCAGAGAGGTAAAGGATCTAGTCGCTCAGTTTCGACTGAAAAATTTACTTGGGTGTGCATCCCTAAGGAAGATTATCTGGAGATCTAAGGGGATGTACGGACGCGACACACTGGAAGCCCTAGAGCGGCTGGGCGAATGGGCTAAGGAGGAGTTTAGGCGCCAAAAGCAGGACATTACTAACATTTACGTCTGAATCCTGCCTTCAGCACCTTCAGCACCTGATATATATAAGCATTTATGTAATAGTGTCAATCCAGAACAACATGATTCTTACTTCTGATTTTGTGATACCCAATGAGTTGACCTAGAAAACACCATATTGTGATTAAGACAAAGCCCGATTGCATCACCGTCAAGCCCTAGTAGATCTCCATCTCAAAGGCAGTATCAGCAAAAGCCTAGACTAAGAAGATTGATCCGATTTTTGTCAAATTTTCTTCTAATTTGTTCTGTGATATTGGTTCTGTATCTGCATTGCCGCCTTAATCTTGCTCCCCTTTGATTGTGGCTCCTGAGCGCTGCAACTTTTAAGCAAGTCTTTACTTTGATGACATATAGTCTGTTATATGTATTGCGCTACCGCGTTTAAGAAGAGCAGTCGTTGATTTTCCAACATATGACTGGAATCTGAAAGTATATTATAGTCCCATGGATACCTAGATACCACTTTCTCGAAATATTTTTCGAAGCTAGATTGCTGGGAGGCTAGGCTAGCGCCTTTGTACTGGGTAGTACTCGTTTCCTCGATTGAACTGTATATACAAAGTACGTTCCTGTATGATCTTCGGGTTATCGTACAGCAGGGAAACACTGCTGTCTTTGAGATATTTTCAGCGTACTTGGGACGAAAGTCTCGTTTGTGAATCTATTCAATCAATCAATGGATATACAAAGTACGTAGAACCCATAGAGCTGGTTGATGTGAGTAAGAACTATCCCCTTGCGGCTTGTTGGCTGGTCCTAAGGCTACTGTGGTTCGGCGTTTTTTCCGTTGGCTGTTGAGTACTTTGAGTCAACTCTTGTATTTTCGATTAGTTATTTAGTGCTATTGAATTTGAATTCGTTACAGCCCGTTAGCTGTTACGACAAGTAAGCTGATGCTCGGCGTAATGATGCGATAATACTTAGGCTGCAGGTTATAGACTGACACAGCTTCATGCACTCGCGCTCAGTCTACATATTATCTCCTTGCGCTCAATCACAAATGCACATTGGGGACTCAAGGGCATTAGAAATAACTGCGCTCTCATTACTTCATACGGTCATAACTATACTTAATAGAAATAAAAGAAATTAAAACAACAACTCCTCGTACGAATCTCACCCTCAAAAAGCGTCCGTAAAGCAACAAACCAGATGACAGGACACAGCCCGCCAATTAGCCCCGAAAGACCCCGAGAAGAAGGACATATACTGAAAGACTAAGATGGAGAGGAAAAGACCAAAAACTACCACTATAACGCCCAATGCCCCTCTTCAATAACCCATATTCACACGCAAGTGCGAGCCAAGGAAGCATTTCCGCATGGCCTGGAACTATAGCGAACGAAGAGAACCGGTGAGTTAGACAAATTTACAAGGTCTTTCTTTCTTTGCGACAAGAGCGGTATCTTTGGAAACGACAATGGACAGAGTTCGTAACGGGCATAGAAATCCGGGACGCCGTTTGATGCAAGAAACACCCGCGATGCAACGCATGCTTTTAAGATCAAGCTTGGAAGAAGTGGGGACTATATCGGCTTGGTTCGCACTATGGTGCTGCCGACACTGCCCACCCTACCACTGGTTTTTCGAACTCCGCTCTTGTTCTCTGCATTCCGTCGCGTGGGACTGCCGCGGATTTTGCCGACGCTGATACTGCCGGTGCCGCTTCCGCTTTTTTCTCGACCTGGAGTCTTGGGTCGACTTCCAGGGGCCATGTTTTCTGCGTCACTTTCTCCGTTGTACGTCCACGTAGTGGAGGTCATTGACGTTTTGGTCGTCGTCATGCTGATTGCTCGGCGATCACGGTCTTTGAGTATTGGTGATCGAGACGTTGTCCTTCGGGCAATCTGACGGAGATGGTACTCTTCCTCACTCTCACCCTCGAATCGGCTAATTTCAGCTATGTGCTCAGTTTTCGTATATGGCTCGTTTTCGTTGACTCGGAGAGGCGACCTCCCTGTGCCACCGCCGTAGAGCTTGCTAGTCTTCCTTGGCTGACCAGGTGTAGGCGCGGGTAGATTGTCCTCTTGCACGCCTATCGAGTGACTACCAACGTTGCTCCGCTCATTTGACTCAATCTCTCCAAGAGCAGATCGCTTCTGCGAGCCATTAGGAGGGGTGAAAGTCTGGCCATTACTAGCCAGTCTCTGCTTGTGCGGTGATCTCGTTGGAGTGGTAGGTATCGTCTCGGCATACTTCGCCTTCATGGTATCCTCATACCACCACTCTCGGAAAGTACCCTGGTTGAGATGAAGCCAATGTTGCTGAGGACCGACGACCATTCCTGGGCGCATGAAGCGCATGTACGCAATGATTTCGTTTGCAGTGAAAGCATGCCTATATATGAGGTATGCGCCGATAAGGCAGCCTGTGCGCCCAAGTCCAGCTTTGCAGTGCACAGCAATGTTCTTCTTCCTCACAGTTATCATCTCATGCGCAAGATTTATGAATTGCCTAACAAGAGAGAGTGGAGGGCACGTTCCGTCGTCGAAGATCATGTTCAGGTGTTGGATGCCTAGCTTCGTGAAATACGTAGAGGAATAAAGCTCCGAATTTAGTCGGACAACCAGGCCAATATTTCTAGCGCTGAAATGCGACAGGACGTTCTTGAAGGGCGTCGGGAGACCGGAGCGCTGCACTTCGGCGATGTTGGACGGCAGAGTTGAGTACATGGGAGAACTTGGAGGGATTTCATGGGTTGGCTGCACATTTGGCGAGGCAAAGGCGAGGAAATTGGGTGACACCCAGTTGAAATCACCCATGTCTACGCGCTCGTACTTCTCGTATCTGGTTCTGTTAGTCATATCTCAATTACGAGGTAGAATGGTACGTACTCTTCGAGACTGAATTGTGAGTCTTTGAGCCCACACAGGCCTTCTTCCTTTGCTTTCCAGACTCCATAAATGACGTCCTGGATGTTGAGTACATAATCGGCCTGGCTGTAACCGGCGTCGCGAAATGGCATACATGGCGGATCCATTTGCGCAATAGGCGCAAGTGCAAGATGCGGAGGCCATGACTGGATCAATACCATGTAGCAGGCCAAAATGCAGGCTGCGTTTGCTCTACCTATGCGCTGGTTAATACATACTCGATATCTGCAGTGGCATGCGATACGTACTTCTGGAATCCGCGCTGCTCCAGAATACGACCGGACGATCTTCGTTCGCAGGAGCGCCCAATACCTCGTGCAATTGCACGGCAAAGCGGTAGAGGTGGCCAATGTGCAATGGGCCAAAATCGGCATGAAACGCATTGTAGAGCAAAGTCTTGTCGATGGAGAAGTACACGGGAGGGTTGACCTTGGCTGGCGCAATGGTAGGACCCGATGGCGCCTTGCTTGAGCGCTTCGACGGCGACTGAGCCGGGCGCAAATAATGGAATGGTGTGTCGGCCGTGGGTGGATTGGTAAATGAAGCCAGATACAGCCGGTCTATGAATGGACCACATATCAGATTCTGGCCGCCGGGGAAGAGAGGATCCTCAGGCGGTGAGGACTGACCTTGTATGTACTCTATGACCTGGCCATAGGCGGTGCCTGTGGTTGCGCGAGACATCTTTGCTGCTCGCGAATGCGAAGACATGGCGACAAGGGCGACGGCGGTGCGAAAGGCAGGTCGTGCGAGCAGCCGGTAAGGCGACGGGGAGCTTTCGCCGCGCGGGGTTTGAGACGGAAAGGCTGTCGCGATGCGGAATCGCAGTCACAGCGCTCTGGGTCAACGGGCACAAGACGAGTAAAGAAATAATCGTAAAGATGCAGAGTGTTGCAAATGAGAGGAGGAGGCGGGTGTAGAAATGTACAGTCGCAATGTTGTGATGGGGATGGGAAGGTAAACAGACTAGAGCCCAAAGAGGCTAGACCATAGTGTTGATGCGCTAGGGTTTCACGCTCTGACCGAACGACGACCACAGCAACGCCCTTTCGCATTATTCACAGCCTACTGCGTGCCGCTGCGTGAGCCTCGAGGTGAGGAACCCCTGCTGCTTCGTCCGTCTGTTGTTTTGCTTTGGCCACCCTCAGCCGATTGTTTTGACCGTCATGACACGCACATGTACACGCGCGCCATGGCAACTTCGTCGGTGGTGACGTTGTACACTGCATTACTGGCTGCTCTCGTCCAGGGCCTTGGGTCCAGGACTTCTGCTGAACATGGCTGTAGCTAAGCAAGACAACTCGTCTTGTCGGCTACCTTTGATATACGGACTGACATGCTTCCAGCGTGCTCTAGTATAGCCCAACGGCATTTTGGTAATCCATATTTATTTAGCCCAAATTTCTTTGGCTCGGCGCAACGGTCTCCAGATCTCCAAGGAAAATCAAAGTACGCGCGCTGGAAAAAAAGAACCTTGGGATAGAGTCTTGTATACACCTTCGGTGTAAACTCAAAACTTTTCTTTTGGCTACGAGTTCTCTACTCAGCGTCAACACTACGAACACAATTGGACGTTGCTATAGCTACAGGAAAATGATCCGAAGAGGGAGAGCTGAAGGATGGCTGAAAGAACCCATCGAAAAGCTCCCGTCATGGGCAAAATTCCAAGGTGCTCGATTTAATGGCATCAAATTCGGTCTCATACCAGGTTTTGAAAGCCGAGGTACTGGAATAATAGCTGAGCGTGAGGTCACCAGCGATGCAGAGGTCCCATTAATGGTCATTCCAAAGGACTTGATCGTTTCCAAGGAAAACATCTATATAATAGCCAAATCCGACCCGCACCTACGAGAAGTACTTCAAGCTCTCGGAGAATTGGGGCGGGTAGGGTAACACTGCGTGCAAGCTTGTGGCCTGGCTGACGTAGAATCGTAGACTACGCGAGGCGCCGTTTTGACATTTTTGCTCATGCAAGCTTCCATCTGCTGTCCAGATATTAAGGATGTCGGCACCCGCACCCCTCTCACTGAGTATGCACAGTCTTCTGACATTTTCGGTGCCTCTAACGTGTTTAAGGTATATTAAGTTTCTACCCGACGAGTTGCTCCCGACGTTTTGGACCGAGGAAGAACTGGACCTTGCCACAGGAACCACATTACGCCCGGCTGTTCGAGCAAAGAAGAGCAGCCTCCTACGAGAGTTTGAAAACTTCCGCACTGCGACAGAAGATATTAGTTGGTGCGCTAAGTATTGGTGGAATGAAGACGATGGTCTAGTAAGTGCTACTGTAAAACGATAGTCGTCGTCAAGACGTGTGGTAGGCATTATCGACGCATTGTATATTGCATTACCAAAGCTACCGATGCGTCCACGTAAGATTGCTAATTTCTTCCAGCTTACGCTTGATGATTGGATGCGTGTGGATGCCATGTACCGCTCCAGGGCTCTCGAATTCCCGGGTGTGGGCGACGCCATGGTACCTTGTATTGACATGGCCAATCATGCATCAGGCGATGCCACTGCTGCACTCTACGAGGTAGATGGTGATGGCAACGCTATTCTACTCTTGAGAGATGGCAAACAAATTCCAACAAATGGCGAAATCACCATCACGTAAACATCTCTGCCTGAAGAAACTCCAGGGTTCAGCTAAAGCGATCAGGTATGGAGATGATAAGGGGGCCTGCGAGACTATATTCTCCTATGGATTCATCGAAGATACGATGGCATCTGCGAAGGTCTTGTTTCTAGATCTTCCCGTTCCACGTGATGATCCGCTGGGTCCGGCCAAACAGGCCATCTCTAACGCAGCACCCGGTTTTCTTTTTAGGGATAAAGATGGCCGCATTGAGTGGGAGAGCGACTATGTGTGGCTCGTGCTTGTCAATGAAGAAGACGGTCTTGGGCTCAAATTGAAGCAGACAATCGATGGATCGATAGAAATCGAAGCCGCTTGGAAAGAAAACGAGCTCAACGATCCTTCAAAGTTACATGGGCTTTTGCAAGAAGAGCCCTTATGGGACATATACCAAGCCCGGGCAGTTGAGTTGCTATTGGATCGTACGGGCAGGCAGATTGAAACCCTAGGGTCCGTCGTGGGGGAGCCTGCACCCGAGGAAGCTGGACGAGAAGGACCTCGGGGGCTTGCCTCCCGACTTCGGTCATTGGAGCTGGATATGCTTCGTCACGCATGGGATATGTTGAATGATCAAGTGAGAACATTGTTGCCACTAGCCTTTCTATCCTGCTGACCCTAGGCCAAAAACAGAAAACAGCTTTGATGAACTCGGAAACGCTACATAGATATTTGGAAGCAATGCAAATCGAGGAGGACATCGAAGAGGAGGAGGATTTCACCTAGACCTGTCCATGACAAACAATCTGGCGGGGCAAGCAGAGCATTTGCAATCTTCGGAACGAAAGACACGAGCGCCACTTGGGACACCAACGGCTTCTTCCAAAAGGGTCGCGAGGATCGCCACAAGCAACTAGAGAAGATTTATGGCGACTTTGTGGTACTCTAGTTAAAGGGTGTAATAGTAGGCTGAAGATGTTAGCGAGTGGCTCATTGGTTCCGTGATACTGCCAATCTCGAGGCCTGCAGGACAAACATATTAGGCAACTGTCAGGGACAGCTGACAGGCATGATGATTACCGTGGAAGCATTGTGGAAGCCCTGGGCCCTATCACGGGACAGCAAGCCTTGTTGGGCGAGCTGCAGCATATATTGGGATCCGTGTGGTGGAACAGAGGGGCCCATCGAGTTGGAGCAGGCTGCCCCTGGGCCCAACAGACATTGATCAGCGAAGGCACAGAATGTGATTAGTAGCTGGTGCATTTCGAGAGCGACGTATGGCAAAATGTTGTTGCATCTGCGTTATTTGGTGGGTGCTTGATGGCTCAAATCGAGACGGCCCAGTCAGCCGCGATCCCGGAGTTTGGCATGCATACCCTAGAACATGTACATGGACAAGCAACGAAAACGAGGGACAGACTTCAACTGATGGGTATTCCGACGCAGAGGCAAATCCAATGGACAGCAGCTCCAACTACGCCTACCATGGGAGAGTTGGCTGGCCAGACTGGGCTTGGTTCTGCAGACGCCCTGTTCCTCAGACATACGGCCCTGCGAGGGTATACGGCGCGCTGCCGCGCATGATCAGAGGACATGGATAGGCTCCGCGGGTCGCGTTCGCTTTGTGCCCCAGCCTTCTCGAAGGACGGGGGATTGGAGCCGACGCCTGTGGTGGGAGAAGAATGATGTGCCTTAGCGACGACTGGCGACGACGCAATATAAATTGCAGATGCTGTGGCATGTAGAGTGCGCCCGGATACAGGACGATATTGCAGGCGCCGAGAAGAGAAAAGACGGTGCTGCAGCACGAGCAATTGGCCGAGGGCGTTGCAAAGCGGGCGCCCCGCCGCACAGCACCGACCGCTTGCCAGAGTGAGGGATGATGTTGTCATGGGCGTGCGGCGGGCTTCACGTAGGGCCAGGGCGCGCGAGGTTGAGGGACGAGTGGAGAGCGGTTGATCGCCGCAGGCAGGACGAAAAAAGATCGGAGGAGGGTTGGAGCTCGCGAGCCCTCGACGGCGCCCAGCGCGCAAACCGGCTCCTAGGACCCAGGCGCGGGCAGCGCTCCGATGCTTGACGTGCCCCCCCGCAAGGCCCCCCTCCCCTCCCCCCCAGAAATCGCTAACTGGCGCGGGCGTGGAGAGAGTCAGCTACACGCACTGACGGCCAGCCACGGCCAGCCTGCCCGCCGGCCATACACGAGCGGCTGCAGCCCTCCACCGCGTCCATCGCCCCCCGGCCCTGCCGTTGAGCTGTGCGTCGTCCCTTATATCCCTCGGCGCCGCCGCCCACGCCCTCGTCGCCCGCCCCCGCTGCTACCAAGACCGTTGCTTCTGTGGCTCCTACCGCTCCCACCTCTGTTGCTGCCACGGCTGCTGGCAAACAAACTGTTGATGCCCGTTGTCCCCAGTTATTAACTGCCGGCTGTTGAGAACGCTCGCTCGCCGAGGCACCCCGGATGGGATCTCCCGCTCGATCCACTGTGCGTCGTCCTAGCCTCTCTTGAATGCCTCTTTTCTTCGACGCAGCCTCGACTACTTCGCCGACATGCCTGGTATACTTCCCATGAAGGTGATCAAGGTTGGCACCAATAACCAGACGCGCATTGCCCAGGCATGCGACCGCTGTCGCTCCAAGAAGATACGCTGCGACGGCGTCCGCCCAAGCTGTACCCAATGCCTCAACGTGGGCTTCGAATGCAAGACCAGCGACAAGCTCAGCCGAAGAGCTTTTCCCCGTGGATATACAGAGTCGCTTGAGGAGCGCGTACGCGTGCTCGAGGCTGAGGTGCGCGACTTGAAGGACCTGCTGGACGAGAAGGACGAGAAGATCGACATGCTGTCGCGCATCCACTCGCATTCGTCGCCATCGAATCCTACACCCAGGCGGTCGCCGTGCTCGCCGTCCCCGACTACAGAAACTCGCGAGGAATCGCGCGACAAGGACGACACGTTCAAGGTGCAGCAGCCGCCGCTGCTGCTCGACGATGAGAACCGCGACACATATTGCGTGGGGGGCTCTAGCGGAAGGACATTTATCGGTACGCTCCCGCATGCGCAATAATTTTTCCGCCTCTAACGCACCACAGAGTCGTTCAAGCAGCGAGCCCAGGAGACGGGTAGGTCGTGCTCGGATGTGAACTCGAATGCATTCTTCGGCACTGGCTCCAGGCCCTCGGGTCCACTTTCTCCGAAAACCTCAATCTCCTTCAAAGCTCCCCCTCGTCTGGTCTCGGACCAGATGATAAACATATTTTTCCAGGAATGGGCGCCGCTGTTCCCCGTTTTGCACCGCCCCACCTTTCTCGCTCTATACGAGCATTATGTCGCCAGCCCAGAGACTATGACTGACAAGAAGGCCATTGCCAAGCTCAATCTGGTCTTTGGAATTGCTGCGCTCTCTAGCGACGTGAGTATTGGTTCTTAGCTTACCCAACACCACGGCTAATGTGTAGTAGCCTCGTGATGGCCAAGATGTTGATTCGTTTGAGGCGCAATGGCAGGCGGCTCTTGAGAGCTTTCTGATGGACAACGACATTGCTACCCTACAGTGCCTCGTTCTTGCTCAGATCTTTTGTCTGCTGAAAGCCGATTACTCGCGATTGTTGAAATACAAGGGACTTGCGACTGGCTTGTCACAACGCCTGGGGCTGCACCAATCACAGAAGCGCTTCGCTCTGGGAGCATTGACTAGCGAAACTCGAAAGAAAGTCTTTTGGACTCTGTACACAGTCGACTGGTAAGATGGACTGATTTGCACGCGCAATCGTGGCTAACTCTTGTCAGCTTTTCTGCTGCGCATCTCGGCCTACCCAAGCTCATCAGAGAAGAAGACGTGCACTGCGAGTATCCAGTTGACGCGGACGACGAATACGTTACCGAAAAAGGCTTCCTTCCCAGCTTGCCTGGCGAGTCTACCAAAATATCAAGCGCTCTGGCCTTGTTCCGCGTAACACGTATCTTTTCCAAGGTTCTTTCCGACCTATATCCAGCTTCAGCAACCCACGAAATCTCTTTCCGTGCCATTGCCTCGCTTGCTGATGATCTCGAAGACTGGTTACATAACCTAGCGCCGCATCTTAAACTCACATTCCAACAGGATAAGCCTAGTACCAATGTAACGAGTAGCAGGTCACCCATTCTGGTAATTACCAACTGTGCCCAACTTATATTGCTCATGCGCGGCTAACACTATCCCAGTCCTTGGCGTATCATCACATTCGATCGCTCATCTATCGACCGGCAGTCGTCGCAAACCTTGGCGATAGGGGCTCTTCGGCAATGGTCGCGGTAGGAGACTCAAACAAGCACATCGTCCAAATCGTCCAGCTGCTAGATGAACGCAAACTAAGCTTCTCGTTCTGTCTCAACCGAAATGAAGTCCTGGTTCAAGCCGGATTTGGTCTCCTATTCCAGACCCTCAACTTGAACCGTGATGGCAAGCTTATCAAAGATTGCAACAGGTTAACCTGCACCGTCATGGATATGCTCGACCGAGGGTCTGCTGCTGGTGCTCACGAATTCCGACGCGTGGGTTCCTCTATGATCACTGTCCCACGTGTTGAACATATGACCATGCCTGCGTTGCCCCGCCACAGCATGGACGGCACAATGGCTGCTCCTATTGACCGCTTTCGTGCCACGCAGAAGTCTCTTAAGGCTATTGCAGCACGCTTCTCCCCTGGAGCTGTCAAAGCCACCATCGAAGAAGCTAAAGAGCCGCGCCGCGCCACTCTGCCCGCAATCTCCCCAGGCGTCGGAATCCACCCCAACCCTTCCACTGCAAGCCTATCCTCCATCCGCTCTGAACCTCCGCTCAGTCCCTTGTCTCAGCGCTCTGCCTTCTCCGCCTTCCCCAAACGCCGCCCCAGTCATCGCCTCCACCAAAATCGCAACATCGACTACCTCTCCTTCGGCCCCGACGCACTAAACGCCTACTCCACCGGCCTTGCCCTCCCCTCCACCACCATACACAAAGCCGACGTCTCCTCTTCCGATTGGGAACGCCTCCTCTCCTCCCTCGACAACGGGCAAGCCAACATCTACGACGGTATCTACGGCGGCCAGCCCCCAAGCGACCTTCTAGACCTCCCGCCTCTCTCCGCTAGCACCGAGCCTTCGCTCTCGTGGTCCCCACCCCACCTGTGGACCTGGGGCAGTTACGGCAACGGCAACGGCGGCAGCGATCAAGCTGTGGCACCGCCTCAGAGCGTGCTGAGCTTCAGCGATGAGAGTCTAACGAGCGGAGAGGAGTTTGTGGGTGGCGGGAACACGTCTTCCGGAGGAGAGTTTGGAACTCCAGGAAGCGAGGCGCGAGTTTTTACAAGCTTGATGATGGGGGATTTGGGGAATGGGTTGGGGCTTGTGGGGCCGGATGGAAATTTCGGACTATGATGATGTTTGCTTGATGATGGGGAGTGTTTTTACAAAAGTGTGCCTTTTTGGGGATGCTCTAGTTTCTTTCGGGAGGGGATGAGATGAGATGTAACGATGAGGTTTGCTCTATTGTTACAGCCCAGCCTGATGCTCGTTTGCTGAACATTACTGAAGGGTCGTTGGTTAGGGTTGGGGGGTGTCTGGGAGTTCTTGGTACAGGGGGGGTTACACCTGCTTGTTCAGTTTACTTCGTTTCTGACTATCTGCTCCTTTCTCAGGGGTCCGATGTTTTCTCCAGTCGGGGGTTTTGTTCTTTTTGTCAATCGCTTTCGCAGGGGGTTTTTTCTTTTTTGTTTATCTCGAGATACCATATTTGATCTATCATGTCGTCACAACACAGTCAGTCTCGCCACGAAGCAACGATGTTATTGGACAAGAAGAAAAAGTAAGTACGTTTCTGGTCAAAAGTTTTCTAATGTGTTCTTCCTCTCTCTATGTCTTTGTATTTATTACTGTCCGTAGGATATGTGAGACAAGTGCAAAAAACATTCCTTTATCCGCCGAGTTTTGAATTTGGTGTCCAGCTTCGACTTCACTCCATTCCTTCTGCGTCGACTCCATCCTACCCCGGGCGAGCCACACTTTGTTATACAGTCCGTCCATCCTATTCCTCAAGAGGGGGATCTAGAAAAAGAAACCCCATTCACTTATTCAGTTGATTTCAATCTCGAAATGGTATTGCCTCACGCTATGACTTGCCTCCCTGCTTCCCCCAAAGATAGATGCAGTCTGCCAACCTCCCCGCCCAGCCACATCCAAGACCCCTCACATGCATGCACACCCGGATCTTCCCTTCCTCTAGATCCACTGTCTCGTGGCTTCGAGCTCCGCCTAGCGTTTAGGTAGCAGTCCGCGGGAGAAGAGGGGGGACGCTAAGTGTTTAACCAGCGGATGGATGGTGGTGATGACGTATTGTACAGCACAGAACGTGAAGTTTGGTATATAGACAGTGGACCAAGATATCTAACAAGAAGCGATAGTACGGACTTTTGACATTTCGATTCCCTGTATTCTTGAGTGGAGCGGAGTTTTCTAGAGTGAGGTTTCCCGATAGAAGCAAGCAAGCTACGTCCCATCCGCGACCTTTCCCCGCGCATCGGACTCCCGATGCAGCCCTGAGGACCTCCGCTGGTTTGAAAAAAAAAATGAAATAAAAACCGAATCGAAATATTCCGAGACAGAAGAGTACATGACGATAGACAGGATCCGTCCCGCTCTGTCCCGCACACACACACACACACACACACACATAACGAGTAAACCATAAATTCTTACACTTAGAAACTCTATCATGGCTACATGGATATGCCCTGTATGCAAGGCCCCTCTCTCCCCCGGCCACGAAAGGAATCATGTACCATGTATCATGTATGCATGCACCGGTGTCCGCATGTGCATACGTGCTTTTTACCCCGCGTGTCCCACGGAAGGAACACTTGCCTGTTCAGAAGTCGTTGAGCTCGCCTGACGCTGAAAGGAACCTAGACAAGGGGAGGCGGGGGGAGAGACCCACAGCGTGCAAAGCACGATGCACGGATCCAGTGCGGAAGTAGCCCATTCGACTGAGCGGACGGCTGCCTGGCATGCCGGCTGCTGGGGTGGGCTGGTTGTGAGGTCGGTCCAGGTCGGCGATCTGGACGAGAGACGAGAATTGGTAGGTCTGAGACAGGGGCTCGATGGTTTCCTTGACCGTCGTTACTTCGTATAGAAAGGCGTTTAAGTGAGTAAGTAGTATTGGCATTAGCATTGGCATTGGTATTGCCATCATACCACCACTCCTGACACAAATTCCTCGGCTCAACTCTCTTCCTTCACGACAAGGTTCCCCATTGCTCGAACAAAAAAAAAACGAGCTTGGCTAGCTCCCTTGTTACACACACACACACTCTCTCTTTCGTAAACCTTACACGCTCCCACCTGGCGATCCTCCGGATGTGCGGACGTCATCCTCGGTAGGAGACGCATCAACACCGCGTGATTGGCTGGCCTGTCGCGCATACCCGCCCCAGATCCGATGCTCCCAAGTTCGCCAAGTTGCGTCGAGTTGGGGGAGACTAACAATACAGCGCTGGGTTCCGCGGTGATGGATATGCGGGATCCAGTCTGCCTTTGGTGCGAGTTGACGTGGTTTTGGGGGCGAAGCCCACGGGTAAAGGATTAGCGTGCGTGGCAAACGCGTGTGGGTGGACTCTAAGGATCGAGGATACAGATGCGGTTGCGTTTGGGGTAATCGGTAAATGCGGGGTGGTGGGATGGGATGCCTGCTGGTGGCTTTGGTGTTTTGAGATGCTGAGGTAAGTATGGGTACGGATAAGGGCGGGATTCGGAGAGGGGGATGGTGTGATGAGCGCGTGAGCGAAAGGACGGTAGATGGAGAGGTCATAGAATTTTTGCAAGCACGGGGGAGGCATGATGGTGAGAGAAAAGCAGAGCTGTAGATCCAATTGATGATTTCAATGGCTAGATCTGTGTCAAGATCGCCAAATCACGATCACCGATAAAGTGGTTACTATACTCCTCAGTACCCAAAAATCTCGATTGGCGCGAATCCACTACCAGATTGGAGGGTCGCTTCAATCATGGTATAGGACATGACCCAAATCCTCCGAACAGCTCTTCGACTGTTGTTTGACTGAGTTGGCTCAGAAACTCGCGTGATCTTCGCACATTCTGCGCCGTGAGTGCACGAAGGAGGCGCTAAGCGGGAGGCTTATTAGCACGCACGGTGAAAAGGAATCGCGGTGAACCTCCAGGGTGGTACAACAGGCCATGAGGACTGCCATGTGATTCGTATATGCAGGCTCACATAATGGGCCCTAAGCATACCAATCCTGAATTGGCTCGTATGGTGGAAAAAAATCGGAGCATCTCGGTCGGGCCGAGGGAGGTAAATAAGTGCAAGAGATGCGACATGTCCTGGACCATGACCTGCGCTCCATGCTGATGCTCCCAGTCATGGCTACTGCTACCGTGTTCTATCTTCGGTTCGGCGAAACGGCAGATGCTGAAGCCTGAAGGATCCCAGTCCGGGTTGGCGTACTACTGGAGGAAAGTAGCGCGGCGTCACGCCGTTTTGTAAGCATCTTAGTCCTTAGCCTACGTCACTAGACCCTACCAGCGACTACCACGACTCTAGCGCAGAAACTGATCGTTCAGGTAGTCCACGAAAATCTCTTTGATACGAGATTTGGAGAAGCTGTGCTGGCGATTGAGTGTGATGAATTGCCGGCGTATTCGCTGAAGCTGTGGGAGCGTCATGGGGGATGCGGGGAGCTCAATCAGCTTCTCAACGTCCTGGACAGCGATTTCACCTCCACCCTCGCCAGCATGATCTTTCTGGTAGGTCATGATTTGGGCGAGGATGTCGGACGTGGTCTTGTCGAGCTCGTAGAGGTAGTTCTGCTCAGTTGCTGGTTTCTGCCCACTGTCAACATGGTAACCGGGTCTAGGTGACCAGCACTACATACCAGTACAGTCGCCTGGTTTGGCCGCACAACCTTGGCCTTGCCATCACTGCCGATGAGAGCATCCCAGATCTGCTCAAAGGGCGGTGTTTCGTCCTCGACAACGACGGTGAAGAGTGGGCTATCCCATCTCGTCATGCCGTTTGGCTCCTCATACCTGAAGATCAAGTTCTCAAAGTCTTCCTCTTCATACCCGCCGTCGTGCTCCTTGTCTGCGAGCAGCTTAGTGTTAATTTCGCGGCACTTATCCGCCGGCGTTCCTACGTGCACCTCTTGAGCTATTAGTACAGGTTTTCCAGAGAACACATCAGGAAGGTCAGACTGACCACGCAGCTGGGAGTTTGGAGGGCCTTTGCCTCGCAGTACAGCTGGTAGCGGAAGCCCTTGATGTAATTCAGGCCGTCAGCAATGACGATGTCGTCGCGCGAGAGGACCCTTTTCACGGCAGAATACTCTTCAGCGCGGGCGTCCTTCTCGGCCTTGGCTGTATGGTAGACGGCGCGCGACAGGCCCAGCGACTGGTCGTTGATGAGGTGCACTCTCAGACCGCAGGATCGGGCATCGGCACGTTCGCTGGCGATCTTGGACTCGAAGAAGTCCTTGAGCTGGAGGGCACGCGTGGTCTTACCCGCCGAGGGGAAGCCCGAGATGAGCACGAGGGGCATGGTGGACGAGCGTCAGGCTCTTGGGCTCGCGTGGATGTTATCTCGCGGAAATCCAGCAATCTGCAAGGCGTGTCTCGAGACGACACACCGATCTGTGCGCTCTACGGCGTGCGGCGGAAAATCATTGGCCGTGGTTCGGGCGTGTCAGTGACGAGATTTCACAAGGAGCCACCTCGTCGGTTTCTGCGGCGGCGCGAGGAACAATTCAGGCGGGCCCCGGCCAGCCTCGGTACAATTGATGACATGCCCACCACCATACACTATCTGCCTATCGACCACACATTTCCCGCCGTTACTTTCTGCTGCCCGTCCCCGGCCTCCATTCAGCCAGCTGGCCGCTTCCATATTGGTCCTGCATTCACTGGCCTTGGATCCCGCCGTCAAAAATACTTAATCTGGGCAAATCTACCACGCTTCTCGCTACCGTTCGCTCTCCGCTCGAGACCCGCCACGGCTACTTCGAGTACATTAACACCCGTCTATATACTGAGGCACAGGACCACAAGACCACAAGACCAAAAAGACTCAGGCTTCTCCCTCTGCCTCCACCTCCTCGCCCCAATATTCTCCGCTCGCCATGTCGACAGCCCCTCGTCCAGCCCCGCGACCCGCGTATGCTCCCGTGCAGACCTCCGCTCCCAGCTCCCAGAACTCTTCCGCCTGCCCAAGCTACAGCAGAAGCGTAACCCTGCCCACGCCATCCTCTGCCTCGTCTGCACCTCTGCCCTCGCCGTCGACCTCGCGTCCCCCACAGGCCTTCTTTGGCTCGCTGAACGGCCAGCAGCAACAGCAAGAGCAACAGCAGGCACGCTCGCAGATGCAGCCTCTCCAGCGGTATCCCAGCTTCGAATACCAGCCGAGCCGAGAAGGCGCAGGCAGGACGGCAGCAGAGACTACAAATTATCTTAACCAGGCTGCTCTTCTGGCAGAGGCCGCAAAGCGAGCACAGTTGGCTGTTGTTATGCGCGATTTGGACAGCATGGAGTTATAGACTGCTGGACGAGACCCAAAGACACACTCAAGATGCACGATATTTTTTTCTCTCCACCAGGCGCAGATGCAAATTTCTCCTGCGGGCAAAAGTCGGCGTGCACACTCCAACAGCTGTGGAGCCTAGTCTCACGATGAATCGCCGTCACAAGCACCTCACCGTGCATTCGTCGACATCATCGAACCCACCACCGCAGCGAGAGCCTCATCCGTCGCCTTGGCATGTTTTGCATTCAGCAATATGTCGGCCCCTGTACCTGGCCGGTCCCAGCACAATTCCGATACCTTATATATCTTCCAGTACTTCGGTGTAGATACTTCTTCTCCAGCACTTTCCCCATAGCTATGGCGTCACGATAGCATACACTCTCCCTGTTTTCAGCATTTCCTAGCGTCGGCGTTTGCAGCATCTCAGTCATGTTTTTTTTATTGGTTACCCCGGCCTTAATCACCACTTAGCATACATGTGTTGATCCATATCGATTTCCTTCTGCTCCACGGAGCTTCTTCTTTCTACCAAAGTAAGAGACTAGAGCAACAAGAAAGCATGACGATGCTCACTGGGTAATAGTTTGTGCATAGATAGGGCAGCCCCAGCGAATGAAAAATAATCAGCGGACAAGAATTGCACAAGGTGAATGGTTTCACGTCGTGACCGCGTTCGCGTTTGTAAACATTTGTATTATACCAGTACGCGCGATCATGTGCTCGCCGCTGGCCATATTTCCCGATCGCTAGGGAAAAGCAAATACGATCATCAGCGCCCTAATGCACATCATTCACACATTCACCAGCCGTAGGGCGACGAATCGTATCCTAGCACCGATTCGTATCTTTCTCCGTCTTGCATACTCGTCACCTACATGTACTAATCTACCAAAACCTCAGCCTCGTGCGAGCTCATTGCCCACCAAACCCCCCATGGGGGTCACCATACTGCGCTCCTCATCATATCTCACGCCCTAACCCACACACCGCCCCCAAACTCTCACTTCACTGGACTAGCCTCGCGTTATCACGCCAGCCCACAGTTCCCAACGCTAGTCCCTCTACTCGTATCTGTAAGCAAAAGGGCAAAGGGCAACGTTGTACAAAGCCGCATCGAGACGCCGGTTATGTTGTGTGGTACCGCATATCGTTCGCGGAGCGGGGTAAGAAGTACGGCTTAGAACCGTTTTGTGATTCTCCGAGGTCGGCTGGGGCGGGAAAATGGAAATAGAGGTGGTGGTGTGAGGAAGGTAGGGGTGAGGTGTGGAAGGAGTGTGGTGGGTCGTTAGACTGGGGAGGAGGCTTCGTGTTCCGTGTGGGAAGGATACGATAACGTTTTCATTTCGTGATGGAGACGTGCGGAGAGGGGGGTTCGTTCGGTTTCGTTCGTTGGGATGTGGGGCTCGTCTGGCAGGTATGTTATGTAAACATGAGATGTTTTGATTTCTTGTTAGCCGAGTTGTCTTTGTGGTATGATGAATATGTTATGGGGATGACAGTAAATGTTGTTCATGGGCATCTTAGGCTTCGGACTGATCCTTGCCGATGCTAGTGTTGATTTTTGATGAAGATGCTATGTTTGTGAACAGTCTAATTTTGTTCACAGAAGAGAGATTTGGGACAGATGTAGGAAAGGACAAACTATCTTGATCGAGAGAAATGAGATGAAGCGATATTCAGTGCCGTAAAAGCGTTCTCAAGCCTTGGTGAGCTTTAGAACTAGGGCAGTTGATTCAGACTACGTAGCTTGTCTCATATATACGTGTACAGCTTGGCGGGTTGGCTGCACAAACTACGGAGTCGCTTTACCGAGTATGTGGAAGTTTTACAATCAAAAATATGATTCGAAAGTGCTGTCTCTATGAGTATCCTATTCGGTATACGATCTCAAAACTGCGAACAACCGAAAAATTCATGGACATGATGAATATCCGTGCTAGAGAAAAGAAAATCTAGAGAACCAGAACAATGTCGAAATGCAGAAAAATTTGCCTCCATGTTGAATGAATAGTCGACAAAATAAACTTTAAAGAAAGATCGCTTCAGAACAACCACCTTCCCATCCCAGTTAAAATTTCCTGCTGTGCTTCTTTATGCCCGTTTCGGAAGAGAAATCCAGGACGATCCGAAAACCATCGGCGTCGCCGTGAAAACGTTTTTGCCATCGTGAAGGCAGCTGATATCAGCTTTCGCCACAAAGAGTAAGTAAACCGCCACAGAGGAACGTAGTCCGACCACATGATTCTACGAAATTCTCTCGTCTATTGAAAGCTTGAAGATGGCTGCTGATCAAGGCCTGGCTGGATTGGGATATTCGCTGGGTTGCTGAGGCCATCGAGTGCAGAGGTAGTGAGCATGGTTAGTGTTCTAGCTGCTTCCATCCCTGTAGAAGCCCAGTCCCCCAGCCCAACACTCAACAGAAAGCGTCTCTTCCTTCGGTGAGAAGCTGAGGGACTTCGGTATAGTTACCTGAGCAGTAGCTACCTTCTCTCGTATGCCTAAGACAGTACGATTGGTCGGCTGTTGGGAAACGCGGGGGCTCACCGGTGAGGCACATGCACCCAGGCCTGCGGCCAGGCAGAATATTAGCACTGTGCGCGAACCATTTTTTTTTTTTTTTTTGCCTTCTCTGCGGCTCTTCAGATAGCATTATCTTTGGAATAGAGTTTTCAGCAGCACATGTTCTTACGACATGCACCAGGGACCCACGTCCATTCGTTTGCCTTCATTTGGTCCTGTGACTCTCTCTTAGGGGGCTTGGGCGGTAAGGGGCCTTTGTTGAATTGTATCAGGACAATAGATCCGACCGCTTTGTCATCGCTAGGGCTGTAGGACCTGCCTGATCGAACCATGTATACTAAGCTTCGTTCATCCAGGACGCCAGTGATCGATCGATTATACGCGGGACCAGAAGGCAAAGGGGGGTTTAGGATATTGTGGAGACGACTCGAACAAGGACACGTCGATGCTGGCGGTGGCCACATCTTCACCGCAGAATGCCGGTATGCCACGTCGCCGTCCAACGAAGGGACAGGGGGTGTGATGTATTGCTGCATTCCTTTGCTCATTGTCTCCCAATCTGCTGGTGCTATGTGTCTAGAGCCTATTCGAATTCTTAGACAGGATGTAGATGAGTCTTTACAGCATTGCCCGTCCTCGACCAAATCTAGGAAAGATGAGCATGAGTAGTTGTATGCTCGAAACTTTGTCCTGGCGAGAATGAAAGGTCGAGAAGTAGCCGCTTTTCTGGGAGGATTTTCAGGATGAAAGTTTCGATTGTACCGAGTTTCTGCTGGAGCATAATTTGGATTGTTCGTCGAGTCTAGGGTACTAATATATGCATCATCATATGGCAGCAAAGGTCCGGTAGTAGCTTCGAGTACTGGCGACCCCTCAGACGAGCTCGGTGATGATGTAAGCTTAGATTTAAAATCCGAGATGTAGAATGTTCGCAATTGTCGACCGTGACTCTTCTGCCATTCACGCCGGGCTTCCACAATCTTAGGAGCATCAGTCTCTTCATCGAATTGCAGTGTTAAGTCGGTCCACGAATCATGTATAACTCCTTCATCGTGCTGTCTTCTCCAGACTTTATTGTTAGACTCTACTATATCGTCTTTTTTGGGATCCTCGAGAGGAAAGCGTATACAGTGATAGAAACTTGTCCAGTCGATCTCTTCTACTTCAAAGGACGTCTGATTAGAAACTGCGTAGAAGTGGTCTTTGTGGATCTCGAAAGCTATAGTAGAGCCAATGTCTGTTCCAAAGAAGCCACGTAACTGAAGTGGTCCTATGCAGGGTAAGTCTTTGTTCTGCAAATTAATGCCTTTTATTTCCCACTCGCAGTGCCCTTGAGATCCGGCGCCACTGTAAGTACCAAAGTAAAGATATTTAGATGTATGGCGGGCAAACAGCTTATAAGTCGACTCTAGAGTAACTTTTTTAATGATACGCTTCTTGGAAGACGGTCCAGGTTTTGTATCGACAACATATATGTGGCCGCTACTTGGCCTGCCTTTTTTCTCGTGGCAGATGGTAACAATGTTATCATGGTAGTGTAGTAAGAATAGCTTATACTGGCTGCCAGACGCTGAGGCCTCTGGGTTTGGTTGGAGGATGTCGGAAAGATTAATCTGTATCTCCTCACTCGCCGCATGTATGTCTGAAACGCGAAGGGTATAATCTTCCAGGATGCATAGAACACCTTGTCGATAAAGGAAGTCATTCCCTCGACCGACCACCCTAGCTGAAAAAGGGCGTGCTGTAGAAAAAGCATTTCTTCTCTCGTAAATACTAGTAAATGCCTCGCAATAAGAAATTTGCTGATCCCGAGCTAACTGGGCCTCTTTTGTATGGAAAAAAGGTACCTGCGATCATTCAGCTTTTATCATCTCATGTTTGGCTTAGCTAATAATACCTCGACAGCTTTTCGACAAATTGAGTTTTCATTAAGCAGCGTTTTAAGCTGACGGCATGTGTGCGCAAGGCTGACAATGCCGTCGAATTCCAAGTGAGAAGATATGTAAAATAGAACGTCAAACGGAAGGCGATCCAACGAGATGGTCATGAATTCTGTGACGCGGACGAAGGAGCGGTAAGCGTCGTCAGGCAATGGCGTGGGGGAGGGGTGACGAGAAGGGGTATCAGCGTAGGAGCAAGCTTTAGAAAGTTTATTCAGAAACAACAAGGAATGGTAGTCAGCAACACTAAACTGTAGCATAATAGGTAATGGAAGGCGAATGGCTGAGCTGACAGTGCGTATGGGCGGGCTGAGAGTTCTGCTCACTGGGTCCTTCTTGTACATTTTCATATGCAGAGCCTCCTCAGTTACACAAGCAGGGGACTACGGTCGACAGGAATAGGGTATCAAACAAGATCAGGTAATTTTCGGCATGCGTAGGAATCGGGGCGCGCACAAGGCTGATCTCAAATTTTTGAGCCGCAATATTGGGCCGAATGCATACTGAAGGATCACCTGCGGAGTTATCACACGGAAACTATTTACAGGGCAAGACGAGTGAGCCAACTATAAGCTAATACTATGTGGTAATCAGTCTCTCGATGTTGGTATAATGCGGCTCTAAGATCGGTCCGTGCGCAACGGTCAACACGGTTTCCGAAATCAATGTCTCGTTCTATACCAGCATACATGACCTGGCAATACAATATCTATAAAAAAAAGCACGAGATGAAGCTGGAATGCTTGGTAATGTCACGTCACCATTTTAATTGTCAAGCAGCAGAAACAGGATCTTCCCATGCAGCATGAATACCACTACAAGGCTGAGAGTACCCCACCATGCAGCCTCATCGGACCACAAAACTCAAAATAATTCTTGCCGCATGAGTTATGTAGATGGATGTAGATAGTGTATCATTTCTGCCCCCAAACAATATTCACGCGCAGGAGTTTGATCCGAGAAGTTAATGAATAGCCACCAATTCCGGAGAGGGTTGTGACTATGGCTGCAGAGGAGGTCGAACTCAACGCCGGATTTGGACCTTCCAGAGTGATTGGCGTTGTCATTCACTGCAAAAGCAGCGGTTGGGTAACGATGTGAGGTTTGCCCGATGCAATGCAGTGCCTTGGTACTATATCATGCAGCCCGGTGTTTTCAAAAGTGAAGCTTGCGGAGGATAAGGTCAGAAGGCTGTCAGTATCGACAACCTAACGATTGTGACTCGATACGAGGTGATGCAAGGAGATCATCGTTCCAATTGATCTGGTGATTAAAATCTTGGCTTGAAGCACCAAGTCCTTTGTAATGCAACGAAGTGGGCCTAGCCTTGTCGATAACCTGCTCGAGGGACGACGTAACATGGGGTCTCTTGTACGAGCATTTAATGTTCCGGGCTAAGTCTAGCTCGCTGTTGTCCATTCCAGTCAATGTGGGGCCAACCGATAGGAAGGTTCGAAAGCGGTGGGAGAACGTATTGTCCACAGCTCCCCTGGTCCTCACAGCGAAGACCACAGAGACCGAACACGTTGCAATAACATTCTTCTTCAGAGGGACAATGAACTGATTGCTGGCTGAAAATAACTGGATGATATGTCAGTAGATGATACAGAAGGACGTTGTGGCTGGCGAGGTTGGTAGCACATGTGGAGCCGGATGGTCCCTCTGGTCCTTCTGACGACACCTGATCGGTGTCATGCTGATGCCCAACACTGCCAGCAGGTAGAAAATCTGAAACCTACTATGCCAGCTGTACTCCATAATCCTGCCCGAGATACTGTCGGGCAAGTTTGTCTCCAGCAGCCACCTCCTATATCTAGCGTATTCGCTTCTTGGCCTTTCCCGCACTTTTTCTTTAGTCACGGCGAACTGAGCACAGCAGCTCACACCGACCAGTTCCGGGACCTTGACACTGGGAAATAACTCCTCAAATGCCGTCTTGTAGTCTCCTCCAGCATGAACTTCAGCCTTGTGGTGTCCGGCTTGCGTGAGGGGTTCGATTTCGGCCGGGCAGCCTAGTGTCCAGGCACAGCGCATATTTATGTAGCCCCGGCGTTCGAGGTAAGGTATCTGAAAGCGGCGGAGCATGGGGAGCCCATCGTAGTCGGGGTCATCGTTATGCCACTGATAGCGGCTCGGGTGAAGAAAAAGTATGTTTTCCGGCAGCCCATCATAATAGTCGATAATGTAGCTGGAGCGGTGAGCAGGAGTTGTCAGATGGAGGGCGGGTGACGAGTTTATCTATTATTCAGAAATCCGCCCAATGGCCGCATTGGTCGCGTCGCGTTAGCGGCCGGGCCCTGGGCCATTAATACGAGAACTTACGTCAAGTATGCCATACTTTCTCTTCCTTTATTTTTCGGCACTTTCAGCTCTGCTGCTGGATTGTCGATCTCGTAGACATATTTCTCCCATTGCGGAAAGTGTTCGTAAAGCCACCTCGCGTCCTCGTCTTCAGATTTTGCAACCACAACCGCAGTGCGTCGAGCGTTCTCTTTGTCGTCGCTGCCATGCGAAGACACGTCCGAACTACTTTTCAGTTTCGCATCATTTACCTCCGCCGATGAATTTGTGAGCTCATTAAGGTGTTGGGTACTGGAACCAACGCTTGATGACAGTCGATTTGGATGCTCCGTTTTCAAGTGCAAGCCAAGTGATACGAGCAGCCAAGTGAGAAGCGCAAGTGATACATTGCGCGCTGTCAGGCGCCTGCGGAGATACATGGCTCATATGAAGACCGTCAAGCTAGATCGAAGGAGTAGGGCAAGCTGTGATGTTGACGCGGTTGAGTTGCAGTTGCCTTCGTACCTGCCTTCGGTACCACCAAATGGCCAATGAGTCTTCGAGCTACATTCAAGTCTTAGGAACGCATAAGTAATGCCCTTGCGTTTGTCTTGGGGAATGATCTCTAAGGCAACACAGCGCTTTGGCCACGCCTTTGAACCTTTCACCAAGGCTCTGCCTACGTTTACATAAAGTCCCTGAAAAGAGTCTAGGGCTTCACCTAAAGCTCCCAGAGCCGCTATTGAATCTAAATACACGTATCCAGACTACGCTTAGCATTTCGAGCTGAGCAGTAAACTCTAGAAGACTATCCTGGGTCATAATGTGGATTGCCATAAGCTACCGTTGCAAGGCCACACCTTTGATGGACTCAAACCCCTTTCAAATCATGATAGGGCCTATTTTTACAATCTCTACTCCTGTGCCTTACCTGTTGGCTGGTCCTCGCCGGCCTCCTCACTCTCCACCTCGTCAAGCTTTCGTTTGAGCTTCGTCTCATTGTTTCCACCCATATCTGCTACCTGGGGCACTCCAGTCATGGATGAAACCGGCGGAACTGCTGCTGATGGCTTTTGAGTAGGGACGATCGGTGGATAAACGCCATCATCGGTGATCGTCCAGCCATCGTTCTTCAGCTTTTTCCACTCCTTAGCGACCTTGAACCGAATCAGCTCTCCAGTTGTCCTTGCATCCTCGTAGCTGTCGTGGCCTGCTGCACCAGCCTGCTGAATGTCTAAGCCCAAATGCATCCTAGCGAGAGTTTTGAGGCCGTGGCGATAGGGAAGCCCTGATCTAGTGGGAAAGAGAATGACTGTGTCCACGATGGTAGGATGGATAAGGCGAATGACATTGAGATCGTTTTCGAGAGCATGACCAAGAACGGGAGTTGCGGGCGATACATGAGTGAGGAAGAGGTTCCGAGCATCGAATGGCGAATCGACAATGCGCAAGTCGTTGCGATTGGGCTTTGGCTTGGCTGGATCGTACGGCTTAGCGTTCAAGAACTGTTCTGAGGTCACTCCAGAAAACCTAGTGTTGAGGTCTAGGAGGTGGCCGAGAGGACGGACTAGGACGTCCACAAGTGGTTTGTGACTGGGCCACGCTACTACTGTAATCCGGAGAAGTTCTAGGCCGTGTGTTGTGTAGCCCATTTCACAATCAAAACACACTGCAGTTCCCGGGTCCACTTTGTCATTTTTGGGCGTTTCAATGAATGGCATAGAAAGAGATAGTCGCTTGACATCTTCGAGTTTGTAAACGTGGGTATCATGTACCGTGCAACCTGGCGAACCCATTGGCTCATTGCAGCAAGAGAATGTGGGGGGGTTTGATGGCTGATTTTTAATCTTCTTTGGATACACTTTTTTGCCCCAGTGGTATTGACACTTTCCACCGCTCGTTAGTGCACCATCTTGCTCCCTTCGATCGGGAAACACTTGGAAGCGTGAGTTGCATCGATCGCAGACTTCCCAGTAGTCGGCAGCCACTTGGGCTTGCACAGTTTCTTCCAGCGCGGAAGCTGTGGGTGGTCTGAGGACAAACCCATGGGCCATCAAGTTTTCTGTAGAAGCCAAGAGAGTGGAAAGAAATACGACTTCTTCCTTCAGACTCATTCCGGTGGTGACTTTTAGCGGTGCAGGCTTCTTGGAGTGCTGTCCCTTTTCTTTGGCATTTGCTTCACGCCTAGCCTTCACCCACTCTTCTATCGGCATTTTCATCAGTGTGGCTAGACGCTGCTTCAAGACGTTCTCATAGACCGGTCCATTTTCTTTGACAATCTTCTCTTCTTCATCGAGAGCTAGCTTGCTTAGCTGGCCAGCAGACAAGTGCAGTGCTTTGGTCTCCGGCTTCACCGCTTTGGCAACTTTGTCGTTAAGCGGCTTCATGTAATCGCGTAATGCTGTGAGCAACACTACCCTTCTCTTGTAAGCTACGGGGTCTTTGAAGATCTTCCGTGGCAGGAAAGGCTCTTCAGCTTCAGTCTGTTTAGTGGCCACTGTTTTGGCTTTCTTGGGGGGCAGCGAGATGGGCTTTGTCGCCGATTTAGGAAGCGCCTCGACATTTTTGTCAGAAAGCGGAATAAAGTCTGGAGCAGTGCTTGCAGTGCTATCCTGTCGCGAGGGAGCAGGGCCTGGCGTCTGCGCAATCAAGCCGGTGAATATGGGCGGTACAATTGTCTCCTTAGATGTTTCTTGAACTTGTGAAGTCTGCTCTGTTTTCTCAGGATCTGGCTTGAAGCGCTTGGCTGGTGGTTGTTCGTCAGCTAGCGTGTGGCCATAAATGATTTCCAACGCCTGTGTCCCATTTTTTATTTCCTTGTGGGAAAAGATGCAGTTAGGCATCCCACAGGATTGGCCCAAGGGACATGTTATGTCTCCATAGACCCTGGAGGCTGACGTGGAGGGCCACATCCCACCAATAGCTGCTTGGTACCTATACTGTCAAACAATCGCAACGGCAGTACTCGCCTTATAGCATATGGTTGCTTTGCTTCCAGAGAAGGTGAGTTCGCCTCATCGATGCTTGTCAACGGGCGGGCTTACTTGAGTCAGGCTGGGTAGTGGTGGTTAGGTACTAGAAGCATAGAGCTCCTGGGCAAAGATAGATAGCGGGTAAAGGCCGTTAGTCAGCAGTTAGTTGCGGGCAACGATGTGGTTCTTGATGTGAATGTTGTTGGGCTGTGCTTTAGTGCACGTGCCGCAGTGCCAAGACCTACTCAGCCTGGTCAGTTTTGGAGTTGGTCCGCTTCGGGATGCCGATCGCAGTGTTTTCAGATGACGTACTCGTCATCAGCGTAATCTCGTCTGCGGGCAGTGTATGGGTTGCAGGACAAGGGCTCCGGGTTTCGTATTACTGAAAACGTCGGGAACTCGGAGGAACTATTAAGTCCGCAGTCATTCTCCTCCGCTAAAATGCGGGCCAAGTGAATGCTCGTCCGATACAGAGACGGCCCGGACATGCCACGGAGCTGAACCATATAACATTGCTGCCACGCCGTCTTCACAGCATTCATTCCACGCCTCAATTTCCTGTGACTTTACTATCTTCTACTAACACATTACATCCATTCTCCCCAATGGCAACAAAAGCAGACCATCTATGTGTCCTTGTGCATGGGTATGCGCCTCCGAGTCCCTAACACTAGTCGAGCCAAAACTGACAACTATTACAGGCTATGGGGTAACCCTCAGCACTTAGACTTCCTGCGCAACTCCCTGCGCGAGAAGTACGCCGAAGACAAAGTCCACATTCTCGTCACTAAGCGCAATGCCGGCAGCTTCACATACGACGGCATTGAGACCGGAGGTGAACGAGTAGCCAGCGAGGTTGAAGATACGCTGAGGGAACTTGCCAAAGCCGGGCATGACATAAAGAAGATAAGCATTGTGGGATACTCTCTGGGCGGCTTGATCGCGCGCTATTCCATCGGTTTGCTACACTCCAAGGGCCTTTTCGACAAGATCCAGCCAGTGGTATGTGTCCACGCATAACTATCAAAACTTCTCTCTGACTACCGCAGAATTTCACTACCTTCGCTACTCCTCACCTCGGCGCACGAACGCCACGCCGTGGATATCTGAGCAATGCCTTTAACGTCCTGGGATCGCGCACATTATCCACAAGTGGAAGGCAATTATTCCTAGTAGATAAATTTCGAGACACGGGCCGACCTCTCCTCTCGATATTGGCAGACGAAAACAGCATCTTCATTCGAGGGCTGCGACAATTCAAACACCGGTCACTATATGCCAATGTTCTAAACGACCGCACGGTTCCCTACTACACAGCTAGCATCTCCCAGACTGACCCCTACGAAAGACCGGATGCGGTCAAGGTCAACTACCTCGATAGCTACGAAGACGTTATCGTCGACTCCAACAATCCCATTTCTGCAAAGGAGCCAGAAGCGCCGCTTATGTTCCGCGAGCGGCTAGCGATGAGGGCCAGCAGTTTCTTTTCCGATATCCCCATGCTCGCACTATTCATGGTCTTTGTTCCCATCGGCACAACCTTCCTATTCGCAAATGCGGCAATCCAATCTGTTCGTAGCGCTCAGCGAATAAAGCTGCACGAAGAAGGCAAGACAGGCGTTGACATCAAAGGGTACCGCATGCCCGTGCTACTCAAGTCCGCCCGCAGGGAAATAGAAGGCATGTTCGAAAACATGAACAATCAGCAGCGACAAGACTATCTAGACGAGAGCCAAGAAGCTATGGCCTCGCCCACACAGCAGCGCCGCTTCTCCTTCGCAGTCAAGCCGACAGTTGCTTCGGCAAGTGACTCGCAGTCTTCCATCGAGAAGCCGGAGTCGGGCATCGATCTACCCACGTTAGCACTCACCGAGCATCAGTTCAAGATGATTGAGAACTTGGATAATGTCGGTTTCCAAAAATATCCTGTGTATATCCATAAGCATCGGCATACGCACGCGGCTATCATCCGGCGGATCGAGAAGCCTAGTTTCGACGAGGGCCGCATTGTCGCTAGACATTGGCTCGACCAGTTCGAGATCTAAACTTCTCCTTGGTGAGATCTCACGCAGCGTTATTGCCTTCCTATATCTTCTCTACATTTCTTTCCTATATGTTATATCGTGCAGCATTTGAAAGCGACGGCGCACGGCGTTTGGGGTTTTCACAACGTCCTCGAGACGTCCGACTGGGCAACAATTCAAATTTCTTTGGTTGAATCGGGCAGAAGCATAGCAGTGCATATAGAAAATGGCGTGGATTAGCCAGCTTAACGTCAGGATAGATACCCTGAGATAGAGGCTTCCAGAGGACCTATAGCAGGAGATACTGCGCCTAATTAGCATATCAAAATTCCTTGTAAATGGATCACCTTCTAGCATGTGATTACCTAACGGGCTCAATTTATCCTGGAAGCACGTGGAGACAGGTCAACCTTTTTTTCAGCGATGAGACGAAACGCGTTCATCACTCATTGGATAATTTTTGTCCTCTTGGGTGGCCTGCAAAGGCAATGACACACTTTGAGCGGATACTGTTTGTTCCGTGAACCGCGAGGCATGCCGTTTCGGGTGAGTTTTACAGATCAATTCCAGGTTAGATCGTCCCGAGCTTCATTCGTTTCCCAGAATTATAGCCTTGGGGTCATCCTTAATATTGTTTCGTATCTTGTATCAGTGTTATATATACACACGTCTCGTCTCGAACACGGAAAGTAAGTGTCATAAGAGGACAAGAAATATGACCAACATTTCTCCCTCTCATTTGCACGTGCAAAGCACACAGCCAAAACCATTGTAACAATACGCATATTATGAAATTATCGCTTTAGATAAAACGCCGACCTATGCCTGTTCGCTTTTTCCGCTTGCCTGTACAGATAATACATTTCACACATGCCATCATGCCCAGCCCAACCCAACTCATTACGGGCATCCCGCCTCGTCTAGTTATCCTGGCCCCAGTCGTCCCACTCCTGTGTCTTTTTGGGTTTTCTCTCCCGACTAGTCCCCGGACTCCTGGCCTTACCCTTGGGCGGTGCGATCAAAAAGTCGTCTGGGACGTCGTTCCAATTCTTCGTGCTCTTAGGGAGGGGCTTGGACTCTGCATACTGCGGGTTCGAGCTTGTTTCGTCCCCCGATGCCTCGTAATCGTTGCCGTCATCATCGTCAGATATGTAATTATACTGATCAAATTTCCGGCGGTCAATGGGCTGGAGCTGGACATCCCCATCCGCGTACATCCCACTCTCTCTTCCGAGGATTTGATCTGCTTTACTTGGGCTGCGTCGCCCCTCCAAAGGTGTCGAAACGATTCCGTTCGAAGTGGTTAAGTATCGAGCCTCCTCTCCGTGTCGACGCGGAGCCTGCCACTCTGGTCTTCGGGGTAGTCGTGGAGTGGGGGGAGAGAAGCGATTGATCTGCCAGCCGTCGGGGACTCGACCGGTGCGCCTAAACTCAGCTTCAGTGGGAGAATCAACGCCCCAGCCGGCGTCTCGCTCACGCTGCTTTTGGACCCTCTCCTCCGCCTCCCTTTCATCCCTAATGCGCTCGCGCGCCGCGAGCCATCGCGGATTCGCCTCCCATGCCCACCCGTCGCCAGTTGTATTACATATAGGAACAAACCACGAAAGTGGAGAAGGTCCAAAGACGTGAAGCACATTTCCTTTCCAGCCTAGATCGAATGCATTGGGGAGTTGTTCATTGTCTCGCTCGTCAAGATATGATTCGTAGCGCTCGTAGTTTTGCTGTCTTTCGCGGTGTTCGTAAGAATGATAGTTTGGGTGTGAGTAGCCGTTGCTCATGGGAGCACCGGCAGGAGCTGGGGAGTGGGAGAACGATCGTGCGGGAGAGGCTTCTCCCTCCTCAGGTCGAGTGATGCCTGGTAAGGCATTGGCATGAATCTCGCGAAGTTGTTCGCTAATGCTTAAGCGCCCATTAGCCTGAGCATCTAGGTAGTTGCGGTCGTTCAGTTGAGCTTTCATGCTGTTCCGAAGGGGTGATAAGTAACGAGTCTTTTCCAAACTTTCGATGGTGGTTTGCCCTCGAACGGTCAACCACAAGTGCCAGCCTGTGAACCCGGTAATAACGAGCCCGATGATCCCAGACAAAACAGCCAGCAAGACGTAGTTTACTGGCATAAAAGACTCCGCAAACTGTCCATCGCTAAGTATCTCACTCCAAACCCAAGTTGAAGATGCTGCAAAGCACACCCAGCAGAACAACGTCAGGTATACGAGAAAGAGAAGAAATGCCTTGTAATTGTATAGACCCACACAAGTAGCCAGCCATGGACAGTGGTGGTCCATCTTGAGTACGCAGCGTTTGCAAGTCGAGCAATGATGGGCCCGATCTGGCTTCTTAGCCTGGCACTTCTTGCAATAACGAATATCGCCTGTGGAGGCCTTTACGGTGAACGAAGTGTATTGCATGCCCCCTCCTTCCTGCGTCGGCAGATGACTGTAACCGTTGTTGAGGTTCAGCGGCGAGCCAGGGTCGGTAAAAACAGCGGTGGTATAGCTCCAGTTGAGCATTAGGAAGAGAAATATGCCGAGCGCAGATGAGAAGTGGCCTATGCATTCAATGAGCTGGCAATACTGGCATCCCGAGGACATCACCTACCAGTCCACTTGTTCTTGGAGGGCGCAAAGCCTATGCCTGCCTCGACCCACACGGCCCATGACGTCAGGCCGTACACAAACGCAAGCGGGAAGTATGTGATAGCACTGCAACAGAAGCGTTCAACCTTCCGGGCCCATCGACGGCGCCTTGTTCTCGAGGGGGACGAGGGGGGCGATGGTGACCCTAACGTGGCCATGCTGGACAGGCACACGGCATATGTCGAAACGAATGAAGCGAGCGAGATTCTGGCAGTTATCTAGAGCGACGAGATAGGGTGGTAGGCCATATGTGCACCACGAAGAGTAGCAAGGTTGCAGGTAAGCGGACAAGTCTTGGGGCTGTGCCAGGGATGGTTTCGATGTTTCAGAGAGTCCCCACGGCGATGTGGTACAGGTCTATTTGTGGCAGTAGTGGAAGGATCACCAAGGCGCAAAAGATAAAAACAACGCGGTCTGGTGTTTGCTGTGGGAGCGTGGGAGCAGGCCTAGAGAAATCAGAAATGGACGGCGTCGTCGTAGGCGTCAGGCGCGTGCTTACATCGCGCATCCTGTGGCTTGCATGAAGTGGACCCTGGCGGCGGACGATTTCTGGGCCCATCTCCATCATGGCACGTGAGCGACTGTGCATGGTGGCTGTCTCCCCATCTTTTATATTCTTTCATCTTAGTTTTTTAAGCTCACAAAATTGATACCATAAGAGTAATCAGCGAATCTAAAAGCTATGAATGCTCTGTAAGCGTACATGTAGTATGATGGCTTCAATCGATACATGTGCATGATGTAGCCAAGCCTCATCATGACACGTGATATAGATTCACCTGGTATCGTTTGTAGATTTTGAAAAACATGCATCCATGATTATCTAAGAAATTTGTCATCAAGTAGGATGTGCGAAATTTTGATAAGCTTGGTTGCATATCACACTTTGAGGCTTGTTGAAGATCCGTTGGGCGGCGCGGAAACACCGAACCTTCATAACATCGAAGTCTCGGGGTGCTCTCTGCTGCCCCGGACCCACGACCCAACTGTTTCATTACCGAATCATGCCTTTGATGACCCTCGGCGCATCTGCGTCTTGTAAGAAATTCCTGGGGCAGTACAGTTACAAGCAAACGTCAGCGTCGTCAAAACGATGTAGACATCTTTGCTCACACTTGTGAACATCGCTGTAAACAGGCGCCCTATGTTACTCATTCTGCGGTAAAAGTGCTCCACAGGCTGCCACAACCATCGGCCAGCGATCCACCTGTCCTCCCTAGTGCTGCCTAAGTGTCAGTTGTGTTGTTGTTACCATATTCATTCTGAAAGCGCTGCTTCCCAATCCATTTGGCAGCTCTCAATCTCACGTAGTAGCATGTCTCCCCTGCGGCCTAATCGCAATTTCACCATTGCCATGTGCTACCGACTCCACCCCACAAACACTTCACCTGCCCAAAAGCACCACCATGCTTGCTCCCTACCGAAAACGGCCTTTCCCGCTGCTGGCATGTCTTTCTCTTGCGCTACTGTCCCTATTTAACTTCAGATCGTCGAACCGCCAGTACACGCAGTGGGCTACATCGCTGGAAGATCATCAAATCGGACTGCCAGCAAACCGCACGCTGGGCTTTGGGGCCATCGTTGCTGTGTCCACAGAAGATTCCAAGAGGCGTAACTCCCTTCTGCAGGCAGCCAATATCACCGATATCGATATCACTATTCCACAACAGCCAGAATGGACGGAGAATGATGTAGAGAGGTTTAGGAATGGCGAGACAAAGAATGTGCAGCACGGCTCAATACTGGCCTGGATGGGACACCGTTTTGCCCTACAATGGCAGGCCTCTACCTCAGCTTCGGCTGCCATATTTCCATTAATGTATCACTGATGCGCTGAAACACAGGTTCCTTGATACTGGTCTAGAGACAGCACTTATCATCGAAGACGACGTTGACTGGGATGTTCGCCTTCGTAGTGTCCAAGTCCCACTTGCTGCAAGCGCTGCCCGCAGATTGATGCCGCCGAAGCGATGGCTCAACTCATTCGACAATGACGATAACTCTCAATACTGGGGCAATCATAAGGATTGGGACTTGCTGTACCTTGGACATTGTGGTGACTACTTCAACGAGATCACAGAAGAGGGCCTTGGGCCACCGGTGAGACCACTGACTTGGAAGGGCGTCGAACATATCATCTACAAAGACCCCTCAATGCTTGATTTGTCAGAGTTACATCCATTCACTCAAGCCCTATTCAATGCGCTGCGAATGCCAACACATGCACGCGCCTTCCATCGCTCACTGTATCCACTCTGTTCTTTTGGATATGCTGTTACACGATCTGCGGCTGAAAGCCTTTTAAGAGACCTCGCACCTCCAAAATTAGTACCCAACAGCCCTCGCGCTTTCGATGTCGCATTGCTTCATGCGTGTTCCAGAGGATCGAAGATACCATCCTCAGCATCCTGGTCAGGCCTGGCGACGTATCGCAGCAAGATATGGAGAGGAGGTCAACTAAACACTGGTCTATATTGCTGGACGCTCAATTCGGAGTTATTTCACCATATGCCTGGCGACAGCGAGATAGCGAAGATCGGAGAGCGTGTAGGCGAAGTTCACGGACTGCCCCCTGTGGATCACGCAGGACAGAGCCAAGTAATCTCCCGCAACGAGAGTACAAACATAGGTTGTGGATTTTGGAGTGGGGATTTTGCTTTCCATAACGGGGATACAGAAAGACTTGAACTTCTCCGCAAAGAGGTAGCGCAGAAGGGAAGATGTTTAAAACATGGCCGAGATATTCTATGAAAAGAAGAAACGGTAATAGTAGCACAACGTATGTATGTTTATGGGAAGAGAGATTTTCGGCAAAGAGGAAGTTGGAAAAGCCTTACAGCTATGGAGAATTTGCAGGGCGCCTACAAGGGGCTTCGAAGATGATTACACATGCTCTGAATGATAACAGAGCAGATATCAAAAGAGTAACGGCGTACACAAATGAGATACCATTGGCTGGCAGTGTGACTGCCCTGATTCTACTCAGCTAGGATATACTTCACTTCTCAATACCTTTTACTTTCCAGTGCATTCACTACCCATAATTTTTGTTTCTATCTTCACCCCTTCAACCTTCACATTCTTAATTCTTCACTTTTTAAGCCTACACCCCGTAGTATGTATTCATAACTGGAGTGTTTATGATATTGTTGCCTAAGGCTATTGTGATTCACAATTTTTTGTCGTTTATTACGCTCAGCTTGGATTCAATTCTTAACCACAGCAGCACCGGATCCCAACAACACACTTCCCACAGGACTTCAAGACAGACATAGTACTTGACTGTAGCACTCAAATCCAATCAAGCAAGTGCGTCCGCAATCCATAACAGGAAAGTGCGCTTGCCACATCTTCTTCTACTGCAGACCAGTTTCAACCCTTCATTCCCGCTCACCCACACCTGCTTCTTGGCTCACTTCTCCATCTTTCTTCCTAGCTTCACCCTTCTAACATAGGGGGAAAATGGCTATACAACATGCAGCTGGATGCCATGCACCTGCGGGCATCGCATGGGCGTGCCTGAGACCTCTCGAGTTGTCGGCATGGATGCCTTTGTCATGCGTTATCCTCGTGACTGTATGTACCATTAGTGCTCATTCCACATAATCACTAAGTTTTCTAGATTGGCATAGTATTATTACTCATCATGCGCATTTTCGAAAATCGTATCATGCGTAGTAAGACCTATGCAAAGGCCTACGAGACACTCAGTGTGCGCAATCAGCGCACATTTGTCAATCACCACATCTCGCTTATAGCGAAGATTTTTGTGTTGTTACTCGGTATGTTCGCTACTGTTATCCTTACGGCCATGTGAGCCCCTACACAAGAAGGCGTACCTACGCCTAAGATAAGAAGCTACAAAGTCTTCTTACAAGGGTAAAGTTTCAAAAGGAACCTTTGTTCAAGGGGACTGAGATGTTATCGGGTTGTTTACTAGTCTGGCTGTAGTGATTCAACCTATCAAGCATTGACTTACTTCTCTAAGCCGTCCATCCATTTCGACTCGTTATGTGCGGAGAAGACTTTGATACACCCATACACTCCGGCTCACGTATCACCATCGGCGACCTCCTTCTCATCTGCCTGCAAGTTTACTCGACCAACTTCTTATTCGAACTTTTCTACCGCATAGGCATGAGCCCCATCACCATGCTGCATCACATCGGTGCCCTGGTCATCGGACAGATAGCACTGTACTACACCGCAGGGAACCATGCCGACTCGAGTCTGGAAATGGTGATGTGTTTTTTCTGGGGTTTCTTCGATGTAGTTTCCGAGGCTATACCGCATACAACGCTCATTCTGTACCGTCTGTATCCACGACACCATCGTTTGTTGCGTATGTGCTTCCGCGCGGCATACATTGTTTCGTTACTTAGCACTTTCGTTGAGTCTTCTGTTATCTTCTGGTTTTATGGTGCGTTATTTGAGAGGTGGAGCATCGGTTTTCGTGTCTCGACGCCAATTTTACATGGTGTATTCGTTGCGGCGCAGCTCTGGAGTGCGTGGTGTTTGCGAGGTATGGAGAACAGACACTATAAGCAACTTAAGCAAAGCCTGGGTGACGAGAGTATTTCATCCCAGGAATCCAAAGCCAAGTCGGAAAACCAAGATTTGGAACCAGGACGAAAAAACATCCAGTAAAGATGTACGAAGTAGAATGATGGGATGCGATTGAGAGGTTTCTTGCGATGCTTGGTGTTTATAGACTTGTAACCGTACTGATAATAATTTTTGGAGGCTTTCAATGATGGAATTCTTAATTAGAACCTCGTCAAAGATGAAAGGCATAGATATATTGCGCCTTGATTCCAAGGTATATTGCCTAGACTTCAGTCGTTCACGGTAAAGCTATGACGATTTCTAAAAAGAGTGACAGTGGAATAGAAGAGCACAATTAATTCTCAAAATGGCTGTCATGTATTAACAAGGTTTTGAGTTCTATGAAAAGAGTCTGGTAGTTATGCACGCTCGCCCTGGCTTTGTCAGCAGCCATGTGAGAATGCGGTATAGTGCCACGCGTTAAAAGGATCATGCTGTCAGCGACTTATTGAGGCAGCAATATCTTACGCAGAACACAGTCTTCCAGCATTTCAAATCATCGATCTTATCGAAAAGGACCACTAGCTCGATCTTCGCCTTACGCTTGGTTGCAGGTCGGCATTTGGCGCGGATCACTTACCTCATATCAACTTCCTTTGGAGCAAGACGTGGATGAACACCTGTCGTATTGCTGAGTCACAGGCACGGCTTGGGCGAACACGAGATTATTCCTATACCTCGAAGAACTGAGTAACATTGCATTCACTACTAGCCTTATATTCTCGGGATCCACTTTCGGCCCGGACCCCCACTCATCCAAATGCAATCGCGTACCGAGTCAATCTGCTCCATTCCATAAGCACTTGGCTCAATTCTGATCGTATTTCTACACTTTCTATAGTGAAGCTCTTCAATAAGGGTATCAGTTTTCCGTTTGTACAAAATCTATCTTGTGGATTCCTTGGAACGGTTAGCCGTCTGGATAACTCATGTCGTCTAATGCACCTAAGAGTCCAGATTCAGCTTCTAGAAAGAGCTCGGATGTGCAGCTGAACAGAGCGTGCGAAGCCTGTCGTGTATCAAAAGTACGATGTCTGGTAGACCCAGGATCAGGATCTCAATGCCAAAGATGTGCAAAAGCTGGTAGGCAGTGTGTTTTCGCTCCACCCGCGAAGAGGCGGCAGCGCAAGAGGACGGATGTCCGCGTGGCTGAGTTGGAAAGGGAACTTAAACAACTTACTTCTCTTCTGAAGCCACATTCGACGATATCGCCTGCTGAAGGTAGTGATCATGATTCAATAGACGAAGACGAGCCTACAGGTACACCAGAGAAAGAGCTTCCAACATACGCACAAAATCGCGAAGGCTCGAATACCCAGATGACCACCAATAATCCGGTTCAGTGGCCATCAGGTCAAGACCAACCACGGAGCCAAACACCTGACGACTTGCTTAAACCTACAGACAAAGATATCATCGATCGCGGCGTCATATCTGAAGAATTAGCAGAAAGGCTACTGAATGTGTATCGGCAAGATCTATTTGAAGAATATCCAGGAATGCCTATTGCGGCTGATACTACAGTGGACCAACTAAGACGTAAAAAACCAGCACTATTCCTTGCCGCCATGGCCGCTGCTTCACACTCAATGGGTGCAGGATTATCCAACAAGCTTCACGAAGAGCTGGTATACTACTTTGCAAGATCGTTATTCATCCAAGGCGAGAAATCCATTCAGCATATCCAAGCGATATTCGTATCCGTCGCATACTATAGTCCTCCGAATAACCCAGCCCAAATGCAAATATACCAGTATTGTAATCTGGCAGCAAGTATGGCTCTGGAGCTGGGGCTCGCTTCCAAACCAAGGACACACGAGCAACTACCCAAAAGGGCAATCAGGTCACTGCAACGTATTGCCTCAGCTGACGAACTACTGGAAAATTGCCGGACCATTCTTCAGTTATATACTCTGATAGCTGGGTGAGTATATCTATTTTCTAGTCAAGTTTTGGAGAGTATGGAGTAAGAATTAGTACTGTTTACGCAGACTAACTTTTGCAAAGCCTATCTATGAGATTTCGAAGGCCCAATATCCTTTTGTTTAATGCATGGATGGCGGAATGCGAAGCCATGCTTAAGAAGTCTCCCAAGATGGAAGACAAAAGAACTATCGCGTGGCTGAGGCTTCAACGCATTGCGGATGAAGCAAATACAGCTTTTGGCTTCGATGACGCTAGTACGAGCTTTACGCTGTCTGAACTGCGTATGCATGCCATTCTCAAGATTTTTGAACGTCGCATGATGGAATGGAAGCAGAGTATTCCTGAAGATGTAATGACTAGTATGTTTTTCGTTTATGCTGTCAGTATCGCACTAACCATCCATAGACTTTATGTTGGTTGAATATTACCAGAACATGATGGCGATGTGGGAGTTTGCGATGGATGGAGGTAGTAAGTCGACAATCTCATAGTCATTTCGAGTAAGCATGTTATCTTAGCTTGAATCACTGCCACAGATGTTTATTGGCACAAGAATTTCATGTTTGCAGGATTAAGATATTAATTGTTGACTTGTTCTAGGATATGATGCCCCAGAATTTCGCAACCGACATATGACCCTCCCTGCTCTTGACGATGATTCTTGTCCTCAGCCCGAAACTCTTTTTTCACGCTCCGCTCTCCAACTTAATGCTACTATTATGTGTATTAGCGCTGCGCATTCAATCCTTGACTGTTTCCTTCAAGTGCCCATTCCCAAATTACAAAAGGCACCCAGCGTTATATTCGTGCGCGTTGCATTCGCGCTTGTGGCTTTGCTCAAAGTCGATTACGCTGTGGGTACAGACGCGGATGGAATGGGAGAAATCATGGATTCCAAGACTCTAAAGATTGACTACTATCTTGATGCGGCATTAAAAATGATTGCGGAAGCAGTAGAGCCACAAAAATGCAGGCTGCCGCAGCACTGGAATTTTGTCTTTAGGGAAAAATTGAAGAAATGGCATGATGAACATCAGGAATGGCGGCGGGCAGGGAAGCACTTGCAACGGAGCAACAAGAAAGCAAAGACTGGACCCAGTATGACAACAACCACAACTCCATCAACGTCAGGCTCTAGTATGCTTCCGCCACAGACAAATTACACGGCACAAATACCTGTATCGGCAGATGCACTGCAAAAACAACCACAACCACAGATGCAGGACTACAACATAGACAACGCATACCCTTCGTGGCAGCCCTCTGGGTTTAACTTCTCGGCCGTAGCAAATCCATCACAAACAGTTAATGAACAGGCGTTTGGCCCTGAGATGGCGGATTTTTCAGCCGCTTTCCAGAATGGCGATTTGTATCTGTGGGATGACATCAATGATAATTATGGGGGCTGGATACCACAAGATGGAACTGTATACAGCGATATTCAGTTTGGGGGCATGAATATGAGTTTGTGAGAAGGTTTGAATAGGGCTTGTGATCCTGAAGAGACGGAATGTATGTTTATGTATAGATCTATGGAGTTGTAGATACTCAATACGCTTCTAGTCCTTTCAACCTCGTAACGCCGTTGCTTTACACATTCCCGTGATTTGGTGAATATTCGAATATTCCGAATTTCATCCACAGCTGATAACCCTATTGACTTATATTGAAGCACGGTTTTTCTATTATCCTGGGTCAAATATCTATGATCGACTCTACTCCTCCTTGAAAATGTATTTTACTCCTCCTTGTAAGCGTATTTTGCTCCTCCTTGAAACGTATTTTACACCTCCTCGAAAATGTATTTTTCTTCTTTAAAACGTAATTTACTCCTCCTTGAAAACGTATTTTACTCCTCCTTGAAAATGTATTTTACTCCTCCTTGAAAACGTATTTTACTCCTCCTTGAAAATGTATTTTACTCCTCCTTGAAAACGTATTTTACTCCTCTTTGAAAAGCGTTTGTTCTAAACGGTTGATGCAGTAGCTGGAGCATGAACTCTTAGAGGTGTTTGTGTGTGACGATACGTCAACGCAGCTTTGGCAGGCGATAGAATACCTTGGAATAGCTCCCACCTCCCATTGGTAGGCTACCCAGTCGGCTCCAAAGCTAGGGTACTTCTTGACGATGTCGATGATCTGGTCCTTTATGTAGAACTGCAGATTCACCATGCAGGTGAAGGCGATTATTTTGCCTATAGGCTCCGGTTCGCCAACATGGTTAGTATAATAGAGCTCAAGAGCTTTCTTAATGCCCTTGAGAAGAAGTTTTGGCTCATAGTGAGACATATATGAGTTTTTATAAACAGTGATCTTATTTACCATAATCTTTATTTGCTGGAAGAACTCCCTGCTTGCAGGGTCTAACAGGCCAAAGACCTCGTACTTGTCCGCAAGAATGCTGATATGAATAGGCATGCACAGTTTCGTAATCATGGTCGGCTCCTCTGTCGTCTCGTTCTCCAAGTGCTCGTTAATTACTCTCTGGTCATACCCACCGAGATATACAAGCCGGAGAAATATTTCGAATGCCTTCGGATCGTCATCGTGGAGTTCCACCTCCGGTTCAGAGGCCTCCTGTTGGGTATCAGAGGGGTCGAGATTTGATACGACTTGTATCTTTACATACCTTGAACTCACCCATCAAAGCTGCCATAAAGTAGGGAGATGCGTTGCACAAAATGGCACGATGGGCAAAATACTCTTTCCTCTCGCCATTGTAGATCTGTATAAGCTTGATGTCCGAACCGCGTGAGTTGTTGAAGAGACCAGCATATTTCCTGTACCAGTTAGAATTTTTTTCATAGGAATGATCAGAGTGCAAAGTCAGCTTACTCGACCTTAATTGTAGGCATGTTGATGAGCTAAAATCTCTCTAAGCCTATGTTAAGTGCAACTCTAAGAAGGAGGAGGGCTCGGAAGCTGGTTTATATAGACAATGTTTTGGGTTTTTGTAACAGGGGAAGCACTATTATCTTGAGATTGTACGTAGGACGTAATTAAACGTTACGTGTATCAGCTCAGAAAAACTCCCCCCAAATAGACAAAGAATTTCGGTATAAAATAGAGTAAAATAAAACTGTTGCATATTGCTTAGTGAATTAGAGAGAATTATAGGGAATTAACGTGGATTGGTTGCCAAGGCAACACCATTTTATTTGATAGAAGAGAGCTTGAATGGAATCGATTATAATGACTACTTACTTTAACTATAAAGAGTTATTGTCGGATAATATTCTAGTCATTCTACTGATGGTATGAAAGTTTATATATATATATTAGATTTATTTCTACTGGATTGATGAGAACGACCGCGCGATTGTAATGCATTATTTGGCGAAGTTCGTGAATGGTAGCGAGACTTGGGTAAATATGTTCCGGGATTCCAAAAAATTCGTTCAAATTCTCAAGGCCAGGTCTGTAGTTACTATTTGAACATACACGTAAATTGAAGCAGCTGACTGAAGGGATGAATTCGAGCTTCCAGAGTGAATATAGCTATTAAGATATTCGGCATGACTTATTTGAGTCTTCTCGGAGGCGAATATCTGATTGGTTTCTCCGACAGTTTTTTGCTCGCAAAACTAGTATGCAATCACCCAGCAAAACCCAAACGGCTCAGCGGTCTTTGTCTTTTCGCTGGACGCGCACTGCGGTCTCTGCCAACCAAATAGCACATTGTCATCACTGATCTTAGTTCCAGCCGAACAGATAGCCTCAATTGGTTCGGTGATGCCCTCATAATCAATGTAGCAATATTTGTATGTCGTAGACAAGGGAATGTCATCCATTCGCTGACTAGTATCGCTGTGAAAAACAGGAGTACTATGCTAGAACAATTGATGTCGTTAGCTGACAATCTGCGTATAGGTTGCGATTTTGATAGAAGATGCCTACATCATCGCAGGAGGTATTGCTGCAGTATAGTGTGTAGGCTGAGCCTAAGGTGAAGAGAGTAGTGATAAAAGAAAGCAAGCGCATTGTACAGATTGGTATAAATTGATATGAGTTTGTGTATATAAATTATGATTTATGATGTCTGTGGAAAGTTCAACTGTATGCGGAATTTCAAATGCCTTTATACAACGATCAGCTTGTTTTACTAATAGTATATATGTACAACATGGCTTTCTTGATTTCCACCTGCCTCATCTGTGGCATCATCATTAATACAGCCTTTGAGTCTGGTTTGGAATTATGCGCCCGGATATTGACCTTAGCTTACCATGGAACTCATTGTAGGCACAGTATGATACAGGATATCCTGTAATTGGTCAATTGAACGATCAGTCAGCTTAACAAGCGTTATAGTTTGGTTAGAACGCAGGTATTGATTAATCCAGCGGCGGGGGCGGCCTCACCACAAGACTTACGCCCTGTCCATGCCAATTACGACCTCGTGCGAGAAGTAAGATCAGACTTTTCCGATGAACCATGAAGCAACTAAACTTTGGCAGACTAAGCTATACCGCTCAATATGTGGTAATGCCTATGGTTCGTATATATCAAGTGTAGAATCCTATTCCTTAATGTGAACTGGTAATATTGAACCACAAACCACAATTGACAACATCACAAGTCTCATCGCATCAAGCACACCCAGCCAACTACAATACGAACTCTGCATATCGCTCGATCTACTATTTGGAATAATGCAAACACCGAAGCTGCTTGTCGGGCATTGAAGTGAACATGCAGGATCAGCAAGGCCAATTTAGGCAAGTGCTACTATCCGCAATAAGAAGTAGATAAGCGGACAGTGACATTCAAATAAGGCCACTGGTATATCGTAACCAATGGTAAAATTATCTTCCATCCACGTCTCATGACTCAGAATAGCTAGTTTTTGGCTCCTATGGTAAATATATATATGTAATGCATGGTAACTAATGGGGGTTAATGAAGCAATATATCGACAGGAAACGCTGAGACGCTGAGAACCTGTGCGGATGCTATCGATCGCTGGAAACCACCACTCAGTCTATAGCGCTACCTTAGAAGCTGCTATATGGTTTCCATTGGCACAGAATTTTGCGATGGCTTGGTTAAGCCGTACTGTAACAACTAGATCGCCTTTTAAGAATCATCCAGGTGATACTGTCCAGCTAAGATACGTCTGAGACCATCATCTCCCTATATAACCAAGCATTCTCTCTCCGTTACAAAATCACCCCTTCGCGCTAACGCAACAACACCATAAAATTTTTTTTTTGCCCGCCGAAATACCTTGCCCTCTTCCAAATTTTTCCTATGATAATCATGGTCACGCCCACTAGCCCCACAAAAATCCTTTCAGCCCCTTCCAGAAAACCTCTTGATACATCGACATGATGTTTTTTACTTGGGGGAATCTATATTGAATCAACCAATCGGGTCCCGTAGCTCAGTTGGTTAGAGCGTGGTGCTAATAAGTAATTCCTGCTGTTAACGCCAAGGTCGCGAGTTCGACCCTCGTCGGGACCATCACCTTCAACCTGAAAGGTTGATTCTTTTTTTCTTTTTAATTTTTGATTTTTGATTTCCGAATTACATTCCTTTTTTTCCTTTTTATAAAACTACTTCGAATTCTATTTTTGTATCTATTTTCCCTTCGATATTCTCACGGGGCTACCTACCTACCTACCCACTGCTCCCTTATTACCCTCTCCTCCCATCCCAAGTCCCATCCAGTCAACCGCTCTATTCCTTACCATCAATCTCCCGTGGACCATAGAAAAGAAGCACTTCAAAAAAGCCCAGACAAGATTTAAATCAGCAAAGGATCGCATTCCAGAACTCGCTTTCTCGCTATGTACACTCCCTCTTCTCTTCCCCTCCCTTCCCTATTCCATGTACTACCACTATCCTCAGCCACCTGCCCCCTCTCCCCAATCTTATTACTCCAGCCCTCCGGAAAAAAAAAACTAAGCACTACCGTATAAGTGAGCGTATAAAGGGGGCCAGTCCCACCATCACCATCATCATCCGTATATACAACCCGCAAGGAGAAAAAAAAAAGAAACTCTAAAGGAAAAAAAAACCGTCTTAGGGGTATTGCTCAGCAACCACCCTCTCTCTCTCTGCTTCTTCCTCGCCTTT
>Ga0247757_10000048_pt1 | contig 88520 bp, 68 predicted proteins | sample UWRJL126311R4_FD_180929 | JGI IMG/M metagenome (GOLD analysis project Ga0247757, IMG submission 180929) | Plant litter microbial communities from Arlington Agricultural Research Station in Wisconsin, United States - UWRJ-L126-311R-4 | ecosystem: Environmental > Terrestrial > Plant litter >...
CTTGTAGATCCCCGCGATCATGAACGGGTACAGCGGCGACCGACGGTGCAGCAGCGTGCCAAAGGCGCTCAGCCCCTCACCTCGGGCCAGGCTGCTGCCCATGGCCGAGAACCAATACGGGTCAGGGCGATTGTCGACGAGGCCCTGGGCCCTGAAGCCAATGAAGATGACAGCCAGTGCGACGAGCAATGCGAGCCCAAAGAGTAGCCACGGAATCCGCGTAGACCAGATAGCTTTCACGAAACGCCCTTCGCCTGTGGCTCGTCGCCACGTCTTCACCCCACTAACATGGACGCAAGCGAGTTGCAGCCGAACGCGCCCTGCGGCAGGCTGGGCGATAGCCGGTCGTCGCATGGGTGACGGAGCACGGCGGACCGCACGAGGCCGAAACAAACATGGCGTCCAAAGGAGTTGGCAATGCCGCGGTAGCGCCATTCGGAGCTGCCCTCGGATTGATGGCCTTGGCACTCCTGATCGACACCGAGGCGGTCGGCTGGATCGTGGCCCCTTTCGTCATCTTGCTGCTGGTCGTGGCGATGACCAAGGTGCCCCTGCGGGTCTCGCTGCTCACGCTCATGTTCTGCGTGCTCACCTTCGAAAACCCCGCCGAAGCATTCGCCAACGGCCGCTGGAAGTCGCCGATTTACGAAATCGGGGGCTTGCTACTGAACCACATCAACACGCGCACCGGCGTCAAACCCCTGTTCATGTCCGGCCTCGACATCTTGCTGGTGTCGCTGCTGGTCATCGCGCTCATGCGCGAAAAATCCGGGGCGAGAATCGACCGCATCGGTCGCGTTCCGACGCCGAAAATCCTGATCAAGCTGATTTTCGTCTCCTGGGCCGGCACCGCTTTCGTGTTCGTCAGCGGCATGCTCCGTGGCGGCGACATGGGCATCTCGCTCTGGCAGATGGACCGCGTGATGTACCTGCCGCTCGTGTTCTGGCTATTTCACATCGGGCTGCGCGGGCCGGCCGATCACATAGCCATCGGTAAGGTCGTCCTCGCGGCGGCGACCGTTCGGGCGATCGCCGCGTTTTACATCATCCACACGGTTTACTCGGAGCCGGACGACAACGGCATCGTGATGATCCTGCCCTATGCCACGACTCATCACGACTCGGTGCTGTTCGCGACCGGCTTCGTGGTGCTTCTGGCGCTGGTTTTCACGCGGCCCGGCAAGCGCTACATGCGCATCGTATTCTTCATTCTGCCGATCTTGCTGCTGGGCATGATCTCCAACCATCGCCGCATGGTTTGGGTCCAGGTCGCTCTCGTTGCCGCCGCGCTGTACGCCGTCACCCCCACCAACGCGATTAAGCGCAAATTGCAGCGTATCGTGCTGATGGTCGCGCCCTTCGTCGGGATCTACTGCCTGGCGGGCTGGAACTCGGGCAGCTCCGCGTTCAAACCCGTGCAGGTCTTGCGCTCGGTGGTGGATTCCAAGTCCGACGGCTCCACGTTGTGGCGCGACATCGAAAACTTCGACCTGATCGCGACGATCAAAGAGAATCCATTCATCGGCGTGGGCTACGGGAACCCTTACTTGGAGATCGTACCGCTGCCCGCCGTTGACTATCCGTTGGAGAAATACCTACCGCACAACAGCATCTTGGGCCTGCTGAGCTCGGCCGGGATGCTCGGTTACGCGGCCATGACGCTACTGTGGGTCGTTGGTGCCTTCTTTGCGATGCGCGCTTATTACGCGACGACCAACCCGATCGATCGCGCCGCCTCGATCGTCTCGTTCGGCGTGGTCCTGGTTTACCTAATCCAATGCTGGGGTGATTTGGGGCTCGGTTCACCGCAAGGCGTGTTCCTGATTGCGCCTGCTTTGGCCGTCGCCGGCAAATTGGCGGTCGCGACGGGCGCCTGGTCGGACAAGAAATCCGACTCCTCGGGCGGCGTCGCTACGGCCGCGACAGGGGCTATCCCTCCTCGCTAAACTCGACTCGCAACACCGGTGAAATGCCCGAGCAAACGTCGTTTCACGAGCACCGCACTCTTGGCTGCGAGCACCAGAACCCGAGGCGCCCGCGAGCGCCGCGTCGAGGCGAAAAGCCGTGGCTTGCCGTCGAGCGGGCACCGTTGTACTAGCCTACGATGTCCGAGCGTGCACTTGGCGTGGCGGGGCTGCTGCTGAACCCGCGCTGGTTCTGGCACCGTGTCGTGGTCGGTGTGTTGTTGATGCTGCTCGGGACCTGGATCTCTCGGCGAGCTTTCAATGAGTGGGGAGCCGATCTCGCGCAGCTCTACATGAGCGCCTGGCTGCTGCGTGAAGGCAAGAACGTCTACGACTACACGGAGCAACACTCCGGCTACATGCGTCACATCGGCGAGGTCACGACCTGGGGTCACTTTTACCCGCCCGGTTCTGCAGTCGCGCTCTTGCCGGCCACGGTGATTCCGTATTCCGTCGCCAAACAGCTGTGGTTCGTGCTCGGCATCGTCGTGATGCTGTACGGCCTTTGGCGGTTCATGGCGGCTTACATGCCGCGTTGGGACCGCTCGCTGCGCACGCTGGTCCTGGGCGTGGTGATGTGCACGGCCTGCGTCCGCTGGGGTTTCAAGGTGGCCCAGCCGGTGTCGCTCGTACTCGGCTTGTTCGCCATTTTCATGGTGGAGTTCCGCACGGGGCGCACTTGGCTCGCGATTTCGTGCGCGGCCATCAGCGGCGCAATCAAAGTCACGTTCGGCATGCCGTTCGTCCTATTGGCCCTCGCGCTGCGCCGTTTCAAGATCGCCATCGTGCTCGCGGGCATTTGGGGCACCATGAACCTCGTGGGCATGTACGGCATGGGCGGCCCGAAGATCATGGCCGACTTCAAGGCCAACATGGCGACCTTCGAACGCGCCGATCAGCTCAACTACCCAGACCCGCGCGGCTTCAATTCGCTCGCGCGCACGGATTGGCCGTACATCTTGAATGCGGCTAGCCCGAACTTTCCGCGCAACAAGCTGATCGGTCACATCCTCACGCTGGCATCGCTCGCATGGATCGCGTTCGAGGTGCTGCGCGCCCAACCGCGTTTGCTCGAAGAGGACGTCCCCACGTTGGCGTTGACCGGGCCGATTTCGGCGTTGTCGATGCTATCGGTGTATCACCACCATTACGACATCGGCTTGTTGCTGCTGCCATTGCTCGCGTACGTCGGACGACCTGAGCTTCGGCGCGTGCCGGCGTCCTGGGCTTTCATCCTTCCCGTCGGGCTGTACGCAGGCCTGTACCCTTACGATAAGTTCGCGAAGCTGCTGGAGGCGATCATGGGCCCCAGCTACGTGCTGATCTCGAAGCCGATGGCTTGCGCGGTCTGCATCGCCGCCCTGGTTTCATCGATGCTCGTGGTGCGAGCCGTATTGCGCAAGGGAGTGATCGCAACCGATGACGGCGCCTCTGAGTCGTTGAAGCCCGCAATCCGTTAGCGGCGCGCGTCACCGCGTTGCTTCGCTTGCGCCGCGCGAGGGTACCGCGTGGTCGGAAGCAGTCTCGGTCGCGACGCGACTTCGAATCGAAATCTTCGCGCTCAGCCGCGCTCGTGCGAGAGCGGGCGAGGTCGAAGGCTTCCCCCTCAATCGCACGAAACCCGCGCCGAACACCATGATTTCGAGTGACTTGAGATCGACTTGTGTGATCGACTAGGCGCTAAGACGATCGAAGCTAGTTTCAGAGCTTTGCTCGAGTGCGTTGGTGGATCTCCAGGAAGCCGAAATGGAAACGAATCTCTCAAGCATCGCCGAGTCCGCCGTTGCTTTCGTAGCAACGGAGTCCGTCAGCGGGTCTCCGACGCCGAGCAAGAGCAAAGCGCGCGTCAAGCTGAGCCTCGTCATCCCCTGCTACAACGAAGAGAAGACCCTCGAGTCTTGCGTCGACAAGGTCATGGAGATTCGGGACGAAGAGCTCGAGCTAGAGCTCATCATCGTCGATGATTGCTCGAAAGACAAAAGCCGCGCCGTCGCCGCAAAGCTCGCGGAACGCATCCCGGGCCTCGTGCTGCTGCACCATGACGTCAATCAGGGCAAGGGCGCGGCGTTGCGCACGGGCATCAGCCACGCGACGGGTGATTTCGTAGGCATCCAGGACGCCGACCTGGAATACGACCCCATGGATTTGAAGCGCCTACTCGTGCCGCTTCGTACTGGCGAAGCGGACGTCGTGCTCGGTTCGCGCTTCTTGTCACACGGGTATCACCGCGTTTTGTACTTTTGGCATTCGATGGGCAACCGTTTCCTGACGTTGCTCTCGAACATGCTGACGGACCTGAACCTGTCCGACATGGAGACTTGCTACAAGCTCTTCCGTCGCGAGGTCATCCAGAAGATCAAGATTGAGGAGAATCGATTCGGTTTCGAGCCCGAGGTCGTAGCGAAGATCTCGCAAGCGCGCCTGCGCGTCTACGAGATGGGCATTTCCTACCGCGGCCGCACCTACGCCGAAGGCAAGAAAATCGGCGTGAAGGATGGCTTTCGGGCCCTGTACTGCATCCTCAAGTACAACCTACACAACGCCCCTTGGATCGTTCAATTCTTCTTTTACATCTTCATCGGCGGCGCTTCGGCGATCGTCAACTTGGCCATCTTCTTGGTCTTGTTACCGTACATGGACGTCGCCGTTGCGGCGTTGATTGCGTTCTTCCTGGCGGCAGGGGTGAACTACTATTTGTCCGTGCAGATCCTCTTCCGCCGCGAGGCGAAGTGGGGCTCGGTCACCGAGATGTTGATGTTCCTCGCCGTGGTCGGGGTGGTCAGCATCGTAGACATGTTCACGACGCGCTTTTTCCACACGACGATGGGCCTGCACGCGGTGCTGTCCAAGGCCTTCGCGACCGCGATTGGTCTCGTCCTGAACTTCGCGGGGCGGCGCTTGCTCGTGTTCCCCGAAAAACCGCGCGGCGACTGGAAGCCGCAAAACTAGCCGGACTTTGCGCGGACGCGAGGCGTCGAGCGCGGCACAAGCTCGCTTTCGTGGTCGGAAACCACTAAACCTCTTGGATCCCGAGGAGCCCTGACCATGAACGACTTGCCCCGGTTCGTCTATTCACTGAGCCTCGCGTTCGCGTTCCTCAGCTTGGATTGCCGTAAGCTGACCGCCGAACCGGCGCCCGCCCCGGCTTCCGCTCCCGCACCACGCCCCGCCACGTTCGAGGTCGCCGAGACGCTGTACGAAGGCGAACTCAAGCCGGGCTGGCAAGACTACGGCTGGGGTCCGCACGAGCTCTCGGGCGGGCCCGCGCGGATCAACATGACCAACTACGGCGGCTGGATCCTGCACCACGATCCCTTGCAAGCTCGCTATGGTGGCCTGTCGTTTCGTATGTTCGCGCCGGCCTCGTTCGGCAATTTCCTGCAAGTGCAGGTCGCCAACGGCGACGACAAGTCCTTGCCGGCGATCTTGGTCAGCCCCGAACGCGTGCGCAAGCTGCCCGGCGGCTGGCTGGATGTGTACATTTCTTGGGGTGATTTGAACCCTTCGAACGCGCCGTTCGATCGCATCTTTTTGCATGCCAAGACGCCCGTGGCGGCGGATTGGGTCCAGTTCGACAAGATCGTGCTCACCAAGTTCGACCCAAAAGCCGCGGGCGCGGCGGCAGCGGCGGCGACCAAGAGCATGGGCTTGCAAGTAAACTGCAAGGCGCCGGGGCATGCGATCAGCCCGTACATCTACGGCATCGCGGGGAACGTGCTCGATACGGGTGCAACCGCGCGGCGTTGGGGCGGCAACCCGATGACGCGTTACAACTGGCAGCTCGGGAACGCATATAACGTCGGTAAAGACTGGTTCTTCGAGAACGGCAAAGCCCCTGACTACCGCGAGTACCTCTCGCAAAATCAAAAAGCCAATCTCGCCTCGGCGCTGACCGTTCCCATGATCGGCTGGGTCGCGAAAGACACGTCATCGGTCGGCTTTCCCGTTTCGATCTACGGCGCTCAGCGCGCGACCGATCCGCATCGACCCGACGCGGGTGATGGCGCTCGCCCCGACGGTACGAACATTCCGCCGAAGTCCGGGAACATCACCAGCGTCGAAGCGCCACCCGCGATGATGCAAAAGTGGGTCGAAGCGATCCGCGCGCAGGACCAGAAGACGGGCAAGCGCAGCGTCCAGATGTACATCTTGGACAATGAGCCTGCGCTTTGGAGCATCACTCATCGCGACGTGCACCCCACCCCGCTCACCTACGACGAACTGCTCGACCGCACGGTTCGTTATGGCACGGCGATCCGCAACGCCGACCCGCAAGCGCTGATTGCAGGCCCGGCCGAGTGGGGTTGGACGGCTTACTTCTACTCCGCCAAGGACTCCGAAGCCGGCGTTACTTTCCGCCCGGATCGCCGTGCCCACGGCGATGAGCCTTTGCTGCCTTGGTACCTGAAGCAGCTGAAGGAACGCGAACGCACTACCGGTAAGCGCATCTTGGACGTGCTCGACGTGCACTACTACCCACAGGCCAACGGCGTGTATTCGGGCAATGCCGACCCCGCGACGGCCGCGCTGCGCTTGCGCTCGACGCGCGGGCTGTGGGACCCATCCTACAAAGACGAATCCTGGATCGGCGAACCAGTTCGGCTGCTCCCGCGGCTCAAAGAGTGGGTGAAGCAAAATTACCCAGGGCTTGCCATCTCGATCGGCGAGTACAATTTCGGCGGCGAGCAGCACATGAGTGGCGGCCTTGCCCTGGCCGAAGCGCTCGGGCGCTTCGGAACCGAGGGCATCGACTACGCCTTCTATTGGTTCGAACCGCCGCCGAACTCACCCGCCTACTGGGCCTTCCGCGCGTTTCGCAACTTCGACGGCAAGAGCGGCAAGTTCTTGAATCGCTCGGTCGACACCAAGATGGGCACGAACGTCTCTTTGTTCGCCTCGCGCGACGACTCGGGCAAGCATATGGTCCTGATCGCACTCAACTTGGATCCGATGATCGCGGCCAAAGCGACCATCGCGATGAACGAGTGCGGTGAGATCGCGACGCGCCGGAAATTCGTCTACGGCTCCCAAGCGCCGGGGCTCGTCGAAGAACCGAGCAAAACCGCCGGGCGCTTCGAAGAAGTGTTGGCGCCCTACTCCATCAACGTGTTCGACATCGAGCTGAAGTAGCGAGGCGCAGTCGGGATGTCATTGCCGCCTCTGTCTCGACTTTATGCATTGGGCAGCGCCGTCTTGCGGGCGCGTTGGGAGCTGCGTAGCGCCGCGCAGCTCGGCCGACGCAGCCGGGTTTGGGGCGGCCTGGTCGTGCACAACGCAGGAACGCTGCTGGTGGGCGATCGCGTGCGCATCGTTTCGACGATCGCCAAAGTCGAGCTCGCCGTGACCGAAGGCGGCGTCCTCGACATCCGCGACAACGTTTACATCAACTGCGGCTGCTCGATCGCCGCCACCAGCTCCGTGATCATCGGCGCCAATTCCAACATCGGAAGCCACGTCACGATGATGGACAACGATTTCCATCGCATGGAGCCCGAACGGCGCAACGAAATGCCGCCCTCGGCCCCGATCGTGCTTGAAGAAAATGTCTGGATCGGCGTGCGCGCGATCGTCCTGCGCGGTGTGACCATCGGCGCGGGGAGCGTGATCGGTGCCGGCAGCGTCGTCGCGCACGATGTCCCGCCCCGCTCACTCGCCGCCGGCGTCCCGGCTCGAGTCATCCGCAAGCTATGAGGTCGCTGCTGGAAGGCCACCTGCTCCACTGCTCAGTAACACAGCCATGAAAATCCTCTTCGTTGCTCCCTACTTACCCAGTCCGCCGCGCTTCGGTGGTCAGCGGCGCATGGACGGTCTGATGCGCGGACTCGCCGCTGCCGGCCATGAAGTGTCGATCTTGTCGTTCATCACCACCGATCAGTGGACGCAAGACACGTTGGAATCGACGCGTCGGTTCTGCAAACGGGTGACCACACTCGCCGATCTGGACGCTCGAGCGCTGTCCGAAAAGCGGCGCATGCAAATGCGCTCGCTTTTGTCGCTCAACAGCTACGAGCATCTGCAGGTCATGCGCCGGCGCGATTTTCAAGAGCAGATCGACGCGCATCTGGCGGCCGAGAACTACGACGTGGTGCAGGTCGAGTTCGCGAACATGGCATCGTACCGTTACCTCCGTCACGGCAAGTCGCCACTCTTGGTGTTGGACGAGCACAACATCGAATACGATCTGCAGCGCCGAACCGCCGGTTCGGCCGAGGGCAAGTTCCGCAAGGTCTACAACTCCTTGAACTGGCGCAAGCTCGGGCGTGAGGAAAAAGCCGCGTGGCGTCGCTTCGACGGCGTAGTGCTCACCTCGGTGCGAGACGCGCAATTACTCTCGGAGACGTCGCCCGGCACGCGCTCCGCGGTGGTGCCGAACGGCGTAGACGTGCAGCAGTTCCAGCCGGCTCCGCAAGCACCGCAGGCAGATCAGCTGCTGTTTTTCGGCGCCAACAACTATTTTCCGAATCACGACGCCCTGGTGTATTTCATCGACGAAATTTTGCCCAAGGTGGTCGAGCAGCGCCCGAACGTGAAGCTGTCGATCGTCGGACCGGGGGCCCACGCTTCGGTGTTGGCGCGTCAGAGCCGACACGTCGAGGTCGTCGGTTTCGTCGATGACGTGATGCCGTATCTCGACCGCGCCAGTGCCGTGGTGGTGCCACTGCGCATCGGTGGTGGCACGCGTTTGAAAATCGTGGAAGCGATGGCCAAGTCGAAGGCCATCATCTCGACGCGGATCGGCGCCGAGGGCATCGACGTCACGCACGACCGTGACGTGCTCCTCGCCGACACTCCCCGTGATTTTGCCAATCAGGTCGTGCGCGCGTTGAGCGAGCCAGAACTCGCGCAGCGCTTGGGAGAGCAAGCCCGCATCCTGGCCGAGCAGCGCTACGCGTGGACGGCCGTCGTGGGTCAGCTGGTTCGATTCTACGAGCAACTGAAGGCCTGATGACCGATCAGCCCTCCGCGCCGGTGGATCCGCGGCTTCGCGGCCACATGCTCGCACTCGACGGAGTGCGAGGGGTCGCAATCCTCATGGTGTTGCTGCTGCATTTCGTCGCCAACACCGTGTCGACCAACGCCATCGAACGCGCGGTCAACGCGGTGCTGACCTTCGGCATCTTCGGCGTCGATCTGTTCTTCGTGCTGTCCGGTTTCTTGATCACCGGGATCTTGATCGAGAGCAAAAAGAGCGTCGGATTTTTTCGCAACTTTTACATGCGCCGCGCCTTGCGCATCTTCCCGCTCTACTACGCGGTGCTGATTGTGGTGTGCGTGGTGGCACCGTTGTTTCCCTTTCTGCGCACGCCCGAGCTCGAAATATTACAAAGCCGTCAGGCCTGGGCTTGGCTGTACAGCGTCAATATCCTGACCGCCTTGCACGGTGGCTTTGCGATGCCTTACCTGGACCACTTCTGGTCCCTATCGGTCGAAGAGCATTTCTACCTGTTCTGGCCGTTCGTGGTCTGGATCTGCCCGGCACGTGTGCTGCTGCGCGTCTCGCTGGGGATGGCCGCGCTTTCGCTGCTGGCGCGCGTCGCCTTCGCTTCGCACGTCGCCGAAATCGTCAGCTACGTTTTGACGCCCTTTCGCTTGGATACGCTGTGTTTCGGCGCTTTCCTGGCGGCGTTCGCCCGCGAGCCTCAGGGGCTCGTGCGGCTCACGCGCTGGATCAAGCCCCTCACCTTAGCAAGCTTGGTGTTATTCGCGGCGTGTTGGGGCGCAGACAAGTTGACGGGGGCGCGCTGGCCGCAGATTCACCAGCTGCGCGCCGGTGCCATCTCCATGCTCTTGTCGATGGTCATGCTCACGGCCTTGACCGCGCCCCGCGGGAGCCTCACCGAGCGCGCCTTCAGCGCGTCGTCATTGCGGTTTCTCGGAAAATACAGCTACGGCTTGTATGTATTTCATCACTTCGTCAGCTTTTACCTGGTCGAGCACAAGACCGAGTTCGTGGTCACAGAGTGGGTGGGCTCGCACACGTTGGCCGTGATGTTGCAGGCAAGCTTTGGGGTCGGCGTTTCGATTCTGCTTGCCGTGGCGAGTTACCATTGTTTCGAAAAGCCGTTCATCGCCCTGAAACGCCATTGGAGCAGCGCGGGCGCGCCCAAGCCGGACATCACCCCGGCGGGATGAGCTGAAACGCTTGTTCAGCGCAAGTGCGCCCACTTGCAGAGGTGGGTGGGCATGCGCACGACTGCGACCTGATGAAGTGGGGCGTCCGTGCGGGCTCACAACCCGCGTGTTATCGTCCGTGGCTTTCGGAGGTTACTTCGAGCGGGAACCGGCCGCTGGGGTAAACGGGAGACAACATGAGCCACAGGTGGACAATCCTTTCGGTCGTGCTTTCTACGGCCCTTTGCGGCGCCGGAATGGGCTGCTCGAGCAAGTCTGACGATGCCGATGCCACAACCCAAGCGGGCGCTGGCAGCGGCAACGGCAGCGGCAACGGCAGCGGCAACAATAGTTCCAGCGGCGGCGGCTCGCCCAACAACGGCGGTGGAGGCCTTCCGAATAGCGCGGGCGTGCCCAACGGCCCGACCGCGCCTTACGACAGCGGCATCACCCCCGTGGGGCAACTCGAGTCCCCGCCCCCGACCAAGCTCCCGGAGCTGCCCCGTCTCAGCAACGTCTACGCCTTGCAAGGGGACGACGGCGCGTCGATCGGCTTCGAACCGGTGGACGGCGCGCTCGACTACCGCGTGTATCCCCTGCCGGCTGACGGGGACATCACCATCGGTGATGGCGGAGCGGTCGTGATCAAGAACGCGACTTATCGTTGCGCGGGCGATCGCGAGGCACCGCCCACGTACAAGGACAACGATGAAGTGCTCGGTGGCGGCGCCATTCACGCGCAGGTCGATCAGCAGGATGTCGGCGGGTTCAAGCGCACCGCTGCCGACGCCACGCTCGGCTACGTGTACATCGAGCCGGGCCCGGGCCGCGTGCCGGTCTACGCGCTCGGTGAGTCTGACGCCAACGCGGACTCGGGCTGCTTTTTCGCGCGCTGGTCCGCATCACGCGTGAAGAAGTACACCACCTCCGAGGCGGAGCGTGATGCGCTCTTGAAGGACTACGCGCGCGATGACGGCATCGCGTTCTACGTGCCCGCGGCCGCTAGCGACACCACGACCAACGTGTACGTCGACACTCGGGATGAAGGCACGGCGTTCCTCAACCGTTTCTACTTCCCGGCCGGGGCCGAGGCCGACGCACACAGCAACAAGACCGTCGCATTCCCGGTCCTGACCAAGGCCGCGGAGGGCACTCGCGCGTTGATGCGTGTCTTCTACGGCAACCGCTGCGGCTGGTCACACGATGAACTGGTCGTCGGCAAAGAGCGCTTCAACCGGGTTTACCATCAAGGCGACAAGCTGCCCGCGTTCTCGCTACTCTGGTCGGGCTACACCGAAGACACCACGCTGGTCGTCGAAGCGTTGGACAAGGGCTGCCCGTTCCAAGGCCACTTGTCGACCCAAGCGTTCGCGAGTGTGACGGTTAACTTCGGCGATACGAATATCGTGCACCAGCCCTGGCTCACGTTCGACGACGCTCGCGCCGCCGCGGGGACCAAAGAGCTGTTCATCAACGGCCAACACGAAGCCGGAAATCTGCCCAAAGCGATCGCGCGCTCGTTCATCCGCGTAAAACCGCAACCGCACCCGAAGATGGACTTCTTTGCGGACTTCAAGCCGGGCACGTCGGAAAAGTTCGAGACCGTCGACTGCCAGCCGAATTGCTACCAATCCTGGCGGCACCAATCGCCGAACTTCGACCAGAACTTCATCAACGCCGAGAACGGACCCGAGATGGGTACCGGGCTTTTCTCGTACGGTGAACTGCTGGGCGAGTGGTGGGTCAGCTACGCCGACGTGGCCGCCGACACGAACGGCAAGTACCGCCTGACCGCCAAACAGAAGGGCGAGATGAGCGCGGACAAGTACTTGCACGTGACCATGGAGGTCGACGCTTACTCGACCGCTCGTCGCTATCCCCAAATTCTGATCAGCGACGCCGAGGCGCCCGTTCAATACGGCCTCGATAAAGGGCACACGATCATCGTGCAACCCCGTGCGCAGATCAACGAAGTGTACGATTTCCCCGTCAACTACGAGATTCAGTTGTGCAAGCTGCGCACCTGGGACGTGAACTACCAATGCCCGGTCTACGAACTCGGCCGCGTGCTGAACAGCGATGGCACGGTGCAACGCCTGGCGCCCAACGACGAGCTCGGTGAGCTCGCGGCCGCCGATCGCCGCGTGCTCTTCGACGTTTACACGTCTTCGAACCGAACGTATCTCTTCCTCGACGGCAAGCCCTACGCGTGCGCCAACTTGACCAGTGGGGCGGCTCCCGTGGGTCCCGTAACGGTCACCTGGGGTGACGCGCTGTACCACTCGGCCGTGGATCACACGTACGAGTTCCACACGAAGCACATGCTCATCGAGCAGCGACGGCACTTCGACAACCTCGGGTTCTCGAGCGGGCTGCCGGCGCCAACCTGGGATGAATCGAGGCTGCCTTGCGCTGCGCCGATCTCGCTCGAGGAATAATCATCGCCGCGGCGTTGTCCGCGTGCGGGTCTGCGGGGTCCGACGCCAACACCGATAGCGGACCGAGCAACCTCGACCCCGCGGTGACGGCCGCGGACCTGGCCGCCTTGGCCGAGCTTTCGCCGGCCGTGCTGCCAGCGCCGCCCGCCGATGCGAGCAACCGCTACGCGGACGATCCGCAGGCGGCGCGCCTCGGGCAGAAGTTGTTTTTCGAGACGGCGTTCTCCGGCAAGCTGACCGACGGTGACAACGACGGCACGGTGAACGCCTTGGGCATCAAGGGTCAAACCGGCAAGGTCGCGTGCGCGAGCTGCCACGTTCCCCAAGCGGGCTTTCTCGACAACCGAACGCTCGGCAAACAGATCTCGCTGGGCGCCGGCTGGGGTCTACGCCGCGCGCCCTCGCTGCTCGACGTCGGGCAAGCAAGCTTGCTGATGTGGGATGGGCGTCACGACACGCTGTACAATCAGGTTTTCGGCCCGATTGAGTCTGCCGTCGAGATGAACAGCTCGCGCCTGTACGTCGCGCGTCAGATGTTCGCGCTGCACCGCGCCGATTACGAAGCCGTCTTCGGGGCCATGCCGCCGCTCGACGATCAGCTGCGCTTTCCCGCTTTGAGCGCCGAGTTGACCGGCTGTCAGCCAACCACGGTCGATGCCGAACACGCGTGCAATGGCACGAAGCACGGCATGCCGGGAGACACCGCCGAGTTCGACCGAATGTCGGCCGAGGATCAAGACGCCGTGACGCGCGTCGTCGTCAATTTCGGCAAGGCCGTCGGCGCTTATCAACGCTTGCTGACTTGCGGCCCGAGCCGCTTCGATCAGTGGTTGGCCGGCAAGAGCGACGCTTTGTCGTTCTCGGAGCAGCGCGGCGCGGCGATCTTCGCAGGGCGCGGCAAGTGCACGAGCTGCCATTCGGGACCGTACCTTTCCGACCAAAAGTTCCACAACGTGGGGCTAAAGCCGGGCATCGTGGCGGTAGTATTCATCGACCACGACGATCCGGGTGCGGCCGTCGGTCTGCCCGCGGCCGTCGCCGATCCACTCAATATTCGCGGTAAGTACAGCGATGGTGACGACGGCCGATTGCCCACCAGCGTCGACGCAACGAGCGCGACGGGCGCGTTTCGCACGCCGGCGCTGCGCTGTGGCGCACGGCGCCCGTCGTTCATGCACACCGGTCACGTGAGGACACTCACCGACGTGGTGAACTTCTTCGACCGAGGGGGTGACCCATTCGGTTACCTGGGCAAGAGCGAGCTCACGCCACTCGGCCTGTCCGCGCAGGACAAGCTGGATCTCGTGGCATTCTTGGGCGCCCTCGAGGGGCCCGGACCGGCCGCCGAACTGCTGCTGCCCCCTCCCTGATTTCAGCTCGCCGAGGGCTGGCCGTTCAAGACGCGCTCGTAGGCGGCGCCCGCCTCGCGTCCCATGCGCTGCGCGTTGAAGTGCTCGAGCACGCGGCGGCGACCGTGGCTCCCCATGCGTTCGCGCAGCTCTCGATCTTCGAGCAGGCGGACGATATTGGCCGCCAAGGCGGGAACGTCCCAGGCGGGCGAGAGCAAGCCAGACAGCCCGTGCTCGACTACTTCTGGAGTTCCCCCGTTGTCGACGGCGATCACCGGTTTACGCATGGCCATGGCCTCCAAGAAAACCAGTCCGAACGGTTCTTCGAAGCTCGGCAGGGTGAACAGATCACAGGCCGCCATCACGTTCGGGACGTCGGAGCGAGCACCGGTGAAATGCACGTAGTCGCGCACGCCCAAGCTTTGCGCCAAGGCCTCGAGTTCGGCGGTGAACGAGTTGCTGTCACCCATGCCGTAGTCCGCGCCGACGATCACCAGTTCGACGTTCCGAACCTTCTCGCGCACTTGCGCGAAGGCACGCACCAACTCTCGCTGCCCCTTCCAGGAGAAGAGCCGCGACACCGATGCGAGCACGAACGCATCTTGCGCGATTCCGAGCTCGCGACGTAACGCACTGCCGTCGACGTTCGGATCCCATTTCGAGGATTCGATGCCGTTCAGTACGGTGTGGATCGTGGCCCGCGGGATGCCCATGTCGACGAGCGTGCCGGTCACGTAGCGAGAGATGCTGAACACCGCATCTGCATTGCGGACGCCCCACTTGGCGAGCCGGCTATAACCTTCCGACCACTTGACGTGCACGTGCACGATCGAGCTTACGCCCGCGAGCCTCGACAGCGCGACGTTGTAGGCCGCGTCCCGTGGGCGCTCCGTACTGTGAACGATGCGGATGCCTTCGCTCGCGATGTACTGCTTGAGTCCCAGGAAATCGCTGGAGAGCCGGGCGATCGAGCGAGCGCTGCGGAGCAGAGCGGCAGGATCGCTCTGGCGCCAACTGGGGGCGAAGCGCGTGGCGCGCAGGCTGATGTTCGGGATTTTCTGCAGCACGGCCAGGGACGGGGGCAGCCCGTTACCGCCGCCGTCGGTGCAGGCAACGTGGACCGTGAACCTCTCGCGATCCAAGTTGCGGATGATGTCCGCGTGCACGGCGGAGTCGGCCCCGAACTCGTCCTGCGCAACGATGAAGAGCACCCCGATCTTGTCAGCCATGAGCGAGTCTCTCCGAAACGGCGATGGGGGACGGCTGACTTCCGCGCACGAGCAACCTCAAAGGTCCCCGTTCTTCAGTTCCTCGGCGAGCCGGTGACTGGCGCGGGCGGCCAACGTCATCGAAGTCAGTACCGGGTTCTTTTCCGGCCCGGTGGTGAACGCCGAAGAGTCGGCCACGACCACGTTGCGAACCTCGTGCATGCGGCTCCACTGGTCGAGCATGCCGAACTTCGGCGAGGCGTGCATCCGGCACGTACCACCGAAGTGATTGGAGTTGCCCGGGGCCTCGACCTTCCACACCCGCACCTTGGGCTGGAAGCCCCCACGCGCGAGCAGCGACAGGATTTGATCCCGAGTTTCTTCGAGAATTTGGATGGCTTCGGGCGGATGGCGCACGTGCAAAGAAATGCCGGGCGTGCCGTCCGCGCTGCGTTGGCCGGGGTCGAGCGAGATCCAGTTGTCAGCCGTGGGCGCCATCGTCCCGAACACGCTGAAGCCGGTCCACGGCAAGCGACCGACGTGCCGCTGTAGCAGGGAGCGTCCCACGATCGCCGCTCCGCTCCATTGCATACCGGCCGCCGCATACAGCGGCGTCGAGCGGTCGACCCTCAAGCGCGTGATGTACGTCGGCGGATAAACGGAGATCGGCGAACCGAGATCGAGCACGAGCTTGGCGAGCGGATGATCGTGCAAGTAGCGACCGAGCACACCGTGCGAGTTGCCGAGCCCGTTCGGAAAGTCCGCGCTCGTCGATTGCAAGAGCACCTGCGGCGTGTTGATGGCGCCGCCCGCGACGACGACCGCGCGGCATTCCAAGCGCTCTTCGTTGCCGGTCGCAGCGTCCCTGAACACGACGGCGGACACGCGGCGTTGCGCGGCGTCCCACTCCAGGCGTAGCGCGCGTGCACCGTAGCGAACGGTCAGCCCGGGGTCACCCAACGCCGGCTTGATCAAGCGCGTGTACGAGTTGAACGCAGTGCCGCTGAACGTCACCGAAGTGTCGGCTCCGTATGCGTATGGCATTGGCACGACGGCGCGCCCGCTGCGACGCGCGTCATCGACCAGGCTGCGCCAATCATCCGTGAGTTCCCAAGGGTGCCGCACGTTGCCGACGGGCAGCTGCGGATCCGCCTGCTGCGAGCCGGCAATGTGCAGCAGCGGCTCGACGCGCTCGTACCAAGGCGCCAAATCATCGTAGCCAATGGGCCAAACGAACGACTCACCGGCGCGCGCGGCATCCGCGAAGTCTTCTGGTGAAAAGCGCGGAACGGCGCAGCTCCAATGATTCGTCAACCCGCCGGGTGACAGCTGCTCGTAGAGCTCTGCGTTCGGTTCCGCGGTCTTCGAAACGCCCGTGCGTTGCTTCAAAGGCGCGCGCCGCTTCGCGACCGTCAAGCCGCGGAGGCGCAGCGTGAGGCCGAGCTCCGAGCGCTCCGCGCCGGCTTCGAGCAGCAGCACTTCGACACCTGCGCGGCGTAGAAACACTGCTGATGCCGCGCCCGGCGGCCCGCTGCCGATCACGATGACTCGGTTGTTGTCTGTCACGCGGAGACCGTATACCACGGTGTGCTTTTCCGGGATCGTACAACCTAGCCGGGGAGCGAGCTCGGAATCGGGCTTCCCAGCAGCCTGAGTGCAAGCCATACTCCGAGCTATGCGGCTTCGTGCCTTCGGAAACACCGACCTGCGAGTGACCGAGCTGGGTCTAGGCTGCGCGCGTATTGGCGGTGTGTTTCAAGGCGACACGTTGGGCTTCACCCGGCTGATCGCCATGGCTCGGGACGCGGGCATCAACTTCTTCGACACGGCCGATATGTACAGCCAGGGCGAGAGTGAATCCTTGCTCGGGCGCGCGTTCCAAGGACAGCGCGAGCAGGTCGTGATTGCGACCAAAGCCGGCTACACCCTGCCCGGTCGGCGCAAGATCGCCGCGCACCTGAAGCCGATTTTGAGGCCGCTCATCCAGGCGCTCGGTGTTCGCCGTGACCGCCTGCCGGCATCCGCGCGCGGTGTGATTGCGCAGGACTTTTCACCGACCTATTTGGTCCGCGCGCTGGAGGCGAGCCTGAAGCGCTTGCGCACCGACTACGTAGACCTATTTCAGCTGCACAGCCCACCGACCGAAGTGGTCGAGCGTGGCGAGTGGGAGCCCACCCTCGAAGACCTGAAGCGCTCCGGGAAAATCCGATACTACGGCATCGCTTGTGACACGATCGAGACAGGGCTGGCTGCGCTGCGTTTTTCTGGCGTGTCTTCGCTGCAATTCACGTTCAGTTTGCTGGAGCAAAAAGCGTTGGAGGCGCTGCTGCCCGAGGCCCAAAGCCGAGGCGTCGGCGGCATCGCGCGCGAAGTCTTGGGCAATGGCTTGCTGGTGAAAGAGTCGCACGAGATCGATCTCGCCGCATATTGCAGCTCGGCCGAAGAGCTCGAACGCCGTCCCAGGCAGCTGGCCGAACTTCGAGCACGTGCGGCCGAACACAATGTGCGTCTGCCACAGATGGCGATGGAGTTTGCGACGCAAGCGAGCGGCGTCTCCGTCGCGCTGGTCGGGGCGCGAACCCCCCAGCAACTGCGGCGTCTGCTCGATGATTTTCCTGGCTAGGCGCGCCCCGGAATAATGCCTGCGATTTTCGGGTACTGGGGACGGAAAGTCCCTTCCAAGAAAAAGTAAGCCGCGGTATAAATCGGAAGTAAGAGGATCCAAGGATGCAGCCGGTCGCGAAGGGAATGATTCAGGTGGCGGGTACCACCCACGGCATCGTTCGCATGACGCACGGTCAATACAATGTCATCCGCATGCTCGACCAAGCGCAGGTCGCGGGAACGGCCGACTGCGCGAAAACCAGCTGGGTCGGCCGCCTCGCGTTGGGCTAGGTTCCCAGCGTGAAGGAAGCTCAAGGGTGAAGCCGGTGCTCGTCGCTGGTCCACCAGGCGGATCGTCCAAGCGCGCACCGGCGTTTTACAAACGTCGGCGCAAGCGAAACAACGAGATCGGCCAAGTGCTGATCCGTAACGGGATCATCACGCCCGAACAGTTACGCCAAGCGCTGCGCATCCAATCGGAGAGCGGCGGGCACGTGGGCGCGATCTTGCGTCGCATGGGCGCCTGTGATTCCCGCGCCATCGCCGACGCGCTCATCGAGCAGGTTCGGATCGCACGCAACAGCGGCGCCGGCATGGCGCATCGCGCGCGTCAGAATCCGTCGATCGTCGGCCTCAAGGTGGGCTGCCGCCCCGAACTGTCACGCAGCTTGTTGATCTTGACCGACGTGCTGACGTTGAGCCTGGCCGCGGCTTCGGTCGCGTTGATCATCGCCAACGACACGTTGACCCGCGCGCAGCGCTTCAGCGTCGTCGCGTTGGTCCCCATGTGCATCGCCGCGTTGACCGCGGTGCAGATGTACGGGCTCACGCCGCCCAGCCCCTCCGAAGAAATCCGCCGCTGCACGCTGACCATCTCCTTGGTCTATGCCGGCTCCTGGTTGATCGCCGTCGCTCGTCAGGGTGCCTTCCACTACATGCCGCACTTTGCGTGGTTGGTGGGTTGGCTGATTTCCGTGGTCCTGGTGCCGATTGGCCGCGGCGTTCTGCGAACCGAACTCGCCAAGCGCAGCTGGTGGGGCCAGCCGGTAGTCGTGTTCGGCGCGGGGAAGGTCGGCCGCGCCGTGGTCGCCACGTTGCAGCATCGCCCCCAACTGGGGCTCAAGCCGGTCGCGATCCTCGACGACGATCCGACCAAGCACGGCACGGTACGAGCCACCTGGGGTGAAGAAGACCTGATGGTGCAGTCCGTGCGCCAAGGACCAGAGTCTTCACACGCGAACCCGCGGGCGGACGAGATCCCGCGTGGTGACGACTTCGAGACCCCCTCTCAACGCTCCGCGCTCGAGCAATTCGCCGAAGTGGAAGGCGTGCCCATCGTCGGCGGTCTGGAACTCGCGCCGATCCTCGCGCAACGCCTGGGCATTCGCTCCGCGGTGATTGCCATGCCGAAACTCGACTCGGCGACGCTGCTGAGCGTGATCGAACGCTATGCGGAAGGCTACTCGAGCGTGCTGGTCATTCCCGACCTATTCAACGTCGCGCACTTCGGCACGCCGACGCATAGTTTGGGCGGCGTGCTCGGCATCGAGGTGCGTCGCCAACTGCTGCTCGCCGGCCCGCGCTTGGCCAAGCGCTTGATGGACGTAGTGCTGACCACGATCGGCGGCCTGATGGTGCTGCCGTTCGTCGCCGTGGTCGCCGTCTTGATCAAGCTCGACTCGAGCGGTCCGATTTTTTACCGCCAGAAGCGCCTCGGCCAGGACGGCGTTCGGTTCTTGGCCTTCAAGTTCCGCACCATGTACGGAGACGGCGAGCAGCGCTTGCTCGAGGTGCTCGCCAACAACCCGCAGATGCGCGCCGAGTACGAGGAGTTCCACAAACTCACCGTCGATCCGCGGGTCACGCGCATCGGGCGGGTATTGCGCAAATACAGCTTGGACGAGCTGCCACAGATCTGGAGCGTATTCGTCGGCGACATGAGCTTGGTCGGTCCGCGCCCGTATCTCGAGCGCGAGATCCCCGACATGAACGGTCAAGAAGCCGTGATTCTCCGCGTCAAACCCGGCATCACCGGGATTTGGCAGGTCACCGAGCGCAACGCCTCCACCTTCGAGCAGCGCGTGCACCTGGACGTCGAATACGTGCGCAGCTGGTCTCCCTGGCTCGATTTGTACGTGCTCGCGCGCACTCTTCCCGTCGTTCTCGGAGGCACTGGTTCTTGAGCTCGAATCCCTTGGCGCTCCCGCGAGTGCGTGTCGGCAAGTTGCCCATCGATGTCGTCGATTTCGAGGGCGCGCTCGATGCCATCGACCGACTGGTGCGCGCGCGCAACGGCGGCACCGTGTTCACGCCCAACGTCGATCACGTCGTCATGGCCGAGCACGACGAGCGGTTTCGCACGGCGTACGCGAACGCCGCCCTGTCGCTCGTCGACGGCACCCCGGTGCTCTGGGCGTCCCGCTTGCTACGCACTCCACTCCCGGCCAAGATCTCGGGCTCGGATCTAGTCATGCCGCTGATGCAGCGCGCCGCCGGGCGCGGCTACCGCGTCTACTTCTTGGGCGGCGCCGAGGGCGTGGCCGAGCTTGCCAAGCGCAAGCTCGAAGAGGCGCTGCCCAACATCAAGATCGTGGGCACCGACGCCTCGCGCATCGATGCCAACAAGGACCCGAACGAGTTCGACGAAGTAACGGACCGCATCAAGCGCGCCGAGCCAGACTTGGTGCTGGTTGCGCTGGGCGCGCCCAAGCAAGAGATCTGGAGCCATGCGCGGGCCGAGGGGTTGAAGCCCGCGGTCATGATCGGGGTCGGCGCCAGCCTCGATTTCATTGCCGGCATCCAGAAGCGCGCCCCGCGTTGGATGTCGGGTGCGGGGCTCGAGTGGCTGTATCGCCTGGCTCAAGAGCCGCGCCGGCTCGCGGCGCGCTACCTGCTGCGCGATCCAGAGTTTTGCCTGATCTTGCTGCGCCAGCTCGTTGCGCCGGCCAAGCCCGCAGAGCTTTCGTAGCTCGGTCGCGGCTCACGCGCTCGTGACGACGAGCTTGATTCGTTTCTGACCGAACAGCGCCTGCAACCGGCCCAGCGCGGGTGAGGGCTGCTTGCCCGTGACGAACAGCACGCCATCGGTCACGGCGTCGAGCGCCTGTGACTCGATGCCGAGCGACTCGGACGGACCATCGACCACGATGAAGTCGTAGTAGTTGCGCAGGTCGGCGAGGCCTTGCGAAAACTGTTGCGACAAGAGCAGGCCGGGTGAACGCATCAACCCTTCGGCCAAGACGTGCAGCGACTTGCCGCAGCTCACGACCGTCCAGCGGCGGTCTAGACTGCCGCCGATCCGGTTGCGCAATTGCTGCGAGAAACCGGCGGCCATCGGCATATCGACGCGCATCAGGCGATGCACGCGGGGTGATTGCATATCACCGTCCATGAGCAAGATGCGCGGGTGCCCCGACTCGGCTAGCGCCAATGCGAGCTCGGCCGCGGCGCGTGATTTCTGCTCGATCGAGTCCGGCACACCGACGACCAGAATCACCAAGCAGCCTTCGACGGCGAGTGGATACAGCTGCTCGCACACCGGGCGGCGCAGCGCGGGCTGCAAGCTCGGCTCGGGCGCCCAATCCCCCGGCGCCGGTCGCACCGTGGTCACGCTATTTTCTGGCGGCGGCGACGAACTCACGTAGCTGTATCGCGATTGCGGCGCGGACTGCGGCGCAATCGACTGCGAACGTGACGGTACTGGCGAGCGGGGGGTGCCCGGGGGCCGGCTGTGAGGCGCTCCATCGCGACCCAGCAGCTGCGCCGCTGCGCCTGGTTCCTTCAGCAGCAAGTCGGGCAGGAAAGACCCCAAGGGCTGCGTGACCTTCATTGCGTTCGGGCGCCCGCTGCGGGGAGCCACGCTTTGCGGAGCAGGCGCGGGCGGCGGCGGACTCGGATTCTTCGATACGCTCGAGTAGGCCCCGGGCCCCGACCCAAACCCGCCGGGAGAAGTCTTTGGACCAGCCGACGGCGGCGGCTCGGACCCCGGGCGAACCACCGCGAACCCCGGCACCGCGTGCGCGCGGATCTGCTCGTCCCAAGCCTGCGCGGCCGAGGCCAGCAGCGGCTCGGCCGCCGCCGGATCTTCGAGTGGCGTCGGATTCTCCGCGGGAGGCAACACCAGTGTGGACGCGAAGCGGCGCGGTCCCGGCGAGTTGGGTGGCGGGTTGCTCGATGGTGGACGCCGCTCGCCGTCGGCCTGCGCGGGGGCTTTGCTCGGATACGGCCCGGGCGACCCCGGTGGCGACGACGAGATCTGCCGCTGCGGCATGGGAACGATCGGCGGAGCAGAGGCCGCAGGTGGCGGCAGGTACGAAGGCACGCTCGGGCCCAGACCCGACGGGATCGGCGGTGCCGGAGGCACCTGCACGTTGGGCGTAAACGCGGCCAATGAGGGCGATGGCGGGCGGCTCGACTTCACGCGCCGCTGCTGGGTGGCGCGCGCAACCAGCGCATACGCCATACCCAAACCAAGGCCGAACACTGCGCCAAAAAACAACAGCAGCGGGCGATTGGGATCGAGCGGCGAGCCGGAAGCCTGCGCAGGGTTGGCGAGCCGCGCGACCAACCCAGGTGAGGCCAGCGCTTGGCTGTCGATGCTCGCTTGAGTGACGGCCTCGAGTAAGCGCTTCCACTCCGCACGCAGGTCAGGCGAGAGCACCTTGCCCGGCGGTTTGGCCGCGAATGCGTCGCGACGCGCACTGAGCGCGGAGTTGATCTCTACCAGGCGACGGCGGAGCAGCGTGGGATCCGTTTGCGCCGGATCGACGTAGGGGTTGTCCGAGGAACGACCGTTCTGCAATTCCTGCAGACGCTTTTCCAAGTTGGCCTTCTCCGCGTGAAAGGCGGACAGGGCCGGGTCCTTGTCTAGCGACACCGTGCCGGTGGGCGGCGGTTCGGACGCGGCTTCGGGATGCGCGGCGAGGAACGCGGCGAGCTCCTGAGTCTGCTGCTGGCGCTTCAGATCGCCCGCGCGTTCCGCGCTGCGATCGACCAGTACCGCGGGCGCCAACTCCACCGCGTGGCGCGCGAGGTCGTTGCACGCGCGCTGAGCACGTTCTCGGCTCGTGTCACGATAGCCAATACTGAAAGCGTGCGCGTCGCTGGTGTCGATTTCCAGAGACCTGCGCACGACACTGGCCGCGGCGGCTCGCGCCTCGGGCGCGCTGGAGCCCGCGCGTTCGACCGACAGCCGTTCGAGCATGGCGCGATCCAGGATCGCTTCACTCATCCGCCGTGCAGCCTCCAATGGCTGCGGCAGCTTAGCGGGCTGGGAGGGGCTGGCCGACTCCACCACCATCAGCGCGCTGGCTCGGTAAGTGGCGGGAGCGAGGAACGCGTACGCGGCGAAAATCGCGAAAACGATGACCGCGATAAGAACACCAGGGCGCAATTGAGACATCACAGACAGGGCCGGCCTTCGTCGTCAACTCCGCGATTGGGTATACCATTCCCGGCCCAGCGCACACCACTGGGGCGACGGGCCTAGAGGCAAGCCCGGTCAGCGCGCGATCGGCGGGCCAGCCTGCCGAGCTGCGACGCCACGCGCCACCAAGAAATCGAGGATCTCGCGCACTGCGGGTGACTCCAGCGCAAATAGCCCGAATACGGCGGTGTCGAGGCGCTCCGCGAGCACGGGGTCGAAGCCCGAGTGAGTCAGTTGAGCGCTCAGATCGGCAATTTGGGCGCGTTGGCCCGGGTTCGGAGGCGGCTCGGGCAGCGCACGCAAATGGCCGATTTTGACCTGCGGGAACGTGGCTTGCCGAGCGTCGCGCCGCAGCGCGAGGTGCAGCGCTCGGTACAGCGAGCTGTTCAACAAGCCGACCACCAGGTCCGGAGGGAAGCCTTCGACGGCAAAGCCCGCGAGCAAAGAATTTCGGAACGGTAGACCTCGGTGCAAGGCCGCAATCGGATAGCGCGCGGTCTGCCGGATCACGAAGCGCACGCGCTGGTAATCATCGCGATGACGGAGGCGGCAGCGCGCGTTCGCCAAGGCGACTGGATCGGGAGAAAGAAACAAACGGGGCTCGCCCTCCGAGAATTCACGCACGTCGCGCCCCTCCAGCAGGGGGTAGTGATGCAGGGAATCTGGAGCGGCCCCACGCCGGAGCAGTTCGCGCGTCACGCTGCTGGTCGTTTGAAAGCCCATTTCTCCGAACAGTTCGCGGGGAAATACGGGGCCATTGGCGAGCTCGAGCAGCTTCGCGGGCGGCGACACTTCCACGGCCTGGCCCCCGGCGCGCTGGCGCTCGGCAAGGCGAAATGGCGGTTCTTCCAGTGTCAACGGAGAAGAGTCGCCGGTTCTGGCTTCCGCGACGAGCGCAAAGCACGGTTGAGTGACCGAGGCGAAAGCGTCTTGCCCAAACTCGAGCATCGGTTCGCAGGGCGTGTGAGTTGCGCGCACCGCGCGGCGCACCGCGCGGTAACCGTGTAGGTCGGCGATCGGGCTCGGCACGACGAGCGCGACGGTACCCTGCGGAGCGAGGCGCAGCGCGCGCTCCACGAACAACCCGTGCAGCGTGGGGTAGCCTTTGAAGCTCGTGTAGTGCGCGGCCAAGAACGCCTTGCGTGCGGGCGCGAGCGGCTGCGCGGCGCGACCGGCATACGCAACCCAGGGCGGATTTCCGATCACCAAGTCGAACCCGCCGCGCTCGAAAACCTCCGGAAATTCCGCCCTGAAGTCTAGCTTGGCGCCCGGCAAGGAGACGCTACGCCGTGCACCCGTGGGGCCGTGAGGCCCGCCGATCAGCGCGTCCCCGACCCTGAGGTTCTTGCCCGCGTCCTGCAAGCACAGGTCCGGATCGGCGACGAACAAACACAACGCGGCCTCTGCCACCGCCACCGCGGTCGGGTTGACGTCGACACCGTGGACCACGCGCGTCGCCAGCGCGCGCCGACGTTCGGTGGCGGTTTGCGAACTCGGGCGGAGCGCGAGCGCGCGCATTACCTCGAGCAAAAATGCCCCGCCGCCCACGGCCGGATCACAGACGCGAAAGTCGAGCACGAAATCGTGACTGCGATGCGGCGAAGTTCGGATCCGTCGCTCGAGCGGTTCGAGCGCACGAGCGACGACCACCTCCGTCAGCGCACGCGGTGTGAAAAACGTACCAGTTTGCTTGCGCCGCGAGCCGGAGGAAAGTTCGAACCGCCCACTCGCAGCGCGATGAACCGTTTCGCGTAGCAAGAGCTCGTACAGGTTGCCGACCAGCTCGGCGGGGCAGTCAGAGAACTCCACGCCATCGCTTCTCGGCCCGGCCCCGAGCTCGGCCTGAAAAGTCGTTTCGGCACCGGCAAATGCCGGCGAAAAAGCGCACTGAAGCGCGCCCTCGTGCGACTCCACGCGCGTCTCGAAGCGCGTCTCGAAGCGCGCCTCGAGCGGCTGGAACAGGCGCCCCGAAGCGAAGTCGGATTCGCGCGCGAATAGGCCGCGCGCGCGACCGAGGGACAGCACGACGAAGCGCAGGACGGCGAGCGTCAGCGCCTCGTGCACCGCGCCCGGCTCGACCTCGCGCACGCGCGCGACGGGGGCTCGATTCAGCGCGTCCAAGCCCGCGAGGATCGCGTTTCGCGCACGCCGGTGAAAGCAGTAGGCGAGTTCTCGATCCGAAAGGCTCATCAACGACTCGCGAGCAGGCGCCGACCGAGCTCCAAGGCCGAGCGCATGCCATCGGCGTCGGCGATGCCACGCCACGCAATGTCGTACGCGGTACCGTGATCGACGCTGGTGCGTACGACCGAGAGACCCATCGTCACGTTGACGGCATCGCCGAACGCGACGAGCTTCATCGGGATCGTGGCTTGGTCGTGGTACATCGCGACCACGCCCTGATAAGTGCCCGCGACCGCCTTGCGGTAAGCGGTCTCGGCGCCGATCGGCCCGAGCAGCTCCACGCTCTTTCCCAGACGCTTTTGCGCCGCGCGAATGCCGGGCACGATCGCCGTGCGTTCTTCAGCGCCCAAGAGCTCGCTCTCGCCGGCGTGGGGGTTGAGCGAGCAGATCGCCACTTTGGGTCGCTTCTTGCCCAGCGCGAGCAGCAGCTCACCGAGATGAAACGCGGCGTCGCTCACGCCGCGGGGCGTCAGCGCCTTGGGTACCTTGGCGATCGGTAAATGCGTCGTGACCAAGCTCGTGACCAGCGGGCCTGCCGCAAAGCACATCACGCTCAGGTCGGCGCCGTCGAGATCGCGCAGCCACTCGGTGTGGCCGAGGAAGTGCGCGGCCCCCGCCACGCCTGAATGCGCGATCGCGGCCTTGCTCACCGGTCCGGTCACCAGCGCGCGGCGCGGGCCGGCCTTGGTCAGCCGGTACGCTTCGTTGATGTACGCGAGCTGCGCCGCGCCCGAAGCGGCATTCGGCTTACCGGGTTTGCGATCCCGCGCCCGCAGTTCTGGCCCCACGCTATGCACGTAAATGGCGCGTGGGTCGCGCAGCTCACCGGCGAAAGGCTGCAGGCGCTTGGCATTCACCCCGACCAGCTCAGCCGCCTCGCGCAGCATCGCCCAATCACCGACGAGGACCGTGCCCGGCAATTTGGCCGCCGCGCGCACGGAAACTTCCGGACCGATGCCGCACGGGCAACCAACGGAGACGACGAGCATCTCGGTCTCGAGCGCAGTCACTGAACGAGCCATGGCTGGGTCCGAGTATCAGAGCCAGTCGAACCGCGCAAAGATCGCCCGGCAGATCGCGGCGAAACGCGCCAAAAACCTGCGATTGAATCGGCGCGCTCGGCCCGATACTCTGAGCGGAATGTCGACCTCCGAACTGGCCCCATCCGCCCAAGGTCAGTTTGCATTCGAGCTACTCAAGCTCCTACTACAAGTGGCGTGGGCCGATGATCAGGTCTCGCCGGAAGAAGCCAGAGCATTGCTCGCCTTCGGCCAAAAGAACCAGCTGACGGCCGAACAGCTCGCGTTGCTCGCGGCGTGCTTGGCCGGAAATGCACCGCTCCCGCCGCCCAATCTCGGCTTTCTGAGGAGCCACCGCTTGGACGTGCTGCGCGCCGTCAAGGAGCTGCTCCAGAGCGATCTGCACGTCGCTGACGAAGAAGGTGCCTTGCCGGAACAGATTTCGAGTTTGCTCCGCTAGCCGGGCGCCGCGCTCAGTGCAGGGCGTTGACCACCCAGAAGGGCGTGAAGCGCGCGACGACGGCGATCAACGCGACGATCGCGACGCAGGCCAAGCTCTGGCGATCGCGCAGCGCGAACTTGACCGGATCTTCTTGCATCTGACCGCGGCCCGCCAGGAGCCAAATACGTCCGAGCCAGAACAAGAGCACGGGCAGCACGAACCACAGCAGGCTCGGCTCCCGATACTGCACACGCACCGCCGAGCTCTCGACGTAGAGCATGAAAACCAGCGCCGCGATGTAGCCGCTGGCGGTGCCCATGCCCGTCACCATCGGCAGATCGACGCGAAAATAGCCGCGATTTTTGACCTTCTCGTTGGTGCTCATCGCGTGCAATTCGACGAACCGCTTGGCGAACGCGAGGCTCGTGAACAAGAACATCGAAAACCCGAGGAGCCACGCGCTCACCGGCACGCTGGTCGCGATGCCGCCCGAGAGGATGCGATGCGTGTACAGCGCGGCCAGCACCAACACGTCGAGCATCAGCAGTCGCTTGAGGTAGAGCGAGTACGACACCGTACCGATGAAGTAAGCGAGCAGCATGGCGCTGAAAGCGACGGGCAAGAAAACGGCCGCCAGTGAGAAACTCGCGACCAGCAACGCCAAAAACAAAGGAAAGCCGAAGATGATCGGCAGGTCGCCGCTGGCAAAGGGACGCTTGCCCTTACTCACGTGAATGCGATCGGCTTCGAGATCCAGCAAATCGTTGAACACGTAACCCGCCGACGCGCACAGCGAGAATGTCGCCGCCGCGATCGCCCCGCGCACCAGCAACGGCAAGACGGGGACGTTGTTGGCCAGCAAGCAGGGCAGCAAAACGAGCGCGTTTTTCGCCCATTGGTGCGGTCGCAGCTCTTTCACGAGCGCGAGCAAGATACTCGGGCGGCGCGAAATAACGGTTACCTGGGGCAGACGCGCGGCGGCGGCGGCCGTGCTCGGCGACGCACCGACCACGTAGCCGCGCGTCGCGCCGCCGAGCATGGGCAGGTCGAAGTGTGACTGGCCGATGAAGTCGAAACCCTCCGGATAAGCCTGGTGCAGCGCCTCGCTCAGCGAGCGAGCGTTGGACTTGCCCTCGACTGCGCACACTTCATCGAACACGCCCAAGTGCTCCGCAACGTGTTCGGCGGTGTGGAGATCGTTCGCGGTTGCCAAGACCACGCGCCGACCACTCTCGCGGCTCAGCTTCAGCGCGCTGATCAAGGGCGCGCGGTACGGCAAGCTCGTGGCATCGAGCTGGGTCATCGCGGTGAGCCTCGCTCGCAAGCGATCTCCACCACCGAGCACCCACAACGGCAGGGCCAGGGTCGCCCAGGGGCGCCGCCGAAAGAGCAACGCCACGCGCTCCGAGAGCACCCGGGTCGTAATCACCGCCCCATCGAACGCAACGCACAGAGGGCGCGAACTTGCGTCCGAGTCACGCAACACCTGATCGAGCGACAGTTCCGCTGGCATTAGCGGCCTTTATAACGAGTCCCCGAGCAAAGCGAAACCAGGACCGCTGGCACGTCGCGTTCGCGCGCGCCAGCGAGCTCTTTCCTGCCTATTCTTCTCGGGCTGGCTCAGCCGGCTTCTTCCTCGACCTGCTCTTCGGAGTCCATGCGGTCGGGGCGCTCGCCGCGTTCAGCGAGACCACGACCCTTGTTGTCTTCCGTGTCCGGAGCACGCAGCTTGTAGCCGGAGCCACGCAGGGTCTCGAGCGGCAGTGCGTCACCCAGCTTGGCGCGCAAGCGACGAACGTGAATGTCGACGGTGCGCGGGCCGCCCTCGTAGCGGTTGCCCCAGACGCGCGCCAACAGGTGCTCGCGCGAGAGCACCTTGCCGCGGCGCTCGCACAGGTAAGCGAGCAGCGCGAACTCCTTGGCGGTGAGTGAGATCGGGCGGCCGTCGACGTAGACCTCGTGACCGGCTTTGTCGACCACGATGCCCGCGACCTTGTGCCGCTCTTCGGTTGCGAACTCGCTCCGGCGCCACTCGAGCGCGCGGATGCGGCCATACAACTCTTCCGGCACGTAGGGATGAAGGCAGAAGTCGTCGAAACCACTCGACGGATCGATGCGGGCGATCTGCCCGACGGTTACCGCGATCAGTGCGCCCACGTTGTCGAAGTACGGTTCCTTACGCACGGCGCGCAGCGCCGCGACGGCTAGATCGGGGCGGTCCAACGCCTCGAAAACCAGTGCTCGGGGGCGGATCTCGAGCTCGTCGTCATCATCACCGATGAGTTCGACGGGATCGTCCCACAGGTCGAGGGTGCGCACGGTCGCGCCGAGTTGCCTCAGCGTCGAAGACGCGCCCTCCTCCCGTTCGAGCATCGGGCCGTGCCCGATGACCGCCACGAAGCTTTTCGCTCGACTAGAGGTAAACTCAGGAGATTTCGGTGCCACCAACGGTTATCCGCGCAATCTTGATGGTTGGGCAGCCCACCCCGACGGGGACACTCTGGCCATCCTTGCCACAGGTCCAGATTCCATCGGAGACGGCCACGTCATTTCCCAACATGGTTACATCACGCAATGTTTCAGGACCGTTACCAATCAGATTCACGCCTTTCAAGGGAGCAGTTAGTTTTCCGTCTTCGACGAGGTAGCTCTCGGTCAGCGAAAACACGAAGTCTCCGTTCGAAATGTCCACCTGCCCACCCCCGAACGTTTTCGCGTAAATGCCGCGTTTGACGCTCTTTAGCATCTCTTCTGGGTCGTGCGGGCCGGCCAGTAGCACGGTATTCGTCATGCGGGGCATGGGCGCGCAGGCGAAGCTTTCACGCCGGCCATTGCCCGTGAAACCTACCCCGAAATGTTTGGCTGACAGGCGGTCTTGGAGGTAGCCGCGGAGCACTCCGTTTTCAATCAGCACACTCTTCTTCGGCTCCACGCCTTCGTCGTCGACATTGATCGAACCGCGGCTTTGCAGGAACGTCGGATCGTCGACCACCGTGCACAGGTCGCTCGCGACAGACTTACCTACCTGCCCAGTGTAGTTGCTTGTCCCCTTGCGATTGAAGTCTGCCTCGAGCCCGTGGCCGACGGCTTCGTGCAACAGGATGCCGCTGTCGCCAGGCGCCAAGATCACTTCCATTTGACCTGCGGGCGCGGGCCGCGCGTCGAGCAAGATCAGCGCTTGCTTGGCGGCTTGCTCCGCGTGCCACTCGGGCGAGAGTCCGTCGAAATAGCCGAGGGTCATGCGACCGCCGCCACCGCTGCGCCCGGACTCACGTCGCCCATCCTTCTCGGCGATCGCGCGGATGCCGAAGCGCATCAGCGGTTGCACGTCATGCACCATGCGACCATCACTGGTCGCGATCAGGATCTCGCGCACCTCTTCCGCGAACGACGCCTCCGCCTTGATGATGCGCGGGTCGTGCGCCATGGCCGCGCGGCTGGCGCGCTCCAAAAGCGAACGCTTGTCGACCCCCGGCAGATCGATGGACGGCCGGTCGAGCTCGTAACGCGAAGGGATCGACATGCGCTCGATCGCCAAGGGCGCGATCGTCTTGCCGCCTTGGGCAATGCGCGCCGCCGTCTCGGCCGCGCGCTTCATGGCCTCCCAACTCAGATCTTCGACGTGCGCGTAGCCCGTCGCATCGCCCTTTTGCACCCGAACGCCGAGCCCCATGCTCACCCCACGCGAGGCGCTGCGTGTGATGCCTTCTTCGAAGCTGATGCCGCCGCCGGCACGGTATTCGAAAAACAGATCCGCGTACTCGCCGCCGCAGCCGAGCGCGATCGTCAGCAGCTTACGCGCGATTTCGGCGTCGATTGCGCCCTCACCGCCGGGCCGAAACGGAGCTTGGTAGGAAGCACTTTGGGTCATGATTTCCGCTCGGTCAGAGTGCACATCCTGTCATCATGGGGCGCCCCGCGAAGCCGTGCAAGCACCCCCCAAACCTCGACGAGATCCCGCTCCGAACCTCCGAGAGCGGCAAGCCTGAGGGGGCGCTCGCGACCCCGCCACGCACCTCGAAGCGTGCCGATATTCTCGGCACAGCCGCCAGCGCGCAGGGCCGCGATGCCCAACTCTGCAATGCCAGATGCGCTCTGAGCGCACCCTGAAGTTCACCGCCAAGTCGCCAAGAGCTCGTTGCAACCTGCGGGCGCTGGATCACATCAAAGAACTCCGGGAATTTGGCTTATCACGGTTCGCCCCTTGTTCGAGCTTTCCATGCCCGAGACTCGACTCGTGAAGGATGCGTATCGCGCTGTCAGGAGAGGCGCTGGAAGAGTAGAGAGTCCGAATAAAGACTTCGCCGGATGCGGTCGGCGAACCCCAAAACTATCATCGCCTTTCTGAGGTTCATCGTGGCGACCGGGACATGATGAGTTCTCGGCGACTTGGTCGGCGGTCAACTCCCCCTTCGTTGAGCGCCTTCTACCGACGTGGCGCGCTAACTCTGCGAGCGTGCGCACATGCGTGGCTGGTCTGGTGAGTTCAATCAGCGACACGTCGAGAGTGTGGCGATCCAGCGACGCAGTACGAGCGTCGGTTGCGGCAGCCAAAGCCGCTTCAGAACGGGACGGAATCTGGTTTGTTTCGTGGCCTGAAACCGGCCCGCGGAACTGATGCCTTCGAGGCTTGTAAAGGGAGCTAGCGCTCGTGGAGGACGATGATACGTTCCCGCCCGTGCACCCACTTCACGACATCTTGGTACCCGAGAGCCTCGAAGACTTCATCCCCGCGGTGATCGAAATCCCGCAGGGCTCGAAGCTCAAGTACGAACTCGACAAGCGCACTGGTCTGCTGATGCTCGACCGCGTGCTCTACTCTTCGGTTCACTACCCCGCCAACTACGGCTTCGTGCCGCAGTCCCACGCTGACGACGGTGACCCGCTCGACATCTTGGTCTTGATGCAAGAACCCGTGGTCCCTTTGACGATCGTGCGCGCTCGTCCGATCGGCGGCTTCTCGATGACCGACGACAAGGGCATCGACGACAAGATCATCGCGGTTGCGGTCGACGATCCGGCCTTCGCCCATTTGCACGACGTGCACGAAATGCCGTCCCACATCACCATGGAGATCCAACGCTTTTTCGAAGACTACAAGGCCTTGGAGAACAAAATGAGCGTGGTCGAAGGCATGTACGGTCGCGGCCGCGCCTTGGAAGTGGTGCGCGAGGCATTGGCCGCCTACCGCTCGGCGAGCGCCTGGAGCAAGGGCTGAGGCCAGAGCGACTGAACTGACGCCCGCGCGCGGGCTCGTGAGCGAAAACGGCTCGCTCGAGCGGGCCGTTGCCCCGATTTCTGCTAGGTTCGCGCCCCCATGTCAGGCGACTCAGGCGCAACGCGCGACGGAAAGCAGGAAGAGAAAGCGGAACTCGGCAAAGGCTACGAGCCGGCCGAAGTCGAGCCCAAGTGGTACGCGTTTTGGCTCGAACACGGGGTCTTCACCGCGAGCGTCGACCCCGACGACACGCGCAAGCCGTACACCATCACGCTGCCCCCGCCGAACGTCACGGGCTCGCTGCACATGGGCCATGCCCTGGGTGACACGATAGAAGACGTGCTGATTCGTCACAAGCGGATGCAGGGCTACAACACGCTCTGGCAACCGGGCATCGATCACGCCGGCATCGCGACGCAGCTCGTGGTCGAGCGCCAGCTCGCCCGTGAGGGCAAGACCCGGCACGATCTCGGGCGCGCGAAATTCGTGGAGCGCGTGTGGGCGTGGAAGGCACAGAGCGGCGGACGCATCGCCGAGCAAATGAAAGTACTCGGCTGCTCGGCGGATTGGCCGCGCTCCAAGTTCACGATGGACCCCGAGCTGCAGCTCGCGGTCCGTGAAGCATTCGTGCGCTTGCACGGCGAAGGCTTGATTTACCGCGCCACGCGCTTGATCAACTGGTGCACGAGCTGCCGCACCGCGCTCAGTGACGTCGAGGTCGAGAACGAAGAAGCCAACGGCGAACTGTACGAGTTCGCCTACCCCGTGATCGACGCCGACGCGTCGGCCGGCGCCGCCGAACTCGTGGTCGCCACGACGCGCCCCGAAACCATGCTCGGTGACACCGCCGTCGCCGTCCACCCGGACGACCCGCGCTACCAGCATTTGCACGGCAAAAAGCTGAAGCACCCGTTCGTGGACCGCGAAGTGCCGATCATCACGGACGCCATCTTGGTCGACATGGCCTTCGGCACGGGCGCCGTGAAAGTCACGCCCGGCCACGACTTCAACGACTTTGCCACCGGCAAGCGCCACCAGCTGGAAGAGATCAACATCCTGAATTTGGATGGCACGCTCAACGAGCGCTGCGCACAATTCCAAGGCTTGAACGTCAAGCAAGCGCGCACCGCGGTCAAGAAAGCGATCGCCGAGGCGGGGCTCGAGCGCGGCACGAAAGCCCACAAATTGCAGCTCCCGCGCTGCACGCGCTCGAACACCGTGGTCGAGCCCGTGATCTCCACGCAGTGGTTCGTGGACATGAAGCCGCTCGCGGGCCCGGCGCTGGCCGCCGTGCGCGACAAGCGCACCGAGATCATCCCGGCCGAATGGGAAAAGACCTACGAGCACTTCCTGAACAACATCCAAGACTGGTGCATCTCGCGCCAGCTGTGGTGGGGTCACCAAATCCCGGCGTTTCATTGTGGGGATTGCGGGCACATCACCGTCACGCGTGAAGACCACCCAGCCGCGTGCGAGAAGTGTCAAAAGTCGAACCTCAAGCAAGATCCGGACGTACTCGACACTTGGTTCTCGAGTGCGCTGTGGCCGTTCTCGACCTTGGGCTGGCCGAACCAAACTCCGGACCTGGCGCGCTTCTATCCCAATAGCGACATGGAGACGGGCTACGACATCCTGTTCTTCTGGGTCGCGCGCATGATGATGATGGGCCTGCACTTCATGGGTGACGTGCCATTTCGGCGCGTGCTCTTGCACGGCATGGTCGTCGACGAAACGGGCGACAAAATGGGCAAATTGAAGGGCAATACCCTCGACCCATTGGACCTGATCTACGGCGCTGATTTCTCGGCCATCGTGCAAAAGACGATGCCCGACGCGCCCGTCGACGAAGCCTTGGCCAAGTTCCGCAAGGCGTATCCGTCGTCCGCGCAGATGGGCAAGGGCTTCTCCGCGAGCGGCGCGGACGCGCTGCGCTTCACGTTGTGCAGCTACTCACCGCAGGCCAAACGCATCGCGCTGTCACCGGCGCGGGTGGATGGCTATCGCAAGTTCTGCAACAAGATCTACAACGCGACCCGCTTCTCGCTCACCTACCTCGAAGGGCAGCAAGTCCCCGCGGAGGGCACGACGCCCGCGCCCAAGCTGCTCGTCAACCGCTGGATCTTGTCGCGGCTGAGCGTGGCCGTCGAGGCCAGCACCGTCGGCATCGATTCGTATCGTCTCGATGACGGTTCGAGCGCGCTCTACCACTTCTTCTGGGACGAGTTTTGCGCTTGGTTCGTGGAGATGACCAAGCCCGTGTTTTTGCACGGAACCGACGAAGAAAAGGCGGAAACGCGCCACGTCTTGGCGCACGCGCTGGAAGGCGCGCTGCGCGCTCTCCACCCGTACGCGCCGTTCATCACCGAAGATCTGTGGCAGCGCATTCCACGGCCCGAATCGCGCCCGGTTTCGATCGCGCTCGCGCCCTACCCCACCGCCGCGGATGGCCGACCCGATGCCGACGCCGAGCGCGACATGACCGCGGTGATGACCGTGATTGGTGCGGCGCGCGCCGTACGCAGCGAGCACGACATCAAACCGGGTGACGCGGTGAAGGTCGAGCTCCGCTCCGGCAACGCCACGCAGCGCGCCCTGCTGGAAGAGCAAAGCCGCTTCATCGCCTTCTTGGTGCGCACGGACGGCGCGCCGACGGTTACCGACGCGGGCGGCGAGCGCCCGAAGGGCGCCGTGCTCACGGTCGCCGGAGAGGTCGACGTGCTGGTTCACTTGCGCGGCTTGGTCGATCCGCAACACGAAAAAGAGCGCGTCGAGCGCAAGTTGAAGAAGATCCAGAAGGATCTAGAAGTGATGGAGAAGCGCCTGACCAACGCCAATTTCATCAAGAATGCGCCGCCCGAGGTAGTGGTCGAGGCCAACGCCCAGAAGCAGTCGCTCGAGCGTGAGCAAGTGAATCTGAGCGAGAGCCTGAAGTGGGTCGATGAGCTGAAGGTCTGAGCGGCTCGCTCGGCTCACTGCACCGAGAACCGCGGCAGCCCAATGGCCAGCACGCTCGGATCGAAAATGATCAGCGGCTCCAACCCGTTCTCCACGCTGAAGCGGAAACCGGCATCGAAGGAGCCGCTGGGCAGCGCACCGCGGATCAACACCGCGGCCGCTTGCGCGCCGAGGCGAGCGTCGAGGTCACGCTTCGGGTAGCGCCTGAGTGCTTCCGCCTCACGGCAGGTCTTGGCTTTCTTTTTCGTGCAGTCGGCTTCGCGTTGAAGCGCGTCGAACTCGCGGTTCCAGAGCTCGAACCAAACCTTGGGCGACTCGCCGCGCACGGGCGTCGCCAGGGCGTCGAAGCCGGCGCGCAGCCGGGGCAACGCGCTGACCGGTGCGCCGCGCGCGCTCAGCACCAGCTCGTAGCCGCGGATGAGCGCCAGCGAGTCACGCGCCCGGCTCATTTCTTCGGGCAATTCCGCGGTCGCGGCCCCATCCAAGATCTTTGCGGCCTGTTCGAAGCGCGCCCCGTGAGCGAGCGCGCCCGAAGCATCCAGCACCGCGCGCAGAGCCAGATCCGGAGGAACATTGTCGCTCAAGAGTTGCCCGGAAACGCGCGACAAAAGTTGATAGGAACGATCCGTGGCATCGAGCAACGCGCCGACTTCGCTCACGCCGAGTACGAGCCGCGCCCGTTCCAGCGAGCCGCCCAAGCCTTCGGTCATGATCGTCGCGAGGTCGCCGCGCACGACCGCCAATCGCGTCTGAGAACCGCTACTCGCCGTCAACCAAAGGCCGAGCATGGCGCGCGGGACGCGCAGGTTCGGCACCGTGTCCTCGAACGGCACCGCGTCGACCAAGGGCGAGACGTCGCGTTGATGGGCCAGCACCGCGGCGGCCGCCAATACGCCGGCCTGCGCGAAGCGACTCTTGTCCGTGGCGGCGAGAGCGAGGGCGCGCGTAGTCAGTGCTTCCGCCTCTGCCTCAGTGCGTAATCCGGCGCGCGGGGACGGACCGCTGCGCACCGTTTCCAAGAACAACACGAGCCCCGCGATTTTCGGGGAAACTGCGGCAATTTGCGCGAGTTTGTCGCGCAGCGCCCCGACGCGTTCGGCGCTGCCTTCGGCTCTCAGTGCGCCCAGCGCGAGCTCGGACGCCGTGTCTTGCATCCAGGGGATCACGTGCGCGAGCGCGGTGTACACCTCGACCGCTTCATCGTCGCGGCCCGCACCACTTTGCCAAGCGCTCTCCAGCAGCGCGCGCGCGGCATTGGCACCCGGGCTCGCGCGGAACGCGACTGCGCACAGCGCGGCCCCGCCCACATCTGGCGGCAGCTCCGGGCATGACGGATTGTCGATCAGAGTTTCGGCGACGGCGGCGGCGAGATCGAGACGCGTCTTCGCGGTCTCGGTTTCGTGCTCGAGCAGCGCCCGCGCTTCGTCCACACGTGACAAGCGCAACCACGCGCGCGCGCGCTGCAACTTGGACGTAATGTCCGCTGCGGGCTGGGCGGCGCTCGCCGTGCGGGCGGCGTCGATCAGGCGCTGCGCGCCGGCCACGGTCGCCGCCGGCGCGGGACGGCGCTTGTCCGTCTGCGCCTCGGCCAGCACTTGGGCCGCCCGCTGGGCGTCGCCCGACCGCGCCAATTCTTGGGCAAATTCCAGGCGAGTTTCCGGGTTGGGCTCGACGCTCGCGAGCAGCTCACGCGCCGTCAGCACCAAATCTCGACGGGCCACCGCCACGGCCGCGCGCGCAACCAAACGGCAGGCCAACGCCGTGCCTTTGCCCGGGAGTGCGACGTCCGCCGCACGGTCGCGCAAGAAGTCGAGCGCCGCACGGATCGCGAGCTCACGTACGATCGCCACGCGCGCCGCGTCCGGCGTGCTCGCCACCGCCACCGGTTCGACACTCAAGAGCCCGGCCAGCTCTTGGCTCCCCGCCGAAGTCGTGGCCAACGCATACAGTGCACGTGGCGAGGTTCCACCGGAGGCCAAGTGCAAGAGCGGCAGATTTTCGACCAACGGCCCGTCGTCGCTTTGGACCGCGAGCTTGCGTTGCGCGTCCAAACCGGCGAAGCGTGCCTGCAAGCGCGACAACGCGCCCGGAGGCAAGGCCGCGAGTACGGGCGCGGGACGAGCAATGGACCGGAGTTGCGCCGCGAGCCGCTCGCGCGGCCCCGGCGCAGGAGCCGCGCGCGCCGGCTTTTGCGCGTTGATCAGCGGTGCTTTCGCGGGCGGCGCGCAGGCCAGCAGCAGCAGCGGAGCGATGACCAGCAAGCCTCGCATCAGAACCGGAACTGACCGAGGAAGCTCAGCTCGCGCCAGTCGAGCGTGTTGTTTTTTCCGGCCGCGTTCGGAAAACGCAACATGCCGCCGATGTGAATCCCGCGCGCGACGGTGAACAGCACGCCGCCTTCCAACGGGATTTGGAAATAGTCACCGAAGTTCCGGAGCGGAGCGTGCAAGCCCGTGCCGACGAAGGGCGCAATCGTCGGCGTCGGCTGAAAGTAAAACCAGATCGGCGCGTGCAGCTCGTCCCCATTGCCGAGATCTCGGCGGTTGAAACCGAAGTACAGGCTCGGGTCGTAAACCAAGGCCACTTTCTCCGAAAAGTTGGCGCGGCCCAGGATGCCCGCCTGTGCGCCCACGAATAGATCCGGGCTCAGTTGGTGGAACGGCAAACCGAGGTGCAAGTCGACTTCGTAGTTGCGCCCACCGGCCAAGAAGATCACCGCGCCGAAGCCGACATCATTGTAGGTGTCGCGAAACTTGGGGTCGTCGGCGCCACTGTTCAAGCGCAACCCTCGCTCGTGAGTAATGCCGATCATCACGTCGTCCGTGACGCCCCAGAACAGGTTGACCGGGAACTCGACCGGTTTGAAGGCAGAGTTCTTCGACATGTTGATGCGCATCAGCTCCGGACGCGCCGGGTTGCCCGTCAGCTCGAAGCCGCCCTTGGGCAGCAAGAAGCTTTGGCGCGTCCATTCTTGAGCGTGAGCCGCGCGCGGTAACCCGGCGAGTGCGCCGAGCGCGAGCAGCAAAGTAAAGGCAATCGTCTTGAATTTGGTCACAGCGCGAGGAGGCTAACACTTCCCCCTCCGCGCCTGGCAAGCCTCAACCAGGGCTGAACATGATCGGGTAACTCACCGTCACGATGCCGCCCTCGGGGGTCGGGAACGAGACACCATAGAAGGCCGACACCACGCACGACACCACGCCGCTGTCGGGCAAGTCGCTACCGCCATTCTGCACATTCGTCACACTGCCTTCGCGACCGATCACGAAGCGCGCGGTGACGCGGCCCGTCAGGTTCGGGTTGGTGCGCAGTCCGTTCTCGTAGCATTGGCGAAAGCGCCCATAATTTTGCCGCACGATGCGCTGCACGACCTCGGGCGGCAAGTGGCCGCTCACGGTGCCGACGCCCGGGCGAATGCTCGGTGCTTTGGTCACGTGACCCGGGCCCGTGCGACCCACGCCGCGCGCGAACCGCCCATCACCGCAATCACCGCTCGTGCAGGTTCCGTGGTTGCCCGGCAAGCCCAGGCTATCGCCGATGCCGTCGATACCCACGCCCACGCCGTGGCCGCCGCCACCGTTCTCCATGCCGCTCAAGCGTAAGCCGCCAAAGCCGCCGGACTCGCCCGGCTCGCCGAACATGCCGCCCTCCGCGTCGAAGCCGTCGTGGCCGAGCTTGGGGTCGCGAATGAACGGCGAGCCACCGTCCGCGCTGCTCGACAAGGTACCGAGCAGGTCGATCATGCCGAAGGTCCTCGCCGCGGCGACCATTTGCGAGTGCGACAGTTGCACCTCGGGGTTGTCGCCGCGCACCGCCGCGCGGTGATTGGTGTTGGGCGTGTTCGGCTTGCCCATCGCGCCCTCGCGGCCCGAAGCGGCTTCCGCGGGTTTGCCCGCGGCGGCCTCTTTGGCGCCCGCTTCCTCGCTGTTCGCTTTTTGTTCTTCGAGTTCGCGCTGGGCGTTTGCGCTCAAATATTGCTTCATCAGCACCAGGCGCTCGTTGTCGAGGCCTTCGTCGTCGGTCAAACCCATGGCCGGCATCCAGAACGCGAAGCTCGAGACCAGCGCGGCCGCCACCGTAAAGCTGATGCCGAACGCCGAGAGCACCGAGCGCTCGGCACTCGCCAAGCCGGCGCGCGGCGTGGTTTTGCCTGCGGGCACGTTGGCGATGCGAAACTTCAACCTGCCGAGCTCGAGCTCGACCACCGTTCCGGGAAGCAGCGCGACGCGGCTGGCTTCACTCAGCAGAGCATACGGCTCACTCGCGCGCTTCACGCTCACCTTGGCGGCTTGCGGCACGATCACGTGCGGCGTGCCGTTTTGCATCTCGACCAAGCGCGCGTTCACGGTGCCGAGCTCCTGAGCTGCGAGCTCGAAGTCCACGTGCTCGGCCGCCGAGCTCTCGCCAATCGTGAAGCCATCGCCTGCGGCCAAGTGGCGCGCGAACAAGATCGTCGACCCCCAGAGACCCATCACTTCCACCGTCTCGAGCTCGACGCGCTCGAACTCACCCGGTTCGAGCGCGCCGTGCTCGAGCAAGACGTGAGTCGCCGCATCGGGCTCGGCCCGCGCGGGCTCTCGAGCGCTGACGAAGGCGAAGGGCGGGGCAGAACGGGCATGAAATGAACGGATCTCGGGCTGTACCTGGGCCATGAACACAATCCTCCTGATGGTTCACGCGAACGAAGCGTGCGTGCGCGCAATGCCAGCGGCCCCGTAAAGCTGGGTCCTGTCACGCGCTCTCCCGGCGAACCGTCGCCGTGCAGCGTGTCGTTCGGTGTCGCCCAGACCGACAACCCCTAGCGCGCGGAAGTTCCAAAAATTCGCGCCGGGCAAGCACGGCCTCGCGCGGAGGACGGAGGGCCGAGTGGGGCCGCTCTCTACCAACGCTGAAAAGCCGCGCGTCTCGCGCGGCAAAACGCCGAGGGTCGGCGCTGTGCGCACTACAGGCAGCGCTGCCACACCTACATGCACTCGCCGGCCGCGCTCGATCCTTGCCAAATGTTGCTGAAGAACGGCCGGCCAGAAAGGCACGAGGGAAGCAGAAGGAAGCGCGCCCTCGATGCGGTGATCTGCCCCTCGCGCGAAAAAACCGTGTTACGCTAGAAACTGAGGCATCACAGTTTGTCCCAGGAAAAGCCGCCTGAACCGTACCTCTCGGAGGACCTGGAAGACCGCACTGCGATCGTGAGCCTGTCGGAGCTGCGCAGTGCTCCGCGCAAGCAATCGAAGGATCGGCATCTTTTGGTGCGCGTGAAGGGTGCGGAGCTCGGCCGTGTGTCGCGCTTGCCGCCTGAACCCTTCCGCGTCGGCCGCAGCCAAGAGTGCGAACTATGGCTGGGTGACGACGGCGTGAGCCGCAAGCACGCGCGCTTGTTTCAGGAAGGCACGACCTACCTGATTGAGGACATGCAGTCGGCCAACGGCACGTTCGTGCAGGGTCAGCGCGTCTCCCGCCAAGTGCTGCGTGATGGTGACGTGATTCAGTTCGGGCCCACCGCGGTCTTTCGCTACACGATCACGGACGAAAGCCAAGAAGCGCTGCTGCAACAACTGTACGACGCGAGCGTCACGGACGCGCTCACCGGCGCACACAACCGCGAGCACTTCGACACGCAGATGCGCTCGGAGATCTCGTTCGCACGCCGTCACAAGGTCGACGTGTCGCTCGCCTTCTTCGACGTCGATCACTTCAAGAAGGTGAACGACACCTACGGCCACCAAGGTGGCGACGCGGTGCTCGTGGCGTTGGCCAATGCCATCCGCGGCATGATCCGCAACGAAGACGTGTTCGCCCGCTACGGCGGCGAAGAATTCGCGTTGATCTTGCGAGGGATCGACGGCGCGGGAGCGACCACGGTCGGCGAGCGCCTGCGTGAGCGGGTCGAGGCGATGCGCGTGCCATTCGAGGGCAAAGTGCTCACGATCACCGTCAGCGTAGGCTGCGCCTCGTTCGTCGAGCTCGAAGAAAAGACGCCCGAAGCGCTGGTAAGCACGGCCGACAAACGCCTGTACGCGGCCAAGCATGCCGGGCGAAATCGCGTCGTGTCACAGGGCTGAGCCGCTCCCCGTTCGCTCGCGTTTGCTACTTTCGGCTCGAGGCACTACCACTCTGCGCCGCGCATGCGGTCAGATGACGAAGCCCCTGCAGCGGCTCCCCCTCCTCTCGAAGCCGTCCAACGAGCGTTGGAGACCCCGGAAGACGAGAGCTCCTTTGGGCGCCTGATCCCGAAGGGTAATCCGGCTCGGCTCCGGCAGCTGAGCTGGGTGCTCGCGGCGCTCGTGCCCGTGTTCATGGTCATGGCCTGCGACGGCCACTTCGCCTTGAGCGTTCCGGTGTGCTGCGCCGCGTTGCTCATCGCCACCTGCGCGCTGCTCGATGCGCTCGGGACCTTCGACGACGCGCCGCCCGCCCTCGAACCAACCGCCGACGATGTGCCGAGCTTGCGCCAAATCATGCCGCGCCTGGCCGAACTCGCGGGCGCCCTGATCGCGCTGGCTATCGCGCTGCGCTTGGCCGTGGCGGGCACTTTGCCGAGACCAACGTTGAGTGCGGGCGTGCTCGTGACGCTCGCGCTGATCGCGCTGGTGGTCGCGCTGTGCCGAGTGGCAGAGGCGCTGCGCATCTTCCGCCTGGACGGCGTGCGTTGGTTTGCGCGGCGCGGCTTTTGGCTCGTCCTGCTGAACGTGCTCCTCTATGTGCCGCTCCTGGGTAGCTACTCGCTGAGCGATCCGTGGGAGGTGCACTACGGTGAAGTGGCGCGCGAAATGCTCGCACGCGACGATTGGATCTCGCTCTGGTGGGCGCAAGACGGCTGGTTTTGGTCGAAGCCGGTACTCGACTTTTGGCTGCAGGGCGTGGGCTTTTCGCTCACCGGCGTGCACTTCATGCCCGACCAAATGCTGGCCGCGGCGAGCGTGGGGGCCGCACCGGCTCCGGAGTGGCCCGCGCGCTTGCCGATCGTCTTGCTCACGATCGTGGCGACCTATTGCCTGTACAAGGCCGTCGCCAAATCGTTCGGAGCGCGCGCCGGGTTCCTCGCGGGGTTGGTGCTGACCACGGCTCCCTATTGGTACCTGATCGCGCATCAGAGCATGACGGACATGCCATACGTCGCGCCGCTCACGACCGCGCTCGCGTTGGTCGTGCTGGGCATGCGCACGGACGCCGAGCAGTTGGTACAGAGCTACCAGCTGCGCGTGGGCGCGCGCGTGCTGCGCTTGTCGGCGTTTCATCTGCTATTTGCCAGCATCATCCTGTGCGTGTTGCCACAGCTCGTGTACTTGCTGACGCGCAACGTCACACTGCAGCTGCACGCGCCGAACGCCGGATTTCGTTGGCATTGGGACGAGTTCTTCGCGGGCTCGGGCGGCGGCAACTGTGGCCTGCCCGGCAACGAAGCGTGTCGCTGGGTCGAGCCCGTCAATCGAGTATTCCAGCCGTTCGTCGGCGCGTTGATTTGGGGGGGCGCCCTCGGTTTGCTCTTGTACGTGAATCGCGGCGAGCGCCGCTCGCAGCGCTTGTACTTCCTCGGCGCATGGTTTTTCACCGCGCTGTCTGCGCTCGGCAAGGGCGCCCCGGGTCTGGTTCTGCCGATCGCGATTGCGCTCGTGGGCCTGGGCGCAGCACGCCGCTATAAAGACTTCACGCGCTTGGAGCTCGTGGGCCTGGCCTTGATCTTCGCCTGCATGTGTCTGCCCTGGTACATGCAGATGTACATGCGGCACGGCGCGCCGTTCACCGACCGCTTGCTGTTCCATGATATGTACAAGCGCGCCTTCGTGCACGTGCACGACACGAACACAGGCGACGACGTGAGCTTCCGCTACTATGTTTGGCAGCTCGGTTACGGCTTATTTCCCTGGGCTGGGTTCGGTGCGGGCGGCCTGCTCTGGTGGCTCCGCTTTCGCAACGAGGTCGACGATGCACAGAGCGAAGTGATGGCCTTCATGGCGCTCTGGTTCACGGTCGCGTTCGCAATGTTCACGATTACGCTGACCAAGTTCCATCACTACGCGTTGCCCACGGTCCCCCCCATTGCCGCCGTCACCGGCGTGATGCTCGATCGCGCGTTCGGTCCAACGTCACTGGCGCGCCCCAAGCAGGCCCTGCCCTATTTCGCGGGGCTCGGGCTGAGCGCCTTGCTCTTGGTGTACGGCGCGCTGCGCTTCTTCCCCGGCGCCTGGAGCGGCCGCTTACTGAGCGGCGCCAATCTACCGAGCTCCGCGCCCCTCTTGGGCGGCGCGCTGCTCTCTTGCGGCATCCTGCTCGCCCTCATCACGCTCAAAAAGTACGGGCAACCCGCGCTCTCGGAAGACGGCTCATTCGAAGCCAAGTACGAACGCGCCGCGCTCGGCCTGCTCGGCGCGGCCTCGGCTTTGACGATCGTGCTCGTGGGCCGTGATTTGTCGACCGCCGTGTTCAGCGACATCGAAGGCCAAGCGCGCCTGATCCACCTGTTCTCGTACAACTATCGCCGGGCCTGGCCGAGCGAGTCGCTCAACTTCAATGGCGTGCTGAGCGCGTTCACGGCGGTGTGCGCGCTGCTCGCGCTCGGCTGCGCGTGGCCGCGCCTACGCCGCCACGCGCTCGCGCTGTTCGCGGCCGTCGCCGTGGTGTGGACCGCGTGGGGACTCGACGTGTACCTCGTGAACACCGCGCCGCATTGGGGCCAGCGCGAAACCGTCCTCGCCTACTACGCCGCGCGCAAAGGCCCCGAAGAGCCGTTCATCGCGTATCAGATGAATTGGAAGGGTGAGAACTTCTACACCGGCAACCGCGTGCCCGCGTTCGTCTCCAGTGGTGCCAAGTTCAAGAGCTGGGTGGCCGAGAAAAAGAAGAAGGGCACCAAAGTGATGTTCTTCACCACCGAGCACAGCCGCATCGCTTCACTGAAGAGTGAGCTCGGTCCCGTCAAAGACTTCCAAGTGCTCACGGACCGTGAGTTGAACAACAAGTTCACCCTCGCCCGCGCTGCATTCTGAGCCGAGAACTGAGCCGACCGCGGGTTGCGATGCGGGATCTCGAGCGCCCCAAACAGCCCCTGGGTAAAAGTGACCTCACCCCGGGTGCGGTTAGAAGTGCCCCCCCTCGACGTGCTAAATTCGATTGCGGGAGTCATACCGCGGGCCGTTCAGCACGCTGATCCACCCGTTACCCGTTGCTGCGAAGGGAACACGCGGCAGCAAATGCCGCCTTCAATGCGCGCTCTTCGGGCGCGAGGGATCGAGGGCGACGTAGCCCGGCATGTCTTCGATGCGCTCGATCCACGAGCGGATCGCGGGGTACGGGTAGAGATCGAAGCCGCCCTGATCGGCACAGTGGGTGTACGCGAACAGCGCGATGTCGGCGATCGTGTAGCTCTCGCCGGACAGGTACATGTAGTCGTGCAGGCGCTCTTCCATGATGCGCAAGGCGCGGTTGCCCGCGCGTAGCCAGGCCTCGAATTCTTCGGGCCGCGTCGGGACCGCATCCGGGAAGGTGCGGCGAAAGCGAGCGCGGCCGATCACCGGCGCGATATTACTCTGCTCGAAGCACAGCCATTCGTGCACGCGCGTGCGCGCGAACCCAGGCTCGGGCAGTAGGTCCGTGCCCTCCGCGAGGTGCATCAAGATCGCGCTCGATTCACGCAGGCACGTGCCGTTCGTGAGCTCGAGCGTGGGCACTTGGCCGGTCGGGTTCTTCTGCAAGTACCAGGGCTGCCGCGTCTCACCCGTGAGGATATCGAGCGGCTTGGTCTCGAAGGGGATCTCCAACTGGCTGAGCAGCAAGCGAACCTTGTAACAATTACCCGAGAACGCGTAATCGTACAGGATGGGCTTGTCGCTCATGAGCTACGCGTTGGTTTCGTAGTCGACCATGCGCACCCCGCGCTTGGCCTTTTCGGCTTCGGTCGCGACGCGCAGCTTTTCGTACAACGCGACGACGTCGGTTTTGATCTCGTGCACGTTGAGCACGGGCGTAGTCTTGTCGAACGTCTTGAGCAGCAAATTGCCGGTGCCCATCACGCGCTGACCGAACGGGCGGTCCACGGTGTAGTCGGCGATTCGGTACAGATCGATTTGCTCGAGGCGCTTCGAGAGCACGCCCGTCTCGACAACGATGCGGCGCGTGGTCACGCGGTACAGTTTCGAGCCGCGGTGCCACCAGCGCGGCAAGAGCCACAACCCGACGGTGACGATCGCGAGCAGCAGGACGGGGATGCTGGGCACGAGCGCGGGGCGGCCTTCGAACAAAACCGTTTCGTCCGAATGGTCGTTGGGCGCGCCCGACACCACGACTGAACCTGCCGCGCTCGATCCGCTCACGCCTGGAGCAGGCGCTTGAGCTCTTCTTTGATGATCGTCTCGGCGAGCGTGGGCACGACTTCCCACACGACCTGCTCGACCACTTCACGCGAGAGCGAGAGCACGGCGTCCACCTGGGCGCTGCTCAGCCCGAGCCCACCGAGCTTGCCGGCAAAATCAGCCGGCAAAGCCGCAGCGGGAGCCGGTGCCGCGCGCGGCGCACTCGGCGGCCTGATCACGGGCGCCGCGGCCGGCGATGAACCGACCTCGATCGAAGGCGCGCTGGTCATGGTCGGTCGCGCGGGGGCGATCGGCTGGACCGGCGTCACTTGCGGGGCGGCGGGAGACGCCGGCGCGATCGGCGTGGGTGACGCGCCGTAGGCCAGGGTTTGAACGCGGGGGCGACCCACGCCAATGTCGGCGGCCTTCGCCGTCGCGGGAGGCATGACTACCGCGGGGGCAACCGCGGCCGTGACGGGCACCGCCGCGGGCGCGCTGGCCGCGCGGCGAGCGATGCTGGTCACCTTCTCCAGCAGTTGCTGCGTGTCGAACGGTTTATCGACGAAATCATCGGCGCCGACCGCACTGCCGCGTGCGCGGTCGTACGGCTGCTGCTTGCTGGACAGCATCACGACGGCGACGTTTGGCGACGCGGCTTTGATCTTTTGGCAGAGCTCGTAGCCGGCCGCGTTGTCGAGGCCAGCGTCGACCAGCGCAACCTGCGGGTTTTCCCCGAGCTTGCCCAGCGCCTCGTCCGCGCTTTCGCAGAGAACGGTCCGAAAATCTTCGCCCGCGAAGGTGATTTCAAGCACCTTGCGCATGGTCTTGCTGTCATCGACAGCCAACAACGTGGTGGTCACGGAGTCCTCCGGTGTGACGTATGGACGAAGCCGGATCATCGGGTTCCACCCAAAAACTGTCAAGGATTTCGCCAAGCTTGCCGCCCGAGCGGCTATATAAGTCGGTTTTCGCGGCCATTTGTCCGTCTGGAAAGAGCGCGGCGGCGCGCGGTTGGCGGCATCCGTCAGCGCAACATGAACCAGTCCACGTCCGGGGTGAGCTCGAGGTGGAAATGGTTCTTGTGGGCCGGATTGTAGTTGGGGGTCAGGATGCTGTTGAAGATGCGGGCCTCGGACATGGCGCACACCAGCTCGTGCAGCTCGCGAGCCTCGGGCGTGTCGGGGCTCGGCCCTCGCGCGCCGGGGGCGCATTGCGTGGCGCCGAGCTGACCGTGGAAGTGCTCGAGCACGTTCAGCGCCTCACCGTTGTCTTTGCGCAGCTCGCGTACATCGATGGCCAGAGCACCTTGGTGGCGGCGCCCCCACTGGGTCATCGGCCAGCTCGTGGCGGGCGGGCGCCAAGCCGAGAACATGCGTACCTCGGAGATCGAGTGCGCGCGCAAGGTCTCGCTCAGATCATCGAGCGACAGCACGAGCCGGCAATCGAACACCTCCCAAGGCACGCTCGCGCGCTGACCATCGGGAAAATCAGTGCGATACAGCACGCCGCCCACTTTGCCGGTCAGGCGCACGGGGATCTTCACGCCGCGCTTGGGCTCCTCACGCGTGAACGGGATGTGGCGTTGACCGAGCAGCCCGAGGCACGCGCTCGCGCTGAGCTGACCGTACAGTGCGGCGCGCGAGCCCGGCGCGTGAGTGAGCGGGATTGCCTTTCCGTGCGGCACGCGGTGCGGGCTGTAGTGGCGCGCCTTGAGCTTCGGCTTGGGTGGCCGATGCGTCGAGGTCGCACCCAGCAGTAGGATGCCGAGCGCGGCGGTGACGGTCAGAGGCAGGCTCACTCTCACGAGCGGAGCCTGACCCGAAGCCGGCGAAAGGGCCAAATCAAGGCGCAAGTCGCGTAACGAATTGGGGAACCGCGTCACAATTTGACGAACTCGCTGAAAGAGCAAAGGATCTCGCTAGCGATGTCGCTCAACCCGCCCCTCAGTAAACGAGCCCGCTCGGTGCTGTACGCGGTCGTCACCGAGTTCATCGCCACTGCGGAACCCGTGGGCAGCCGCACCCTGACCCGGAAATACGGTTTCTCGTTGTCCGCCGCGACGATCCGGAACGAACTCGCCGACTTGGAGGACTCGGGCTACCTCGCGCAGCCGCACACTTCGGCCGGGCGCGTCCCGACCGAAGCCGCGTATCGCATCTTCGTCGATGCGTTGATGCAGGTACGCGAGGTCTCGCAGATCGATGCCGCGCGCATCAAAGATCGCTTCGCGGATCTGACCGCGGACTCGGATATCTTGCGTGAGACCGGCAAATTGCTTTCGGATCTGAGCGGCGCACCGGCCGTGCTCGTGCGCGCGCGCACCGAGACGCGCACGCTGCTCACGCTGCGCTTCATTCCCACGCGCCCGTTCGAGTTGCTCAGCGTGATGGTGTTCTCCGACGGGACGGTGGAAAATCGCTTCATCCACGTCGAGAAATCGGTCAGTGAGCACGAGCTCGAGCGCGTGCACAACATGCTGAACGAAGTCGTGAAGGGCCGCACGTTATCGGCGATTCGCGAGTACTTCGCGACCGACGTGACCAACCACGCCGATGAGATCGCGACCCTGCGCAACCTGGGCTTGTCTTTGGTACGGGCCGCGACGGACAACGCCACCCGCGGCATCGACGTGGTGATTCAAGGGCAATCGCGCCTACTCGAGAGCCCCGAGTTCGGCAATGTGGAGCGGGTACGCGAGCTGCTGTTCGCGCTCGAAGATCGCGAACGTTTGTTGACCTTGCTCGACCGCACGCTGGCCTCCACGCACGTGAACGTGTTCCTCGGTGAAGAGACGGAAAAGATGGTCGGCTTCCCCGTCAGCCTCGTGGCCGCGCCCTATCGCGAAGAAGGCGGCGAAGCCGGCGGCGCGGTCGGCGTGATCGGCCCGACGCGCATGGATTACCCGTTCGTCGTGCCCTTGGTCGGCGCGACCGCCAACGCGATGAGCGCGGTGATTGCGCGGCTCCGGGATCCGAAGCGGCAATCGCGCGACGAGTGACAGCGCGCGCGAGCCCCTCTACTATCGGGGGTCAATGGCTACCAGCTCGCCCATCGACCAAGCGCTGACGTTCGCCGAAGCTTCCGCCCACGAAGCTGCTGTTCGCTACAGCGCGGCGCTGCTCGAGCTGGACCCGCGCTCGGCCATCCGTCTGTTCGTCAGCGCGTGGATGTTGGGCGCGCTCGGCGAGCAAGACATCGCCAAGCGCGGCCTCACGGTCGCGGTCGAACGCGCGGTGGACTCGGGCAACCTGCCGCTCTCGGTCGCGGCTGCCCGCAAGCTGCGTGAATTCGGCGGTGACGACGCGGCCTCCCTGTCGTTGATCGCCAAGGCGTTCGCCAAAGGTTCTTCGCGCTTGCTCGAAAAGCGCGGCGCGCCGCCCAACTTGCCCGGTGTGAGCGCTGACTTCTCGCCCTGGCCCGATGCGCTCACGGGCAAAGAATTATTGGAGAAAGCCACGACGAGCGTGAACGCGAGCGTGGCTGCGTTCGAGGCGGATCGCGCTTCGGGCTCGCCACCCAAACTTTCACCGCAGATCTTGTTCTCGTCACTCGACGAGAAGGGCCTGCGCGCCATGATCGAGATCTTGGACGTGCGGCTCGTGCCGCGCGGGAGCGTGCTGGTCGAAGAGGGCAGCACCGGGGACGAAGCCTACTTCGTGGCCCGCGGTGAGCTGGATGTGCAGAAGGCCGCGAGCAAGCCGGGCGCGCCGCCGATCGCCCTGGCGCGACTGGGCGCGGGCGCTTTGTTCGGAGAAATGGCGCTGCTGTCACGCACGCCGCGCACGGCCACGGTGCTCGCGGCGGTACCCTGCATGGTGCTCGTCGCGAAAAAGGCCGCGCTCGACGGCGTGGTCACGAGCGCGCCCAGCGTGGGCCGGGAGTTCGCGGAGTTCTGCCGCCGGCGCATGCTCGAAAACCTGATGCGCACCAATTTCATCCTGCGCGCGGCCAGCCCCGCCGAGCGCCCGGCGTTGGTCGAGCGCTTCTCGATTCGTACCTTCGAAGCCGGCGAGAAGATCGTGGCTCAAGGCTCGGCGGCGGAGGGCTTGCACCTGATCGCACTGGGTGAAGTCGCGGTCGTGCACCAAGACAAGACCGACGGCACGACGACGATCGTCGCCAAGCTGGGCCCGGGCGAGGTCGTGGGTGAAGTCGCGCTCGTGCTGCGCCGACCCGCGATCACCGACGTCGTGGCGCACCACCCGACCGTGACCTTGTTCTTGGCGCGTGAACGGCTGATGGAGCTCGTCAAAGCCCACCCCAAAGTGTTCGTAGATTTGTACGAGCTGGCCGTGAAGCGCGACGAAGAAACGAGCCACATGGTGGCCGAAGAAGCGACCGAAACCGACGATTTCGTGATCGTCTGAACGGCTCGCCGGCGCGCCTCACCAGAGCGTGAACCAGCGCGCGCCGAAACCCGTGCCATTGAGCGGCGAAAGCACGAGCTGGCCGGGCACGCCGAGCGCTTCGGAAAAGCTCTGCCCGACACTGCTGCCAATGGCTTCGCCGAGCAGCGCGCCGGACACGATGTCCGACGCCCAGTGGTGATCACCGAGCCACATCGCCCCCGCGACGCCGACCGCCAACGGATAGCCGGAAAACGAGAGCACGCCGAGCTCGGGGTTCGACGCGCGAAACGCCGATGCCGCCGCAAACATGATCGCCGTGTGCCCGCTCGGCCACGCGCCGACACCGCGCTGAAAGGGCGTGAAGTCCCGCGCGCGCTCGGGCAGTTCCAAGCGATCGGGCGCTTTGGGGTCGGCGCCGCCGTTGGGCCACTGGCGGCCGACTCCCACTTTGAGCACGCCAATCGCGGCGTAGGTAATGAATCCGGCTTGCAAGATGGGTGAAAGCAAACGCTTCGCCGCGCACGAGCCGACCGCCTCACCAATACCGTACGCGATCAACAGCCCTCCCCCGAGCACGTACGGCGTTGCCACGCTGACCGGCTCGAGCCGCGGCTTGCCGAACAGATCGCGCTGAGCCACGAGGCGCAAGTCGTGGTCGACACCAGTGGGCGCCATCGCGAACGGCGTGATCACGGCGAGCGTGGTCAACGCCAGCGGCACCGGCCGCGCGAAGTTTCGAGCGCTGTGGCCGAGCCGCGACCACGGGTACGTCTCCGCACACGAAGATTGAGCGCGCGCGGGCAAAGTGACGGCGAGCGATGCCCACGTGAGCGCGAGCACGCCGAGGCGAGCCGGAAAACGCATATTCCAATCCGCAGTATGGCCGGCTTCTCCTCGATTTCCGCAGCTTTCCCCGCGGCAATAGCGCCGCATGCTTGACCGCACCCGAACCGAACGCTAAGCCGGGGCCCCATGAAGAGCTCGTTTCGGTTCCTTAGTGTCGTGGTGTCCGCAGTCGCAGTGCTGCTCGGCAGCGCGCAGGCCCACGCTCAATCCAAAATCGCCGTCGTCGACACGCAGCGCGCGATCATGGAAACCGAGGACGGGCTCCGCGCTCAAGCCACGCTCAAGAAAGTCTTCGACAACAAGCAGCGCGAGCTCGACAAAAAGCAAGAGGATCTGCAGAAAGAGCGCGAGGACATCGAGAAGCAGCGCGATGTCTTGAGCAAGACCGCGCTCGCCAAGCGCGTCGACAAGTGGCAGCGCGAGATGATGGCGCTGCAGGGCGTGTTCGTCGACTACAACAAAGAGCTGCAGAAGAAGCAGGGTGAGCTCACGCAGCCGATCGTGCAAAAGATCATGGGCGCGATTCGCCGCCTGGCCACGCAAGACGGCCTCGACTTGGTGGTCGACAAGCAAGCTGCTCCGTACGTCCGCAGTGACCTGGACGTGACCGATCGCATCATCACTCTGTACAATCAGGGTTCGGGCGACCCCGGCGCGGCTACCAAGAAAGAGGGCGCGGTCACGGGCCCCGCTCCGGCTCCCTTGGCGATGCCGAACTCGACGCCGCCGGCCACGCTGGCTCCCGCGCCGCCGAAGAAGTAATCCGCGCACGCGACAACGGGAACGGGCGCTCGCGGCGGGGGGTGCTGGGTCATGGCTACGAATCCACGAAAGAGCGTCAAACTCGAGGTAGCGAAGATCCTGGAGATCTTGCCGCACCGCTACCCTTTCGTGCTCGTCGATCGGGTGACGGACATCGTCGCGGGCGAGAGCATTCGCGGTCACAAAATGGTGAGCGCGAACGAGCCCTGGTGTCAGGGTCACTTTCCTGATCGGCCGATCATGCCCGGCGTTTTGATCATCGAAGCGCTGGCGCAGATCGGCGGCATCTTGGCCTACGCCTCCGAGCCGTTCGATGCCTCGACCAGCCTGATGTACTTCTTGGGCATCGATAAGGCGAAGTTCCGCCACACCGTCACGCCCGGAGATCGCCTGGATTTGTACGTCGAGGTGATGCAACACCGCTCGAACGTGTGGAAATTGCGCGGTGAGGCCACCGTGGAAGGCACCCTGTGCGCCCAGGGCGAGCTGCTCGCCTCGATCGTCGACCGCGACGGCTGAGCACGCGACAACGTACCGCACCACGCTTGCCTGCGAGCAATGTTACCCACTCGGCCATGTCGACGCGCCCTCGTCTCGCTCCACTGGCTGCAATCTCCCTGCTGCTTGCCGCATGCGTGGCCGCGCCGGACGACACCGCGCAACTGAGCGCCGATCACGCATTGGACCAACGTTCTCGGCACGGACTCGTCGATGCCACCGTCGCACTCGACAGCCCCACGCTCAGCCGCGGGCCCAATGATCTCTCCGTCGCGTTGCGCGCCACCGACATCCGGCTCGCGCCGACGCTCATCAGCGTGGAGGCTTCGATGGCCGTACACGGTCACCACGCCAGCGCGGCCAACATCGTCAGCGACGGTGAGAAGTTTCGTGTCACGGGCCTCGATCTGTTCATGAGCGGTCGTTGGCAAGTGACGCTCGGCATCGAGCTCGAAGACTCGTCCGACCTCGTGGAATTCGCGCTCGACGTGCCATGAGTCGACTCGCCTGCGGCCTGTTTGCGGCCGTCCTCTCGTGCTCCTTGCGCGCGCACGCGTGCTCGTGCAGTGGGCAGGGCCCCGCCAGCGCCCTCACTCGCCCCGATCAAACCTACGGCGTGCGCCTGTCGGAGCGACTCCTACTCGGAGAGGGCGCGACCAACGCCCACGGTCGCTACGCCGCGTTTGCGCCCTCCGAACGCGACCGCAGCCTCGAGTATGCGCTGATGATCGCCTATCGCATCCAGCGCTTCGAGCTCGCGGGCACGCTCGGCTACGGCACGCGCAACGCGGCCCTCTCCGACGCCGCCGAGCGCAGCACCGGGCTCAGCGACACGACCCTACGCGTTCGCTTCGAGGCCGCGGAAGAGCCCATGCCCTGGCAAGGCGGCGTCTATCCCTCGGTCGCGCTCTTGTTCACGATGCGTTTCCCGAGCGCGAAAGCCACGGGACTCGCGCCCCGCGGCCTGGGCGCCACGGAACTCGCCGTCGGCATGGTGCTCGAACGTTCATTCGCCGAGGTGTTCCGACTGGGTTTACTCGCCGAGCTCGGAAATCGCTGGCCCGACACCACGCTGGGCGTCGATCGCCGTCTCGGCTTGCGCGCAAGCGCGGAGCTCACGCTGTCTTACTTCGCGAGTCGTGATTGGGTGCTGAGCACGCTCCTCTCCACGCGCTGGGAGGGTAACGTGCGCGTGCGGGACCGCGAGCAATCTGGCACCGCGCAACGCCTCACCGAAATCGGCGCGGCCGTTTCATTCCAACCCTGGACGAGCCCCTTGCGCGCGGGCTTCGCGCAGCGCTACGCGCCGGGCCTCGACCAGCTGAGTGCCAACACGGTGCAGAGCTTCACGAGCGAGTTTTGGGTCGGCTACGTGCGTTAGTTGGTTTGGTTAGCGGGCTCGTCGCGTCGCAGGGCGTCGCGTAGCCCGCAGCTCGGTCTTCCAGGCCCGGACTGTTGCGATGCAGGCGCTGACCCGTCGAACCCGTCGAAGTACGCTGCCCGTCACTGAAGGCCAGCCGCTGCAGGTGACAAGACGAGCAAGATTGAGTCTGATTCGCAGACAGCCGGCGCGAGCGGGACCTCCCACTTTGTTGCGCACGTAAAAGCGCAGGTCCGACAAGCCGACGCGGCGGTCGCGCTCTGGCCCGAACTGCTCGACGAAGTCCGCGCAGCCCACGTGCTTGCCGTCCGCCACCGCCGCGAAGCTGAGCGCGAAAGCCCGCGGCTTTGGCGTGTCTCCTTCATCGCTGCCACAGCCGAGGAGCAAACGAGCTGCCGAGGCGCCGCAAACCCAAGACCGGTAAGAGTCGCAAGTGCGCATCTGCGCCCGCTCATTGGCATCCGTGTCGAGTGTGTCGCGGCAAGTTTGTCGCAACCGGAGCCTGGCCCAGCCGCGAGCGCGTGGCCGACCCAGGCCGGGAGGTCGTCGCGACCGGCGCGTCGCGACATCCGAACGTGGTATGGCTGCATCCACATGACTTGGATCGTCGACCCCAGTAAGGACGCGACTCGCTTCCTTCGACTCGTGAACGCGCTCGATCACGCGGTGGTGTGGGAGTTCGACGATACGGACCAACGCTACACGTTCGTGAGCGACCATTCGCGCGTGGTGCTGGGGTACGACAGTGACGAATGGGCGGCGGATCCGCATCGCTTCGAGCGCTGCATTTTGCCGGAGGATTTGCCGGGCTTTCTCGCGCTCATCGCCAAGCTACGCGACGGTGAAGCGAACGATTTGCGGCTCGAGCATCGCTGTTTGACGGCTGACGGGCACGTGACCTGGGTCCACACCGGCGTCCATCGCGCGGACGAGGCGGGGCACTGCATTTTCCGTGGCCTGACTATCGATGTAAACGGTGTGAAGGTCACCGAGGAGCGCGAACGCAAAGCCAAAGAGCACGCGGAAGACGCCGTTCGCCGTTTGGAAGAGGTGATGGCCATCGTGTCCCACGACGTGCGTAGCCCGCTCGGCACTTTGCTACTGGGCGTCGATGCGCTCGAGGCCGAGCCCAGCAACGTCGCGAAGACGATCCCGCTGATTCGGCGCTCGGCACTGCGTCTGGCACGGCTGATCGACGATCTCGTCGACCTGTCCAACATCCGCTCACGACGGCTCAGCTTGGTCGCCACCGAGAGCACGATCCGCGCAATGCTCGAGGAAAGCCTGGGAGAGATCGGCGCGGACGCCGCCGCCAAGGACATTTCCCTCGTGCAAGCGCCCAGCTCCGAGCTCACCATCCGCTGCGATCCGAAGCGCATCGTGCAGGTGCTGTCCAACCTGCTCAAAAACGCCGTCAAATTCAGCCCTAGCGGCAGTACCATCGAGGTGGGCACTCAGGCGGATCCGCTGGAGGTAATTTTCTGGGTTCGGGATGGCGGCGCGGGAATCGCGCAAGGCAACCTCGCGCGCGTCTTCGACCGTCACTGGCAAGCACCCGCCACGGCTGCTCAAGGCCAGGGCCTCGGCTTGTTCATCAGCAAAGGCATCGTAGAAGCTCACGGTGGCCGCATTTGGGCCGAAAGCGAAGTGGGGCGCGGCAGCACCTTCAGCTTCGCCCTGCCTCTCACCGGTCACTGACACGGCAAACGGCTCGTTCGGATCGGTATTTCGGATGAACGCAGAGCGACGCCCTTCGACGCCGAAGGCTGGGACGCACGCGGCTCGCCGCGTGATCATCAATCAAAAAATATCAGCGGGAGCTTTTGCCGCCGCCTTCGAACAGGTCGTCGAAGACGCTGTCGAAGTCGTCTTTTTCGCCCACCGCGCGCGCGCTAGAGGAGACCGGGGGCGGCGCTTTTTCGGGCTGCAGCGCGCCTAGGCGCTCGCTCACGTCACGGTAGCCGGGGTCGCGGCGCGCGATCTTCTGGAAGTAGTACAGGGCCTCTTGGCTCTTGCCCTTCATCTCATACACGGTGCCGAGGTCGTAGTAGACGTTCATCTCTTGCTCGACCGTCTTGTCGACCGCGCTCAGCGCTTTGACGTACGACTCGACGGCGCGGTCGAGTTGGCCTTGTTCCAAGTGGACCAAGCCGATCATCGCATAGCAGTTGCACTCGCGCTGGGGGTCGCGGGCGGCGAGCTCGAACTCGTGCAACGCGTCGGCGATGAGTCCCATTTCTTTGTACGCGACACCCAAGTCGTAGTGCGTCGCGCTGTCGTTCTCGGACACTTGCGAGCGGATGCCGGCGCGGAACTTCTCGAACACTTGATCGACGTCGACGTCAGCCCCTGCGCTCAGGGCGGCGGCGCCTGCGGGCAGCTCCATTTCGTCGAGCGCGCCCAGGGATTGCGCGACGTCGAAGTCGAGCGCGTCTGGCTCCTTGTTGAGCTGCGAGCGTTCGATGGTTTGGCTGCCCCCGGTCGATCCGAGCGAGGCGTCGATCTCACGCAAGCGCTCGAGCACGAGCGGGTGGTGCGGCGTGCGCGTGAGTTGTTCGATCAGGATCGCCTTGGCGTCTTCGTACAAGCCGCGCGTCGCGAAGAAGTCCGCCTCGTCGAGCACGTCTTCGAGGCCCTCGGTCGACGGCGCGGCCGCCGCCGCCGGCGCATCCGGCTCGAAATCTTCGACCGAAGAGACTTCGTGCACGTCTTCGTCGTACTCGTTGAGCGGCCGAGAATCGTGCTCGGAGCTGATCGGGAAGCTCGGCAGCGGCGCATCGGCCTCGAACGGGTCGTCTTGAACGTCGAACGCTTGGCGTTGCGCGTAAGAAATCCGACTATCGGAGTTCATCGCTTGCTCGGCGCTGACTTCTTCCAAGTCGTACGAGGGCAGCGGCGCGTCCGGATCGTAGCCGTCGGTCGAGGGCGCAACATCGCGCGCCGCTTGGGCGCGCGTGCGTAGCGGCGCATCGTCGTAGCGCACGCGGTCGGGCGCGATGTGTTCGAGCATGGCCAGCGCTTCGGGGTGCTCGGGTTCGATCTCCAGCACTTCGTAGATCAGCGCTTCGGTCTGCGCGATGTCGCCGGCATCGAGATGCAACGACGCCATGTTGAGCGTCTCGGCGATCGCTCCTTCGCGATCACCCGACTCGACCAGCAGCTCGCGCAGCTTCTGCCGAATCTCGAGTGAGCGTGGATCGATCTCGAGCGAGATGTGCAAGGCCTCGATGGCCTTCGGGAATAGGCGCAGTTTGCGGAACGACTCGGCGTCGACCACCGCTTTGCGCGCGTGCGCTTGCGCGTCGAACGAGCTCGGATCGGCGACTTCTTCCGCGGCTTCTTGATGATCGACGACGACGACGACATCCGGCGCGCTGGCCATCATCGGCCGCGGGGGCGGCAGTGGTTTCGGCGGACTCGGCGCGACCTCGAGCGCGTCGCGCTCGGTCGGTTCGTCCAGGAACTCCACCTCGCTGTCGCCGACGCTGACGGGGGCGAGCGACTCGCTGGGCGGGCGCGACGAGTTGTTGCCCAGCGTGGGCGGCAAGCTCTGCAACGCACGCACTTGCTCGTCGTGCGGCGCGACCTCACGCAAATGCGCCAGCAGCTGCTCGAACAGATCACGCCGCTCGCTGTCGCGAGCGATGCGCGCCATCTCTTTGTATACCTCGATCGCCTTGGCTTCTTGCCCGATCAGCGTGAACGCTTGCGCGAGCAGGCCGAGCGTGTCGAGGTTCTTCGGGTCGGCTTGGAAGCAGACCTGCAGCTTGGTCAAAGCCTGCAGGCCGTCTTCACGCGTGCCGCGTTGCAGGTAGAGCTCGGCGGCGACCCAGGCGTAGCGAGCGTCGACCTTGAAGTGCAGGATGCGCTCGATGACTTTGAGCGCGTCATCACGCCGCTCCAGGCTGAGCAGGAGCTCGGCGGCAGCCCAAAACGACTCGATCGCTTCGTCCAGGCTTTGAACGCGGCAGCGTGCTTCGGCCAGGCGCAGGTGCGGGAGCGGGTTCTGCGTGTCGAGCCCGACCATCTTACTGAACACTTCGATCGCTTCGCGATCGCGCCCCGCGCGTTGCAACCGAGTGGCCACCTCGTCGTAGGCGGCCAGAGCGTCACTGGTCAGACCAAGCTGCGTGTAGATCTCGGCCAGCTTGGGGACGATGTGCCCGTAGCGGTCGGCCAGATCCGGCGCGTGCTTTTTGATCAGCTCTCGGATCTGCTTGTAGACGGCGATCGCCTTGAGCGCGAAGCCCTGCGAAGAGTAGTACTGCCCGACGCGATCGTAGGTCGCGATGGCTTCGGGGTAGGCCGAGAGGCGAGCCTGTAGGTCGCCGATCTTCAGGAGCGTGCGAGCATCGTTCGGATCGTCTTGGACGATCCGCTGGTACTCCGCGATTGCCCGGTCGTACCTCTTTTTCTCGATGTACTTCTGGGCAGCCTGAAGTGTCTTCTCGCGATCGGATTGCTGCACGTGCGTTTTTCGCAGAGCTCGAAGAGCATGGCTCGGTCTTGGCGCTTGCCGAATGCCTCTCCGAGGTCCTAAATCCTAGGGGATATCGCTGGTTTGGTCAAGGAGCCGAGCAGCGCTCTCAAGTACTCGGAAGTGCCGGGGAGAGGAGCGGTCGTGCCCCACACCGCGAACGCCGAACCGTCGCCGCTCACCCCACATCGGCCGGCTTTCCGGCGTCTTTTGTGGCGAGCTGGGAAACGCTGGAAACAGTGCCAGGATCAAGACAGCGCTCCGGCGTTGCCATGCTCAGCTTGAACGACATTGCGGCCGCGCAGCTTCGCATCGACGGCAAAGTGCGGCGAACGCCCTGCGTGGAAAGCCCCGCGTTGTCGGAGCAGACGCAAGTGCAACTGCGGCTCAAGCTCGAGAACCTGCAGTTTACCGGCTCGTTCAAGGAACGCGGGGCGTGTAACCGGCTCGAAGTGATGCCGGCCAGCGAGCGTGCTCGGGGCGTGATCACGGCCAGCGCCGGCAATCACGCGCAAGCGGTCGCGCGCCACGGGGCTCGGCTCGGCGTCGCCGTCACCGTGGTCATGCCGGAGGCCACGCCCCTGGTCAAAGTGACGGCCACGCGGCGCTTCGGCGCGCAGGTGATCTTGAACGGCGGAAGCTACGACGAAGCCGCCGAACTCGCGGCCCGGCTGGGCGCCGAGCGCGGGCTCGTTTACGTGCACCCGTTCGAAGACCCGCACGTGATCGCCGGCCAAGGCACGGTCGGCCTCGAGCTCTTGGCCGACGCGCCGGACCTGGACGCGATCGTCGTGCCAGTCGGCGGGGGCGGCCTGGTCGCGGGCGTCGCGTGCGCCGTCAAAGAGACGAACCCGCGCGTGCGGGTGCTGGGCGTCGAAGCGCGGCGCTTCCCGAGCATGAAGCACGCGCTCGAAAGCATTCCTCCCCCGTCATTGCCCGGCGGAAAGACGATCGCCGATGGCATCGCGGTCCGGCGCGTGGGCGAGCTGACCCGCGAGCTCACGCGCAAGTACGTGGACGAGATCGCGCTGGTCGATGAAGCCGAGATCGCAGAAGCCGTGCTCGTGCTCTTGGAGCGCGAGAAAACCGTGGTCGAAGGAGCCGGCGCGGTGGGCGTCGCCGCGCTACTCCATCACCGCTTCGACAATCTGCAAGGCAAGCGCGTGGCCGTCGTGCTCAGCGGCGGCAACATCGACGTCAACCTGATCAGCCGCATCATCGAGCACGGCTTGGTGAAGACCGGCCGCTTGGTACGCATCGTGGTCACCGTGCCCGACGTCTCGGGCGTCCTTTCCGAGCTCACCCGGGTGGTTGCCGGCACGCGCGCCAACGTGCTCGAGCTGAACCACGATCGCGCATTTTCCGGCGCAGAATTGGGCGAAACGTTGATCGAGCTGGTGCTCGAAACTCACGGCTTCGAGCACATCGACGAGGTGTGCAAGCAGCTCGGCGCGGCCGGCTATCGCTTCGCCAAAAAATGAACTTCGAGCGCGTCGAGCAAGCCGTCGACCGTGAACGCGCTGGCCACGACGTCTACGTGCACCCCGCGCTCGCGCAATGTGTTCGAAGTGATGGGGCCAATGCTCGCCACCGTCACGCGGGACAAATACTCTACGGCGTGCGCGCCGAGGGTGTCGACCACCGCGTTGACGGTCGAACTCGAGGTGAACAGCGCCACATCGATCGTGCCCGCATCGAAGTCCGCGCGCAGCGCTTCACCGGCATCCGCCGCTACCGTTTCGTACACGGGCACGACCTCGACCTCGGTGCCCGCTTGGCGCAGTAGCTCAGGCAATGCATCGCGCGCGACTTGCGCCCGCGCCAGCAACACGCGCTTCGGTACGCCCTGCGCGAGCACCGCCCGCGCCAACCCTTCACCGATGAATTCTTCGGCCACGACGTCGGCGCGGAGCCCGAAAGACTCGAGCGCGGTCGCGGTTTTCGGCCCAATTGCGCCGATTTTTGCGCTCGCAAACGCACGCGCGTCGAGCCCCGCCGCCGTCAACGCGCGTGTAAACCGCGTGACGCCATTGGCGCTCGTGAACAGCACCCACTCGAAGTCGCCGAGTTCCGCGATCGCACGCTGCAGCGGCGCCGGATCGGCCGGATCACGAATCTCGATCGCCGGCAAAAGCCGAGCCCTCGCGCCGCGCGCGCGAATGGCAGCGGCCGTGACGCGGCCCTGTTCGGCCGGTCGCGGCACGAGCAATGATTTGCCGAACAACGGTCGATTGTCGAACCAGCGCAGCTGATCGCGCAGCGCCACCACTTCACCCACGATGATCACGGCCGGATTCGTGACGCCCTGTGCGCGCACGAGCTCGGCAATGGTGCGCACCGTGCCGCTCACCACGCGCTGCTCCGGCCGCGCCGCCCACTGCACGACCGCGACTTGCGTCTCGGCGCTGCGCCCACCGGAGATGATGGCCTGCATGATCTCTTCGATCCAGCGCATGCCCATGAAAATGCAAATCGTGTCGGTCGCGGTCGCGAGCTTTTGCCACGACGCGGGCGACCAATCTTTTCCCTCGCGATCGCTGCCGGTGATGAACGTCACGCTCGACGACAATTCGCGGTGCGTGAGTGGAATGCCGCTGTAAGCGCTGGCCGCGAGCGGCGAAGACACGCCCGGCACGATCTCGAAGTCGATCCCGGCCTCGTGCAGCGCCTGCAGCTCTTCGGCCCCGCGCGCGAACAAAAGCGGATCGCCGCCCTTGAGCCGGGCCACGGTTTTACCCGCCCGCGCGAGCGCAACCAGCTCGGCATTGATCGCCGTCTGCACGGCACTGTCCTGGCCGTAGCGCTTGCCCACGTTCCGCTTCTCGGCGTTGGGACATGCGTCGAGCAACGCAGGATGCGCGAGTGCATCGAACAGCACGACATCCGCGCGCGAGAGCAGCTCCAAACCGCGTACCGTGATCAGACCCGGGTCACCGGGTCCCGCGCCAATCAGATAGACTTTGCCGAGAGCCATTTTGGGCTTCGCCAGCCTAATCGCCGCGATGCGTCAGGTCGAATCACCTTGACGAGTCAGCTTACAGCCGTGACTATTGTAGGGCCCTGTGCGCTTTTGTATCTAAGTTACATACATAGTCACACCCAAGTGTTCATGACCCACGACTCAATGGATAGCGCCATTCCCGACCGTTGGTTCGTCACCAACGGCGTCGTCGCCGTGGGCCCAGTTTCGTACGAACTCGTGCTGCGCGGCGTTGCCTATGGCCGGATCCCCGCGGCCTCCTTCGTGCGCCACGAGTCATGGCAGGTGTGGCGCCGGCTGGAAGACATTCAGACCCACAGCGCGGGCACGCGTCGCCAAATCGTCGCCGACCTCGCGCAACACAGCGCAGGCGCCGAAAAACGCGCCCGCAGCGTCCTCAGCGTACCCCCGCCCCCACCCACCGGCGCCGAACTCAGCTCCCGCACCGGCAACGTCGACCGCGCCGCGCGCCAAAGCTTCCGCCCCGCCGCCGTCGACCCCGTGGGCGTCCTCGCCAGCGCCAACGAACTTTCCGAAGCCCTACTGCTCACGGTCGTCACCGCCGTCACCGCCGCCGCGGCGGACTTCGGCTTGGTGCACCGCATGCGCGCCGACATCGGCGCCGCCGTAACAGTCGCGGGCCACGGTCCCGCCACCGAACACCTACTCGGCGAACGCCTCGACGCGAACGATCCCACGCTGGTCGTCGCCCGCGGCGGCCACAGCGTGCTCACCGAACCGCAATGCGGTGAAGTCGGCCGTCACCTGCTCGGCCGCATGACTCGCTGCTCCAGCGAAGTCAAAAGTGTCGCCATGGTGCCGCTGCTCGTCTACGGCGAACTCGTCGCCCTATTCGAAATGGGCCGCAAATCCCGCCCGTTCAAAGCCCGCGAAATCGGCCGCGTCGAAGACGTGATCGACGCCCTGGCCGAACGCTGCGTCGTCATGGGCTGGGCCGAATAGCGTCTTCTTTGGTTTGATGGTCACGAAGCGCGTCGGACCGCGGCCCAGCCTTCGGCGTCGCGGGTCGGCAGCCGAGATCTGAGCACACCCGCCGGCGGAGGTAACACCCATCAACACCCGCCGGCGGAGGGGACACCCATCAACACCCGCCGGCGGAGGTAACACCCATCAACACCCGCCGGCGGAGGTGAACCCCGTCAACACCCGCCGGCGGAGGTGAAACCCATCAACACCCGCCGGCGGAGGTAACACCCATCAACACCCGCCGGCGGAGGGGACACCCATCAACACCCGCCGGCGGAGGGGACACCCATCAACACCCGCCGGCGGAGGTGGACCCCATCAACACCCGCCGGCGGAGGGACGCCCATCAACACCCGCCGGCGGAGGTGGACCCCATCAACACCCGCCGGCGGAGGTAACCCCATCAACACCCGCCGGCGGAGGTAACCCCATCAACACCCGCCGGCGGTCGTCGGCTCAGTGCGTGCAACGGGCGCGGGCGGCCAGATTGCTGCGATCCACGCCGCGGTCAACGGCGGCGCGGTCGTCTTCGGGGAACAAGAACAGCCGGCTCCGCGCTTCGGCTTCGAGCTGCTCTTGGCCGGAAGGCTGCGCCACCAGCGCGCCGACGATGCCGACCACGCTCAACCCCAGACCGGTGATCGCCGAGGCGGCCGCGAGATTCGGGTGCGAATCACCGAGGGCGGCTGCGCCGCCCAAACCCGCCGCCAGCCCTGCGAGGCCGCCCAGTGCCCAATAAACGGCGCGATACTCCTTGGCATCGACGGCATCGATGCGCGCCTGGTGCAATTGCTGGAGGCGCGGCTCGCTCAACCGAGGCCAGACATCTTCGAGCTTCTCCGGTTCTTTGGCGCTTGGTCGGAACACGCCGAGGCCGTTGAATTGACCTTGATAGTAGACGTTGTACCCGATGCCCGCGGTTGCGGCCGTCGCGTTGAGGCTCGCCGGGGCGAGCTCGTACCAATCTTTGCGTTCACAGGCACTACGCGGCGCTCCCGTCGGTAGAGGCACGGTCGGTCCGGTGCGCACCGCGCTGGGTCCACATCCAATCACCAACGAGCCCAGCAGCACGACACCCCACCCCGCTCGCGCGAATCGGGGCCTACACTGAGATCCATCCGTCATCGCTATCACCCCGATAAGTGACGGCAGCCTACGACAATCGCCGCGATTTTGCACGATCAAATCTATCCGCGCGTCCGACGCGGGACTCAGCTGGGCGCGTGTTCGAGTGCGGTTTGCAGCGCGGACTCTTGCTCGGCGCGGGAGAATTGCAGCTCGTGCAGGCGCGCGTACAGGCCGCCTTGCGCCAATAGTTCGCCGTGAGTGCCTTGTTCGACGACGCGGCCCTTGCGCAGTACCAAGATACGATCGGCTTTTTGCACCGTGCTCAGGCGATGCGCGATCACGAGCGCGGTGCGACCCCGCATCAGCTCTTCGAGCGCGCGTTGCAAGCGAGCTTCGGTGTCACTGTCCACACTGGCGGTGGCCTCGTCCAAAATCAGGATCTGCGCGTCGCGGTAGAGCGCGCGGGCAAAGGCGATCAGTTGGCGTTCACCGGTCGAAAAATTCGAACCATATTCATCGACGCGCGTATCGATGCCGCGATCGCGCGAGGCAAACAGATCCAACGCGCCAATGCGGCGCAGCACGTCTTCGACCCGGGCCCGGTCGGGGTTCTCGGAGGCAGCCACGTTGGTCGCGACAGTACCGGGAAAGAGCACGACGTCTTGCGGCACGACGGCGAAGCGGCGGCGCAGTTGTTCTCGCGCGAGGCCGGATACGTCGTCGCCGTCGACGCGTACGGTGCCGTGTTCTACTTCGTAGAGACGCAGTAAAAGCGCGGTGATCGTGGTCTTTCCGGAGCCGGTCGGGCCGACGAGAGCAATGCGCTCACCGCGGCGCGCGGCGAAGCTCACGTCGGACAAGATGGGTGTGCCCGTCTTGTAGCTGAAACTCACGTCTTCGAATTGCAGCGCGAGCTCGGAGTCGCCCGCGGGTTTGCCTTCGCGCGCCGGCGCATCGGGCTCGACGACATCGAGCAAGCTGAACACGCGCTCGGCGCCAGCCATGGCCGCCTGCAACAACGTATAGCGCTGGGCAAGCTGCGAGATGGGCTCGAAGAACTGCGACAGGTACGCGGTGAACGCGACCAGTGTGCCGAAGCTCACCGGGCGATGCCCGAACGAGGCAATCACCAGCGCGAGGCAGATGGCAGCGATGGTGTCGATCGCCGCGTCTTGAATCGAGTCCCACTTGATCGCGCTCATGTTCGCGTCACGGTAGGAGAGATTGCTTTCGTCGAACTCGGCGGCGGCCGCTTCCTGCCGGCTGAACGCCTGGATCAGGGTCATGCCCGTCACCTGTTCGTTCATGGTCGCGTTCATGCGTGAAGTTTTGGCGCGGATGGCGCGGAATGCTTCACGGATGTTGCGCCGTACGAGCACGACCAGTACCGCCATGGGCGGGACGGCTGCGAACGCAAACAGCGCCAATTTCCAGTCCAAATGCAGCATCAGAATGACGATGCCAACCAGCCGCACCAAGTCACCGACCGCGCTCAGCGCGCCGGAGGCGAACATTTCCAAGATCGCGTCGGTGTCGTTGGTGACGCGCGAGACCAGTCGCCCGACCAATTGCTTGTCGAAAAAACCGAGTCGCAACTGCTGCAAGAACTCGAACGCCTCACGCCGCATGTCCGCCACGGCACGAGCGCCCGCGACCTGCACCGCGTACACTTGAACCAAGCCCAAAACTTGCTCGGCCACGAGCACCCCGGCCAACAGCAGTCCGCCGTGAAAGAGCGCGAGCCGGTCTCCACTCTGGATCACGCCGTCGATCGCCGAGCGCATGATCAACGGCCTGACGAGCGCGCCGATCGAGGTGAGCACGATCACGATCACCGAGGTCCAGAGCAATAAGCTGTACGGCAACAAGTAGCCCCACAGCCGCTTGGTCAACCGCGCGTCGTACGCCTTACCGAAGCGCTCTTCTTCGTGAAACGCTTTGAGGATGCGCTCGGTGCGCTTCTTGTCGGCGCGCCCACGCTGCTCACGCGTCGCGACTGACGCCTCTGACGCGGCCGGCGCTACCGAGCGCGGAGTCACGGCGCCACCCGCGGCTCGTCGCTCACGATGCCGCCGAGCTTGGCGAGCTCGTTCTCGATCCGCTGTTCTTCCGCAAAAATTGCGTATATTCCGCCGTTTTTGCTCAATTCTTGATGGGTCCCGCGTTCCACCACGCGGCCCTTTTCGAGCACGATGATTTGGTCACAGTGGGCGGCGGCCGACACGCGGTGCGTGATCAAGATCAGGCCGCGCTTTTTGCGTTGGCGATCGATGGCGTCCAAGATCGCGCGCTCGGTGCGCGCGTCGACCGCGCTCAGCGGGTCGTCGAGCACGAGCACTTTAGGCTCCGAGGCGAAGGCCGCGGCGAGTGCCACGCGCTGCTTCTGGCCGCCCGAGAGCTGCACGCCGCGTTCACCGACTACGGTATCGAAGCCATCCGGCAAGTCCAGCACTTCTTGCTCGATGCACGCTTCACGCGCGGCGTCCTCGATCTTCAGCGTCGACTCGTGTTCGTCCGGCTCGTCGAGCGAGAAACCGATGTTGCGCGCGACGGTAGTAGAAAACAAAAACGCATTCTGCTGCGCGTAGCCGACGCTCTCCCGCACCGTCGTGAGCGGGAGATCACAGACGTCGACGCCGTCGAGGAAGACGCTGCCGGGCGGCGTCGGTTGCAAGCGGGCGAGCAACACCGCCAATGACGACTTACCGCTGCCGGTGCGGCCGACAATCGCCAGCGATTTTCCGGCCGGGAGCTCGAAGCTCACGTCGTCGAGCACTTTGCGATCGTTGTAGGAAAAAGACAGGTGTTTGACCTCGATTTGCCCGGCCGCGCTCGTCGGCAGCACCGCGTTGCCATCGACGATGTCCGGCTCCGCGCTGAAGATGTCGGTCAGGCGCGAGAACGCAGCGCGCCCGCGTTGGAGGAGCCCAATCACGAAACCGAGCGAGATCAGCGGCCAGGTCAAACGCCCGAGGGCGCGGTAGAACGCCAAAAATCCGCCCGCGTCGAGCTCGCCACGCAGCATCATCAGGCCGCCGTACCAGAACACGACCAACACGCCGATCGAGATGGTCGCGGTCAGGATCGGACCGAGGAAGCCGCGCAGCCGCGCGAGCGACAAGCTCTTGTCCAGATATACCTGGTTCGTCTTCTCGAAGGCTTCGACCTCCTGCGGCTCGAGCGCGAAGGATCGAATCACGCGCACGCCCGCCACGCTCGACAAGACGCGCGCGCTCATCTTGCCCAGCGCGTCTTGGTTGTCGCGCGTGCGGGTGTAGAAATGATGGGAAAAACCGCGCGTAATCACGAGCACGAAGGGCAAAGGCGCGAGCGCGGCCAAGGTCAGCTTGACCGAGATCGGGAGCGTGACGGCCAGCGCGCTGACCAGCGCAAAGCCAGTATTGATGATGTTCAGAATGCCGAAGCCGAGCAATAACCGAACCTGGACCAAATCATTGGTCACTCGGCTCATGATCTCGCCCGTGCTCATGCGCCGGTAGAACGAAGGGCCGAGCTTGAGCAACCGCTCGAGAATCTCTTTACGCAGCTCGTACTCGGCGATGCGCCCCGCGTTGAAGATCACCACGCGCGACAACACCCGCACCACGAAGGCGCCCAGCGCGGCCACCACCAGCAGTTCACCGAGCGCGATCGCCTGCTCGCTCTGCCCCTGAGTTGCAAAGTTAATCGCGCTCCGCATGCGCGTGTCGAACCACCATTGGAACAGCTGGTAGGCCGCGAGCAGCACGAGGCCACCGCCGTAACGCGGCGCGTGGCGATAGAATTGCCCCATGAGCCGAACCGGCACCGAAGCTTGAGAAGAGCGAGCGTGAGTCACGGAGTGGGCGAGCCGAAGCGGACGGTTATAAGACCTCACCGACCACCTGGTAAGCCCCCCGCGCTCCCGCCGCCCTCAGGCCTTGAAAGTGGCGCGAACGAGCCTACTTCGCGGGTCGTCCCTTTTTTCCACACCTGGGGTTTGGTTGATGGTCAACGGGCGAGACTTGGGCCGGCCCAGCCTTCGGCGTCGCGGCCCGCTCCCGGCCTGCAATAGCGTCCAAGTGACGGAGCGGTGCTTCTGCATCCGCCCCGGTGATTGTGATCGCGCGCAGCGACTTGCCGGTCGCGCGTCAGCCCGCGCGGCGCGTCGCCGTCGACACAGCGGCGTATGGTTCGTACGCGCACGCGAGCCATGAAGTGCTGCCGCGAGCGAACGAGAACCGTCAGGTCGTGCGACTAGCCTTCGGCGAGCGCTTGGGGCAAGAGCTCACGGACCATCTCCACCAGCTCTTGCGCGGTAAACGGCTTGCGCAGGAAGCACGCGCCATCGGACAGGGCGCCGACGTGCTCCGGTGAGTAGCCCGAGATGTACAGCACTCGCGCATGTTCACAGGGGTGACGGAGACGACGAACCAGATCTTGACCCGAGACACCCGGCAATACGAGGTCGGATACGACCAAGCCGATGGCCGAGCCGTACTGCTCGGCCTGGGCCAACGCGCTGCGCTCGTTGTGAGCGGTGATCACCGCGTAACCGAAGGCGCGCAGAATGCGTGCGGTCACCGCTTGCACTTGCGGCTCGTCTTCGATGAGGAGGATGACGCCGGACTTCTCGGGCACGGCGATGGCCATGCGCCCCGACGAGTCAGTGCCCGCGGCGTATGGCAGGTGCGCGACGTACGCGAGATCGTTGTCGGGTAGCGGCACGAATTCGAGCCTGCCCCCCAGGCCCTCGAGTAGCTGCTCGAGCCCCGCGAACCCGAACTCGGACTGCGAAGGCGTGCTGACACGCTGCGGGGGCGGCGGCGATTCTTCAGCGCGCTGCTCTGCGCGCACCACGACGCGAGCGCGCGCTTCGCCGGGTGCGAGCGCACCGCCGCTCTCGGCGACGGAGGCGTCGTTCAGCCCGCGCGTTTCGACGATCATGCGCCCACCCGAGCTGAGCAAGCTGCGCGCGGCCTTGCATAGCGCGAGCACGATCTGCTCCAAATCGGTCAACGGCACCGCAACCCGCGAGGCATTCGGCGAAAGCGCGAACTGAACGCTCACCGAACTCCCCGCGATCTCGATGATGGACTGTTCCGCGCGCGCGACGACCTGATTCAGGTCGGTGCTGGTGTCATCGGCTCGTATCGAACGTAACCGGCTGGCGCGCGCGGCAGAAGTCATCCAATCTCTTCACCTGACTCCCGTTCAAGAGCGGTGTCAACGCTTGCCACGCCGCGAGCCACCGGATCGGGGGCGCGCTCGGGCGAAGAAAAACGATGAGCAAATTTTCAGTTTCCCGCGGCGGGACGCGGTCGCAGTAAACGACAACTCGACCGTGTTGCCGACGAGCACTTACGGCACTCACTCCAAGGGGTTAGTGCGCGGTTCGCACACATGCGACTACTTCGGCATCTAGCGCGCGCGGGCGGGCGAAGGACGCTACACGCCCACGAGTTTTTTGCGCGGTATCGGCCAGCTATGCTTCGGGATCGGAAACGCGGGCCGGGCGAATAAATAGCCCTGCCCGTAGTGCGCGCCCGTATCGATGACAGCCGACAGTTCTTCTTCGGTCTCGATGCCCTCCGCGACCACCCGTGCTCCCAACTCTTTACACAGGGAGACGACCTGGCGCACCAAGATTTGTTGGCGACGGCTCTTTTCGATGCCGCGCACCAGCGCCAAATCGAGCTTCACGATGTGCGGCTCGAGGTCGATGATGCGCTTCAAATTGGAGTGGCCGGCCCCGAAATCGTCGACCACCAAGAACGCACCGCTGCGAGAACAGATCTCTTTCAGCACATTCACGCACAGCGAAAAGTAGGTGAAAGCGGCGGATTCGGTAATCTCGAGATACACCGCGCGCTCGTGGAAAAACAGCGGGTCGTCGGGGCGTACCAGCCAGCCCTCGTCCAGCTCGTGCGGGTGAAGATTCACGAACAGCGGCGCGTCGGTGCAACGCTCGAAGGCGACTTCGCGCACCTTTCGGCCGAGGCTCCCGCAACAGCGCTCTTCCTGCGCGCGCTCGAACAGCGTCATCGGGTTCTTGAATTCCGGCCACTTGCAGCGCGTCAACGCTTCGAGCGCGAAGGAGACACCGGTCGACAGGTCGACGATCGGCTGGAACACCACGTCCAAATCACCGACCGTGAGATCACGGACGGACGCCGACGGCGGAGCCGGCCGCGTGGGCGTCAGCTCGCTGTGGACGGCTCGGGCGATCGGTTGCGTGGTCGAGGTCGGCAGGTCCGAACCCGCGTACGCCGGCGGCCTTCGAGTCACGGCTTCGTGAATGGCCGTCACCGGAGGCTTCGAAAGGCGGGGCATGGAACCAAATGTCGATAACGGCTCACGCCACGTCGGCATAAGGCGGGAGCGTCAAAATCGCGACACTGCTGCAAGCTTGCGCGAGAGCGCTAGTGTTACGCCATGTAATAATCGTTCGCGTTCGCTCAGTACAAGCCAATGCTGAAGTGGAAGGCGCCGATGTCCTCCCAGAATCGCTTGTTGTCTCGATTTGGGAACAGATCGTCGAGCACGCGATCGACGTTGAAACCGTAGTCGAACACCAGTGGCCCGATGGGCGTGGCGATGCGTAAGCCCGTGCCTATCGCGTAGCGCAGGTCCAGCGGGTTCAGACGCGCGGGATCGGTCCACAGGTTGCCGGCGTCGACGAATAGCGCGGTTTCGAAGCTGCCCGCGACGGGAATGCGTAGCTCGGCGCGTGGGTTCACGAACACGTCACCACCACGGATCACCACGTCTCGCAGGCTGAGGCCCGAGCTCGGGTCGAGCAGGCGCTGCGCGATGTCTTGCGGCACCATCGAGTCTTGCAAGAAGCCACGCAGCGAGTCGACGCCGCCCAAGAAGAACAAGCGATCGGGATACGTTTGCGAGTTTTGCAGCAAGTGTTGAATCACGCCCCAACGAAAGCTCATCGCCAGCGCGACGCCCTTGTTGCTCAGTCGAACGTAGCCGGCGACTCGGCTCGTGTAGCGTAAGAAATCGCTGCGCACGGCTCGAAATGGGTCGATGGTTGCCATGCCCGGATTGACCGGCATGCCGTCCCCGCAGCCCGTCTCGGCCGAGGCGCTGGAGTCGAGCGGGATGGCGTGCACGTGCTCGACACCCGCCGAGACGAACGTTCCGCTGGTCGCGTTGAGCGGATTGTCTCGCCGGTCCCAAGTGACTCCGATTCGTTGCGCGAGCGCGATCGAGACGCCTTGCGGCACGCGGAACAATGCCTGCTGCTGCGCGTGATCTTGCAGGTAGCACTTGAGCGCGTCTTTCTGCTCGTTGCCGAAGATCTGAGCATAGTTGCGTTCGACCGAGTTGCCGAGTTGCACGGCGAAACGCCGGTCGGGCCGGTAGGAGATGGTGACGATGCCGGCGTCTTTGCTCAGCCCGTAGTCACGTGCGTTGTCGCGCACGTCTACCCCTTCGACGCTGAGCCGGAACAGGGGGCCGAGTCCGATGTTCGGAAATTCGACGGTCGCGGTGTTGCGCCGCTCGAGGCGCTCTCCGACGTTCAGCTCGGCGTACTTGGCCTGCACGTCATTTTCGAGGATGAACGCCGTCGGTAAGTAACCGAGCTGTGAGCGCAGCGTGAGCGAGATGGCTTGGCCGCCCAGGTTCCGGTGCCCGTACTCGAAGGACACGCGCAAGCCCTCACCCGTGCTGAAGCCCGGGCGAACACCGAGAAACTGCGGAACGCGTTCCTCGATTTCGATCACCACTACTTTTTCGCGGGCGGGCACGTACGGGTCTTGGAAGCCGACGCTGACGCTCGAAAACACGCCCAGGGTGGCCAGCCGCTCTTCGGTCTTGCGCACCAAGCTGCGCTGATAGAGGCCGCCCACCTCGAGCGCGATGCGGGTGCGAATCAGGCTCTCTTTGGTGCGCTCCGCGCCGTGCACCACGATGCGTGACACGCGCACCTGCTCGCGCTCACTGACGATGAAACGCACGCGGCCACGCGTGTGATCGAGCGATAGGTCTAGCGCGGTCTCGACCTCGGCGAACGCGAAGCCACGCTCGGCGTATTCATCGAGCACGCGGCGCCGGGCTTTTTCGATTTCGACCTGAGACACCGGCGTGCCGAGCGGCAGATCCGCGATCGCCTGCAGCTCTTTCTCGACAATCACGCGATTGCCCTCGAAGCCGAGGTCGTAGAGCGTGGCGCGCGGCCCGAGCTTGATCGGTAGATGCAGCACGATCGACGGCTCGCATTTCACACCGCGCTTCGGATCCGGCACGCACGACAGCGTGGGGTCCACCGGCGCCTCTTCCAACGGCAAGCCGATGGCGTCGTAGCGGCACGCGGTCGGCGGCCGCCGCGCAGGTCCCACGGGCAAACACTGACCGGCCGGAGAACGTGCCGCGCACGCGCGGCGCAGGACCTGCACCGGTCCGACGCTGGCCGACAAATAGCCTTCGGAGCGATACAGATCTTGTACGTGCTTGATCGCGCGATCGTAGACGTCCGGATCGTACACCGCCCACGGACTCAACTGGTCGGGGGCAACGCGGTTGCCCGCGTCCGACGTCGGCCCGTACAACGCGTCGACCACTGCGGGATCGACGGCATCGAAGACGCGGCCCCCGGGCAGCTCGGACAAGAAGCTATCGATTTCACTGCCGACTTCGGCGGGTGCGCGCGCCCCGGTCAAGCACGGATACTCGCGGGCCACGACGTGAATCAGCGCGCCTTCACGCACGACGAACACGATGTCTTGAATCGGATCGCCGGGGAGACCGCGGACCGAATGGCGCACTTCGACGTCGAAAAAACCGTGTTCTTGATAGAATTTGCTAATTTTCTCGGTCAACGCGCCGGGTGAGAGATCGCTCGCGTTCTCCACGTCGAGTACGTTTTCCAGTTGCCGGCCGTCGAAGTGGCGATTGCCCTCGAAGCGAAATCGAACTTTGGCGTAAGCGTAGATCGAGACCTGTAGCTCCGCGCGCGGCCCGGCCGACACCTCGTGTTTGACTTGGGCGCCGTGAAAGCCGCGTGTCTTGAGCTCGAGTTCGAGCGCACGATCCGCTTCCGTCAGCGCATCTTCGTTGGCCCGGTCGCCCTGCCCCCAGGCGTAGCTCGACAACGCTTCGGCCATGCCCTCCGCTCGTGGATCGGGCCACACCGCGAAGCGACGCACCGCGATGATGCGGGGTGGCCCCGGAATTGCGTCGATGGTGAGTACGATCGAGGCGGGGTCGTCCGTGTCGAGGGGCTCGACGCTCACGCGCGCGCGGTCATAGCCACGACGCACGTACAGGTCCGTGACGCGCCCTTGCAACGCGCGCAGCTCGGTCGCGGTCACGGCCTTGCCTTCGCGCACGTTGACCACGCGCAGCACGTCGTCTTGATCGAGCCCGGCCGTGGTCACGCGGATCGCCGCGATCAGGCGCCTCGGCACGACGCGGATGGTGAGCCGCACCCCCCCGACTTCGGCATCCACACTGGCGCGCATGTCGGCGTAGTGCCCGCTGTCCGCGAGTTCGGCCAAGACGCGCCGCACCAGGTCCGCGGTCAGCAATTGGCCGATGCGCGCGTGCTCGATCAGCGGGGTCGCCGTCCAACGCCCACCCTCGGTCAGGACTTGGATGCGCGCGATCGGCTGCCCGATGTAAGGCGAGAGGTCCGGTGCCGATTGCAACAGCAAAGACGCTTCGTTGTCGGCCGCGACGGCGCGACCGGGAGCGAGCATCGAAAAAACGGCTGCCAGCACCCAAAGCAGGGGCATCTGTCCAAGCCGCATGCCGCCTGTCTTACACCAGACCGCGCTGTCACGGGTCACAAGCCGCGCCCCGCGGACGAATCTACGCGAACAAGTTGGCGCGCGGGCCGTCCTCTACTATCCGGCCTTCTGTCATGGCGCAGAGGGCCTCCGCAAACGACAAGCAGAAAGCCGCCCGGAAACGGCCACGTTGGGGTCGGCTGCTGCTCGGCGCGCTTGGCGCAGGTGCGCTGGCCGTGTTGCTCGTTTGGTACGCCGTGCACCATTTCGACTGGGCGGGCCCGTTGGTGGCCAATTCTCTGCGGGCCGTCGTGGGAGACGACACCGTAGCCAAGCTGGAAGACGTCGTGTACGGCGCGGAAGACCACGTCAACCGCGTGCTCAAAAAGAACGAGCCACCCAAGGCCTATTGGCAGGTCCCCACGCCGGCATCCGCGCCCGCACCCGGGGTCGCGCCCGGCTCGGGCCCGGTGGCAACGGCCGCGACCCCTGCGATCGAGGCGTTTCACCCCGTAAACCCCGGTCCCGCTCTGAAGGAGTGGTCAGCGCCCGGTGACGGCGAGTGGCTGGGCGTGCGCGATGTGCGCCACGCCGAGGAACCCCCGCGCATGTACAAGACCTTGCTGCATCCGGACAAAAACCGCGGCTGGGCCGAGGTGTTCGTGGTCGCCATCGATCTGAAGCAAGTCGATTTGTACCCGGTGCTCGGGTCACAAGAACCGCAACCCGATTCGGACGAGGCGCGAGCGTATCAGCGCGACGGTAAAATCCCCGTGGAAAAGCAAGCCACGTTGCTGGCCGCGTTCAACGGCGGATTCATGACCGAGCACGGCGGCTACGGCATGAAAGTCGAGGGGGTGACGATCGCCAAGCCAAAGCCACGCGCATGCGCGATCGCCTACTCCCAGGACGGCTCGTTACGCATCGGCAGTTGGTCCGCGCTCGGGAGCAGCGAAGACTCGATGGTCTGGTTTCGGCAGACGCCCGAGTGCATGTTCGAAAATGACAAGCTGCACGCTGGATTGCAGGCGGGGGCGGGCCTGAAAAAGTGGGGTGCGACCGTCGACGGCGAAACCGTGATCCGGCGTTCGGCGATCGGCTTGAACGCGGAGCGCAGCGTGCTGTACGTCGCGATCACCAATCATACTTCGGCGCGCGTGCTGGCCGAAGGTTTGCACCATGCGGGCGCGACCGACGTCGCACAGCTCGACGTCAATTGGTCGTACCCCAAGTTCGTCACGTTCGAACCCATTGGGCACACGGGCGTCTTGCATCCTGTTGCGCTCGCACCAGGCTTCGAATTTTCAGACGACGAGTACCTGCGCAAGAAGGAGAAGCGCGACTTCTTCTACATCGTGCGCAAGGAAGCCGCCGCGCCGACGCCCTAACGCCTTTCTTCGATCTTGCGCGGTGGCTCGGGGCGTTTAGCGCGTGGGCGCCGACAAAACGCATCGAGTTCAGGTGCACAAAAGTGGAAACCCCTGCGGGCCGGGGGGGACAGCCGCGTCAGGGGATCCGCGGGAAGTTTTGATCAGCCATCCGCTTTCCGCAAGCGCTTCTCCCAGTTGCGCGAAGATCGTTCTGGGGATGCCGAACGTTTCCAGCGGGATTCGAGGCCGCCGCGGGCCAATGCGGCAGTTATACTCAGGCCGTGCCTGAACTTCCCGAGGTCGAGGTCACCCGCCGACGGCTCGCCCCGATCCTGGTTGGACGCGTGATCGAGCGCGTCGAAACCACCAAAGACAGCTACTTTTTCCTGACCAAGCCCGACGCGCTCAAGCGCCACCTCACCGGCCGCACGGTGCGTGAGCTGAAGCGGCTCGGTAAATACCTATTGGCGGAACTCGACGATGGGGATCGCTTGCTGTTGCACCTTGGCATGACCGGCCAGTTGTTTTCGTCCGCCGTCAGCAGCATGCGTTTGTTTTCCGCCAAGACCCGGGGCTCGCTGCCGCCAGAAGCGCTGCGCGAGTTCAAGGTCGACGCGCACACCCACCTGCGTTTGCACTTCGCCGACGGCGGGCCCTCGGTGCTGTTTCGTGACGTACGCAAATTCGGCAAAGTGCGCTGGATCCGCGCGGGAGCCAAAGACGCGCGCTTGGACAAGCTGGGCGTGGACGCGCTCTCGGCCAGTGGGGAGACCTTGTACGAGGCCGCGCGCGCCCGCAAAATCCCGATCAAGAGCTTGCTGCTCGACCAAGGCGTGATCGCCGGCATCGGCAACATCTACGCGGACGAAGCATTGTTCCTGGCCAAGGTTCGGCCCACGCGCAGTGCACGTCGGGTCAGCGCGCGCGAGTGCCAAGCCATCGTCTCCGCCGCCAAGCGGGTCATGGAGCGCTCGATCGAAACCGGTGGCTCGAGCATCAGCGACTACGTAACGCCCGACGGATCGGACGGCGGCTATCAGAACGAACGCAAGGTTTACGCAAGAAAAGGGCTGCCTTGCCTGGCCTGCAAGACGCCGATTCGGCGCGTGGTGATCGCCACCCGCGGGACCCACTATTGCCCCGAGTGTCAGGTGTAGCGGCGCCCGAGCGATGATACGCTGAGCCAATGAGTGACGACGAAGCGAAGCAGCGCGCCGCCCGCGCCGCCCTGGAACTCCTGCCCGAGTCTGGCGTGATTGGCCTCGGCACCGGATCCACCACGCGCTTTTTCATCGAAGGCGTGGGCGAACTGGTGCGCGCGGGGCGCCGTTTCACCGGTGTACCGACCAGCTTGCAAAGCCGCGCCTTGGCCACGCGGTGCGGCATCCCCCTGCTCGAGGACGCAGGCCCTTGGCAAATCGATCTGTGTGTCGACGGCGCGGATGAAGTGAGTGACGCGCTCGATTTAATCAAAGGCGGCGGCGCCGCTCACACGCGCGAAAAGATCGTCAACTTCGCGGCCAAGAAGAACCTCATCATCGTCGACGCTTCGAAGCTCAGCTCGAAGCTCGGTGAAAAGCGCGCCATCCCGTTGGAAGTGCTGGTGTTCGCTCACCTGACGACGAAGCAAGCGCTGGAGCGCTTTGGTGAGCCGGTGTTGCGCTTGCGTGATGGCGCGCCGTTGCTCACGGATTCGGGCAACTACATTTATGACCTCGCTGTCACTCCGCTCGCCGATCCGAGCTCGGTCGACCGCGCGCTGCGGCAAGTGCCCGGCGTGCTCGAAACCGGCTTGTTCTGCGGCCGCGCCGACTGGGTGATTGTGGCCGAAGCGAGCGGAATTCGTCGGCTTTCACGGGAATCCTGAGCCATGCCACGCGCGCCCCGGTTTGGCGCTAAGCTGAGCGCGTGGAACAGCGAACGTTTGTCGTGCCCGCGATCCTAATCGCGTCCCTGCTCACACCCCTCGCCGCACAAGCCGCTCCCGGCGACGCGAGCGCGAAACCCGCGCCGGCCAAACCCGCCCCCGCGAAACCCGCGCCGCCGCCCGCCTCCGCGCCTCCCCCCGCACCAGCCGCGCCACCTGCGGCCGTGATCGTCCCCCTACAAACCACGACCCCCGGCGCACCTCACGCCGCGGTAGTCGTCCCCGTCCCCGCGTCTCCCCCTCCCGGCACGCCAACACCTCCGTCTCCGGCGTATCCCCCCGTGCCCGTGCCCGTGCCTGTGCCCGTGCCCGCTCTCTCTTCCACCCCGGCTTCGCCTCCGGCTCTCCCCCCCAAGCCACTCACCAAACTGCCCGCGCCGAAGACCCCGATCGAAGCCGCCGTGCAGCAAGTGGTCATGCTCGAACGCGCGGGCCGCCCGATCGGCATCGGCACGCTCCTGAACGGCGATGGCCGCATCCTGACCGCGCTCTCGCCGCTCACGCACGGCAACCAAATCATCGCGCGTTATCCGGAAGGCCAGCTCGTTCCCGTCAAATTGAGCCACTCGGACCGCGCGTGGGATCTCGCTTTACTCACACCCGAGGGTGATACGCGGCGCGCCGGCCTGCGCGCGTCACGCGAGCCGGCGCCGGCCGTGGGCAGCAAGCTGCATGCCGTGAGCTACGTCCGGGACAAGCAACTCGGCGCCTCCGACATCACGCTCAAGGCCAAGAGCACCTTGCGCGGTGGTGACAGCGCGCAGCTCCCCGAAGCTTACGAGCTCCCGTTCGCACCCAAGGCCGCCGACATGGGCGCGCCCGTGGTCAACGACCAGGGCGAAGTGGTGGCGATCATCGCTCGGGCTTGCTCGGTGAGCGATAAAGCCGGCTGCACATTGGCGCCATACGCCGCGCCCGTGAGCGCCGTGCGCGACTTCTTGCGCAGCGTGCCCATGCGCCGAAGTCCGTGGGTCGGCGTGGAAGTGGTGGCATTCGACGCAGGCGTTGCGCGCGGCGTGCGCGTCGCCGGCGTGGCTCCGCAGGGCCCCGCCGCCAATGCCGGGTTGCGCGCGGGGCCGCCCGGCGTCGGGGATGTCGTGCTCGCTGTCGATGGCAAGCCGGTCGCCACCTCGGAGGCCTTCGCCGACGCGGTCGACAGCCACGGCCCGGGAAGTCCGGTTCGATTGACGGTGCTGACCGAAGGTCGCTACCGCGAGGTGCTGCTGCTCATCAGCGGCCCGTCGGACACTGCGCCACCCACTGCTGCGCCGGTGCGGAACGACCGCGTTTTCCGCTCGAATCCGGCCGGCCCCTGGCCGCAGCCCCAAAAGCCGACATCGGTGCCTAATCCCTACCGTTAGAACTGCTTGGCATGAAATTGCGAGTACGGCCGGCCACTAATTCTAGGAAATCATTGACAGAAGGGCCTGCGCCTAGCGATCATCGAGGCTCACCCTGTCCGGGCCCGGTCCGGCTTTTCCACGGAATGTACGCTTGAATCGGCCCCTGCGTATCGAAGTCGCTGGCCAAACCGACGTCGGCCGCAAACGTTCTCACAACGAGGACAACTTCGCGATCATGGCGGAGTACGGTTTGTACGTCGTAGCGGATGGCATGGGCGGTCACGCCTCTGGTGAGGTCGCCTCCAAAATGGCGGTCGACACGCTGCAGGAGTTCTTCGCCGCCACGGCGGACGACCCGGAGCGAACCTGGCCGTACAAGATGGACCGCGGCAAAGGCTATGAAGAGAACCGGCTCATCACCGGTATCAAGCTGTGCAACCTGCGCATCTACGAACAAGCGCAGCGCAACGCCAAACAACGCGGCATGGGCACCACGCTCGCCGCGCTGTTCGCGGTCGAAGACGGCGTGTACGTCGCGCACGTGGGCGACAGCCGCGTGTACCGCATCCGTGATGGCTCGCTCGAGCAGCTGACGGAAGACCACTCACTGCTCAACGACTACAAAAAGATGAAGCGCCTCACGGAGGAGGAAATTGCCAATTTCCCCCACAAAAACGTGATCGTCCGCGCACTGGGCATGAAAGACACGGTTAAAGTCGACACCCGCTTCGAAGCGCCGCGCGCCGGCGACTGCGTGGTGCTCTGTAGCGACGGCCTGTGCGGCCCCGTGACGGACGAAGACATCCTGAAGATCGTGACCAGCGCGCCCGATCTCCCGACCGCGACGAACCGCTTGATCGAAAGCGCGAACGAGAGCGGCGGCCCAGACAACATCACCTGCGTCGTCGCCCGCTGGATTCAGTAACGCGGCTCATGGCTCACTGAGCGCTCCCCGACCTCGAGGGGGGCGCCGCGGGCCAGCAACGCACCTCCTCGCGCGCATCGGGGGGTGAATGCTCGACGTCAGTGCGGCAGGATCTGAACGGGCACCGGCTGATTGCGCACGGGCACGGGGCTGCCGACGAGCGGGCTCAGGAGCGCGTAGCTGATGCCCAGGATGGCGAGCATCATCAGACTCGTCACTAGGTAAGTGTTGAGTGGCGGGTGCTTGGCGGTGCTCCAGCCGTCCGCGTAGAACTTGCCCTTACTGCGTTCACGGATGCGTTTCTGCACGCCGGCGAGCACATTGGGCGGCGGGGCTTCTTCGCGCAGAGCGCCGCGGAGCATGGAGCGGAGGGATTCGTCCGGTTCGGGCGCCGCTGTGGCGGGCGCCGATGAGTCGTTGGCTTCGTCCTGGCCGGGGTCCGTCATCGGATCTTCTCTCCCATCTTACGCTCGACGTTGGCCTTGAGCATGCTGCGCGCGCGGTGCAGCCGACTTTTCACGGTGCCATCGGGTAGGCCGGTGATTTCGGACAGTTCTTCGTAGCTCAGGTCTTCCAGGTCGCGCAAAATCAATACCTCGCGAAAGTCGGGGTCGAGCTCGGCGATGCATTGTTGGACGACTCGCTCGATTTGGTACCCCTCGACCATTCGATCCGGCTGAGCCACGTCGCCGAAGGTCACGCCCTTGGCTTCATCGAGCGCCGCGCGTTCGGCGACGGGCTCGAGCTCGTCTTCGCCGTCGCTGTGGCGCCGTGACAGATACTTCATCCGATTTTTGCACAGGTTGACGCTGACCCGATAAATCCACGTGCTCAGCTTCGCGTCCCCGCGGAATGTGCCGACGGCTTTGAAGATCTGCACGAAGACCTCTTGCGCCATGTCTTCGGCTTCGTCGCGCCGGCCCAGCATGCGCAAGACCAAGCGGAATACGCGCGCCTCGTACAGCTCGACCAGCTCGTTGAACGCGCGCTCGTCACGCTGAGCCAAGCGCTCGATGAACTTACGCTCGCTCTGATCTTCCGCGTCGGCCACGCCATCACCAAGGTAGACCGGATGCGCGGCCACGTCGCGCCGATCCGCCATTGTCCCGCGATCGACAGCGCCCGCCGCCCAAAGGTTCCGAAAAAAACGCGCCGGCCGCGCCGCCGAAGGCTGAGTGCTCTCGGCCGCGATGGGTGACCATCAACTAAAAACCAAGGATTCGAGCGCGCGGGGGTTTGGATGGATGGTCACGTGACACGCCGCGTCCATCCCAGCCTTCGGCGGCGCGGCCGGCACCCCGAGCACCTAGCGCCACGCGCGGCGAATGGGGTCGGCCCACGCGATTTCGCGCACTCGGGCCGGAGTGCGTTCGACTCGACGGCATGCTCGAGCCAATTCGCGCGAGCGCGCCTCCTTCGCTAGTTCGGCGGGCGGTGACCCGCCGCAATCCCGAGATCAAGCCGAAACCCGTACCGTCTCCGACCGAGAGCGCACTCCTTGGGTCATCAAAGAGCGCCCCCCAAGGCCGTCGTCAGGATCTTTCTCTTGGCCAACTCGCCGCCGCACAACTCGCGCGCGCTTGCGCTGACCTCCATTTACTATTCGAGCGCATTGCCGGACTGAGCCGCCGGTCACCGCTCGGTCGCGCTAACCGTTTGGATACCGATGTCCATCGCGCTACCGTCGCGCGCGGATGACGACGATCTGGGAGCAGATTGGGCAGCTCGCGCGGTTTGCACCGACGCCGCACAACACGCAGCCGTTTCGCATTCGGCCGCGTGGGGATCGGGCGGAAATCGTGCTGCTCACCGAGCGATTGCTACCGCGCGAGGATCACGGCAATTTGTACGTCGCGGCGTCCTTCGGGACTTTTGCGGCGTGCCTCGAGCGCGCGGCGGGACACTTTGGGCGCGCGCTGCGCGTCACACCCGTCGATCGGCTCGACGCGGCCACGCTAGAGACGCGGGGACCAGAGGTCGTGGTTGGGATGGCCGAGTTGATTTCGGAGATCGCTCGCGAAACTGCCGAGCTGTTGCAAACGCGTCGCACGTCGCGCTTGCCGTATCACGATCGCGCGATCGCGCCGCCGGCGCTGGCTGCGCTTTCTCGCATCTGCGAGGGCTACGGGCATCACTTCGTCCACCATGGCGCGCCGGAGATCGTGCAACCGCTGTTGACGCTGAACGCGGAGGCGATCATCGACAATTTGCAACTCGCGGACGAGCGCGAGGAGATCCGCGGTTGGCACCGTTTGGGTCAGACGCCTGATTTCGGTGATGGCTTGTGGCAAGAGCCGATGAATCAGCCGGCGTGGGAGTTGTGGTCGGCATTTGCCATGCCTTCGGCCTTCAAGTTGCCTGGCTTGCGCCGCTTTGCCGTGAAGCGCTACTTGGCGACGCAACGTGGCACGCGCCACATTGCGCTCTTTTGTGGCCGTTTCCAGACTTGGCCGGAGCTGTATCAGGCGGGCCGACTGCTGCTCGAGGTGTGGTTGCAGATGGCGAAAGACGACGTGTACATGCAACCGATGGGCTCGATGCTCACGAATCCGCACTACATCGCCGAGATCGCCAAGCGTTTCGGCCGCGATGATTGTTGGCTGGTCGTGAGGTTGGGCTATTCGGATCTGCCCGCGCGCGCGCCGCGCTTGGAGAACGTCGTCATCCCATGAATCCGCTTTTGGATCCGGCTCTCGGCTGGGCATTGAACAAGCTCGGCGATTTGTCGCTGACTTCGTTCAACGCGTACCGTCTGTTGTTCGCACCGGTGATCGGCCCCGAGCTACGCGAATGGTTGAGTCGCAAGCGCGCGGCCGCCGTGTTCTACCGCGCACGCAAGACCGTGCCGGCGTATCGCGCGTTTCTGGCCGAGCAAAGCGCGACATCAGCGCAGGCCTTCGAGGATGTCCCGGTGATGGACAAGGAGCGCTACATCAAGCGCTACCCATTGCCGGAGCTGTGCCAGGGCGGCGCACTGCCGCTGCGCGGTGCGGTGATCGACGAATCGTCGGGTTCGACGGGCACAGCCACCAACTGGGTGCGGGGTGAGGGTGAACGATACGCGACGCGGCGGCTGATTCAATTCTCGGCGCGCGCGACATTCGGCGCGGACAGTTTCGTACTGCTCAATGCGTTCGCGCTCGGGCCGTGGGCCACGGGCATGAACGTCTCGATGTCGCTCGTCGATCGCTGCGTCATGAAGTCGATCGGCCCCGACGCCAAGAAGGTGATCGCGACCTTGAAGTTGCTCGGCCCGAGCCATCGCTACGTGATCACGGGCTACCCGCCGTTTTTGAAAGGCCTGGTCGAGAGCGCAGATTTGGATTGGTCCAAGTACGACATCTGCGCGGTCGTAGGCGGAGAAGGCATGTCCGAACCGCTGCGCGCGGCGCTCAATCGCTGCTTTCGCAAGACGATCTCGAGCTTTGGCGCATCCGACTTGGAGATCAATCTAGCGGTCGAGACCGACTATAGCATTGCTCTCCGCCAAACCCTCGCGGAGAACACCGCCCTGGCGCGCGACTTGTGCGGCAAGCACGAGGGGCTGCCGATGGCGTTTCAGTACGATCCGCTCAACGCGTTGATCGAGAGCGATGGCGAACGCAATCTGCTATTCACCCTCAATCGGCTGGAGAACGTCTCGCCGCGCATTCGCTACAATTTGCACGACCGCGGCATCGTGCGCTCACGCGCGGAGGTCGATCGCGTGCTGGCCGATCACCGCGTGCGCATCGATGCGCCGGGCCCTGCACTACCTCTGCCTTTCATCTTGCATTGGGGCCGGCAAGACAGCGCGGTTGCCTTTTATGGCTGCAAAATCACGCCCGAAGACCTGCAAAACGTGATCCTACGTGTGCCCGAGCTCGGCCCGCGCGTAGCAAACTATGCGCTGCATCCGTACGAAGACGCCTCCGCCGATAAGCGGCTGGAGTTTTGGCTCGAGCTTGCCCCAGCCGTCACGCTCGAAGCCACACCGGCACTCGAGCGTGTGATGCTCGAAGAGCTCACCCGCATCAACCAGGACTTCCGTGAATCTGCGCGTATGATCCCGGAGGGGCGCCGCCCCACGCTCAAGCTGTTTGCGTTCGGGCAAAGCCCGATTTCCGGGCAAGACATTCGCATCAAGCGCCGTTACATCGTTTAGCGGCGCCGCCGATCCAACGCCTACGGATGATCTCCGCCGGTGACGCCCCCACGCGGAGGTCCCGTATCGAACAAGGAGCGGCGTCTATCGGGTCTGTTCGAGGCTCCCGTCGACGCGGGGGCTGCCTGCGCAGAAATCGTACTCTGTAAACACAGTACAATTTCTGGCACTCGATCCGAGCCGCTGAGCCGCATCCATTTCCGGATTTCGGTCGCGAGGCTATAGCTAGCGACGTGCAGAACCTGCCCCAGCCCGGTGTCCCGACGACCCCTGCTCGCACAGTTGGACTTTGGCGCGGCTTCGCGGCTCCATTCGGGGCGCTGCGCGGCTTGCTCGGGCTACCCGCGGCCTGGCCCTTTGCACTGGTACCCGCGCTGTTGTTCGCGTTGCTCGAGGTCACGTTCGTATTTCTGTCTTGGCACTTCTTGAAGCCGTGGGTGAGTGAGTTGCTCGCGGGCGGCGGGACCGTGAAGCAGTGGGGCAGTGTCGCTGCATCTTGGTTGTCGGTGCTGCTGGCCTCGGCAATCGGTTGGCTTTTGTCGGCGTTCTTGGCGCCCGCACTCAGCGCGCCGGCGCTCGAGCGCATCGTGGCGTTGGAAGAGGCGCGCTCGGGAGCCCCCGAGCGAGCGCCGATTGGCTTCATTCGGGAGCTGATGTGCGGCATACGATCGTTACTCGTGGGCAGCGCGCTTTCGTTACCGCTGATCGTCGCCTTGACGTTGCTCGAGATCGCCTTCCCGCCCGCCGCCGTGATCAGCACGCCGCTCAAATTCCTGATCGGAGCCTTGGGGGTTGCCTGGAGTCTGTTCGACTACCCAATGTCTTTGCGCGGCATTGGCGCGCGAGCCCGCCTTGCATTCATGCGCCAGCACGCCGCCGCCGTGTTGGGCTTCGGCTTGGCATTCTCGCTCGTATTCTGGCTGCCGTGCTTCGGCATCTTGATGCTACCCGTGGGGGTCTTGGCCGCAACTCGCTTGTATTGGGAAGTACAGCGCGCCTGACCAAAAGCTCGAGCCACCAGCCGAATCGCGCCGCTCGATTCCTCATCAGCCGATCGCGAACGTTTGGCTACTCGCGGGCACGAATCCGACGAAGTCCGACCACGGTCTGGGTACGAACTGCGACGCGACCGCTTGCACTTGGATCATCGGTCGTCCGACGCAGGCCGCGGGCGACGACAAGCTCGACGTGAACGATCCATTCGACCTCTCGTCGAAGCTGACGGCGAGCCGCGCGAGCGAGCTCACAGCAGAAGTTCAGCGGGCTCCGCAGGTTGCGCGTGCTCGGACGCGCGGGCGCTTCGACTCGCGGCGCCCGATCGACTAGAATGGGCGCGCAGTGCTCGATCGAAACGCCAATCGTTGGTTCTTCTACCTGGCATTGGCCGGCGGGATCCACTGCGCGGCGCTACTGGGTCACGGCTGCGCACATGAGGCGGCGGCCGCACCGCAGCTGTCGCTCGACCACGCGCGGGACGTGATCGAGGCTGGATTGTTCGAGGAGCCGCCCCTGCCCAGCCCCGGGCCGGCGCCCGGCGGCGGTTCCCTCATTCCGCAACCAGGCCCGCGCGTGAGCGCGCCCGAACCACCGGTGAAGCCCCTCGTAACGCGAGCGCGACTCGTGGCTCGTGCCCCCGAGCGTCAAGAACGAGTCGAGACGGGCGAGCGTCGAGAAGACACGACCGAACCGCAACCCTTCGCGACGGACACGCTCGCCAGCGACCTCGCCGACGAGCACGATGAAGTGCGGCCGCAGGCCGCGCGGCGACAGCTCTTGGCGGACAAGCCGCAAACCGAGGCTCAAGGCCCGCCGGACGCCACGCTGCAGGCGGGCAGCCTGAGCCCCACCGAGGGCACGGGGTTCGGCGCCAATGGCGGCCCCGGAGGGCTCGGGCGGGGCAATGGACACGGCTCGGGCGTGATCGCCAAGCAGTTTGCGTTCGGGGGACCGAACGGCGCATTCCGTGCGGACGTTTGCTTCATCGAACCCAGCGTGCGGTTACTCACGGACATCACCATTTGCGTCCCCGTCGCTACCTTCTTCACGAACGAGTTGAACGTCAGCCCGCGCCGATTCGATCGCGGGTTCCCAGGCCTCGGCACGCGCACGGAGTGGTTTGCCATCAAATACAGCGGTAAATTCAGCGTGCAAGCCGAAGACTCCTACACCTTTCGCCTGCTCTCCGACGATGGCGCGCGTCTGGAAATCGACGGCCGCGTCGTGTTGAACAACGACGGTCAGCACATGCCGATCGCGGTATCCAGGAATGTGCGCCTCGACGCCGGCGTGCACGACTTCTTCGTCTTCTACTATCAGGGGCCGCCCGATTTCGTGGCATTGCAACTGTTCGTCAAGCGCTTCGATCACGACGAGCAGCTGTTTGGCCCGGCGCTCTGACGGCGCGCGTTGCGCGCCGGCTCAGCGAGTCGAATGCGGCGGGTGCGAGACGAATGCCGTGATCCGCTCTGCCACCAGCTGCGCCTGAAAATCCAGCAGCATGTGGCCGGCTCGGGCGAGACTCTCGAACGTCGTGTGCCGACCCGATCGAACCATTCGCTCATGGATCGAGCGAGCACATCGCAACGGGACCACTCGGTCATCTTCTCCATGTAGAAAGAAGGCGGGGCAACCGCCATTCGAGGCGCAGGCCAACAGGAGTTCACAGGGGCGCCCGAGTGCGACGTCGACCATGCTTCGCAAAATCTCGGGCCGTTCCGTGAACAGCGAGAGCTCTCGCTCGACTCGTGCTTCTGGGACTTCTTCGGGAGAAAACACATCCTTCATGGCACCGCGGAGCGCCGCCCGGATGATCGGACGAAGGAGCCGCGATTTCATCCCCTTGCCCAGCAGGCTCGCCAATTGGGCGAGCCCCGGCACTGACAACCGCCGATAGCTCGAGTGCTCTGGGAAGCCCAGCGTGCCGAGCAGCACGATGCCCGCGACCGCCTCGGGCTGCCGCGCCGCCGCAACCTGAGCGACACCGCCACCGTGGCTATGACCGACCAAGAAGACCGCCTCGTTCCAACCGAGGGCGCGAGCGGCGGCCAGCGTGTGATCGGCGAGGCGCTCGAGCCCCATGCTCTGCGCGTCCGATCCGGGACGTGGGCTCTGCCCAAACCCGGGCAAGTCGATGGCCACCACATCCGCGACGGACGTCAGGCGCGGCGCTACGCGATCCCAGTCTCGAAGCGACCCGGGGTTCCCGTGTAGCAGTAGACACTTTGCGGACTTCGAAGCGTTACCCGCGTGAATCAGCGCGTGCACTTCGATGCCCGTGCTCAATCTCAACACCGTCTTTCTCCCGCCGCTGATCGCCATCGAACGCGCCCCTATTCCCCAAGAGTTCGGCTAGACAGAGAGTCGACGCCACTATCAGGAAGGGATCGAAAGAAAAATGAATGTTTGGGTGCGTGCGAGCTTTCTTTGGATTTTGGTGTTTCTGGCCGGCTGTGCCAGCCAATGGAAAATTCAAGGCGGGCCGCCTCAGTGCGAAGCCATGTGTCGCAACTGGAACATGGAGCTGACGGGCATGGTGGGGGTCGGCAATCAGGATAGTACGGGCCCGGGGGCGACGGCCTGCGTCTGCCAAGTACGGAGGACCGCGAGCACGCCTGCGCAGACCGAGGTAGGAGCGTCAGGAACTTCGGCGAGTATGTCCGCCGCGATCGTTGCGCTCGCGGAGGCTCAAAGGCAGCAGCAAGCCCCGCAGTCACGCACGATGAAGTAGCGGGCGCTCCGACTTGAAGCCGCGCCGCGTTCTGGCTAGCAGGGGTGATCGTGAACTACGGAAAATTGGCGGTCCTCGGGTGTCTGGCGGTGGCGTTGGGGGTGGGGGCATGCCGGCCGTCACGCGAGAGCATTTCGGCCGGGCAAATCGGCTGCGCTCCAGACGAGATCCGAATCTCGAACGAGGACTCGTCGATGGGCTGGAGTCAAAGTTCGGAGACTTGGACGGCCGAATGCAACGGGCGCACGTTCATCTGCTCGCAACTCAACTCGACCAGCGCTGGCATCGTCTCGAACGGGCAGAGCGCGACGACCGTCGCGTTGAACAGTAGCAATGTCGGCTGCCACGAGCGGCTCGCGGATACCGCTTCATCGGCTCACAGCTCCTCCGCCGCAGCGGCGACCGTTGCGCGCAGTGCCGCGCAGCCGACGGGACCGGCACCAACCGGAGGTGCCGGTTTCGAACTCGGCGCAGAGCCCGGGACCGAGCGGCAAGCGTGCGAGGCGGCGGGCAACACTTGGGGTGCGCCGATCAAAGGCCGCGCCACTTGTTCGGGCCCCGCCGCGGAGCTCGGCTTCTCCGCGGACGTGGCGATCAAGTTCTGCAGCGGCAAAGCCTGCATCATCACCATTCATCACCGCCCCGAGTCCGAGTGGAGCGGAACGTTTGCCGAACTCAAAGGCAAACTGGTCCAAAAATACGGGCCGCCACAGGAGTCGGAGGCCGTCGTGCCGCCCGGCTGCCGCACGGAAACCGAGCTGGTCGAGTGTGTGACGAACCGCGGCGTGCGCTTGCACTTCTCTTGGTCGTGGCCGACCGGCGAGCGCGTGATCTTGAGCCTCGGCAAGAGCGAGCCCGAGAGCGACGCTGCCGTGCGCATCGACTACACACGACCGGTTCGCAAAGTCACGGCGAACAGCTCCGCACTCTGAACCCACGCGCGCAGTAGCTCAGACCCGGCTAGCTTTGCTCACCCAGAGCTGCAGGAGCGTCTCTGCACCCTTCAGCAGCGGAAACAGAAAGCCCGCCTTGAGCAATGAACCGCCCGCTTGCGCCATGCCGTCGGCGTTCGTGCCGTGGGCGAACACATTGAGGAAGCCACTGATGCCGCAAGCGACGAGGATGACGCCCATGAGCACGCGCTCCGCGGTCAACAAATACTGCGCAAGCGACTTTTCCGACGTGCCAGGAGCCGATACCGAGCCGAGCGATTCCGTGTGCATCTCATCCTCCTTTCAGCGCAGCCAGGCTGGCGTTCACCAGCCGCAGTGCGTTCGGCGGAGCCAATCTCGCGCCTTCAACTACACGTCGAAGCAAGCGCGCCGGGATCGACACGGGGGCTGCTTTTTTCCAAATGCGCGATGACGAGGCGAATCGCCCAGGGGCGCCGGTTCAAGACCGATCAGCCTCGTGTGGCTCGCGAGGCCGAGGGCGAGGCCGAGGGCGAGGGCGACCGCTCAGGCGGCACCACGGGACGTTAAGGCCGGTCAGTCGGGGAGCGAGCGGTACTCTTCGGTCAAGACATAGGCCGTGCCCATGTTGGCGGCGCGAGCCACTGCGTAGTAGTTCGTAAAACGGTATTCGGAAACGGCTTGACGGAGTAGGCCTTCAGCCAGCGTTCTCGAGTCCGCAGGTCCGTTGCTCGCCGTTGCCGTGCCGGCTTGGCTATTGAGAGCGGCTTGCGTGCCACTGAACGCGGCGCCGATCGTTTCGACGTTGGGATCGCGCGAGACGGCGATCACGGACAGGAGTTGGTCTTTGACCCCGAACGTGAACCAAAGCGTGCGCTCGGGTGCGGGCAAAGCGTTGCCGGGGAGAGCCACGCTCGGAACGTGGAGGCAGGTGAGATCCGACATGCCCTGTCCGCGCGAACATCGCACGCCGTAGGCGGACATGCGTGCCACGATCTGCGGGCGCGTGGTGTGGTCGAGGGTGAAGCCCAGCGCGGGGCGACTCGCGGCGGCGGTTTCACCGCGATGTTCGGCGGCAAAGTGAACACGGGCGCGCTCTCGCTCGCGGGGATTCATCGCTTGGTCGTAGCCGAATGGGCAACCCCCGTGCGCGATTCGAACCAAGCCGGACGCGATCGCGTCGCCCGTCGACGTGTGGATGAATGCGACGGTGCCCAACGTCAGCGCAGTGACGCCGGCCGCGATTTTCAGTGTTCGAGCGAGAGCGCGATTCATCACTTACCTACGATGGATGCCACGAAATCCTTGTCGACCACCACGGGAGCGAAGCAGCTCGACACGTCTTCATCGGGAACCCCATTCATGGTCAGCGCGGGCACGACCTGGTTCATGATGAAGTAGTTGTATTGATCGGTGGTGATCGCGAGACCTTCATGGGCTAGGGCCATGTCTTGCGGGCCGGTGTAGGTCTTTCCATCGGTGTATTCGATGCTGGTCGGGCCGCCGTAGGCGTACACCAGGAAGGCCGCCAATTTGCCTTTGAAAGTCGGTGCGTCGTCAGCCGTGGAAGGCGGGTTGCCGCTACCGATCTTGCTGAAAGAGTCACCGAGTTCGCCGCTCGTGTCCGCCAGCACCAAAGACACGATGGATTCGTTCACCGCGACGAACGCGGCTGCGCCGTACGTGTCCCACGCATTCTTTCCACTGCTCGTGCACTTGAGCGCTGCGCCCGGTCCTTTGGCGACTGTTTCGGGCATGCCCGAATCACTGTCACTCCCGCACCCCTGCATCACCGCGAGCAGCACGCCCGCAGCGAATATCTTTCTAATCATCTCCGTCCCTTTCGAGAAAATGCCGACTGTCGGAAAGAGATACGACTCGCGCTTGTGAGCGGATTAC
>Ga0247757_10000049_pt1 | contig 88458 bp, 88 predicted proteins | sample UWRJL126311R4_FD_180929 | JGI IMG/M metagenome (GOLD analysis project Ga0247757, IMG submission 180929) | Plant litter microbial communities from Arlington Agricultural Research Station in Wisconsin, United States - UWRJ-L126-311R-4 | ecosystem: Environmental > Terrestrial > Plant litter >...
ATAATCTTTTATTTTCTTTCTTAGGACTTCTAGTTAAGTCCCTATTAATAACTCTTTTTTCTCTAAGAGATATTTTCTTAATTCTTCCTTTTTTAACTCTATTTAAAATAGGGTTTTTTAGCTTTTTATTATTATTAATACGTTGAATAGTATTATAAATAGACTTAGATAATTTCTTTAAAATATTAGAAATAATATTAATAGAAGTATTAGCTTCTAAAAGAAGGTTAACTTTCGATTCAAGATTTGAAAATTAAGGAGCCATTTCGAGGATTTAAGGAATCAAAATTTGAAAACGAAAAGATTTTATTATATATAATAATCTTACTAATCTAGATTATAAATCTACTTACGTAATTATATAAGCTTATTTTTAAATTTATAATAATTCTTTTAATACTTTATAGAATTACTAATAAAGCTATATATAGAAACTTTACTAAGTAATCTATAATAAGTATAAGTTATAGCTAAAAATAAGAATATGGAAAAAAGTAATCTATAGTCAAAGTTTTACTTTTTTTATACTCTATATTTAGTATTTTACCCTACTTCGTACTTGCTGACTAATTAGGATTACTAATTATAGAATTAAACTTCTAGCTTTTCTCTTTAATATTCTAGTCTTTTTATTATTATAGCATTTAAATTAATAGAGTTATAGCCTTTTAAAAATGATATCTTTTTTAATTACTCTTTTTTTTTGTCACCCTACTATACTATAAACTATTTAATAGTAGTTAAGATAGTAAATAATCTAACTATAGTATTAGGACTTTTTAGCTCTTATAAAAGGGATAAAGAAACTCTAGGCTCTAGTCCTACTAGCTTTTATCCTAAAACCTTCAAGATTTTTCCTTTATATAATCTTTAAGTTATTATATAACAGGGGAAATACTACTATCTTTAAGATCTTTTTAATATACTTAAGATGAAAGTCTTATTTATAAATTTATTTAATCAATATTATAATATAACTCATAGGTTCTAAAGCTAATATCCCCTAAATTTCGTAAATTTAGCCTGTAGTCACTAAGCCTTATAATTTATTATCCTTTCCTATTTATTTTTCTTTTTATACTCACTTTTACTCAATAATTTAGAAAGCTCCTAATAATAAAAAATAGTAATAAGGTGGTTCTAAAAGTGGAAGTTGATAGGATATTATAACTAGTAAAGGTTAGTAGAAGAAGTATAGTAAGGTTCCCTACTAAGCTTAAAGCCCTACGTTTAATATAATCCCTTATATAGGAGTAAGTGGAGGAGAAAAGCGATAGGTTAAGTACTCGAGAGTATAACTCTAGTATACTTTAAATAAAATACTAATAGAATAAGGCGCTTTCTTCCTCCGTCTTCTTAAATACCATTTTATCTCTATATAAAATTTTCGAGACTGTATAATAGTCTTTTAGGGCTCCCCTCTATAAGAATAGTTTTAGACTATTGGAAAATGCTAGTACTCTATATTTAACTAATAGGTGCAATTATAGGGCCTCTTCTACTAGCTTAGCCTTAGACGCTCCGTCTATACATCTATTAACCATAAAATCAATAAGTATTACTATTTAGTAATAGTCGCGCCTGAATAATATCTAACCAAGACGTAGTCTATCCAACTAGCCTATATACTAGAATTAATGCATGCTCTAGTTGGTGGTTAGGCGAATTTACTAATAAGAATTATAGTTTCGCTGAGCTCTTTATATTCTTATAGTTGTCTTAATAGCTGAAATTTTAGGCTTTAATACTTTATTATATTTAGGATAGCTACTAAGTTCTCTTATACTTCGCTTTCGAACTTATCAATTCTCTAAACAATCTATCTAGGAATTTAGTATTTCTTTTAAACACTGTATTCTTAGAAAATTTCCCTATTCTTGTTTACCTTCTAAGCGGCGTTTACTTATCTTCGACTTCCTAGTTACCGCATTTACCCCTACTCTTAGGGTTTAGTGCAGTCCCTCGCTAGCTTCTCGCCCTATCAACCCGCTGCTTTTAATATATATAAAATGCTCGCACTTCTCTTACTAGGTCTCCTCCTCATCTCTTCCTTTTAATTCTCTAACCTAACCCTAGCACCTCTACTACTAATTAGTCTACACTTTTTTTTATACCTTACTTACCTACTCCTCTATCTTATCTTAGCTACGGGCCGGTAGGGGTGTAGTGTAAGAGAGATGATCTGAAGCCTGCCTACCCCGCTACTAGTATACCTATGCACCTTTTCTCCCTAGTCTAAGAAGCTACCTTTAGTGCCCCATTGCCTACGGGACACTACTAGTCTTAAAATCACTCTCTAGCTAGCTAATATACTACGTAGTATTCTTAGTTTTTACTCTATTAAAGAAGAGCTTTTTAAGTATGGGAAATAAGCTATATAATAATTATAGTACCAATACCTGTATTATATTATGCTACTAAATAGGACAAAGCAACTACACTTGTATCCTAATTAGGTTCGTTGGTACAGCTATGTCAAAACAGCTTTAAAAAAAATAAAAAAAGAGCCCCTGCTTATCACTTGCTCAACCTCGGCTCAAGAAGCTCACGCTTGTACAATCCCTTCTAGCAATACATATGAAGTTTCGCTCCTGGAAGAGATGATGGCCTTAGAAAATGTACCTGCAACAGAACCTGCGATGCGCCCGCTTTATACGCCAGATATGTAATGCCAAGAGATTAATCAAAAATATGTTGACAAGCAGGATCAACTTTCATCCTGGCTATTCGCCCCCTAATGTTTACCATCTGGAAACGCAGGGTAGCCATCCAATCCGCTAAGTTATATGATTCTCTGAATCCCTGAGCATTCATTTGGGCACGCAACTCTAGCATCTCTTGCGACTCGGCACCTACCCCATCGCCAAAGGCGGTTGCAGGTTTCGAGAAAATGACGAGCCACTGGCCGAGCATCTGGGCATACTCATACAGGTCTTGGATTTCTTCGATCTCTATGAAGGTTCGGTTAGGCGAAATAGCGCTTTTCATGTGGGCTTGAAAAAGGGTTAAACATACCTTTCTTCTTATTGTCCATCTGCTGATTGGCTTTCCTGCGGAAGTATAAGTGTATAGCGAAGATGCATGCTCCAGCGGCACATAGCCCTAGTGGTCCAAGGACAGCCGACGAGGTCAAAGCCGACATAACGGTAGTGCCCACGGCACTGGTTGCGGTCGTAGCCTGATTCAACTCAACCCCTGTTTCGGCACCGGCTTCAACCGCCGCGACAGTGCTTGTAGCCATCACTGTGCCAACAGAAATGCCTACATGTTCAGCTGCACCGGCTTCAGTAGCGACGGTTCCAGCAGAATCTCCCAGGTAGCTCTTCAGAAAGGCGCTGACACTGACACCGAAAGCTGAAGCGGTACCATATCCCGCAATTTTCATCTTGGCATCCGCGCTCGACACAATCTCAACCCACTGATCGAATATCTCATTATTGATGGTGAGCGCTTCGAAGCTTGCTTGAAGCACTTCGAAAACGGCTTGAAAGAGCTCAAGCTCGTAGTCCGATGGAAGATCCTCGCTGCCAATCTCGCATTGCGTAGCACAAGCCTGACCTGTTCGATCATTCTGTCAGACTATCTACGTATAGTGGGCTCATGAATGTGTGGTTAGAGAAGACTTACTAGCTTGATCAAGATACCGTAAAAGTTTTTCGACTTTAGCACCAAATTTCCTTGCTTCCCGCTTGCTGTTCTGCTCATCTTCTTGTTTGGCAGTCCAAGTTTCCGGCAACTGGAAGTCCATTTAGCATGCAGAGTCCGCATCGCATCGCACAGGTATTACCCACCAAGGCCCCCGTCAGAGCGTTCCGGATGGTGTGGACCAACTTCGCACTGTCAGGTGATCTCGCTACTACAGCAATGAGTGCAGCTCCTCGCAACCTGATCTATATGTCAGATGGATGAACTTCATCACCCAAGATAACTTACTCACCATGGTGTGTAAATTTCTGCATCTGCGAGAGGGTTAAAGATAGAAACGTTCTTGTGAACGAAGGTTTGCAGGAACCCTCTTGTCCACCAGAGCCTGAATAGCTGACTCAAGGGTTCGATGCCGAGAAGGGATTGTGAGCTAATCATGCGTACCAAAGGAAATACTTGGCCTGTCGCCTTCAGGTCGAAGATCTTCAGACAAACATATTTTACGGCCCTATGAACATCCGTGTCGTCTGGCTGGGACAACGAATTGAGTCTAAACCTTAACTAAGGGAAACACAAATCAGCAAAATCTCAAATTCTAACATTTCGGTCGAACTTACGCGAACAGCGTCCTTTGACGCACCTCGATACGCTGTCTGAGAGTTTTCAACTTCTGCAACTTCAAGCATTGCAGGAACATGCTCGGAGCTTTCTGGTTGATGAGGCTCATCATTTTCCACGTGCCAGACTTCGGACAAGAAATTGTTCACTTTGCTAATATACCAGGACTTTTCTCGATCGGTGCGCAGTTTTAGGTGGATGCATTGAATGTGCCACGGGGTCAGCAACGTGGAGGCCATGTTGCAGTTAGGCAATGAGAGGAGTCTAGGTCTATGAACCCAAGGCAGGAAATCTGACAATGAGAGAATGGGAAATCGACTGAATGATGCTTGAAACAGTAACGAGGGCTGGAGTATGTTAATGTAGGGCCTCCCGGGAGCTTCTGGCTCATATGACGATTGCCGGGCGCGGCTCGCTTAGCTCTTAGACTCTGGTACGATGAAACCGCTTTGGTGCGAGAAACAGTCGCATGCAGCCACCATCCTTGGTTGCCCACCCTCTAACCGTGAGTAGCCAGGACTCTGACACCTCGTCCGTTGAGTGGTTTTCTGATCAGCCATCTGCAGCCTCAGCCTCCACAATGAGGGCACGGTAAGTCTAGAGAAGGCTGAACGAGGCAAACATACGTGCTTTCTGGGCGGCTGGGTACAAAGAGCAAACTCATTTGAAATAAAAACCACATGATAAGTGGGTCCAGGAACACCGAAATCGTGCGGATATGCCGTATAACCTTTTCGCAGCTAGAATAATATAGGAAAAGGATATGGACCACGTCATCCTTCATCAAGTATAGTTATAGGCGGACGTCCACTCGGCATAGCGGCAGCGTAGAGTAGTTGTTGCAGGCGTTGTGATAATTAACTTCTGTATGTGATTGTAGCGTTTTAGTATGGACTTTAGTACGACTTGGCATATTTTTAGTGCAACTTGGCGTCATATGACTGTCATTTCAAATGAGTTTGCTCTTTGTTGTGTAGGAAAGTTCTAGTTGAGCGCTCTTTGTCGATATTACAGCCTAACACCCCTGAAACGTCGTTATCTCGAAATCACCTTTGCCTACTGGGACTCTATGGATTTTCTAGACTATCTGCGTGTCGTTCCCAATCCCGCCTTCTACAGTGTCCGCATCACGAAGTTGAATGCCGTCTCCTACCTCCAGCAGTACAGGCAATACCAGTGGCTCGCAGCCTCGCGTGGGCTATTACTCGATACAGTTCCCAAAGGTAGATCAATGCCCTTATCACCCACGCGGACTATTCTCAGATATTATCTACAGCATCTAACAACGATGTTCCCCATCGCGACGAATATGCCGCAGGCCAGCTAAACGAAAACAACGAGCTCGTCCTAGCATACCTGCGCATGTCCCAATGGTCGCTGCAAATATATCTTTCGAGACTCGACTCCGATCTTGCGCGGTTGGAAAACGCGCTTCTAGCAACGAGGAAGAGGGTCTGGGTTCGCACGAGCGCCATGTGAGTCGTTCCACTTTCCCTTCTGAGTCTTCCATATTTGGGTGTGCATCTCTCGATATCGTCTTGTTCTAATCGCGACACCAGCGCCCTGATCGTCAGTGTAATCCTGACATTCGTCTTCACCTCGCCCCGGCGCGGACATACGCACATCCTAGGCCTCGTACCACGCAGCTTGCAACCATTTGTTCCGCTTCTCCCGTCGCCTATTGCAGTGTATTTGATCACAGCGCGGGAGCGGCAGATTTCTGCTGCGGAAGCATCGAGAGCGCGGCTAGAGGGTTTGCGGATTAGTGTCGCGTCTTTGCATCCTGTGACTGCTGATGAGGTCAGCTGGGTGGGGAGTGAGAAGTGGGATGGTGTAAATTGGGGGGTGGTGGGTTTGTAAGTGGATAGATGTGTTTTCTTTGGGTTCTGGTACTGAGTTGTGTTCTGTATTGTGTGCTCGAAATAATACTCGAAATAACCCAGTGCTCAAACTTCAGATCTTGCACACTGCTCACCGTGGGATGCATCAACGATGTGGAAGACCGGTTGGAATGACAATGTGGTGGGCAGGTTCGCCCTTGTACTTCCAATCAAGGAACATAGTAGCGGCAACAATCACCTTCCACCAGCAAAAATTTTGCTCAAAAAAGTATACAGACTCCACTTCACTTCCAATTCTCTACATTTCAAAGATGCATGTTACGGCAACTGCTCAGCACAGTCGCCGACGATTTAGACTAGAAAAGTTGCCAATGTTACTGTACAAGTATTGATCCATTTTTTCACCACCATTTTTCAAATACACGGCTCACCGGGCGTGATTTCTTTCGCATATTCGATAAGGCTTAGAAAGCTTCATTTACTGAAAACTATGTCCTCTCTGGCTTCGAGAAGTATGGCCTCCAGCCATTCCACTCGGAAAGGATCCTCACCCGCTTTACCAAGCCTATAGAAGAAGATAGGCCTTCTGCAAGCGAGAGCTCGCGCTCAACACTTACAACAAGCGATTGAAAGCGTATTGATCAGCTTATACGGAGGGTGGTGAGCGATATCAGTGATTACTAGTCTTAAAGCTAAGCAGGACCATGTTCAGCCTTACAGTATGAAACTAGCTACTTATACAAGAAAATGATCAGCTAAAAGAGACTCCAGGCAAGGGGAAGGAGAAGCGCCAGCGGCAGAAGCCTTTCTACTTGAGCCGGGTACCCAAAGTGATAAGGGGGCTGTTTTTTATAGCCTAAATAAAGTTCAGCAGGCTCGTGAGCGGAAGGCCTCAAAAGAAGCTACAGCAGAGCTTCAGCGTCAGCAAAAAGCTGAGAATATAAGGCTTAGGGGGGCTAGGAGGGCCAGGAAGGCTCAGGTAATTGAAGAACAGAAGCGTAGCTGACTAGCTGCCCGAGAGCTACGCCTGCAGCTGACCGAGCAAAAGTGACTGGAAAAGGAAGAGCAGAGGCTTGCTAAAGAAGCAAACTAACAGATTCAAAGCGACTCCAAAGCTTCTAGGAAGCCTAAAAAAGCCTTCTCCGGCTGTGCAAGTTTTACAGAGGCAAGTGGTAGGTGAACAATCCGGCTTCCTTAGCGTATTCAGCTATAGTTAAGGCTGGTCTACCTTTCCTTTGAGGCCGCCGAGTGTTCCGCGTTGATACCATGTGAGTTTGAAGAGACGCGTCGCGGAGATTTTGGTGGGGGCCGACGGATGACTGGTGAAATAAGTTAGTGGAGAAGCTTTGTCACGGCCTCCTGAACACCCTACCTAACTCTCTAAGGGATTACCCCTAGATTCACCGACGTCGCGGTATTGAGAACAACTTTTTCTTTTACAGTATACTAAATACTATGTACTTAATTTTCAGCCAATTTTATTGAGTTGTGATTGCTAAATGTGGCTTTCCTCGTCTAAAAATAGGGAGCGGCCAATGACTTTTTATTGGTGATTGTGCATGCGAGTCAGCGACTCTCACAGTAACATCTCTCTAGCTTTGCTTTTTCAAAATTGCGGCGACTGCACTCAATCAATATCAGTCGCACGAACCTTCCATGTATGCTATTTGCTAATTCTTCGTACTACTGCTATGTGGCTTACGTCTCCTCCATGGAATTTTTGCTACTTTTTTTTTTGGCTCTGACTGTACGGCTGAAACATGCTTAGATTGAAATCGTTCTCAACACCTCTGTAGCTTCGATGCGGTCTAGAAACACAGCCCCGATGGTTGCTCTAAAGGCTATGCCGTAGAGCTCGCCCCAAGATCTCAAGTTATCTATTGTGTCAACAATATTCATTATGTCTCTCGCAGCGAATGCCGTGCTGAGCTATTGTCTCACATTTCTGGCATTTCCCTGACTCCCCAGCATATATGTCTTGAGAGCTACCCAGATGTTCCCTAAGGTTCAATGAAGCTAAAATATTTTCTCACAGACGTTTATTGCTGATATCAGGTTCAGGATAACAGCATGCTTGGAGCAGTCGTTGAATCTGGCCATGAAACCGTGCTCCGATACGAGATATAGAAGCCCACATTGAATAAACTAGATAAATATTTTACCTATTCGCAACAAGGCTGAGAATCAATATAATTACAACTTTGGAATCTACTAATTAAGTGTGTCTTTCCTATTCTGTGGGTGGCTAATCTCTGCAGATGCAACCTTTGGCTCCAGCCAATCGCACGCAGGACTACGCCCTGTGCTGAAGCTGAAGTCTTGGCCGCCTCATGGCTATATATCAACGCCTACACCCACGCATTCTCTTACACAGTGGCTAGAGTCAACATTTACCATATTGTTAATTTTAGCTTCGTAAATACTTCGCGTACACCTACAGATCAAGATCCCAACCCAACTCGAAGTTCCTATTACATCTAAACTTTCATTGCAAGGCTGCAATATAAGGTATGGGGAAAAGACATCAGGAAGACAATTTGTGGAGGGCGCATCGAGAAGAGTTATATCGGTTATACGAGAAAGAGGGCCGACCGCTTCCCTCTATAATAAAACATATGTCAAGCCATCATGGATTTCACCGATCGTACGTAATAGCTTGTGATTATAGGCGGTTGTCCTTAGCTGAAACTGCATAGCAAATCGCAATATGAGAGAGCGTTCAAGAAATGGGGATTTCGATCAAGAAAAATTTCACATAACGAATGGAAGTACATAGTCTTTTGCCTACAGGAGCGAGAGGAGCAAGGAATTTCTAATTCATCTGTCAAGGTGCGTGGGGTATTAATATCCGACGTCAAAATTAAGAAGCAGAGGAGAAACTACGAGATGTCCACCTTCGAAGCAATTCAAGCAAGTAGGTTTACCATCGGGTTTAAAAATATTAAAGATCATATAATTAACAGAACTCTAGAGCTCCAGACGCTCGACCGTCCTGTGATCCATTCTGAAGTCGAGATTTTTACTCCCCGTAGTCTTTCACCCGCCCCTTCATTTGAATTTACAACGCTCGAATCCAATACGGACTCAACTGTCGATATTCTAAGTTTGAGGGACTTCCTCTACTCCTGCGCAGATCATACGCCCTGGCTCCAGTTTACACAGTTTCTGGCTGTGTCATCAATTGAATCCCAACATATGGCAATGGCCAGGATAACCCAAGACTATCATCCCGAGCATGTATTGTTAATTGTTCCTGCGAAAGTTCAAGAGATATTTGTAAATATCCTCATGTCGCTTTATATCGACCTGGGATCAGAATATGGACCCTCCCCAGCGCTCGTCTATCCAAGACTTTACTTGCCTTCGAGCCGATATGATGCCTCAAGAATAAATCCAGAGCTATTATTTAATCTCCCATCAAGGGACAGTCAGCTGGAGTTGCTCAAGTACACCGTGTATTTGATTTCTAACAATTTTACCGGAGATTTAATTCACACTGTAATTGAATTAACTCGAGAACGACAAAATCTGGATTTTTTCATCCGTTTGCAGAAACACAATTTATGCTCTGTAAACGCATTTTCCGAGAAACTGTTAATGCCCGCTGCAAGATCTTGGAATTTTACTCTAATGGAGATGTTGCTCGACTTGGGGGTAGGCACCAAACACTTGTATTCCACGGACGTGTTACTCAGAAGTGCGGTTGAAGCGAACAATGAGACTGCTGTTATAAACCTGCTGGCACGTGGGGCAAATCACGAATCGCGCGATACCAGGCTAGGTTATGGTAATTTTTCTATACTGGAGATTGCAATCCTACAGAATAGTCTGAACATTGTAGCTTGTCTACTACAATATCCACCGGGAATTATAAACGGGTGTATCAAAATTCGGGAAGAAGCATTCGTCGTTGCCGCATTTCAAGGCAATATAAATATACTCAACTTGCTCGTATCGAAGCAGCCTGATATGTTCGAAACGTTGAAACAAACACCGTGGCTGCTCTTAGAACCAGCGTCTTTGAGCGGAAGCTTTGCTATGCTGGAAACCCTACGAACGAGTGGATTTGATATTTGTGCAACGGACATTCTTGGGAACGGCAGCCCGTTAGTGTTTGCTGCGCTTCATGGACATACTCAGCTCGTGGAGTATCTACTCGAGGCCGGAGCCAAGATTGACAGTTACGGGTACGGAACTGCTGTTACCGAATTGGGCTCAATATCTGCCAGATCTTTTCACATGAAAGGCCAATTATGGCCAAGTACTAGTGGGAAGAGAATGGGAGCAATTCACGCAGCCATAAGTTATGGCGACGAAACCCTCGTTCGCAACCTCTTATCCAAGGGCGCTAATCCAGATCAACCGGGCTTCATGTATCCTATTCAGCTCGCTACTAGTTACGGTGATATGAGAATAGTCCAAGTTCTCTTAGAGTGGGGAGCCGATCCCAATACGGTATTTCCACCCGACTCAAGCTACCCTGGCCACTACCCATGTCTGGAGTGCCCCTATGGATGTCCCCAAACAAGGCCGATTTTGATTGCACTGCAAAACGGCGATCAAGGGCTCTTCGAAACTCTACTTGAAGCTGGCGGCAAATTTCCAATTCCAAGTCCAAACCCATGTCAACACGACGAGATTCATTGGAATCCACTGTTAAGTGCGATCCAGGGAGATAACAAAAAATTGTTTTCTCGAGTGCTGGAAGTTTCCCACACACACAGCAAGCAATGGATAACGCATCAATGTCTTGCTGAGTTCGCGCAGACATTTGACTGGGCATTCGTCACTGAACCTATTGAAAAGCAACTATTTCCTCCCGATATTTGTTACCAACAGCCCATTCTGTCTCTTTGCATTACAGGAAACGCTGATGGATTTATGGAGGACCTAATAAGAAACCAGAAACTGCAGCCGAACGATGCTGGGGTAGCGTTTATAAAGGCGTCGCGGTACGGTAAAGAATATCTGGTGCGGCTATTCTTGGAACACGGGTATTGGCCGGACGAATTCTTCAAAATGCGATTCGGGGACTACTGCATAAACGTACTATACGACAAAGGAGCAGAGTCTTGGCGGGTAGCTATGCCAAACCGTGGCTCGTGGGACTTCAGTGTCCCTGCTGTCCCTCTTGTAGAGGCTTTTCAGAGCAAGAACGAAGCGATTATAAATCTTATGCTCAATCATTACGAAAACTTATCAGACAAGGCGCAACAGCCAAATTTTAGTCGGCGATTCATGCAGGCATATGGCATAGCTATCCGATACGGGGACATGCGTGCAACAGAAATGTTAGCAAGCAAAATAGGAGTAGATTTTGTGTCACACAAAGAGTTGGGTTCGCACATTTGGGTCGACGGGGGTCTCTTTCCTTCTTCTGTCCAGTTGGCTGCCTATTTCAACCACTATGATATTGTACAATGGCTTCTGGACCACAACGCAAATCCCAATATCCCAGACGAAGAAATTCATGACAATACTTTATATCATTCGCCTCTACTATATGCGGTACGAAGTGGAGAAATTCTAGTGATAAAGAAGTTGCTAGAGAAGGGAGCAAATGTTAATACGCGACCTATCAAAAACAACGGCGCAACGGCGCTCCAAATGGCTGCCATATCCGGTCGATTTGACATACTCGACCTACTCATTGAAGCAGGGGCAGATATTAATGCGCATCCAGGTGCGTTTGAAGGAAGATCAGCGATCGAGGGAGCAGCTGAATGGGGCCGTTTGGATATGACACGTTACCTCCTGAACGCAGGGGCAGGAGCAGGTGTGCTGGGGAAACAGAATAGAAACTACAGAAGAGCGGTGTATCGGGCTTGGAAACACGATCATTACGAATTAGCCTATATGATTCACAGATGGAAGAAGGAAAATGACAAGGGGTACCTCGACACCTGCGACTCAATAGAGGCCATCCTTAGGACAACAGAGCCCGAAACACTCATCTGTGCTGAAGGCTATAAGTTGGAGCAAGCAGGGTGGGCGTATCGACCTTCTATTTGTGGAATTTGCGTACCTCAGGTGTAGGCCTCGTTTGACGGTTAGTGTAAGATAAAGATAATTTCGCGTCTAGTTGTAGTACGTAAATAGCTATGTCATTTCTATATATTTCACGGAAAGCTGGGGCTCAACATTAACATATACCTTGCTGGTTCGCTATAATAAGCTTCAGGCACGCTCGTAATCGGTAGAACTACGAGTTAAATATTTGCTGCTTGAACCTTGTTAGAGACGGAATGAATAAACACCTCTGATAAAGATAGTAGAAGAGAGGGATGAACCGCTCCTACTTGAAGGGTATAAGGAGGCAAATTCCGTAGGTGTTTTCTAGAGTCTCACGCAAGTCTTAAAAACTACCCTGCTAAGTGTAAGAGACGACAACGATACATAGGATAACCACTTTTTCTAGTGTCAGGAGGTCACCCTCTGGCTCAGCGTTTATTGTGAAGACGATGTTTGGTTCATTTTCACAATAATGAGGGATCGCAAGGATTATAGAACTTTAGTGGGGTTTGATAATCCAAATGCAAAGTATCTCTAAGTCGTGATTTACGACTGATTGGCTAACTTGCCATAGCTTGCGCCATAAACCAGGCATAACCACAGAACCAGTAAAACCCGGTCGATTACTGAAACAGCCTTACCGAGAATTTGGTACTCGATATCGCCATATTTCCTGTTGCGTCTTTTGTGTTTACCAAAATTAGGTAGTGACGCGCGTCATCACGTTGCACGGTCATTTGCTCGTAGGATGCGTGATAATCCTTTACAGATAGAAACCAATCTCAATCGGGACCGATGCCCGACATATAGCATCTTGAGTTGGTCTGGCCACTATGTGGTAGGAAGAAATACAGCATGCGAGGATCCGGTCGTGCTCTATTCCGTGCTCCTTTTTAGAGAGTATGCATCGCATTTTTAATTTTGTCTTAACCCTCTCCATGTTGTAACTATCACGGAAATTGAATCAGTGGAGACTCTCGAATAAGATCAAGCCAAGGCTAGCTATGGCTCTGGGTCTTTAGTCTTGCCAGGTCGCTTTCCCCATCGCCGTCAGCCGCAATTGCAAGGCACCGTGTTTAGTGTCATGTAGACTCACCGCTATATCCATACCGCTATGCTTGGCAGCTAACTGGGTAGCCCCATTAGTTGTTTGGTGTTGGGCATCGCATTGGCATGCATAGCAAGATCCTTTCAACACCATGACGACGCGCGTCACGAAGACCGAAAATCACTACCGGCACATCAGGCTGTGGGAAGGCAGGGGGGAACAGGATCACGCTGACACGGCGGAGACGCGCGTCGTGAGAACACCTCTGTTCTGGAATAGGCGTAGAGAACTTCGTTTGTGCTGTTTGCGGCGTACAAATAGCCAGTGGATTTTTCAGAACTGAGATATCGCACACCAGCATCCACGGCGACAATCATCCCACCGACTTCGACCTCGATCCGGACAACGGCTACTTCATATTTTGACCCCTAGTGCAAGGGACTTGAAGCAATAATGACCGTTAAGGCATTTTTCTCTCTTTGGGCACTCATTCAGGCTTCGGCTTCTTTCCCCATCGACTCAAAGAACGCTCTAGTGTGCTTCGAGCCTGTGTTTACCCTCACTGTAACGGCCCCAGCTGTGCCGCAGTACACTGCAACTGCCATTCCAACTTTCGTGGGCGGCGGGCCGACTGCTACGGTCAGCGCAACGCCAGTAGGGGATGGACCGACTGCTACGATCAGCGCGACATCAGTAGATGACGGGCCTACTGCGACTGTATCTGCATCAGCTGTCGACGACGAACCAACTGCAACCCAATCCACTTCCACCGTAGGCGCTACACCCATGACCACCGTTACCGCCTCTTGACCATCCCAACCAACATATCTATCTGCGGATTCCCATCGTTGAACCATTCTCGCTGGGCCAGGGGCACAAATTGGAACAGTTAGGTTCGGCCAATGGCGAACTTCTTTGGACGTATTTTCAGGTTGTTGTTATTGTTAATTGGTCAAGCTTGCAGTATTTACAAAAAGGGATATGCGGCTGTAATAAGATACGGAGACTCGATGTGAATTACAAGAGAACCAGCCAATTCAATCATTATGCTTCCCTAGATCCTCCCGCGGTCCAAGAATTTTCTGGGCAGATCCACCGTCTTGGCTCGCAGGAACTCAATGGCGTTCTTGCCGAGCGTGTCGAATTTATAGCACTGACTGTACCCACTGCTTGCTATTAGTGATGCCCACAAATTTTCGATGTGAGAATGAGAGCTTACCCATCGAGGTGGTCGTGCAGCAGGAAATGCACGGCGCGGATTCCAGGTATCTCGAAGCGGTCGATGGGGTTACCCGTGTATTCTGAAGAGCCGAGCAGATGCTTGATGCGATCGATAGTAAGGAAGCTGCGAAGCCAATCCCATTCATCGTCGTGGCGGGCTATGAAGCCGACATTGCAGTCACTGGCTTTGTCTCCGCTCTTTATTTTACGCTTAGCTTGCTTGTCTTCACTAGAACAGGAGACTTTATCTTACCCTGCCAGCGATAATATATCCGAGAGGAGCTCGTACCGTCTGCCCAAACGCTTCTAGCGAGACCGGGTCCTTAGTTTCGTAGGATTGTTGCTGTCTTGGGTACTCCCTTGTGATAGCTGGTGGCCGTAGCTCACGGGTCTTTAACGAGTCAAACATATTGTGGACTTTCACCCTGAGCTCAGATTGCGGCATCAGAGACACCCAGTACTCATAGAAGGGTTTAGGAGCTACTTGGCGGAGGTCGTTACTGAGCGAAGCACCCTTTGAGAACTATTTAGCAGTATCTTTAGGAATTGAGAATAGTACATACCGGTGCACTCTGGAGGAATGTCTCAAGAACCCAACGGTTGAAACCATTCGGAACATCTGGCCGAAGAAGCTCTGGATCTCTGGTCTGCGCAAATATTCGTAGATCGACTGTAGCGATGTCTTGTGTGGGTGCGTTTTCGCAAATGGAAGATCCCATCTGTTGAAACTTGAGTTTTGTGAAACGGGAGATGTCGTCGCCGATGGTGTATAAGATCTGATCCCTGGTAATCTGAACCTTTTCTTCAATGTCGAGTCCACATAGCCAGATATGCCATTCTGCTTGGAAGCCACCTGGAAGTGTAATGCCGACTTTAGTGGTCGGTGGAGGAGGCAGGCCCTTGACACCGGTTACTTTTACTAGCTCTTCATCGATTTGCTCCATCTTGATGCTAGTCAAATCGGCAACGACGTCGCAGTTGTAGTACAGCCTGAATTGAGTGAGCCATATTCTAGGCATGAGAGTTGATACCCATACGGTCCCTGAATTTCATAGAGAAGCTGTGAAGCGCACGAACGAATAGTAACGCATCCGCCTGTATTCTTCTCTTTCGCAATATTGAAAGTACCATCTGACTCAATTTCGGCTATGGGGAAGCCCATGTTGACGTGCTTACCGGACTATGATCCACCGGGTTATCAACAGTAGACAAATTCGAGGTGGGTGAAACAAACCTTAATTAAATCTTTGAATTCTGAATAGAATCCTCCAGTGACATAAGAACCGCACTCAATCAAATGTCCCGCAACCAACGCGCCAGCCAGCTCGTTGAATTGATCGCTTCTCCAGTTGTGCCACCATCTATAGGGTGTGTTAGTCTCCATCAAAATGGACTTGCTCGAGCACTTACGCTGCAACACCGATCACGGGTGCTGCATCTGCAACACGGCCACATATCACAATATCTGCGCCATCCCGAAATGCTTCTGCAATGCAAAGCCCACCTAAATAAGCTTGCGCACAGATTGGATTTACACCAAGTTCTTCCAAAGCTTTCCCATGCATTAAACTTTCGAATCTCTCTCCCTTCTGTATCAATCTCCGCACCTGTGGTGTGACATCGTCGCCAGAAATCCATGATACCTTTAGGTGTTCCGCTCCCTGATCCTTCAAAATTTTCAAAATAACTTCAGTCAGAAGCTCTGTGTCGCTTGCGCCAGCATTAACGCATAGCTTTGTCTTATTCTTGACTAGATTTCCAATGGACGGTTCAAAGCACTGAAGAAACGTCTCCGCATACATAGCTGTCTTCATGCGCTCCTCCAGACTTTGTTTCTTTGTTCCACCATCAAGTTCCCGTTTGTTGCTTGACATCTCGGCCTGTCGCTTCGCTTTTCCTGTGCCGTGAACAACCATTGTCATTTCCGCTAGCCAGTCGCCAATCACGGCATCAACATCGGGATCGCTGGACATTCGTGTAAGGGCAAACGTGCGATCGGTAAAACCGCCGGAGCAGCCTGCAATGCGGACTGGTCGCTTGCACTGAGTTATAGAGGGCATGGTGGGCAGTCGGTCTCAGCTGGGTGAGTCGACGGCGGAATGTCTTCGACCGGGGTGGGAAAACATAGAACGAACGAGTATGAGCTAAAATATTCATCAAAGATTGGGTATACCGGAGATCTGATGGCGAGAGAAGGGTGAGGTCTGCAGACCGTTAGCCGCAGGATATGTATACCCGACAGCGGCCATCTCCTGTTGCCCAGCGGGCAGTACAGTGCCCCCCTTTGTAGAACAATCCATGGTATGATGAACTGAATAGAAGAGTGACTGAAAATAACGAGATAAGACGCCAATGACTGGATGGAGTCCTCGAAATGTGATAGTCGAGCTGATGTTTTGAGATGAGCACAGACGGAATAAGCTATCCCGCTTCCCCGCAATCCCCGCGAAGCAAGGTAAGAGGCTTTCAATATGGAGCTTACGAGATTGTACACATATTCGGGTATACTCAACTTAAGTTTATATTTATAAGCAACGTTTTGGAAGAATTCCTTGACCCAACACGAGGACGTAGCACCTACCGAGTTTTGTTCGCGTGAATCACGTGATACCGAGCCAACTTTAACATGACGTACGTATCAATTGGTCACAACGGGCGACTCATTTCACGCTGAACTTAGCAGCATCTCAAGAGTCTCTAGGAGAACCATAAACAACTTGATAAGTTTATGGAATTCAATGTAGTTTGCCAAATCCCATCCATTTAGTTCAGTCGAGTTATGCTCTGGGCTTGGTGAACTTATAGCATGGTGACTAATCCGGGTCTTTGTTATTCTGGGCAAACGGCCAGGCATCCTTCAACCGGATGACCGCTTGGATAGTGTACATCATCGTAGCTTGCCGTATTCAATCCGATCGCTTTTTGGACTTCACCATCACTACTATTTCGCAGAAGGATTGCATAGCATTCTGACGTGTGGATCCCCAGACGGTCGAAGCTGCACAGGCCAATCGCTTTGGTCCCCGACACCAATGACCACAAAGTGTCCAACACCCAAGCCAAGCATGGAAATTAATCGATACCTAAGATTTTAACTATTGACTCTGTTCTATAGGCCGGTCTTAGTTGATGCACAACATCCAGCCCCTGCAGTTGATGAGATCACGCCGGTACAGCCCGTCCTAGTGCGCTGTTTCCGCAGCCTCCGGAATCCATTGCCTTTATAGCAAGAGGTGTCGCGTATCGCACAAGTCACAGCCCTTTGAGTTTCACATTAACTGATTACATTGATGCAGATACGTGGCATCTACGGCAGAAGCCTAACCTTTATCAAAATTCGACAGTGTCAGTGTTTATAATACCTACAGGATCATCGGTATCCAGCTGACACCGATACGGATGGTGTATGCCCCACGCCACCAATAGGAAATTGCATAACTCGTTGTGGAGTCCCAACATTGCGTCTTAGAGTGTTGTCCGCGACTTACGTACTTACCTTGCAGACGCAGGCCGAATGCCGTCGCGTGTCATGTCCTCTAAAACAGAAAATGTTCTTTCCTGCGAAGTTTCCACCACCCGCGGAAAGAAAAAATCGAGGTCCCAGACCAATTCGACGTACACCTCGAAGGACCTGTAACGGACTTAAATCTTCATATTGAGCATTAAAGCGCATTTCACGATCCTTGATTGCGCTCCTCAAAACCAGAAGTGTAACGCCGAAAGATTTTAAGAGAACGGCTGGGCTTGGTAACTGCACAAGTGGCAATACCTCACCATCACGCTTTACCCACGATTTACGCCTGAGGGAACGTGGCCACACACTGGAATTAGATCTTTCTTCATCAAACGTTATCTTTATTTCAATTACAGCTTAGCCTATAAGACAATCTCTAGGACTACGTGGAATCGTGGCCTTCGCGGATTCCGTAGTCTTATGAACGCCAAGGACCATCAGCCCGGTATTCAACAGCAAGCAGGGAATGACAAATGAAGGACAATTTGCTTCATAGTGACCGAAATACAGTTCCAGCGGGCTTCCATCCTCTTAGTTCCTGATTGGATCTCAGTCGCGGATTCTAACCACGACTTATTCGCGCACAACCGTATACTTTGCTAAACAGATGACCATAATTCGAGCGCAACGATTGGTTTCGACATGCGAGCGCTCCAGTCTACGACTGTTGCGCACCGCGTCATTTGCAACTTCGTCGAGATCAGCTAAATCAAAACAGTACCAAAGATATATCAGCGACAGCCTCGCTCATAATGCTGCCGCTAACGACACTACACAACCAAAACAAGCAGGTCACCAGCCTCATACCACAGAAACGACAGACCTCTCGCGAACTATTCAAGTTCGCCCTCATGGATGGGTAACTAGCCCTCGAACAGAAAGATACCCCATGACACTGATGGGCCATGTCATGCCTCGCATCTATGAAAAGGTTGTAGAAATTTTCAAGCTTCCCAAAACAATCACAGCGGCGCAGAAAGAATCGATTGTAGAGAGCGTGAAGATAGGATTGGAGAGGACCTTAGAGCAGTATCCCGCTTTGAGTGGCAAACTTGAGTTCGACAGGCGCAATGGGGAAATAGGAGTGCGGAAAGACAGGGACAGCTATGCTAAATTCGAGGTTCGGTATTTGGATGGGCCTGACGGAGATTTTCCAAGCTTCATTGACTTAGAGAAGAGACATGTGAGTGCAACCTGCGTCATTCTTCTCACAGTCCCCTCTAAGCTTGTTCAGCCATGTTAATGAGCCCACGCTATTGTAGTTTCACTCTGGAATGATCGAACAAACAAAGGTACTTCCCAAGTTCACAGTGGGAGTCGTTCCATGCGAAGGTGTACCCGCTGCGGCATTTCAATTGACCTTCATTCCAAGAGGATGTATAATAGCGTATGCGGCGCACCACGGCATCAGCGATGGTACAAGTTATGAGCAATTTTTGACAATGTGGTCGAGAAACAGCCACGCCGCTTCGCAGGGCACACTTTTCGCCATAAAGCAAAAGCCATCCGACTTGCTGATTCCGCTCCTAGAAGGGGGGAAGCTCACCCCCGAGATCATAGACGAAACGATAACGCTATGGGCGGACAATCGACTTAGGCAGTCGGGTCAGTTCGCGCCCATAAAGAAATCATTCGAGCCGCGAAACTCGAAGCTGGTGGCTGAAAAACCAGCTCCGTCTCAGCTTGAGGAGATAAAGAAGTTGCTGCCGCACGTCAAGAACGACCAGCGAGAACCGTTTCCCGAAGGCTACGTTGTACCTAATGTAAAAACGATCATGTGGCATTTTCCGCAAACGCAAGTTGAGCGATTGAAAGAAGAGGCCATGGTGCAGCTTGGTGTAGGGAAATGGATATCGACATATGATGCCGTTATGGCATTGTTATGGCAGAGCGTCACTCGCGCAAGGCTTGCAGAGAAGAAACTAGACAAAAAGGACATGTCGCTGTTTGGGCATATCGTTGATGTGCACAAAAAACTAGGAGTTGATGCGCCGTTCATGGGCGTCACCTCCATGATTCCAAAATGCGGACCTATTACGATCAAGAATCTCGTTTCGCCAGCTGCACACCCAAGTGTCGCACTCGCCATACGAGACTCGATCAGTTCGCTGACACAGGAATACCTTGACGCCTACAACCAACTGGCGACTGCAACTACCGACAAACGAAATTTGAGGATTTCGCAGTGGTTTTCCGGTCAGGACCTGGCCGCGACATCGTGGATGGCCATGCAGTCCTACAAGACGCATAATTTTGGATTTGGGCTTCCACGTGCAGTGAGATGGCCTAGTCCACAGGTCGAATGGGTGTGTTTGTACCCTACAAGAAGTGGTATGGAAGGCACAGATGAAGACGAAGGCATTGAAGTCTGCGTTGCACTTGAGGCTGGCTGCGCTAAGCGAATGCTAGATGATCCGATGCTAAGATGGTATGCGAAGCCAAGGGGAAACGAAGACGACGTACAGGAGATTGTGAGACAGTGGAAGCACCTACGGAATCGCTGAGTGCAAATTATATATCAATACACCAATTATTGGCTTGTTGACCTGCAATCTTCTTTGTTGGAGTAGGATAAAAAGAGGTTATTTGTGAAGGGATCATCAGTTCTTTGGCATCGCGATAGGTGGGATTACCATGTTCCAACCCCGCATTGCCAGGTCGTTTCCCCGCGGCCGCTTTAACCGTCACAATACATCCAATATTTCTATCCACTAGTGTCATGGAACTTGCAAACCGAGAGAACTTCGCGAGCTCGGCTGAATCTTATCACGATTTGCTTACTCTGTCAACACCAATTACCACATAGCGCCAGTTGCATTTGAAAACAGTATGTTTTCTCGGGAGCAGGATCGCCTAATTTTCACCTACGACGCAGAACAGCTCTGGATCGAGCCATGGGGTCCGGATGCGCTTCGCATCCGAGCGACAAAGATGGACGTCATGCCCAATGAAGATTGGGCCCTCCTTGAACCTTCGAAATGTTCACCGGCTATCAACATCACTGAGGCGACTGCCGAACTAACAAATGGGAAAATTAAAGCGGCCATCACCAAACGAGGAAAGCTCACAATATGGAACTCGGACGGCAAACTTCTCCTGGAAGAGTATGCGCGAAATCGTCGCGATGTCACAGACCCAAAGTGCAGCGCGATAGAAGTCGAGGCTCGCGAGTTCAAGCCTATCCATGGCGGTGACTACCAACTAATTATGCGATTTGAGAGTTTGGATCAGAAAGAGAAGATATTCGGTATGGGCCAATATCAGCAGCCGTATCTAGACATCAAGGGTACTCAGCTAGAGCTTGCGCACCGGAACTCTCAAGCTAGTGTACCATTTGCGGTATCTTCACTTGGATACGGCTTCTTGTGGAACAATCCATCGATCGGAAAAGCTGTGTTTGGGAAGAACATCATGAGCTTCGAAGCGCTGTCTACCAAGAACCTCGACTATTGGGTTGTGGCTGGAGAAACCCCGGCACAGATAGTTGAGGCATATGCGAATGTTACTGGCAAGGTGCCCATGATGCCCGAATACGGGCTCGGATTCTGGCAATGCAAGTTACGCTACCAGACTCAAGAAGAGCTACTGGAAGTGGCGCGTGAATACAAGCGTCGAAATCTCCCCATCGATCTCATAGTCATCGACTTCTTCCATTGGCCGACGCAGGGTGACTGGAAGTTTGACACGACATATTGGCCGGACCCTGACGCCATGATTAAAGAGCTCAAAGATATGAAGATTGAGTTGATGGTTTCGATATGGCCGACTGTCGATCGCACCTCCGAGAATTTCAAAGAAATGGTGGAAAAGGGATTACTCATTCGCACCGAGCGTGGCGTACGCATCGCCATGACATTCCAGGGAAACACTATTCACTACGATCCCACAAACCCTGCTTCACGTCAGTATGTGTGGAATAAAGCGAAGCAGAATTATTACGATAAAGGCATTAAAGTGTTTTGGCTTGATGAGGCCGAGCCCGAATATCGCGTGTATGACTTCGATAATTATAGATACCACCGTGGGTCAAATATTTCGATTGGAAACATTTTTCCTAAAGAGTATGCGAGGACATTCTATGAAGGCATGGCTGCTTCAGGTCAGGAGAACATTGTTAACCTTCTGCGATGCGCGTGGGCTGGATCCCAAAAGTATGGCGCCCTGGTATGGAGCGGTGATATTGCATCCTCGTGGTCCAGTCTCCGTGATCAGTTAGCTGCTGGGTTGAATATGGGTATGTCAGGACTGCCTTGGTGGACAACGGATATTGGAGGGTTCCATGGCGGCGACCCCAATGATCCAGCATTCCGCGAGCTGTTTGTGCGTTGGTTCCAGTGGGGAACGTTCTGTCCAGTTATGCGATTGCATGGAGATCGTGAGCCGCGACAGCCTCAGCACGGGACGACCGGAGGTGCGACTTGTCGCAGCGGCGCCGCGAATGAGGTGTGGTCCTATGGACCGGAGGTCTACGAGATCTGTAAGAAGTACATGAGTATACGGGAAGAATTTCGCGAGTATACACGGGAGCTGATGAAAGAAGCGCATGAAAAAGGATCACCAGTTATGAGAACACTGTTTTATGTGTTTCCAGAAGATGCGCAGTGCTGGGAAATTGAAACGCAGTATATGTATGGGGATAAATATCTAGTGTGTCCTGTGCTAGCGCCTGGGACAAAGACACTGGATGTTTACTTACCGAAAGGAGCGAAGTGGGGAGAATTCAAGGGTGATCAGCGATGGGATGGCGGCAAAACAATCACTGTGGAGTGCCTAATCGAGGAACTGCCAGTGTTTGTTCGACAGATATAATCATCTTGAGAGTCTGCACAACGGCTTTAGAACTGGGCTTCTGTAATTGGATAAAAGCCTCATAAAAGCGCAATAGATACAAATAGATTGACATGTTCTACTTCAGCTACTTAGTCCAATTGTAGAGTGTGCATCCTTATCATACAACGGCTTTTGAGATAAAAGATATGAAGACAAAGATCGACTTGATTCGCCCACTAATATAAATTATTAGAATAAGTTAGGGATGAGCTCATATGTAGCTTGTATCGGTGCAATAACATCCGAATAGAATGTGCTTTGAAATTTACGATGCTCGAATGTATTCATTGCTGCAGGGCCTGGAAAGAGAAATCTCAAGCATTGATCAACCGCATCTGCATATTTTCTCCCAGCATCCAGAATGAGTTCAACAATCTGTTTGTCTGCTATCTCGTAGTCGTCAGCAGGGGCATTTATGGGCGCGTTGGACGGATTCGTTGTATGATACTCGACTCACAGTTTTTCAAAGGGCTTGTTCAGTCCAAGCTCAATCAGCCTAATTGCTAGATTATAGAGGGTGATATTCTGGATCTGTCGATTTTGGAATTGGGTATATGGATTGTGACTGCTTGAAGATACCGGCGTACCACCGAAGTTATTGGAGATATACGGATGTGTTGAGAAGCGAGATGAAGTGCACCCCGACTCTAGCTCCAGAAAGAGATGAATTTGGTCTGCAGTTACCGCTTCTTCAAGCCAGGGTGAGCCGCAAAGATGTAAAACACCCATGCCAACCCTGCAGCTACTCCGAAGCGTTGCTTTCGACAGAGAGCAAGTAGGCGATTTGTTGCGTCATCTGTGAGGCGGCTCAGAAGAGCATGCAGATGTATTGTTCTCTTTGAATGCTTGGAATCTATTTTCGTTCCAGGAGCTAAAGACATGCGCACCTGTTTGTTGGGCTGCGATCCAAGTATTGGAATACATGTGATGATTCGTGGCTCGCTAAGCATCTTGCAGAGCTTAAGTTGGTGTTTAAAAGTATTTTGCGGAACCGAAGAGGGTGGAGTCACTGGGATGGCCGCTTGAGTTGGCAAAGAGTCTACATATAGCAATTAGATATAAGGAAACAGAACGGCTATAGTTTTGTACTTACTTTCGCTTTTACTCCGAAGAGGCTTTGCCCGAAGTAAGCCCTTGAATTTCACACTTTTTGTTTTGTTCAAGATATGCGGCTGTTTTGGAGATGGTGGTCTCGGTACTAAGCTGGAAGTCTATGGTTGCTGAACGCTTGTGCGCTGTGATGTAACCTGATAAGCCTCTATATTTGCATTGAAAACTTTCCAGATCGTTTGTTTGTCCGAATCTAATTGCGCATTAATTACTGAAGAGCTCATGGCTAGTGAGAAAGAATCAGGGCTGGAAATCTTCCTCCCGTGCCAACTGAGTTCAATATGACCCATGTGGTGTGGATTCGAGCAGTTACATCCCAATCCTGACACGATTGCTTCGTATAAAATGTGTGCATTGTCCCGAGTACTAGCAATACTTTCTCCACTTAATCGTGCTCTTATTAGGTTGACAATTTGGTTCTCACTGTCGATCTCCACTTCGCGCCTTTCTAGGCCACAATTCTGCAGTGCTGTGTTGCAAGCTTGTAATTGTGTGAAGATGCCTTTCCTTCGTCTTGACCCAAAGCTCCTCTTCACTCTTCGCCATTCCCAGCTCATTCGATCGGACGTGGCATCCGCCATACTTGGCTAGGAAGACGAAAGAGATTAATGAATGATCCCATCATTGATAAATCATACTAGGATATTGTAAACAACTGTACTCACCAGTCCCTGAAAATCCAGTATAAGATCCTGAGCTAATTAATTCATTAGATCGTTCATGCGACAAATGCTGGTCACGAATGACCCCCAATTTGTGGGGTGGTTGAGTTGCAGTAGATGCTTGATTTCGCTCAAAGTAGTAGTATCTGTGAGGTCGATTTGAAGAGAGCTTAGCGTAATCCTCAGTTGTTGTCTCTGTAGTTCCACTTGACAGCATATAGTTTCAATCGTCTCCTTCCAGTTTTTCGTGTCTTTTAAGGGCGCATAGGCTCTATGGTAATTCTCTAGAGCATAGAAGATGATCGGTATGACTCCTAGAACAACCCCAGCAACCTCCATCGTAGGGCCGAAATCTAGTCCGTCGTATATTAGCACCTCGTTCATACACCTAAACCCAACTCAGGCTTGAGTACTTGTACTTATGCTGCTCTAAGGGCCTGTAGCTAATGAAGCGGAATTGACGTACCTCGAGAAGAACGAGCCTTGACGGCAGTGAAGGTTCAATGTAAGAATACATATAAAGTTGCTACACTCTCAGCCTTGTGCGGGGTCTCGCCGTCAGCTGAAAAATGGGTGCACATGAGTCTCTACCCCACATTTCAGCCTGATTCCACCTCAGTCGAACATTTCCCACCTCATATGCTGAACACCATGTCAAAAGCTGTACAAATATCTGATGAGTATCATTCTGCAATCACTTCGTTTAAAGAACTTGCCGCACTTCTATATTCATGTCATGGGCGAGAGATTAGGGGAGAGCACTTTATCGTCAATGCACTCGAAGTCTACGGTAGGCTACGTGTCTGGGGCGAAGAAACTCGCGCTACTCTACCTGCGGTATCCCGTAGCTCCTTAGACGATACACTCCGGAAGAACATCCATTTATCAAACATGGTGATCAATATTCTCGCAAAAATCAGGCGGCAAGCTGAAAATGGTAAGGCTTGTGATGCGATGACGAGTATGAGACTAAGATAAATCAGTTAAAAAACAGTTAGAAGATTTTCTACACAGAACTCCAAAATATGAAAGCATATCTAGTAGCGATTCGAGCGAAAGCTCTAAATACGATGAAGAGCTCGACGACATCAAAGCCCCCTCAGTCCTCTTAGCGCATCCCAGACTACGACGTCTATTTCGAAACATTGACAAAGACGTGCAATCTCTCTATCAGATTTCGCTCATGATAGTACGGCCTGGGTTCAGTCGTCAATACATTCATTCGACTAGGCAAAATCACTGGGACTCAGCAGTAGCCCATTTCGTTGACTGGGATATACGCTACATCGAAGAAAAGTTGATGAGCTGGAGAACTCCAGAGCTTGGAACTGAGAATGATCCTATAGTAACTCAAGAAGTAATTGCTAGTAGATGCGAGATAACAGGCCCTGTCAAATGGTTTGTTCAACGACTAGCAAAAGCAAATACAAGACGTCGGGAACAGTTATGCTATTGACGTAAGCATCCTGATTAGGCTCCAATTCCTACAGCGTCTATCGTTTCTTCCTATCAAACCAAAACAATAGTCTCAAATTCCGATTTCGACGCCCCGCAACAGAGCCCTGACCCCCTAGAGATCAACCAAACACCAGAGCCTCCTATGGACAATGCTATTCCCGGGATCTCTCAATCAATAGTAAGTAAGGAAACCTTTTCAATTGCATTGGTATCAAATTATACAGATACGGAGACTACCACGAATCCTGAGTGTACAGTATACGCGGAAACAATAATTGGCCAGAAGAAATCGAACCGTGTCCCAAACATTCCATCCTCTTCAATACGTACTGCAACATTCGTGTCCTTATTGTCATTTGGTTCTCAACTCCGACTATATGCAGTCTCGCCAAACATGGAAGTATGTTCAGCATATGGCCAATAGTCCTTACCACTAAATACTCTATAGGCGTCATGTTTTCCGAGATCTGAGACCATATGTCTGCACATTTGAAATCTGTCAGGTTCCATATAAACAATACCATGCTCGTCACGACTGGTGGTATCACGAAATACAGGTGCATCGACGGAATTGGGTTTGCGAAGAACATAACGTCACTTTCGAGTCTTCAGATAAATTTGTGGAACGCATAAGAGCGGAACATCAAGAATCTGTATCCCAGGAACAAATTCCCACCTTAACTAAAATCTCAGAGCGCCCTTTTGATGAAATGGAGATTCAACAGTGCCCCCTCTGTCCAGAAGCGCGCCGCTTGGCTCTATTGAAAGTGCATATTACGGAGCATCTGGAATCGATTTCTCTGTTCACACTCCACATGGTCAATAATGAGAGTGAGGAAGATGCCTCACACCATTCTAACCAGGATAATGAATCCGACGATGCAGCCACTGGGAATCCCTCATCTAGGGAAGACAATTCTGAAGCGCCGAGATCATCAGACGCCGTACCCTGGCTTGAAAACCCAATCGGAATGGTAACATTATCAGAGCCTCCAAATACTACATTGATTATCATTTTCGTACATGAGATTTTTGGAAGCAGTGAAGCTTCATGGTCTGAAGGAAATGATCCGGAAAATTTTTGGCTAAAACAATAGCTTCCACACGATATTAACGACGCTCTAATACTGACGTTTGGGTACAATATGGTGGAACTCACTGACCATAGCCTTAGATTTCAAGCAAAAGAGCTATTAGAGGCGAGTTTGAAGGCGCTTAATAGGATTTGCTTTGAGAATAAAGAAGACAAATTCTTAGTAGGCCAATTCAGCCTAGAAATAAGAACTAATTAGACTAATGTGTAACAGGGATCAGTCGTATTTGTAGTTCGCTCCTCAGGTGGTTTGCTTGTGCAAAAAGTGAAGCTGGACATATTGTTATACACTACCGTATGACGAATTGACTTTTCATAGGCACTCCTAAAATTTCCACAAACACTGTCTTCTATCAATTTCTACAATACGATTGACGAGTCTAACATAGGCATTATTTTTCTAGGAAACCCTTACACAAGTATGCCATCACATCTAAAGCCAAAGTCTTTTAGTAATGCGCTATACTAATTGGACCCGCTCGTGGATGGCGAATATTACGAAGCCATCCTAAAATTTGGAGTGCTCTATCCAGAATTTAAAAAAGTGTGGTTTTACCCTACCCAACCAGGTGATACGGACGCTTTTGTAATACTCTCTTCTATTGATTTGAATAAACGAACTAAATCGGTATAGATGGCGATGGAGAAGGACGTCGGCATTTCAGCTCCAGAGCATATATGGATTCGTCGGCTCGATGCTGTCCAAGATAACATGGGCAAGTATGAAAGCTCTACAGATCCGAATTGCCACGCGATTTTAAAGGCATTACACGACACTCGGGATTGTAAGGGGAAATTACTACTTTTGGCAGTTTGTCTAAGCTAATCGGGATAGTATCGACGCAGGTCCCATCAGAACGGCCATCAAGCGTAGCGGGTGCAGTAATAAATGCAGGATAGATATTACCAGCAATAGAGTTACCAGAACGGAAGTATAACTGCCCCGGCGTGTGATATATAACCATATAATGGATCTTCACAACCACCGGGTCGATATTTGTGTAGTTAGATTCCTTCATTCATCTAGAAATTTCAATCTTGTGCAGTCCTTTTTCTTGGAAGTGAATCACAAGATAAAAAACTAAGAACTAATTAAAGAGAACCATATTGCTTCCTTGGGATTGTGAAATTTGCTAATTCATACGTCCAGGCCTTTTAATCCCACCGAGAAAGTCTAAAAGTCTATGCCCTATCTATACCTTTTCGTCTAGCCCACTTTTGAACTCACATCGAATTACATCCCCCTCTCCCTCCACTCCCCCACCTCCCTTTCCAACACCCCCTCTACACCCTCAAATCTTGGGCTCAACCGCACCTCAAAGGGCACCGGGCTCCTTCCACTCAGCCCATCATATTCCTTCAAATCGATCGGCTTCCCAGGGATCTCCTCCATGCGGAACGCCCATAGCATCCTCGAAATCGTCAGCCAGATCTCGCGCTCCGCGACAACCATGCCTGGACAAATACGCCGGCCGGCGCCGAACATCCAGTGATCACGAGCATAAGGGTCTGATAGGTTAGCCGAGGCCGAGGAGAGGAGAGGGTCATTGAGGTAGCGATCGGGCTGCAACACACGTCAGTATATCTCTCTTTGCATAGTGTCGGACGAGAAGCAGACACGTACGTTGAATTCATCCGGTTTATCCCAGCGATTGGTATCATGGTGCATGCTCCACGTGTTCAGCACCACGACGGTGCCTTTGGGTACCAGCTTCCCTTTGTACACAAAATCCTCGCTCGCAACATGCGGCGTGCCGAGCCAGAAGGGGTTATGCTTGCGCTCTACCTCTTTGATGATAGCGTGGCAGTACGGAAGATTCGGCTCGTCTTCCAGCGTAGGAAGACGCTCGCGACCGACGACGCGGTCGAGTTCCTCTTGTGCTTTGCGCTGGATGTCCGGGTGAGCAGGGATGAGCGCTGTGAACCACTGCATGATAGAAGCCGTCTACTCGCATCATCAGCAATCCGACCCTCATCAATGTCATACAAAAGGGGGTCCGTCAAGTGAGCTTACCGTCTCCACGCCTCCAATCATAAACGCCGACGCTAAAATCGCCATGTCCAACTCGTCCAGCTCTTCCTTCTCCCTGAGCTCCACCATCGTCTTCGCCAAACAATTCTCCACTACCTCGCCCTCGGTCATCCGCTTCTCCACACCTTTGATAAACCCCCCGTACGTCTCCACTAGGTCCTTGTGCAGCTGCTTTCCTCTGCTCTTCAGCTCCGACGGCAAGTACTGCAGGACAGGCACGAAGTCCACTAGATTCGACATGGGGCCGGTGCAGTTCATGAATGCGCGGGAGAGGCGTAAAGCGGTGCCGACCATCGGATGGTGGATGCTATCGGTGCGAAAGCCGAAGGTGATGGTGAGCATATTGTTTAGCGAGCAGCGGCCGGCGTAGGTCTGGGGGTTAACGTGATGGGAAGCGTGGGATTGGGAGTCGAGGTAGAGGGCGTGAAGCATGTCTGTAGCCTCGAAGTCGAGGACGTGCGCATAGGAGTCGACGGCGGCTTGGTTGAGCCAGGTGGTGGCGATGCGGCGGTGCTTGCGCCTTGATACGTGCCAGTTAGCATCGGCATCATTTCTGCGAGGACGGGAGGTTGGAAGGGAGGACGACGCACCATCGATCGTTGTACGGTGTAGCTGTTATTCCGCGCCCAGCGAAGACGGTCTGGCTTTTGATATACATCTCCTTTCTGTCCGAGAAAACGGCTCCTTGTGTGATCATAAGATCTTTGGCAACACCTGGATCGGACACAATAGCGAAAAGCTGGCTGCCTAGGCGCACGGAGTAAAAGTCACCGTACTTGCGAGCCCATTTGTCTAATGTGAGCTCAGGGTAGTGGGTGAGCATGGGGAAGGAACCTTGAAGGGATAAATCAGTGGGTTTATGTGAAGATGGGTACGACGAGAACGAACCGAGAATGGGATACCCCCATGGTCCATGAGGAAGCTTGCGTTCGCTCGCTATGTACGCATATAGAGCAGCAGCTATTATGGCAGCAAGAGTGAACAACTTCACAGCGAGAGTACTAGTATGGACAGGGTCGGCCACCGTCTCCACCGTACTATTCGAGTACGCGGAAAGCAGCGAAGCAGGAACAGGAAACACAACAGCAGAGTCAGCCATCCTGCAAGTAACTCTTCTGTAATATGAGTGGGGAAAAAAAACCTGATGGCTCCAACCAGCCGTTCATCCAGAGAACAATATATACTCAACCGTGGCAAAGAGTTACCCTTGCCCAGTGGTAGCTCGATGCTTGAGGCTTCTGATGACGGACTTTGTGGAGGATTCAAAAAAGAAGATCAGCTTGTTCTCCACCATTGTGAAGATTCTGGTTCGGTGAATGGGAATAATCGTATGGTCCCTCAAAACACGAGGGCGGACAATGGTATTGCGGAGTGATACACAGCGGAGTATGGATCACAGTTCCACGATCATGTGGCTAATCCATTCGGCCCTCGGCCCAACCGTAAGGCAACGGGTGTGGCGTTGATGGTTTGCTGTCGGAGGCATGTCACTGCATGGGTTGCCTGAATGCCAAACAAATCTTCTAGCCGCATCAAGCTGTACTGGCGGGAAGCGTCTACAACATAGGGCAACAAGCACATGGTCTAGACCGGACTTCAATCATGCGGCATAGAACGACAATGGCATCATAGATGGAACGCCTTGGACGAAAGCGGTAAATGAACATGTTGTATTATAAGAATTCTTATGAAATCCTTTCATCGGACCGAACTATCTTCTGGTATCTCGAGGCTAGCAAATCTATAATACATTTTGAAAACAGCTATCGAATATGGAAATCTACCACCGCTTTGACGAGGAGAGGAACTCGGAGTTCCGAAGAGAAAATACCCCTGGTCTGCCCAGAATTCCACGCTGGAAATAACAAATCTACGTAAATTGAGCACTCGTCTGTTAGACTCAGCGACCGCTTGCCAACCCACGAATCTCATTGGATGGGTGGGGTGGTGCATTGAGAGCCATTTCTGGGTCTGGTGGACCACGATGATAATGCTGCTCCGGCTGAGGAGCTGGCGCAGGTGGAATTGGCGCAATCCAGAACTTTGGATACTGGCGCTGAATGTTGTTCACAAGCAGTGCGCTAGCGAGGATAAGGGTGGAGGAGAGCAGCACGACAGGCAGGAAGTACCACCTCAATGCGCAGATGGTGGGATCCACCGAAGGCAGAAGTGCAGTAGCTCCAGCAGGAGGGTGAGTGGTCTTGGTCAGGTGCATGACGACGAGGGCAATGGCACTTGCAAGCGAGGCAGCGAGCCATTGCAGACGGGGGACATGACCACTTTCTTCATCGAGGTGAATGTCGAAGATGACGGTGATGATGACACCAATGAGGGCGCTGAAAAAATGGCCGAAGATGAGAGCCCGTGGTTGGGCGAGCGGGACATCGATGGCTCCATAGCAGAGGATCGCAGATGCGCCCTTTGCAACCCATGTCAGTGCTGTGGGTGGCTGGGCCAGGGGCTTTCAACTTACATAAGAAGCGACGATGGTAGGCACGTGACGGCTGGTGAAGTAATGCGTGTGCCCGAAGACAGCGAACAGGATACCAAGCCCCCCAAAGGCACCGATGAAGCCCCACACGCAGACGAGCAGCGTAGGTGAGGGAGTGCCCTTCTTCCCACGGTAGCCCAGGAAGCGGCTCATCCACGGTGGCAGGTGGGAAAGAGCGCTCTGGATAGCGCGCTCGGCACGCACGCACGGGTCCGAACGAAACATGGCGAGGCAATGGACGGCAAGTCTGGCTGTTCCGGAAGAGAGACTGGAAGGTGGAAAGCGGAGGACATGGGAGCGGGAGAGCAGCGGAGGTTGTAAATATGTGAGTGGAAAAGTTGAAGCTGTGTTCTAACCCGAACGGGCCGGATGTCGCATCGTTACGGACGGCACGGAGTGCAGCAGGAAAGCGCGAGACGGGCTTGGAGCAGGCGCGAGGCAGCGATCGCACGAGCGGACTGCACATTCATCCTGGCGCGTCTGCCGTCGTTCGCTGTCGTTCGCTGTCGTTCGCCGTCGTTTGCCGTCAGGGCCTCCTCCCGCCTCCGCTGCGGATTCCGAGCTGACATATCCTGGTCTGGTTTGTGTAAGGACGCATCTTCGCCGTCACCTTACAGCCATAACCCGGGGAGGTGGGGTCCAGAGAAGCTTTGAGGTGCTTGTCGCTCGTGCTCGGCAGCAGCCGGGCTTTGCCGCCATGACGTAATCTAGGAGATGGTTCGGCAGAAGACGATCCACTAGGAAATGCCTCGGTCGGCCTCGGTCGTCCTCGGGATAGCGGCATCACTTCGGCATAGCTCGGAAGCGGGAACAGAATCCCCGAGCCGCTCGTATTTAAAGCGGAGTGAGATGCTCCTTCTTTTAGTAGGCCAAATGACATGATAGACTTTATTTCTCATTTGTAAACCTACTTGAGCACAGCATCTGCGCTGAGTGTACTGATATGACTTGCCTGCTCGTTGCTGGTTCTCCGACTGCTCTCGCTTGACGCAGATCCTCGCTCAAAGGAGAAATCTCCATAACGATCGGCACCTGGTTCCCAGAAAGAAAGGATCCAATGCAGCATCGCTCTAACGGGACTATTGAAACGCTAAGCCAAATAGAAGAAGTACTCGATATTTCTGCGCTGGCATGAGTCGATGGCCATGTTTTGGGAGAAAGCCGCGGAATGGAAGCAAATCGGCGAGGGCCGCATGGCAGAGTTAAGAGTAGGGCCGACTACGACGAACATCCCGGCTGACCGTTACCAGCTATGGTGGGAGTGGAATATGCTGTGTTGCGACAACCGTCAAGGGAGGAGCGCTCAGAAAAGCGGACGGAGCGGGTGGGGTGTGCAATTGCGTTGGCCAACTCTGGTAACCACAATACCAGACCTTCGCGTCCCAGATCCCGCGCTGGCGTCGTCTACATACACAACGTCTTATCGCTATACGCTAGGCAGGACTCCACAGATTGAGGCGAATTCTAGTTGTGATTCTTAGTGGAAGCCAGTCGTTATGTTTCCTCATCGACACTAGAAATTTATTTGATTCTTTCGAGCACATCAAACTATGGATGTGACACCCCTAGTCAGAATAGCCTCTGGAGCTTTATGATTTACAGGAACCCTCGTAAACCTGCCAATTCGCTTGAACTTGCCTCCCTCGACCTGCTGCAGGGTCAATCCTACATGATGTCTAAATCCATCTACCTCTTTAAGGAGAAATAGGAACCGAATCGAGATCCCAGCTATGGCGCTAGGCTCAACGTTTTCATCATCGAACTGGATGGCAAACCCGCTCTTCTCACCATCTTTCTTATTCCAACTCGAAGCAGGTCCAATCGTGTCTGGCATATCTCGGTCCAGATATTCGCCAACTAGATCAAGTTGATGGCTACCAGGCTTTGCCTTCCAATCCGATGAGTTAAATTCCAAGCGATGAGCTGTATACTCCAATTTGTTATTTGACACGAGAGAAGCTGCGTCAATAAAAGTCACGGGTCCATCCCAGGACATCCATGACCAAGATGGGAATTCCGATATTCGTTTTCGGGGTCGCGGTTCTCTTTCTCCTTCTTTCTCCGTCCACAATGTCTGCCAAAAGAGTTGTCGTTGCAGTTCCGCCTCCCAGATACCCGCCAGATACAGTCCGCCACCGGGCCAAAAGAACTGTACCATGTATGCTATCCCGGCCAATGCAAAGAGTTTGTCAGAAATAAAGGTGAGTCTGCGACGTGAATAGTCTTCTACAAGAAATCTCCATTGTGTCATTGTTTGATGGACATCTTGGCTGTCAATACGGTCTAGAATCCGCCACTCTCCGTATTCTGATGCTTCCTCGCGGTAGTAGTTGTCCAGCTCATCTTCCTCGTCGTCCTCTTGAGATTCCGCGAGACTGCTGCTAGAAGAGAGCTCGCCATGCTGCGAAGTATCATCTACCACATTTTTCTCGCCATCCATTTCACTCTTGTCTTTATTTAAATCCTCCCAGTTGCTGGAATTTCGAGATTTTATGTCTTCCTCGTCAGCCGAAGACCAACTGGGGAAACTATCTGCATCAGTGACATCTTCCATGAAATGGCAACTTTCTCGGCGACACAGCTGCATTGCATCTCCCATGCCAATACATCGACGGCATTCCCATAGCACGCCGAATCGCGTGTAGTGTAATATCCTAGGTGCGAGTTGGCGTTCCTGGCACGTCCATCCACGCTGATTGAGTGGTCCGCTGATCAGATCCTGCCATGTAGGTTTTGGAGGACCAACATCGAACATTTCTTCGGGATCACGTTTTCTTTTTATTGCGCTCGCCATTAATGGGGAAAAAGCAGGTCTAGCATCTGGGGCCAAGTTCAAATTCTCACCCGAAGGACTGTCAGTCCAGAAAGTGAGGAAGCCGTCGTCGCCACATGTGCCATCCGATGCTGCAATCATGCAAGAACTGAACAGATAGATTACATGCATCAAAGAGCACTGCGCTTGGAAATCTTCAGGGTCGTCTTGGACAATACACAAGCTGTCAATCCAGAGGTAGCGATAGCCCAGAAATTGCGTTACGGTGATCGCGTCTTGGAAAGTCCTTGACAATGAATCCCAACGTATGAGGGAAAGGTGTTGTGCCAGATTCGCCGATGTAGTTTTGATGACTTTCGCAGCGTCGCCCCAACAGTGGCTCAATGTAAGATACGGCGCGCCGCCCAGCGATGGCTCGATCGGCCCTAAAGTGTCAATGATTTTAGGCACTTTGGATCCCTGAGGTCCGACATCGATCAGACGGCTGGGTAGCTTGGGTGTCAATTTGCCAAAAGAATAGCAGTCTCTATGCTCGTCACCCGCGGCGCATGTCTCGAGCCAATTTTTTGCGATTTTGATGCCATAGAGATCCGGATCGAGAGGTTGGCGGGAGGATGCGGTTTTTGCGTAATACTCTTCATCATCAGGGTAAATCAAGGCCACCATTCTGTCCATGTAAACTGAAAAGCGTTAGGGAAACGCTGTGTCGAAGGGTGCGGCTGGTGCCTAGACTAGGGTGCCAAGTAGAGACACTCGCAATCACCTATCATTGGTAGGGTTCCAAGCGAAAGCTATAGAAATAGTCATCATAATCATCGCAGTCGCCGCGAGTCTCCTTCAAATACGCGATGTAGTTTTGCCCTCTTGAATACCCCATTCCTCGATCCTGCTACGGCTAATTTCACACTTGAGACTAAAAATAGATAGAGCAGTTCTATCCGTTACAACTAAGAAAGAAACTCATGGTTTTTAAGCGGTGAAAACCAATCAAGTGCAAGCGTGCTATTGTCAGTAGTCTCGAGTTCGCATGATGTCAGGTCAAGAAAGAATTCAGTATCATCAGAAGCCCCAAAAAGGTAATCTTGCTCCGACAATGATTCCTTTCCATTTGTGTCTTTGTCGGGAGAGCGCAAAGACGTGGAATTGCTCTCACTAGATCCACGAACTTCAAAATCGCTATTTAGATCAGATGTTGCAGAAGGACCATAAGATATCTGTTCCTGCTCTCGACTGGACCATCTTTCAATGACCATATCAAACAAATCACGCACGGCTGCTTGAGTGAATGCTTCGACCTGATCCTGAGATGAGCGGAGTTCTTCTGGCATCTCTGTAAGAGCAAATGTAGAGATGCGGGTCGGCGCTTGCTGCATAGTAAATTCCCTTAGGGCAGTTAATTCTTCTGAGAGTTGAACATTATCGATAAAAGGACTTTTGGGTCTTGTCGCATTGGGGAATAATATCGAGTAGATGATGTACCAGTTCTCTTCTTTCGATTTTTTTGAGGACACCCGTTTGCCAAGCTGTCGCCTTTGGGTCTCGCTGACTCCATCCCAGGTTCGAGTAGGCTGAACAGAACAGACAGGAACCTCGCGGGCATGTACATCTCGTTCACCTTCCGTTGAGAAGACTTGAAAGCACCTAGCGCAGTGAATAGGATTCTGGTGTACCCGAAGGATGTGTTGCCTGAAGTGTTAATTTCAGAGCCCGGAAGTCATGGTTTTAAATGGCTTACTTGAGCCTCGCTATCTCCTGAATCATATACCTGAAACACTTTGAATGCCTCATTGGCTGATTTTTCGCAAACGGACATGCTAAAAGCTCTGCGTTGGAGATCAAATCCACTCTACGCCTTTGTCTTGGCCGTCGGTTGTGATCATCATCATCGTCGGGAGATCGTCGTCGGGGGTTATTTGAAAGCCCTTCCGACGGTTTTCTGGTGCTCTGGATACTGCTTGCCGACGAAGATGTACCTACCCTACTTGGATCAGAAGCTGCAGACGACCGGCTACTACTATGACTTTCGCCCGCTGTTTGTATTGTGCTATTCTTCTCTCTCGAAAACTCGTTGAATAAAACCTTCGCAGCGTCTTCGGCGCACTGCAAAAACTTCGCATTTGAAGCTGGCGCGCTGGAGCTAGAACAAGAGCAAGTATCTCCCCACCAATCTGAATCGCTGTTTTCTGCTGCTTGAGAATCGGTGTCAACCGAGGATTTAGCGGCTGACCAAGGCGTTCCCATTCGGGGATGCTCTGCGACGCATACTTTCGGGGACTCTGTGCATGATTTGAGCATCCCTTCTTTGTCGATCCGATGATCCTCTTCATTTCTGCTAGGCTTCGGGGAATGCTTTGAATAATTCTCCTTTATAAGCTTATCTAAACACTTGAAGTATTCTATGAAAACGATGGAATGCGACGGTTGTATAGATTTTGATTCTTTGTCGACGGGCCGGGGTGATGCTCTCTCTGCGAGTTTAATTTTTGGAGGAATAGCTGTACTCTGCATGTGTCGTACTTTGCTCCGTTTTGGATCCACTTCTTTGAGACTCATAGAGGTTGGAGTAGGCGGTAAATACAACCCGGTGCGTAAAGTCGATGTCGAGGAGGCACTAGACTGAGAAGGACTATGCGCCAAGGGTGGAACCATATTCAAGCCAAAAGTCGGCTTTTTCAAATCCGAGAAGGATGGGAATTGGCTGGAAAGCATTTGCGGACGCGTCCATGGATAATTTGACCAAGATTGGAGGGTTGGCATTCTTGCCTTTTCCATATCAGCCAAACGACATGCCTGCGAACAATAACAACTTCCATCGGTTTGACGGTCACAACTCAGGCAGTAGTCCGGCGACCATCCACAAATGGGATCCATCACTTCTTGTGTTGAGGCACAGTGCAATATAAAATATTCGGTTATTGCTTTCCAATCATGAGCCTTTTAGGTACCGCGTATGGCAGACACAACTCGCTGCGGTTTGATTATCGTACAACATAAACTCTGAAAACGTCTCAAGCGTAAAATTTCAAATGAAAGATTTGAACAAGTGTCAGGCTGAAATGAACACATTCAAGACTGAACACAAGTTGTGCGCTCAGCCACAGTAAGCACCTGACGTGATTGCAGTGGCTGAAAATGGAGCCTCTTATTGGCTGAGCTTCTTGTTACCTTGAAAACATCAAACTCCCCTCAGCACAATTTGTGCTTTCTTAAAAGCGTGGGTGCACTCCCCTATCAACGCAGCTGTGCAGCACAAATGTTGTGTTGGGTCGAAAACACCGGTTTATGGCACCATTGTTAACAATCTATAAATTAGTGTATCTGGTTAAATTCTTCCATCAAGACAGTACAAAAACCTTCGATTTAAAGTAAATTTAACACGGATTGGTCTTGGTTACACCGTTCTCCCCCTACTCAACCTTTGCATGTCGTCTTCAGCCACAATGACATCGCTATCATCTAGCTCTTCCAAAGCAGACTCCGTATTATCTTCAGTAAGGATACATCATTAATGCATAACTTTGCTACTAATAGCAAGTAAGGAGTTACTTAGCAATCTCCAGCCGCGACCGCACGAAAAACTCATTCTCTTGGATACTATCAGTCCGTCTCCTGTAAGAACGAATCAACCATTAGTATCTTATTCAACATCCGACACTGGAGTCCCCAAAAAAACAAATGCATGTCTTTTTACAAAACTTTTTCCTGAAAAACGGGAAAGTAGACTGGCTGCAGTATATCTATTGGCAGCGCTTGTGATATCGATTATTGGAGGGTTAGTGGCAGGATTATCATTTAGGAGCAGCGATTTGGGTTTGAGCGTCGGGACTGGTATACTAGCATTTTTATCGACGGTGCAGATGATTTCTATCTTATGGTTTGTATGATCGCAGAAATCTCAGTTATCAAGTTTAGGGAAAGAATAATTGAGCTAGTTGGCTAGAAATGCTGTTGCCAACCCTCAATTCTTAACGACAAGCGAAAATGAATGAAGCGAAGAGAACTTATCGTAATTACGAATAAGAACAAAATTTTCGGTCGAGCGTCTGATATAATGCTATGATTCTAGAGCTTTGACAAGGGTTTTTATTGTATGCCGCAGATAAAACCTCTTGAGGTTATCCGGTAAGATTTAATGCTAAAAATGGCGATACATTCATCCCTAGAACGGCATTGGGCTCTTTGGTCAAGTCGGCTGCAGATAAAGACCCAGGCTGAGACATTTTAGATGAACATAGGCGATATGGATCGGATCCATAGTATGGTTAACGCGCAATTTTCTTTGCTGGTTGTGTTTGGTCGATACTGGAAAACACCCTGTCTGAGTAGGACCCGTTTTCTACCACGGAATAATAGAAAGTGGGCAAGTTCGAGATTGTGTTTCTGTCATAGCTGATTTCTTAATCAATACATTAACAGTAAAGTTGTGCCTATAGTAGGCTGGTGGCAGAGAATAGATGGGCGTGTGCCGGCGGCTTTTAACGGCGCGTTCTCGGATCCTTCCTCCACCATGCCTTACGCGCCCTTGTTGAGCTTGGTAAGCCAGCTATCCCAATCATCACCCTCTTCCGCCGCCCCACCTGTCAGCTCGTCTGTCTGATCTTGCGCCCCCGTCCATTCCCCATCCAAACCTCCAGTTTCCTTAGTCGCCTGATACACCGCCTTGCCAATTTTCCAGCCTATCTTCGCAATTTTACCCCAGAAAGATTCAGTCTGCTGCCCCTGTGGATCTTCTTGGTTCTTTCCAACCACCTTTCCCACGACTTTGATGAATTTTTTGAAGACAGAAAAGATGCCTTCTTCTCGTTGGACATCGACGGGCGTGTTGAGGATAGATTCGAGCATAGCTTCGCCAATGAGAGCGCGCTGGGCCATGGCGTCGTATAGATACTCGCTGGACGATTCATCGGCCATCGCAGCCTCAATGTCGGCCTCAGAACCAGCTTCCTGTCCCGAGGATAGGGCTTCGGCACGAGTGATCAGATCGGGAAGGCACTCAGACGCGACCTTGGCCACGATGGCACCGGGGATGCGCAGACCCTTCGAGACCATCTCGCTGAGTTCAGGTGTAAATGCTTCGCCGCTGTCGGACTCAAAACTCATGGTTAACTCGTCAAGGATGGCTTCGCGATTCTCATCTAGCTTCGGTCCGAAGCCGCTGGGTGCCGCGTCTTCGACGCCCACTGGGTCGTTCAGGCCGTCAGTCTCTGAGGGTCCCTTCGCGGCAGCTTGCTGCTGCTGGAGCTTTACCAATGTGGCCTGCAACGCGACCGGCATCAGGCTCGGGAATACAACGGTTCCAGCGCGGCCGACCGTGGCACTATGCTTTGCAACATAGGCTTGCATACGATCCATGTACTTCAAGTTTCCGCATTTCTTCGACCCGATAGCCTGGAAGGTTAGGAAGGCAGCTTCGGTGAGAATGGCGCGCTCGGCAACGCCTTCGTAAGCTGCATCGACAGCCTCTTCAACGCCGGCTTCCTCATCGTCATACGCTTCGTCGTCATACGCTTCGTCAGCTTCGCCCTCAGCTTCGCCTTCAATTTCAGCCGCAGTGCTGGATGAGTCTTCCGCGCCACCGTCAGCCTCGATTCCTGAGTCCTCGTGGTCGGCCTCGCTCTCGCTACGGAGCTGCCGAGCTTGCATGCCAGCGACGTGGAGGCCGTACGCAGCAATTGCCCCAAGAGGGTCGGCAGTAACCTTTTTCGCTTTGCTGAGGGCCTTCGCGAATATATCCAGCTCGGATTGGACCTGAGAGCCTTGTTGTGGTTGAGGTCTTTGACCTGGTGAGACAGGATTCTTCCAAAGACCTCCCTTGGCGGGAAACTTGTTGAATGCTTCGTCGGCAACGTAGCCTTCATCTGTGTCATCTGATGATTCTCTCTTAGGAGTGCCCTTCGCAGGAGTCTGCGTCTCAGTGCCCAATATGGTAACCCATTGAAATCCTTTTGTAGAGCGCTTGAGCGCCGTCTTCAAGGCATCAAACGAGTTTCCGTATTTGCCTAGAATCACTGAAGCTGAGTTGGGGTTTCCGCCGAGGACGTGCACGCCGATGGATGTCAGGTCGGATTGGCGCAACACAGGTGATCCAGAATTGCCTAGATGAATCAGTATGATTCTGTAGGCATGTGATGTGAGTGAACTCACCACCAAAAGTGTCGATGGTATACTGTAGCATCTTTAACTTGTTGCCTTCGAGCGTGTAGTTGGTTGGGACGAACATTTCGTACATGAGCTACGCAAGATAAGCACATTGTCTCTCTGTGACACAGTTCCTGGTGACCTACCGCTCCTTTCTCTCCAGTACCTCGCTTCATCAGGTCCCCAGGATACCCTACCACTCCGAGACGCTCGTTGACTCCAGTCGTGGGTGTGGGAGCATATTTGAATGGTGTCACGCCGGTGAAAGGCTTGTTGAGACGAATGAACGATACATCGCCACGAGAGTCTGTACTGCCCTTAGTGAGCCAGCTTTCGGGTGCAGCAACCTTGATGCCCATGCGCATTTGCACCTGGTTTGCCTCGCTAACAGCTTCCTTGCCAGTGTACCCAATGTATGCTTTGACGTGGGTGAGCTTGCCATAATTGTGAGACCAATCATTGGCACAATGGCCGGCGGTCACGAGGAGGTCGTCTTCGATCAGCCAGCCCGTTGCCATGGCCCAGGAACTCCCCTCTGGCTGCCCAGCGAAGCGCAGAAATAGTTTCACGATTGCTGTTTTGAGTTAGTGGATCCTGCATGCACACCTCCCATCTGCCTTAGATAGGATAGTTCGGATTCCAGGGATTTGGTACGTACCTCGATACTTGCCCCCCGGCAAAAGGTGCTTCTTAGACACTATCTTCCGCCCGTCACTCCCAATCACGCTCTCACTGGGCGTTCCATTGAAAAGAGATTCGGCATTCTGTGGAGGTTCAAATTCAGTGAATTCGCTACCTTGGAGCTCCCATACTCCGATCTTGGTTGCGGTGGAGGGTGCCTTGGGTTTTGTGGTCGGACGCGTGGGTGTGGTAGGATGCCTCTGTGACCTATCCTTGATCGAAACTTTTGGCTTTGGATGCGTTTTGGCCCATTCGGTGAGAGCTGATTGACTGAGGACTTGAGACATTGATACGGTATCGTTGGAATATTTCTGATTCCAGAAACGGGGATCTAAAGAGGAATGAGGACTGTAGAGATGTAGTGTGGAGTAAGACTGGGAATCTTGCGGATGTGAGATATGCTATTGGGAATGGGCTCTCTTTTATATTCGACGTTCGTTGTTTCTGTGCCTTAGGTCCCTACCGAGTCTGCACTGCTAGCTCCATCTAGCCGCTGTAGATACATCACCCTCGGTATGCAAGTCTATCATGACAGCTGAATCGTCTGGGTGATGTTTATCATACCGCTACCCTAAAGGATCCGCAGCGAATGAAGCGAGTATGTAAGGCCTAGCCGTCTCGCCGGCAGCGGTCTGGGGCTGAAGACAAATTGTTGAGCGGTCAATGCCTTGGCGATCTGACATGTATCCGGGCGGATAGCTCGAGGGGTATTCCTCTGAAAGGTTCCATTCAAAGTTTTGAGGCACTGGTGCACGGCCATCATGCACTGAGGTAGAGGTTGCGCTCAACGAAGGTCGTAGAAGATACCTGTATAGCCTCACACTAGCCAACAAAATCGATTAAGGCAAATTAATGAACTGAATCCAGATACTTCAGTGTCCTAGAACGTAGCTCCATGGGGAAAAACAACTATTGTACCATATCTCAGGATCACACCACCTTTCCCCAAACGGTTGGTCGCTCAGAGGCGTACTAATTAGGCTAGTCGACTTCTAATTAGGCTGCAGTCAATGCACATGAGAAAATGCTCTATTCGTTATGGTGCTGCACTAGAGGACCGATTATTCACATGAGTGTAGGTGTCTTGGGCTCACATTGTCAATAGTATTTCTTTCTGAGTTGGAACACCTTCCTGTCGTCTCGCACTAGGCTAATGCCTCCTTCAAATAGCCCGAATACCGCTAAGTTCCGATTCGCCCGAGTGCCAAGCCGATCATCAAGCCTTGCATCTAACGAATCATATCCTGCTCAGTGTTTGAGGTGTCCCACTACTGCGTCATCACTTTGCCCTTGCTTGTGATATTCTCCTGTAATATTGTGCCAACTATTTGATTTCTGTACCAAGTTATTCGCATCTCGATGGTTGCATGCATCCCGACTCTAAAGATCTAGTCTGATGCACAACGTTGTCGCAGGTTGTCGAGTCGAAATTGCAGAGACCTATTGTGTTCTCTTGTCGCAATAGGGAGTCTGTCCGAACCCTTCTGGCACACTTTAAGGGCCGACGATACTTGTCGTAACGATGCGTTATCCATCGCTGTGTTCAGAGCGCAAATGTATCTAAAGTGGTAATCACGTCGCACATATTGCAGAATACTACTGGGCGGCATGAGTTAGGCTCTAGCATCGCGGCCTCGTTCGATACCCGATAGCGGCGCGTCATACGGGCAAGAGTCGCCAGCTGCCTGAAGCGGGCTTGGAAAGTACCCCTGTTTGCGAACATAGGATTGGCGCGTATGTGTACTATCAGTGCTTTCGGTGTTAAGGAGAAAGCAAGGACACAAGGCGCATCACATGGCATTAATAGAGAAGAGCGCAACGGATCTGTATTATACTCAAGGCTGCGGTTGTACTTTTTGCACGAAAGATCCCGGGACTTTGGGGCATATATGGACGCACCGATTTCTGCAGCCTGCGGCGCCGCTTCATTGGTCCGGAACGGGAGTTCTCGATGCAGAGAATTCAAAAGGCTCATGCGCATGGCTAGCATAAGGCCTCATCTCCTTGGCAAAGGAAGTAGGTCGCATGCTTTCCTTACGAAGACCCAGTGGTCTAGATCGAAGCGGGTTTGAATCAGAGGACAGTAGCTGGCATATGTGCCGACTGACGCGGGAAGGTTTTCGCAAAACTACCAACGAGTGTAAACCGAGTGTTGAATGCCTTCAAGCTAAGTTTCTCGCCATCAGTCAATTTTAATTGCAGCTTTGCGGCACGACGGGCAGATGATATGTTTAGCCAGAGTAGGACTTTGCAACGAAAAAGCCCTCCTACAGCACTTGGGCCCTTTCCAATAACTGTCTCCTGTTCGCTTGAGCTTAGCGTTCGAGTCCAAATCCTGTTCTTTCCGCGACTGCATCACGGGCACAAGTCTTCTTCAGCATACAATATCATGCGCGTGCATGACACCACCATGCGTCTAAACTAGCATCCGAAAACTCCAAATTTAGGAAGGGTTCGCAGAGGCATGGATACTATGGGGCACAGGATGACACGTTACATATGCTGGCGTAGCAGAAGAGCACACTTCTATATTTCCATAGCTAGAGACCATTTCAATGCATTGTTCAACCCCTTGATTCGGAACCCTACAAGATGCTGAGTCTTATTAAACCTGCTTAAGCGAAGTGTCACCGTCCCTATCAAGTCTCTTCCCTTGCGCGTAAGCAGTTCACTTTGCTCCTCTTATGAAAAATCATGATTGGGAGCAAAAGGACAGAGGGGAGTAAAAAGATAGAAAAACGATAATCAGCTCTTCGGTATGAGCACCACCGCTCGCACTAGCCACAGCCATCTCCTGCTGCGAAGACCATCTACTCCGCCTCAAGGGGAGGCTCCTCCTCGTATTCTTCCTCGGCATCAGAGACGGAAGCCTCTTGGTACTGCTGATACTCGGAGACTAAGTCGTTCATGTTGGATTCGGCCTCAGTGAACTCCATCTCATCCATCCCTTCGCCAGTGTACCAATGCAAGAAAGCTTTACGCCTGAACATGGCAGTAAACTGATCACCGATACGCTTAAAGAGCTCTTGAATAGAAGTAGAGTTACCGATAAAGGTAGCGGACATTTTGAGACCTTGCGGCGGGACCGAGCAGAGAGCTGTCTGGACGTTGTTGGGGATCCACTCAACGAAGTAAGAGGAGTTTTTATTTTGGATAATGCGCATCTGGTCTTCGACCTCCTTCATAGAGATCTGACCGCCACGGAAGTAAGCAGAGCAGGTCAGGTAACGTCCGTTACGAAAGTCAGAAGCAGCCATCATGTTCTTAGAGTCGAACATCTGCTGTGTAAGCTCGGGAACGGTGATAGCGCGGAAGGAATAGGCACCACGACTAGTTAGAGGGGCGAAACCGACTGTAAAGAAGTGGAGGCGAGGGAAGGGAATCATATTGACAGCCAACTTCCTTAGATCGGAGTTGAGCTGGCCAGGGAAGCGCAAGCAGGTGGTAACACCAGACATGACGGCAGAGACAAGGTAGTTCAGGTCACCATAGGATGGGCTATTCAGCTTAAGCGTCCTCGTGCAGATGTCGTACAGAGCCTTTCATCTAGTAAGCTTCTTCCTTACAATAGCAGTGAGTCAAATTGCCACATACCTCGTTATCAATGCAGAAAGTCTCGTCGGAGTTCTCAGCCAGCTGGTGGATAGAGAGGGTGGCATTGTAGGGCTCTACAACGGTATCCGAAACTTTAGGGGAAGGCACGACAGAGAAGGTGGCCATCATACGATCGGGGAATTCCTCGCGGATCTTAGAGATTAAAAGCGTACCCATACCAGCCCCAGTACCACCACCAAGCGAGTGCGTGATCTGGAAACCCTGGAGGCAGTCGCAGCTCTCAGCCTCACGGCGAACGACATCGAGAACCTGGTCAACTAACTCGGCACCCTCAGTATAGTGGCCCTTTGCCCAGTTGTTACCAGCACCCGACTGGCCGAAAACGAAGTTGTCAGGGCGGAAGAGCTGTCCGAGCGAGCCAGCGCGGACAGCGTCCATGGTACCAGGCTCCAAGTCGACAAGGACGGCACGAGGGACGAATTTATTGCCGGAAGCCTGCCTTTATTCAGCAGCCATATGCATAGCAAAAGTTCTAATATAGTACTTCATTGAAGTAGACGTTCATGCGCTCGAGCTGGAGGTCTGAGGTGCCGTGGTAAACACCAGAGCTATCGAGACCATGCTCGCCAGAGATGGTTTGCCAAAAGGCAGCACCGATTTGGTTACCCTGACGATTATTAGCTACCGCTTAATGGGGGAGTTGTAAATGGCTTACGCATTGGCCAGTCTGGAGATGGACCTATTGCTTGAAAAACCATCGTTAGCTATTGTTCTGAATACATCATCCCGCTGCAAAACACGAGACAAGGGTGCGTGTCCGACAAAGATCCGACATTAGGTGCATGCGTACGATTTCACGCATGTTAACGGTTTTCGTTAAGATAAAGATAGCTAGTAAGCTGGGTTGATGTTGTGAGATGGTGGTGTTGGCGCAAAGAGCGGAGGACTTATGAATGGGCTGCCCCGTCGTCGCCACCAACCTTGGCAAAAAAGACGCTTCGCTTGTCAGCACTAGCCGCTCCACTTTTCAGCGCTAGCCGCTCTACCAAGAGGCTTAATGACGTTAGGAATGTTGGATTCCTCGTTCTGATTAAGAGGGTTTCCAGAGAAAACACCGTATATTCGTATATTTGCTATTACAACCACACTCTTGTCGGATACGTAACAAGAATTAGTAAGATCTGCAAAAACAACAAACTAGTGGTTTAGACACCTTGTCAGGAATTGTATTGAGTTTGACATAGTATGTACAAAGAGCTATTAACCTCCCCTCTTAGTATTTTCCTAAAAAACCTGGTAAAGTTAAAGAGAAAATCAATCTCTACAGTATGTCTTTGTACTGGGGCTATAGAAGAAGGGTAAGATCTAGATATCCTCTTCTGAAGATAGGTTAGCCCACAATCTGATGTACAGGGAGTGCCGAATATCCATGTTCTCGTACAAGTTACAGAGGCTTAGAAGGTAAGAAGTGTTTGCCTATTAGATACAAGGATTGGCTGTTATGGCAGGAGTAATGGCAGGAGGACTCACTCATAATGACGTCATGAGTCTTGGCAATTCTGAGTCCTGATGTAGAGTAGTTGTAAGCAGCTAGGGCCATGTCACATGATGGGTTCTCGCTGTATAAGAGCGTCAAACATGTCTACTATAGATAGACACCTACACTAAACTACACAATCAATCACTACATTCAATTCTTCACACTTGCCACTTCCTTACAGTAGTTGCTTCTAGCTTCTAACAACAACCTTTACGCCATATAACGATTCTTTACTACTTTTTGTTGTTAGAATATTACTACTCACGTGATACTAGTCACATGACGGCTTCTTTAGGAACGCTGCCAGAAAGCCGCCAGCACACCGCCGGAGAGCTGCCAGCAAACCGACGGAAAGCTGCCAGAAAGCTGCCAGAAAGCGCCAGTCAGCTGACGGCTCCCTTATGAACGCAGGAACACCAATAATGTTCGCTATAAGCACTAGTTAGAAAGCTAGTAGCATTCCCTAGGAACGCCGCCGGAATGCCGCCAGCAAACCGGCGGAAAACCGTCAGAAAATGGACGAAATACGGTGGAAGAAAAGGTATATAAGGAGGACGCGCAAAGGACCTTTTCTAGAGACAAGAATCACATTCAATCATCACAGAGAATCAATCAGTTTACTCAATCAATCAATTTCTTCAATCAAATTTATCCTTCTCAGAACACAGAAAATCTGACATTTGTACTTCTACCGTGCCATCTGCCACACTGGCATCGTGCTTAAAGTTCGTATCTGGAAAGAAAATTTCCAACTGCTGTGCATCCCCATTTTAACCGCAATGGTTACTCACACAGCTTCTACAACTGGGAATAACGACGATAATGTAATATTTGGTGCAAATAAGAGCGAGATGGAGCGCCTGGACATGCAGCACAAGGTTATCTTGGCGTCCAAGCCAGATCTTATCCAAGCGCCCATCGACTTTTCGAAACCAGGACTCAAAATTCTCGATCAAGCTACCGGTAGTGGTAAGCATATTGAAATGCTTATTACGCTTACTTCGTTTAAAATTAAATAGGAATCTGGATCCGCGATTTGCGCAAGACAGCCGGAGAACACCACACATATATTGGTACTGACATCGAGGACAGCTACTTTCCAAAAAACCCGCCACATGATACAAGCTACCATAGGCAGTCCATGACCGAGAAATGGCCTGTGGACTGGGAGCAAACTTTTGATCTTGTTCACTCTCGTATGGCTTTACCTGGGGTTGGGATGACACCGCTAGAGGATGCAATAAAGGCCATGATCTCGCTAGTCAAACCAGGTGGATGGATTCAGCTTGTCGAGATGGAGTGGGATGGATGGGACGTTGGACCAGCAGGAGCTACCTTTCACGATGCCGGCAGAGATCTCTTTTCCATGGTCAGCCATGGCCAGGGCGTAGATCTTCGGGAGAAGCTTGTTCCCATTCTCAAAGACGCAGGCCTAGAGAAAATCCATCATGAGATATTCAAAGTCAGTTATGGTGCTAAGGCCAGCGAAGAGATCCGCTCCCTCAGCGAAGCCAGCCTAGTTGCCACGGCCACCTCAATTAGCGAGAGTACCAAAATGCTACCTCCTATTAGCGTTTCTCGTGAGAATCTGGATACGCTTCCGGCTGATCTCGCGAAAGAAAATCGCGAGCAGGGCTTTGAGTCTGTTTATTTCTCCCTCTGGGCGCAGAAGCCGGTCGAGACTTAGTGGGAAATGCATAACGCACTATTGGAAGCGCCCGGTGCGGAATACAGGAGCTTATTCACGGATGTTTCAAGGGCGCAATGGTGGAGCGCGTTGTGAGTGGCCATGCAAATAACAGAATTCATCGCTGAGTCTATCACCACCTAAGTAGTGCTCTCTGAATATCAAATACGGGAACAAAATAAAAAGCTACTAAGGTAGAGGCATTCTAAATTGTGCTATAAAATAGGCGAGTACAGAGTATACAGGAAAGCTTAGGAATTGAATATTGCTCCCTAACTCCTGCTTGTCTTCCTGAAACTGGTAACTGCTTCATTACAATCGCAGTAATATAGCCTTCCAACTCAGCACTTCTTTCAAGCCTTGTTGACTCAGCCTTCAGCCAGCTCAGTCTTTCAGGTCACTTTTTCCGGTCAGCTCTTCTCAGCTCTGCTAGCGATGCCGGTGATGCTATCATTCCAGGGACTTATTTCAACATGCTACTGCGATCTCGTATCCGTAACTGATTGTATCCGTTTTCGATCGTCGCAATATCAGCGCCAATATACGCGTATTCGCAGACGATACTTGACTGAACTTGCACATAGAGATTATACACCTTCAAGACTGTAGTAAATGCTATAGAAACGAGGCAAAATGTCCAAGAACAGCAACGGCTTGTGCCCTGAAGGCTTGCTGGAGTTTTAAGTCGTTCTAGAACCGTTCGTAACACCAAAATCATTGTGTAGGCATAGCGCGACCACAGTCTAGATTCCTCTCTCATCTTAGAACCTAAAGGCTTCTCGGCCTGGACTAAAAAGTGAATTTTGATAGCGTGAGGATCTTTTGCATAGCTGAATCCAGTCTTGTAAAGAGCTATAGCGGGTTGCCACAAGCCTGTGCCTCATCAGAAAGTTGCTTTCGGCTAGACAACGGGGATAATTACAAATCTCCAACAATACTACATCCAGAGCGTATATATCATGAAATTTGTTAAAAAGCTTCGAAGGTTCACCCTGTCGGTCTAGATGTAGATAGATATCCTTTTCCAAACAGCGATCTGTAATACCGGAGAAGTCGATTTCTGGGCAACTCAGTTCGAATCCCATTATCCATGGCTGCAAATAAGCTGGCGATACCCTGCTTTCGTTTTGCGAACCGAGGTCCTTGCTTGTAAAAGGAAGAGGTAGGATATTTCCGCTTCGAAAGCTCTCATGAACCCACTCAATAAGCTGGATATATGATATGTTTTGTGAAAGCGCATACGCAAGTATGAATCTCTGCCCTAAAGACGGCTTAGTCACAACATGTTTTCGTTCAGATAATTTCAAAAACCTGGACCTGACCGCTGCAAGAAGACTTATCGGTCTCCCAGCTTCCTTCGAGCCTCGAATATGAGCGCCGCTCCTAGAATCCACCTTTTGCAAGGAAGTATGTGGAAAAGATGTTCTTTGTTCTGCCCTAGAAGCCTTGCGAGATGCCCAACTCGTTTCTTGGCTCGATCATTCATTTTAATGGAAACATTTCTGTGTTCGAGTGTGATTGATGAATCCTTCCAGCTAAAAGCCGAAAACCAATCTTTAATTAGGAACAGCTCGCTGCGCAAGTTCCCGAATAGATTCATCTCTCAATTCCGTGCTCTTAGCGTCTGATCGCGCATCTTTCGACACTACCTGAAGCTTGGGATCGATATCGTAGCCTAACTGGCTTGAATTGACATATATCTCGAGACGCCGTAAATGTCCAAGATCCACCCGAATGGACATGCTCAAGCACTACAATTTAATTCCTTACAGCGCCAATATGGAGACAATATGGAGGTAATACGAAGCAGGTACTATGGGAATATAAAGAGAGAAGCAAGCTCCTTCCTTCTTCCCCTTCGTAAATATTTTATATATCAACCGAAGCCGACAATCTTTGATTGCTAGCGCTAATCTATTACAAAGAATGATAACCCATCTTCCAATCCGTTCAAGGGAGGCATTTGTCCTCACGGCTAAGGGCCCCATAGCTCTCCTCATATTAGTCAGGTCAAGTCATCGGGTGACCAGGATATATTGGTAGCAGGGCCTTCCTGCCTAGCAATAGCTCGTCTATGCTGCAGCCGTTCGAAAATGTATTTCCCGGAGCAAGACATCTACGTTATCAGCCGTATATGTTCGCGCAGCCGCTGCGCTTAGTTACCATATGCTGTTCGGTCTGGCCAGGGGACGTAAAGATGCACGTATGAACATAGAGGCAGGGCGTACTCGAAGATGACCACTTTAGCGCTAACGCGAGTTATAAGGGATGGGAATCAACTTAACTACTAGAAATTTAATTGCTGAAGCACGTATCTTTATAGAACATAAAATTCGTCACTATCCTAGTAGCCTGAAAAGTTATACTTCAGGCGACCTTTAATATCCTCATGCAGCAAAAGAAGCTGCCGTAATGCTCCTCTTCGAAGAAGACCATGAAGTTGCACTTTTCCCATATAAAATATCAAAAATGGATATTCTGAATAGGAACATGAAAACGGAGTGCTGGTGCACGCCAAAGAACCATATAGAAAGCTGTTTCGGATCCAAATCGAAATAGTGCCAAATGATCCTCATTTGCACACCAATATTGGAGGAAGATCAATGCACTACTCTTCCACGTAGTTCAAATGATTATTGAGTTCAATGGAGATTGCTAAGGAACTCAGCATCGTGTCATTATCGAAAGAAGGGAACAGGCACAAAACCAGGATTTGCAGATCCTATTAGATGATAACTTAAATAGGAAGATTACACAGAATGCGAGGAAAGCGCTGAAGAGGCAGAGAGCTCGTTCGGAGAAAACGTGATCGTGCGGGGAAAGATGAGGGCTAAAATACGATAGTGTCATCTCAGATTACCCCGGACCGAACTAAGTTTATCTAAGGCCTGGATTCCACAGCACGATTCTTTTATAGCGCGAAATTTGAGTCGTTGGTTTTATCTCGGAGAATATCATGCAGCCAATCAAACGAAGGCGGCCGATTGGGGGGACCCGAGCCAGTTTAACACCTGACACGTAGTTAGCTAATCCGAGGGCTAACGTCCTGGCCGATCGTATCGTTCCACAATCACCCGGTTCTAGACGCCTACATATCTCTTCGGGCAAGGAACCCGACTCATGTAGAGCGTCTCCGTGGTTCTGGCCAAGGTGTCGGGCGTTGGGGCTTGCTGGTCTTCCGTTTGTGGATACTAAACGTCTGCATACGCGGCTTACTAGGCGGGGTCTAGTCCGGAGGCATTTAAAATTCGCCTATTGCCAGATTTCCTATGCAACCCGCGGTGGACTGATATCTGCTACTAAGCATACGATAGTCACATAACTCACTCTATCCGGTATAATAACCTTCACAAACATTTCTTGTAGCTTCAAAGTACCAGTAGAGCGAGGGTAAAGAAAGGCGCAGTAGAGGCGATCTGAATAGACCATGGAGAGTGTGCAAAGCTGATACTGTGGAGACTGTTCACTTGGCGTGTTTCATGAGCTTTTACTACCTTGTCCAATTTCGTGCCCACCGAATCCAAATAGCTAGAATCCTTGAAATAGACCATTATTTGCCTGCTTACCAAGGCCATATCGTGATATCCAGTCCCAGGTCCTCCTAGAAACTACAAGGAGGCGATTTAGATATATTGATATTCGAATCTGGGATCCTTTATACCCTGACAACTCAGGTTTGGGCCGGTACCTACAAATCTACCTCCAATGACTACTATGCCAGGTCTGCAGCTTCGACTTTTGCTATTGCAACATCGTCAGTGGTGGAAATAGCTTTTACGCCGCAGCCCATTCACCCGTACTCAACGGCAGTGCGTCTGTCTATACTTCAGATAGAGCAGCTATTATGCTAAGCCCACAATATTCTTATCTGTGGGCGGAAACTGATTTGGTCCCTTGGATACATCGGAACGTTCATCGGCCAGTCTTTCTACTGGCACTGTTTCCAGCATTGGACTATGGTCACGGTAAGTCTCCTGCAGGTAGCGACAGCACTGAAGATAAGTAACCAAATTCAGCCTTTTCGACAAAGCGCCACCACCAGAACTACAATGTGAATCATTGGCGTTCAAGAAAACTCCATCGCCTTGGCGTAAGTATGAACATTCAATCGGGATACATAGCTTTGTCAAGTTGCCACAGCGTCTGCCACACAAACAGTGGAGCGCAAGTACCGAAAGGGGCTAAACATGGGGCTCAACGCTTGCGACAGGCTGCTTCTATACTCCCCCATAATAACAAGGCGAATGTTATTAGAAATGCAAATTTGAGCAAAACGAGAGTGCTGAGCGCGACTATTGATTACATTAAGCAAGCTGAGTACGAATAAAATACACTCCTGTACCAAGCGCAGGGCTTGGGTAGTGGAGTGCCATCGGAGAGAATCAGGCCACGCGACCATTGATGAGAGACGCAAGGCTCGAGGTAGTCTGGATCACAGATGTAGTACGTCTAATCTCACAATAAGTTATTCGAACTTGGAGGGATTGAGTTCAGGTATCGCTCTTTCGCAATTTTGGTCAAATATTGCTTTATGCGGTCATTAACACAGGTTAATCTTTGTATGGAGAAAATCAAACTACTATAAGTATCAATATCCTTCTCTGATTATGCGCCTTGGTATCCTCGTCAACGTCTCTTCAACGAATTACTCTTCTCCCCGACTGGATCGAGCTCGTGCGTGAAAAATCATCATTCTATTGTTCATAAGCGTTCGTCTCTTAATTTTTCTGAAGACCCGCTAGGCTTATGCACATACCCGATATAAGGAGGAAAAAGGGCATCATAAGATGTTGTGTCTGTAGCATGACAAGAATAGGCGTGGATACGATCCATACGATTTGGTTTCGTATTTCTGTTCTTAAATCGATCGCGAGTAAAACCATTGCGAGACGTACTCCAATTTATGGACCGTAGTTGCGATGTCGTATCGGTCCTTTTTTTCATGCGAATTTAAACCCAGCCTTACTGCGCTCTTTTCCCCGGCGCAACGCACTTGTTATTTTGCACGTAAGTCCCTAGAATAAAGAAAAAAAAATTGTAAAATGGGTCTTCCGCATCAAAGGATCGTCCGTTATCCGCTGTCCTGATTCTTGGCGGCATTGTTGGGCGAATGCGATCGTGATACGCTTGCACTTGAAAAGCCCCATTCATCCACCACATGTTTCGCTCCCATATCTAACGACGAATAGTACCACATGCGCTTCTGTTGCTCAACTGTGTGAGGTGCCTGCCACGAGACCTGTTCAATTTCCTCCCATCTTCTACCAGATATACAAGAACTGCTCATCGACGGGTTGACTTTGTGAACATCCATTGGCGGAACGTTTTCTCGAACGCTGACAGTATCTTTGGGCTCGTAAGAAGACACCTTGAGCTCAGGTAGAGGATTTGGGGTTTCTTGGATATGATTGGATTTCGAATGTGGGGATGTACGACCAGGACTGTGTATAGTTTCGGGGCTCGTCGTTTTCATTGTGGTTGAGTTTTTTGGGCTTGCATAAGACATGATGATGAGGTTCGATTTGAACTGTCGAAGTTTTTGGTTTGACCAAATCTCGGGCAATTAAATAGCTTAAGAAGGGCAGCCAGCAGCTGCCTAGTCTTAACGAGTCTATTCGATCTTCAGACGTCACACCACAGACATGTTAAATCACGTTATGGCATCATGCATACGGTTCAATCCGTACGGCTCGCTTACGTATAGCCAGCCCAAACTATAGCTGCTAGACTAGTTCTAGACCTTAACACTCCAAATCAATACTGCTTCTGCATTCCACGAAGCCACTCTATTTTATGAAATGTAAACGGGGCTTTTTAGGAGGTCAGAACATGTACAAACAAGCTGTTTACAGTCTTTTAGCCATCGGTAAGTAGCCTATCGTGATTGTTTAAAGATCTTGCCTTAGTATATATCACATAGTCACCACCGCCCATGATCTACAAATTTTTGTAGTGGATTTATACTCCGGTTATGGATTAAAATCTATCATGAACCCAAAATACTTGGAAGTTGTCGACAAGGTGGATTGACAATTAGAGCTTGCTACTAAAACCATCAGGGACGATGTTAAGAGCTAGCCCTCAGTTACAGAGAGTGGCCTAGGCTCTTCGGCAGAAGTCAATGCGTCGTAGCATATGAAATATCTCTCTAGCAAAAGTCATAGTTCGGACATACTTTTGGTGCAATCTCAACATCGCCTAAGTAATAAACTTCAAAATTATATACGTAGTTTAATATATATAATAAGGCCTATTTTAGAAGCTATGAGTAATCCATATAATATTTATTGAGGTATTAGATTTTTTTGGTTTTTGGCCTTCAAAATGCTCGATCTTTAGAACCATTAAATGGAATTCTTCTAGAGTCTAATAGTGGTTATAAGACGAGTATAAGAGCATATATATAAGATTTTAAAATATATTACCGAGGCGTTATTGAGATTGTGGGGGGCCGATTCTTGGAGTGCGCAGCTTACTGGTAGATTACGTTATAGGTAATGTTCTGCTGACACAAGAACGATCAGCCCTTTCGCTTTGCAATTACTTGACGAATCATGGCCATCTAGGAAGTAGATGCATACATGTATTGGGTTATATCTGGAAGAGTCATGTGATTTCCGCGGCATGCTAGCAAGAATCAAAAGATTATGGTGGTATGTTAGGTCTTCAGTCACTCTTAGGCTTCCAAGATGACTTGATTCTATGTATAGATCGATCAGTCGAGAGGAAAATCATGCTATCGCCTGACAATTAGCTTCAGGTATAGTTTCGCACTAAAAGCATGTGATCACGATGCTTCGGCTTGGACTGTTCGCTAAACGAAAGAATTACGTCAGATAATATTGCGCAAAGATGTGGAAGGTTCTGTCTTGGCATGCCAAGGTGAAGAAGCCACAACTCACTTAGCACCCCAGGGCGATTGTCAAAGACCTCCATCCACGCCGAAAATCGAGCGCCTTCTCAACACCCTCCAGCCGGTGAGGCTCGGCCATCCTCCTTGCTCGCGGTGGCAAGCTGAAGTATTGCGTACGCTTAACATTAGCTTATAAGTTTACCTAATGATGTCCAAATCTCTCACATAAATAGCCATCGACTTGTATTCTTGTATTGTTTTACAATGAAGAATCGCAAGTCCAAGCCTAAACCCTCGATAACCCCTGCACATAGAACGGAGATGAAACTGTGTCCATACCCTCAGAAGGCTGCCTTCACAGGTTTCAACGCCAATGACAGTTCGTCTCGGAGGTGCACCGCGGTGTGACCGGCACCGTCGCATGTACGCGACATGCCTCTCTTTGCCACCACAATTCTCATTACACGGACATAGCCTCAGCCCTCGCAGCCTTCCCCGTCTCCAAAGCAATCGCCTCAATATCCGTTACGGTCGACAAAAACGTTTGAATCAAACCTTGCCCCCCGCCAATCCACTCCGTCCGACTTATAACACCCTCCACGGTAACAACATGCGTATACGGAAACAAGGTTGGTTTGCTAGGGAACGGATGCAGCGTCGTTAATGTCTGTTCGTGGTTGGAGAACTGTGTCCTGTCGAAAAACGGTGGGGCGATTATGGAAAAATTATGGGTGCACGAGTAAACCTCGTTAAGGGTTGTGGGATATGTCAATGTATTGAAATCTGGTTTCCACGTGGTTTTTGGCGTACATGTTCCCCAGATAGTTGCGCCCACCATAGGCAAGAGTGTGAGAATTGATATCGGCGTATGCATTGCCATCTCTCTTTATAGGTGTGCTGTTCAGTGTTGAGTAGTGAACAAGTTGCTTATTTCGTGCTTAATCTAGCATCGAGATGGTCTAGACGGCGTGCAATGGTTTTATATCCCTTTATCACAGTCTGGGTTTGGATCACGTATGACGTCTAGCCCCGGGGATGCAGTTTGTTGGCGGCTGAAATCGAATGCGTCAATGTTTATTTTAAAGCCCTCTTCACTTCACGGTCTTCATCTAATAGAAAAATTCATTAACGTAATTAGCCATAGCCAGTGTTGTGACCGACCGGTTAATTATCGCATCCTCCAGTAGCCTACGCATAGCCCCTCTGTAGTTACTATCGCGCGTAGTAAGAATTCCGTCTATTCATGGAGAATCATAGTATATTGTTAGCTATCGATTCACGTATTTACTTCGTCCCTATTAATAACTCAGTGTATAGGTGCATAACAGCTTCTTCCAGCGAGCCAAGCGTTTCTAAGTTAGTATTAATGTATAGTATCTTATAGAAACTACAAAGCGAGAGTATAAAGGCTACTGATTCCAGATTTGTGGCAAAAGAGGCAAACAGCTGAACGTCGCTGAGAGTGACACTAAGCAAGAAGACGAGAGCCACCTGTTGGAGAGCAGCTTTAAAGGGGTTATATTTCACTGTGACTGTTCCTACATGTTTATACTGATTGATGTATTGTTTTTTCTCTACTATATTACAAAGAACAATTATCTTTCCCTTAGGACTTGTTACTCTCTAATGTATCCGAATGCATGTCTGCCGGGCAATTTCCGCTTGAATGGGGGGTAAGGGCCGTTACGATGCGCCAGCTATGTACATTATACTTCAATACTCTTGCTCCAGTTCAGAAGCCAACCATGAGTCTTGCTCGTCCGATGCCTAACTCTATGCTTGACAAAGGAAAGAATAGGAAAGTGATACACGACCGTATAGGGAAAGCTGCAGGGCTTGTCCAGGCCTCGCGTCCGTAGGGCATTTCCGGCGTCGTACGCTTCTCAATCGACAGCGCACTGGCCGAGGAACGTTTAGACAGCTCGTCGTTCTACGCTCGCGGGGCAGAAGAGGGAGCCTTCAGCTGCTCCCGTTCCTCCGCCTCCTCCTCGTCTCTGTTTTCTTCGTCTTGTACCTTTGGTTGCAGCCGCCCTGTGCTCTTTACGAACTCGATCATCGCCCTAACAGCTCCCATGTCTGTCTTCCAATACTGTATCGATCCATCGATGCTCTCCCCTATAACCGGAGCGGCTCGGCCGTCCCCCTGTTTTTGGTGGCAATATCTGGAGCCACATGATTTATGTTACTGTATCGCCACCTACAGCTGTGCTGACATCCGATATGCCTGTTCTACACTTGCACTAGCTTAGTAGCTAAGTTAAAGTAGCATCAATTTCCCCATACTCTTCATTTCCCACTCAACTAAATTTCTAAGCGACGACTCTGTATTAGGATGCTGGCGGCCAAAGACTTGTGTCTGCATCCGAACGTATGTCTGCATGAGTATTAAGGCCTCTTGGTTGCAACTTTGCAATTTGAATCTAAATGCAAGGTTGTCTATGGCCGTTAGGGTAGCGAAATGCTCATTGCTAAGCACTCTCTTCCTTGTCTCTATCACGCACAAGTCCAGGTCTTCAGCCTCCTTCAGCCGGCCTTGACTCTACATCGTTGATGCTAAGTTGGCCATGCTGGTGAGCGTGTCTAGATACTCTGCCCCAAGTACTTTCTCACTTCCTGCTAGTGCTTGCTGATGTATCGCTTCTACCTCTTCGTACTTTCCGTACCTCTTTAATACCGACCTAAGGTTACTAACGCTAGTAAGCGTATCGGGGTACTCCGGCCCGAGTATCCTTTCTCTTATCTAAGCTGACTATAGCTGATAACGGCTGATATTATATATAGGTTTCACATTTACCTAGGTAAAAAGTTGCTACAGAATTCTAGGAGCAGGATTATAGGCAAGGTGTGCGGACGCTAGGGGGTAAAGTATAAATGTATAAAACCATAACCCTAAGTTTGTGTATTATATGCTCTTAGTAGTGCCTAAAAGCTCTAGACTCATTCTCCACGGAGCATTCTCCACCACCTACTAGATGTTCCCATGTTCCCGTTCTCCCCACCCGTGATCATCCACCATTTCCGAAGAAACCATAACTGGACCTCCCAAGACTTATCCTCCCACGGTGTCGGCCCCCAGCACTGCATTGCATCTCGATAATCCAAGTCCTTTATAAAGTCCTCTTCATCAAAGATTTTGGGTTCTACGGAACGCAGCGCTAGCAGCTTTTCGCGAAAATCCTTGAATGGTAAACAGTCTATGTACAGGTCATGGTTGTGCTTCTTCTGACCTTCGCTTGGAGACAAGTCCGGAACGACTGAGTGCTCATTAAGCGTGGTATCCACGTGCCGGCTTAGCCATGGCGAGACTAAACGATCATGACCGCATTTATGATCCTTGAGTTGCACAAGGGTGACTCCAAGGATAAACGCATTCTCAATGCACGCCGCGTGAAACGAATAGCGCTGGACTCGTATGTAACTGTCCATTGGAATGCTCAAGCTTACGCTACGCGAGTCTTCGAAAGCACCGCCAGGCTCACCGTACGTATCAGGCATCGCTGGGCCTAAAAGCCCGTTGAGCGATGAGCCAGTACCCGTTGTGATGGGTTGCAAGATATCCATGTTATCGAAACTCGTGTCACAAGATTGCGATTGGCTGTTCAAGTTAAAACCACCAAGCAATTCATCGGTAAGAGGAACATCGAGAAGGTTGATTGGCCTAATGGTAGCCTCGAAAGCATCCACAGGTACCGCCGATACTGTGGCTGCTTTGCATTTGTACGTATCACAAATGAGATTCGTTTCTCCTGAACCAGCGGTCTGGTAAGCCTTCTGCTTCTCTCCTGCTAGTGCATCAGAACGTATATCCTAGTCTTAAGCGAGTAGATTCTACACACTGAACCTCTTCTGTGCAGCCCTCCCCTGCATCCGTCGCCTCTCCGTGATATGCCGCTTCCGTTTACCTGGCTTAACAGGAGATTTCTCTTGCTCTTGTTCCATGAGTGACTGCGTAGCATCCGTCATTTCAGCATTCACGGATGCCTGTACCGTTGTGCTAGAAGATGGAGAGGTCGTCATCGTCATCGTCGACAAGATGCGAAGTGGCTCACCTGCCCAGGCTGATGCTGGGATTAGTCAGTAGGCCAAGACCAAGCCAAGCATAAGAAAGCGAAGTGGCTCACCCTGCAGAGTAAGCCAGCAAGAAGTAAGCCAATCAGGACGAAGAGAAGGCTTACGGCTATTAAATTAACAGCGATAGTCGAAGAGGTGAGCCATGCTCGAAATCTTGCGGTGCGCGCTCTTTACAGCGAGTGTTGGACTCAATATTTAAAGGCTGTCGATGCCTGCTTCACGGTGCCCCTACAGTCTGCAACAATGGCATCCACTACGAGAGTTTTCCGTCACGCTCCATATACCACAATCTCTCCGACAGCCCAGGCCAATGACCAAACTGGCCGGACAGTGCTAATAACAGGCGCAGGCAGGGGCATCGGCTATGCCATCGCACAAGCATACATTCAAGCAAATGCCTCTCAAGTTATCCTAACAGGAATTCGCCAAGAGACCCTCGACCGCGCAGCGCTAAATTTAGCAGGATCATCCACAGAAACTATCATCAAATCATATGTCTGTGATCTCAACAACGAGACTAGCGTTGAACACCTATGGCAGCGCCTCCACAGTGATCAGATTAGTGTGGATGTGCTTGTCCTCAATGCCGCCGATTCGGCCAGCGGGCCTGCGAATCCAGTAGGGCCTTTTTTGTCTAAGCTTCGCGCTGCTTTCAACGTCAACTTCTTCGGAAATACCTCTATGGCGGCACGATTCCTTGAAAGCTTCACAGCCAAGATCGATAGTGCACCCAAGGCCATTGTCAACATATCCAGCTTCATGGCTCATAGTAATCCTGCACCTTACCAGGCTGCGTACAGCACAAGCAAAGCGGCTTTTGCCCATACGCTGCAGCTCCTCGCGGGTGAAATATCCACCGATGAGTGTCAGATAATCAACGTGCATCCTGGGGCCATACTCACTGAGTCTGTGAAGAATGCCCCAAAGGAAATGTTAGACACCGTCGTTTGGGACGAAGGTAAGATGTCAAAGCCTGCTGCTTCGTCGAGGTTGTGTTACTAACGCAGGCACTATAGTTCAGCTTCCAGCTGCATTTGTCGTGTGGGCAGCGACCAAGCAAGCTGCATTCTTGCATGGCCGATTTGTTTGGGCAAACTGGGATGTGGACGAGCTGCTCACTAGGAAAGGAGAGTTCGAGGATCCGGGGTTTCTGAAGCTCGGCTTGCAAGGCTCAGAGTTCGTAGATATTCGAACCATATTTGATAAGGTTCGCCAGTTGGATGTTCCTCCGGGCGCCTGATGGCTGCCTTGGCCTAAGCTACGCCGTGCCGAAATCTTTTTTTAGGATCAGAGAGTGGCGATAGTAGCATTCGAGAAGGAAACGAAGGGCGAAAAAGAAGACGTACATCGTAGAAGAGCTCATTATATACTAACGTCTCTTCTTAGGCGATACAAACAAGGAATTCTCAGATGATGAATATAAATGTTGTTGATTATAGCTCTCTGATGGTATAATGGCAGCGGTCTTTCAAGTTGCTTCCCTGAATTCTAGTCTAAGATTTATTATAATCTATCTACAGCTAAAGGGAATTCGTTTATAGAGCTCTCTTATAGGAAGCTTGATCCAGATTAAGTCGTAAATAAAAAAGGTGATGACATCTATGGAGTGAGGGCGGCGTCTACTGGGTAGCATATTTAATTTATAGTCCATTCTAAATAAAGTTAAAATAATGGTCTGATTTTAAAGATAGAACTAAAATTATATAGAATAGGGTATTATATCGAAGAGGGCTATAGTTTACTAGTAGTCAGCTTTAATAAGAGCACCCGCTAGTAAGCCTAGTAAATACTACTATAGCTAAAGTCATTCTAACTCTATACCTACTAAGGGTTACTTTTCTAGTTATCCCCTATTTCTATATTTATCTTAATATAGCTAGAGCGGATCCTATCACGCGTACACTCAGATATTGTCGAGTGATGGTTGGTTGAATAAGAAAAGAATAAAAAGGAGTAGGAGTATCGATAGTTGATCGGGTGTGTGGAATAGGTTGGATTGGTTTTCGTAGGTGGTGTGTCTGCGACCCGCAATCGGAAGACGTTCTAAGGTAGAAAGAAAACAAGTACTCTAACTAGCATTCCAAGATAATGCTTCCAGTTCGCCATCAGAACGCTCAGAGAAAGCCGCCAGCTTGCTACCAGCATTCCGCCAGTTTTCTCGCGTCGTTAGTCGGGCGGACATGTTACACACAACAATATCTACGTAGCTAATTACGTATAATTGGATCTAGCGTTCGATATATAATAATAACTCAAGTATAGCCGCGTAGATATGACTAGTTATTATAGGCCTTGGGGGATTAGAAAAAGCGAGGTGTACCTTAAGGTTATAGATCTAACACGAGAAGAGTGCGTTACGCCCTAACAGTCACTACGATATATTAACCCACTTACTAACTATATCCAGCTTCTAGGGCGTGTTCTAGGTTGATGTGGGGAGCGAGGCGACTGCCAAGAATAGCTTCTTAGCTATCACGAAGGCGCTTAGAAGTCCTACTAAAAGCGTAGACGAGTCGCTCTAAGCGCTTACTAACACGAAGGAATAGTAGCTGATCATTATAGATAACGCCAATAACCTGAAGTTAGATTATACACGATACTTGCCGTCTAGGAGTTAAGATACTATACTTATCGCCTCACAGATCCCGCGGTGCTCCCAGTACAGCACGGTCTCCGTAGAAGCGCTCGAAGGTCTAGACATAGAGAAGTCGACGGAACTTCTGCTTAGAGCGGCGGGAGTACCAGAAGAGTAATAGCAGTCACCTAACTAGCAGGCACAGGACATTATGTAGTTATTAGGGTCGCACACACTGGCGGTGATCCAAGCCGGTGCATATATTGCCAAAGGATACTATCATCTGGATAAGTATCATAAGAGGTACCAGCGGTAGCGTAAGTGGATGATTATGTTGAGCGTGGTTGAAAAGTCTAGCGGCTTTTGGAAATTGGTCGTCCGGCTGGTCAATGTGATTAGCGGCGTTACGGTTGCGGGAGGATAGACGTGGTAGATGTATAATTGGGGGCTGGAGATCTATGGACGCGGGCAAAGGAATACGGGAGCGGATATGAGTATGTTGGGAATGCCAGCGAAGGAGAAGCAGTCATAGGATTAGATCTTGCAAAATGGAGTGCTGAAAGGGACATGGCGGGCACAGCGGATAGTGCATGTTCTAGCGCATGGGAATTGGTATTATGTGGATACTGCAAGCGAAGGTTACGCTGGGTAGAAGTACGATATGGAGCGAAGTAGCGCCATAGACCTATGTAAGCACGATGTTATGTACAAAGTACGTCTCTCTATGTTTTGCTCTCCTTATACATCCATCATGAGCTTCTCCTTCAACCTCTCGTACAAGCATGCTGAGTGACACAGTTGCTCGTCTGGAGCCCATTACTCCCTCGCTGACTCCAAGCCGTCGCCCTATCAGCTACGCACTCAAACTCCTCCCCATCCAGCGTTGCGGTACCTGAGACCGTGCCCTTCGGCGCGCTCGCACCCCCCTTGACAATATTGCTCGTCACCTCCCTCCCACCCATCATGATACTCTTGGTGCCTTCCAACGGCTCACTGGGATCCGCAATGACCGCGAACGCCGTCGGCTCCGTGTTATACAGGCTACCGACGTCGAGCCAGAACTTGATGCCCTTGGCGAAGTATGCGACGTTGGTATAATCCTTGAAGGGGATCGGGGACCATCCGCACTCACTGGGAGGGCACAGAGGCACCCCTGAGGATGTGATGCAGGTGGAAAGGTAAAGTGTCTCTTTGGTGGTCGGTTGCCCCATTCCGGGGATTTGGGGAGCGGGAGTGGCGGAGAGGAGGGTGGGGAGGAAAGGAATAAGTGTGGTGATGTGCATGGTTGTGGTGTTGAAGCGCGGTTTCGTAAAAAGAAGATTGGGGTAGGTTTCGGGCGACTCTTGTTTGTGGGAGAGTGCTTCTGTATGTCGAGTGTAAATGTTGAGTTTTCGAACAGAGCGATTTTGCAATAGATCAATGGTATGGGATGAAAATGAGAATTTACACTACGTATGCATAAATAAATGACATGAATATGGATAGTAGCCTGGGTGCAATCTCTTTTACGTGCCGAAACAGTTTCGATGCCGACAAAGTGCGGATACTTAGATTAATAAATAGCTTTGTATAGTGATATGATTTTTGATTCGTTGCTTCAGAGGTGCGCTTCGATATCCTGTGCATTCGGCTGAATTTAGCAATGCCGAACAGCACAGCCGAACAACGTGACATTGTGATTGTTCTACCTCGTGCAATGACTTACTTTTCTTAGTTCTAGTTCGGTGTTACTAGCGTTTCTAATAATATCTAGTAGAAAACTAAGGCTTCGATTGTTAGTTCTGTTATTGAACGATCCGTAATCTTAATCTAGTACACCCGCGCCATGGGGCCCACATTTATCGTATACTTCCCTAGCGGCGAATAGCCACATGTATACTAGCGGCTGTCTCGGCGGGTTGTTGGGAGATATTTAAGTGATACATGTAAGGAAGTGTGAAATGTAAAAAATTGATTGTATTGAACGTGTATATATATGTGTGTGTAGGTCTGTATGTGTAGAAGACATGTATGACGTTCTTATATAGCGAGAACTCGTCATGTGACATAGTTCTAGCTGCTTGCACTAGACCAACGTAGACTTCAAAAATCCAATTTACCATCTGATTGAACTAACAATTGTTTAGGTATAGTATTGCTAGATTCAATATGTTTATAATTATATAATAGTTTTTCTGGATATCAATGAGCCCCAACTACCAACACCGAATCAATTCTCCGTTAAACATTATATACAAGAAGGTGTTCTTTTATTCACAAGTCATCGGCTTTTTAGCTGTTGGCGTGAAGGTCGAAATTGCGTGTTGATAAACGCTTCAACTCTTCTAACCGACATTGTTCGTTTCGGCATAGCTAATTGGCTACTCAAATCAGGCGAACTAGGTTCAGACACCACTGTCCCTTCTTGGGATATTGCCTGTGGAGTGGTTTGTAAGCCTTTAGTCTTTGTCTCACTGGCTGATTATGCCGACCAAGATCAAGTACTCACCTCACTCATGTCGACTGATTTGTGCTTATGCCACGTCGTATGGCTCGAAGCAGGAGAGTTGATGACAACTTGCACCATTTCTCTTTCTCTTTCCTGCTTCTTGAACTCATGGTAGGCGTCACCAGAGTGCGGAACTGGGCTCTCAGCTCTCGATTCAGCCTTTTCATTTGCATTCCCAGCTTCTAAATCCCCCTTCTTACTCCCCATTCTCCTCGGTATGATGCCAACAACTGACTGTCGCAATTTTGCAATTGAAGCCCTCTGCATGCGGCACTGCGATTTATCCAATCTCGGTTTAGGAACGGCTTCATCTAAGATTCCACCGAGGATCTTCTCGGTCTTACCTTTAAAGCATTCTGTTCCCTCCTTGAATCGCGCCTCAATCTTTTGGCTCCGCCACGAAGTGTAGATAGCGCGGAGTGCTGGCACGGAACCTGCCATCACAGCCACAGCTGCTTCGCTATGCAGCATGAAGGAGAGCCAAGCAGTTCCAAACTGCCATTTTCCAAAGACGTTGCGGTGTATGCCAGCTGCCAAGCGGATGATACTGAGGAGGACGCAGATGGAGGAGAGACAGAGCACAATGGCTATCCGAAATTTATTTTGGAGTTTAAGATGCGACATTTTGAGTAATGTGAGCGGAATGCTAATGACTTTTTTCTTCTGTTAATAGGGTGTTTGATTCGAACAGGAGGGGTTTCTATACTCATCAAGTCGGTTGCGATATCCAGAGATTGGACCACGACTCCCGAGCCGATGCTAAATGTGTACTGGCTCTTCATGAAGCACTGCGCTGTTGAAATTAGCTTCTGTACGCATCGCAGGTTCCAAGAGAATATTCACCAGCATTTGCTCCGAATTGCGGACACAGAATGAAGCTTTCTAACATAACCACCACTAGGCTCATCCCCGTCGCTGCGACCGTGCACCAAAACCAGGCCGTCAACTTGCGACTGACGTTCCTGCACATCTTGTAGAAGAGTGCTAAGAAACTATACTTTACAGCAAAAACAGCTAGCCACCCAAGTGTCATATATGCAATTAAAATAGATGGTCCGCTATCAAATAGGGCGTTTTGCAGATTAGGATCGCGAGTGAAGAATGCCAGAACGTCCAGATTGAGCGTGGCGCCATCGATGTTGTACAAATTGCGCGTATACGATAGAATGAGTCCTGTTTCTACAATAAGGCATATCGTCGCGAAAACGATAAGTGAGTCCTCGAGGCTGAGGGAACGATGGCTGTGATAGCGGAATAGCATGCGCGCCGAGGAAGCCAGGATTGCGAGAATAGTGAGTAATATCGTAACGGCCTTATTCTCGATTAGTGTACGCCCTTTATCCCTACTCTTGCTTTTCTCTTTCCTACCTGGAAACTCAGTTTATCGACACGGCCCGTATGGTTCACCAGCCAATCAATGCGCTCGCGAGGTAGCTTTGGAACATTTTCGACAAGCTGCAATATGCGCTCCATTGCATACCCTGTTGTTTTCCCTGATCGTACACTTTTCCCAAAGCTAGATGCGAGGATGTATAAAATTTGAGAAGGCGCGGTGCATACCTTTGATACCCCCCATAGCCGGGGACGGGACAAGGGAAAATACCTGATGGGGATTTGGAGTAGAGGGATGCGTCTGTGCAGCCACGAGGCGACAGGCCGTGGGATTGGGGCTCTGCGCTGTGGGGCGTTATACCTACTGTGTCTGCACAGTGCTCGTCAGGGTTTCTACATCGCCTTAGAAGTGTGGCGACGTGTGCCTATAGCGCAACGTGTCGCTCATGCTACCGCGCGATCACCCGCCAACACGAAATCTATACAGGAACTGTCTTCATTATTGAAATTCAAGCCTTGCAATTGCTATGCGTTTCAGCCTTATGCAGAGACTAGGGAGCGTGAAGTGGGAGGCCTCGGCTCGGGTCTGTACCAGCGAGCGAGGCGCAGGCCAGCGTTACAGTAAGCAAGCCCATCGCCGGGGTGGGTCGGATCGACTCACGGAATGCCGAAAATAGGAAATTCCCACAGGCTCGGGAGGAGGTGGGACCTGCGAGCAATATTGTAGGATTCTGCTGACGGTCTACACCGTGGGCCTCTGTCCACTTTAGATGCCCCGTGAACTTACCTGATCACATGACAAGCCTTCATGCGGACTTCGGGCATCTGGGACGTCCTGCGGGGTTAGTAGTTGTCACGTCACTCAAGCTAGTGTTTCATGCTTTATCGATAAACGTCTGGTCTGCTCCTTGACAGCATCGAGTAGTTACTGCATTTTGCGCTCATTATTCAGCAGTTCGTCACGTTACCAGGAGGCGTTAGTTTTAAGAGGCGGATCCGCATTGCCAAAATATTGGTGTATGTAATAGGCTTTGCTAGCCTTGTAGACGTAACAACTTGCTAGTTGTTTAGGTAGTCTATGAGGTTTCGTTTGAAACGTATGGCGTGTACCCGGAAAGTTCCAGCACCCCAGACTTCCAGTTACGCGCTATCTATTATAGACATTCATAAAAGCTCCGTGAGGACCCGCGAGACCTATGTTCTATCCTAATCCCTTGTGTACTTCGCCTGAAGGCGCTGCGCCGCCGTTGCGCCAAGTTGCTCAATGGTACCTCCGCTAAGTAATTCCAGGACTGAAATATCTATTCCCAAATTCGTCTTCCACCAATTGCGGATCTCAATCGCGACCAGCGAGTCTACGCCAGCTGCGGAAACAGTAAGCTGGAGATCAATCTTGTCGCTGCCCAAGAAAGTCGAGATGCAGTTAGCAAGCTCATTAGCAATAATGTCAACCGATGCCTTCTGATCAAGCTTGCTAGGTTCCTTGGATACCGACTGGAGAAATTGCTTCAGGTGGCTTGCGGTAGACGCAGTCTCGGCGCTAGACACCTTCTGAATATTTCGGTAGACGGACATGCGAGCGTCGCGCTTCCACATCATACTGTTCTCAGGGTCTTGGATCGGGGTTGCGAGGTCGGACCAATGGAAGATATGATTTGGGGCTGCGTAGCTGCCACCAAGCGACTTTTCTAGTTTTTGTGTGCCGGGTGCGTAGCTGGTTGAAGAGCGTGAAATAGCCAGTTGTAAAGTGTCCAAGAAATATGACTCGGTCAGTAGATTTCCCATGTTGTGGACCAATGCGCTTCGGGCGGACAGGTTACGCGCAACGAGTCCAACATCGTCAATAGGACCAATGCTCATCACCGAAACGGGAAGCCCGAGACTATGTCGATATTGAGAGAACGAGTCCAGGAAGGTGTTGGCTGCTGCGTAGTTTGACTGGCCATAGTATCCGTACGTTCCACCGATAGACGAGAAGAGGACCAAAAAGTCCATGTCCTTAGGAAGAATGTTGTGTAGGTTCCAGGCGCCGGTTACCTTGGGAGTGATGGGCTTATTCCATGTCTCATGGTCCATGTCGAAGAAGCCTCTATCAGCCAAGACCAGTGGCATATGCAAGGCACCTGCAATAGGCTTGGATGCTTGCGAGACGGCATCCTTCAGGGCCGTGGCATCCGCGATGTCAAGTGGGAAATACTGCGCTAAGCAGTTCATGAGTTCAAGCTCCCTTAAGAAATCCTGATCTTCCTGGGATTTGCCTGCGGACCGCGAAATGAACATTAAATTCCGGGCGCCATGTTGGACCATCCATTGGGCGATGGCCTTACCCAAGCCACCGAGGCCGCCAACGAGCACATAGGTAGCATCACCCCGGAATTCAGGTGTCGGTATACTTGGGGCTAACGGTAGTGTGTCTCCCTCGGGCAACTTGACAACAACACTACCAATGTGCGATTCTCCATGCAATAGGTGCTTGAACGCCTCCTCAATGTTTACGGCGTCGAAAGCCGTGATGGGCGCGATGGATTTAATGTCGTTTTTGACGCAGAGGTCTACGAGCAGCTCTAGCAACCGCGCGACCTTTGCTTTGCTCGAGGCCAGAAAGCGCGTGACGTCACCGCCAAGGAACGTTCGGTTATCTCCAGCGGCGAGAGAAAGCTGACCTTTACCAGTGCCTGCAGCATCACAGTTTCAGTGCGGTTCCATCGTGATAAATCTGAAACACTTACTGTCAACCAAGGCACCGTCGGATGCGACACATTTCCACGATGCGGACAGCAGGTCGCCAGACAAGGTGTTAAGGACCAAATCAGCACCCGAGCCATCGGTTGCAGCCAGTATGCCATCCAGAAAGCTATTGTCGTAAGAGCCGAAGATGTGGTCTTTAGGGATACCATGCTCTTTGACCAAGAAAGAGATCTCCTCTTCCGTCCCGGCTGTGGCGTAGACCTCGGCTCCGAGCCACTTCGCAATGTTGATGGCAGCAATGCCGTTCGCTGAAACTGTCAGTATACCAAAGCTGAGCGATCACTGGAAGGCTTACCCCCTGCAGCATTATGGATCAAGATGGTTTGACCCTTTTCCAACTTCCATTTTTCAACAAGGAAGACCAGGGCGGTAATATAGGGGAGTGGCAGTGTTGCTGCTTCCTCGTCGCTCAGTTGGCTGGGAATCTTGACGACGAGCTGGCTGGGCCTCTTAATAACCGTTGCCAGTCCTGCGGACTCTGACCCCACGGTCAGGACACGGTCTCCGACTGCAAGGTTGCTAACATTAGACCCTAACTTGGTGATATAGCCGACGCCTTCCAGACCAAAGATGCTATTCTTGCCAGCGTTCGCGCCTAGCGCCGTCTGGACGTCATGCAGATTCAGCCCTGCTGCTGTCATTTTGACGTGAACCTCTTCCGGAGCCGGTTCGTCGAGCGGTTGCGCTGTCCATTCAAGGCTATTCAGCAACCCTGGCGTACGAATGGTTAAGGCTTTGGAAACGGGTGCTTTTGCGGTAGCGCACAGGTCATCTTCCACTTGGATCCAGTGAAAACGGCCCACATTGAGAGCACCGTTCGACCACGCCCACTCCATGTCTACATCAACATCTTCTTCACTGTCCTTAGAATTGCGGATGGTCTTGAGAACATCTGCGACGGCCCCAGCAGCTCCCACCCCAGTGTCTTCAAGCTCAAGGGTCGCGAACGATGCCGCAAGCTCTGATCGGACTGTCCTCATGAGACCGATCATCTGCCCAGAGTAAGGGTCAGCACATTTGTTCTGGGCGGGAGGCATGAGCCAAAGCATGGTCGATCCTTGGAACTCATCTATCAGATGGGACAACTTCGCAAGGTCTTCGCTGCTGATGTCCTGGAGCAGAACGTTGTTCCCGAGATCCACAAAGGAGATGATGTCTTGATCTGCCGGAGGCTCCTCGCCCCATTCTATAGAATCAAATGCAATGCCTTGTTTCTGTAGCACTTCTTCAACCTTTGTAACGAAATCGGTCTTCTGGGCACCTTGCAGTAGTGTCACCTTCTGCGGAGCTGGTTCTTCGACTACCGGCCTCGCAACCATGTACGCCATATAGGTGTAAGGCTTCTCAAAATCCACAGTGACGGAGTCGCACCCAGAGAAGCCTGCATCGCGGAGGCGCTTGTCCCATTCAGATGGTTCGATAAAAGGCGCATCTCTACCATCAGACTGCAACCACCAGCCCTCGAAAGCGCCAATGACGTATTGCATACATCGCGTAACTGCGTCACATCAGTAAACTGGAGCCAAGATTCGCATATCATACTGACCCGGACATAATTCTTGCATGAAGAGTTGACCATCCGGCTTCAGCAGTGTACGAACATTGGTCAATGTGTCCTGAAGTATCGGGGTTGCGTGGAGCACCTGCAGTCATGGTCAGAAACTTTCTACTGGGGAGATTGACCTAGACACATACATTTGCAGCAAGGATGAGGTCGTATTCACCGGCATTGAATCCTTGCTCCAATGGGTTCTTAGAGATATCAAGGGCTCGATATTCCATCGCTTCATGATCTTTGAAACGTTCCTTCGCTTGTACAAAGAAGCCAGACGAGATGTCAGTGAAGGTGTACTTGAGATATAGCCGCTCGCCATAGTCCGACTGAAGATGTTCAAGGAACTTGGACGTGAGACCACCGGTTCCGGCACCGATTTCAAGAATTTTCATCTGTGGCTTCGCATTTCCGTGGAGTTGCAAGTACGCCTTGAAGTCCCAGATGTCATGGTATTCGGAGTAAATACCGGTTAAAACGCCATCCTGAAGCAGAATGTCAAGGAGATTGGCCTTTCCTTCGAAAACTTCCGCTGCATTTGCATAAACCCGATAGGTTCCATTGGCTGCCGCCCAGACACCTGCCTCCTCGGTTTGCTTGCGCACCACCTCGATGAGCTCTCGGCGTTGGACCGGATCCATCTTCACAAGATCCGCGGAATCTTCGACAAGGGGATAGCCCGGCCGCTGGTAGCGCTCGTATTCAGCATTGAGCCAGTCTCGATACTTTTCCAAGTGAGGCTGAGCGGGAGTAAGACCCTGGATTGCGTTCCTTGACTCGATAGCACAGAGGACTGCTAACCTCTCGCTTATCTGGATAACAGGCCGGAAGTCCTTCTTCAAATGCAACAACGTTCCGGCCTCTAAGTATCTTGGATGAGGTTTCCATTGAAGCTGAAGAGTGGTGTTTATCAAGGATGGTTCCGGATCCGCATTTCGCATGGATGTTCCTTGGAAGCCCTTGAGCGCATATACGAAATCACCTTCGACCAAACCGTAAGAATTTCCCTCAACGGCACCAGCTTCGCCAGTCGCAGAAGTGTTGATCTTGACCGTCTTCCCAGCTGCTTCACCGACGTATAGCTCTTCAATGTACGTAGGTAAAAACAAGGTATTGAAGTTGCGGTATATGCCTTGGGTCTTTGCAATCGTCAACGATTGGAAGATCATGTCGAGCGTGGAAGGATGGATGGCATATGAAGACTCGCCCACATCACGCTCGTCGACAACTTCAGCTGAAGCAAATGGTTCAACAACACTGGCAGCCATGTTCGAGAGTCGAGCAAACTTCCCAGCATAGTTCAAGCCAACTCTGGACAAGGTGGTGTACCAACGCGATGAAGAGACAGCACGATTAAGACTGAGGTCCTTCTTTGCTGGGAGCGGGGAAGCGCGTCCGCTGCGAACAAGACCAGAACAATGTGTATTCCATGTGTTCCCATCGTAAGATGTGATCTGGAATGTGTACCACTGGCTACCAGTACTCAGGCCAGCCCGCTGAGGTGTAAGGTTAGTGATAACTTCGACGGATTTGTCGTTGTATAGAACAAGGGCTTTGTTGATCTCGACTTCACGAACGGTGTAATCTCGAATGCTGCTAGTCTGGAACGCCGCTTCTCCAGCCATTGCCAGGTAGCCTGCGGCAGGGAAGATGGTATCGTCTCCAACGCAGTGCTCGTTCAGCCAAGAGACGTTGGCAGTCTTCAGCACGTTCCTCCATGAAGGTGCAACATCGCTTCCTTCCAAGATACGAAGACCGAGAAGGTCATGTGGAAGATGCTTGCGGAATCTCCAGCTCTTCTGGATCCTGGTCTCGGACCAGTAGCTCTTCTCGTAGTGCCAGGGATAGTTGGGCAGATCAGTAAGAACGTTCTCAGAGCTGTGTGGATAGGCGATCTTGACTCCGAAGCTATGCAATTGCCCCGCGGCGGAGAGGAATGAAACCGTGTCATCCGCACCTCTCGAAAGTACAGAAACATAATTCATCTTGTCAGAGCTTTCTTTGTAGATCTGTCGAAGGGGACCAGCGAGAGCAGAATGTGGTCCGACCTCCAAATGCACAGCGCACTTCTTCGATTCGGCAAGGAGTAACTTGGTTGCGGAGTGGAAAAGCACTGGGTTTTCTAGGTTATCTTGCCAGTATTTCGGGCCAAAATCCGACGCTTCGCGGAGAACTTTGGCTCGCACGCTGGAATAGAAAGGTATATTTGGCGGGCGAGGCGATAGATGTTCAGCGATGAGCGAGTGGTATTCATCCCCAACGAGAGCCATGTGGTCTAAGTACGTTAGCCTGATTTCTGACGGAGCTCGTATGAAGCTTACGCGAGTGATATGCCGCTTTGACCTGCAACTTTCTGCATAGGACATCTGGCCTGCCCTTTTTGATTTTCACCATGACCTCCTCAAGAGCCTCAAGATCACCTGAGATAGTAACGCTAGAGCCACTGTTCTCACAAGCGATCCGTACACCGGAAATGAGATAGGGATGTACATCGTCTCGTCCAAGGCCAACAGCCGCCATGCCACCGCTTCTCTTTGCGGTTTTGCAGACTTGCCCACGGTAGAAGGCTGCAATGACGGCATCTTTTGCGCTGAGGGCGCCGGCAGCGTAGGCTGCAGCTAGCTCACCTGATGAATGGCCCACAACGGCCGAGGGCTTGATTGCCCAGGTGGCCAGCAGGTCGACAAGCGCGGTTTGCAACGCAGTACACAAAGGTTGAGAGAACTCTGGCTCTAGAAGGACGTTCCCATCATCTACTTTGGTAAGAATATCTGTCATAACGTGGGTCAGTGCACTGTAAAACAGAATGTAAAGTAGGTCCGCGGCTATTTATACCTTCTATGGACCATGGCGGAGCACGGTGCAGGTTCTGCAAGACTTTGTCCATCGAACGGATATTTGCCAAGAATGATGGGTAATCGACCATCAGCTCCCGTCCCATGTGGACCCTAGGCTGGTGTCAGTCCTGGCCCTTTTGATTTCATTAGGCGAGGTCGTTCTTCACTTACCACTGCGCACCCTGTCCAGTGAAGACAAACGCAACTTCGGACATCCCCGAGTACTTTACCTTCGGAGACACTTGGAGTGACTCTGATGCACCGCCTTTGGAGATGCTGAAGCTCCTGAACTTCATGTGCTCTCTTCTAGAAGCGAGAGTGTATGCTGTGTCTTTAATGCGTTGTGGGTGAACGTTGAGATACTCTTTGATACCCTCGGAAACGCGCTTCAATGACTCCTCATGGTTTGCAGAAAAGAGAAGAAGGGTCTTCCGTGATGTTTCAGCCAATGCTACTTTGGGTGAGGGCTTCGAAATGCCGAATGAGGCCGCGGAATCGATGACCAACTGTATACGCACTTGTTAGATACGGTACACGAGGACTCATTGTGAGATATCAAACATACATGGACATTTGAGCCTCCAATACCATATGAATTCACGCTCATGCGCTCAGCTTTATTTTCTGGCCATGGCTGTGGCTCGGTGGGAACAGTCAATTTGAGGTCTTTCCACGGTACTGGGCGCCATCAACATTACCAAATGCACTGGGGGATGGGGAGAAGAATAAAAAGACCCACTTCTCGGATTAGGATTGTCAAATTTGATGTTTGGAAGAATTGTCCGGTTTTCAAGGGACACCACTGCCTTCATCACTCCAGTAAGAGCAGCAGCACCCTCGCTATGTCCGAGATTGGGCTTGCTCTGCTACGATCAGCACACAAAAATCATACAGCCAGTCCTCATTCACTTACGGCTCCGATATAGATGCCATCTTCCCCCCAGCATTTACCGATCGCGTTTACTTCGATAGGATCACCAACCTTGGTACCAGTGCCTGGAGAAAAGGTGGTGTTAGAATTTACATAGCGGAGTCACAGGATTAGATGAAGCCTTACCGTGAGCCTCTATCATTGCTGTTCTTGATAGATCAAGATCTATTGATTCGTAGGCTTGACGGATCAAGCGCTCGTGCGCTTCTCCTTCAGGCATGGTCATTCCGTTGGACTTGCCGTCGCTGTGGTAGCATATAGTCAGCATGGAACTGGTAGTCTCGAAATCAGATCATAAAGAAGCTTACGCGTTAGTTGCTGAAGCTCTGATTACAGCTCTGATAGGGTTTCCATCCTTGATAGCTTGATCCAAGCGTTTTATGTAAAGAGCCGAGACTGCCTCACCCCGAGCGTACCCATCTGCGGAAGCGTCAAAAGACTTGGAAGAGCCTTCGGGTGAGAGGGATCCCAGCAGAGTCAGGCTGATGTTGAGACCAGGAGCTGTAAAAGCATATATTAGACAAATGTCATTCGGATTGCTACATCATGAGGGACTTGAGGCAGCGACTTGCTATCGGCACGGCTTACCTAAGATTAAATTGGATCCTGTGATTACTGCAGCAGTGATCTTGTTCTCTCGAATAGCCTCCAAAGCTTCATGCAAGGCTATGCCTGCGGATGAACAAGCTGTTTTGATCACCATACTAATCACACATTACTTAAGTGCCTTCAAACGGAGGGGAAGGAACCAACTCACCTAGGACCTTTGAGGTCATACTCATACGCCACACGGTTGGGCAGCGCAAAATCCGTTCCACCAAGAACTCGATGAGCATTGTAATCTTGACTATCCCTGTGGTTCATCTCCTGCCAATCTTCCGTAAAAAGACCACTGTAGGTGCCAATATTCTTGCTTCGCCACTCGGTCTCGCCAGCATTCTCAAATGCCTCCCGAACTACCTCGAGGATAAGCCTGTGGTTTGGGTCAAGCTGTTCCGCTTCCGAAGCACTGAAGCTGAACATGGATAGGTCAAACTTAGAGTAGTCGAGGTCTTTTAAGAAATAGCCTTGCTTAGTGTTAACAGTTCCGTACCGTCCATCCGCGCTGTAATACCCCTCGGTGTTGAACCGGTCTTCTGGAACGATCGAGCGAGCGTCGCCCTTGTGGAAGAGGAAATCGAATAGCTCCCTTTCATTGCGGATGCCTCCTGGAAGCCGCATTGCCATACCGCATATGGCCACTGGTGTTCCGCTGATACCATTCAAATGATCGTTTCCATGTCCGCCACTGTATACTCCTTTTGTCTCTCTATGAAAGCCGTTGGTATGACCATTTGTGTTGACCGCACGTCCATTGACACCGTTAGATGGGTCGATGGTGTGATTGTATGAAACATTGGCATGACCATTAGTATGGCCATCAGTATAGCCATTGGTATGGTTATCCATGGCTCCGTTGGCGTGGTTAGTTATTGCTGGCATGATTGAACGATAATTGTTCAGATCAACTTGCAGGTAAATGACCAGACAAGATGGAAAATTCAGTCTTCGAAAGCAATTCTGAATGAGACCGAATTGCGTCGGTGAAGAGTTATGAGAAGCAAGAGACCTTGAAATACGTACACTCTGGGTTACGGGATTATTTAATGACGTTCTGCACTACTTGGCATCGGCAGATCCCTCCTATCTTCTCGAATCTATTGCACACCAAAACGCCATCTTGTTTTGGCCCCATTAATTAGTGAGATACACACGGACATCTACTTAACGTCGTAGCGCAACATAGTACCCTGCGGACCTCAGACTAGCTACTTCTTATCTATGCATAAAGGATTAGAAGAAGATTATAAGACATGCACGCGCTTTTTCTACACAGTTCACCATTGCACACCTTGCAATCCACCAGTACCATTCACATTTTTTACATAAAAAGGTGCTGTTTTCTAAGGTAGTGGGCCATACCAATGCTCGCGGGTGGTCTGGTGTAACCATAAAGGAATGCAGTAGTGATGCAGGTGGCATCGAAAACGAAGTAACTACTTAACGTCAGCACGGACTATCATCACTGTAGTAAAGTCCGGAATACGAAGTGGCAGCTTATGCCAAGTATCAATCATGCGTGTGTACGTGCGTCCGTTCGCATCACTACACTAGTAGGTATGGTATATTATTGGCAGAACAAGGTAATCATCAAGAAACCCTAATACCTAGAATATTCGTCATTTTTTAGATTTGTACTAACAGGGATGCGGACCGACGCGCCAACACACAGATCAGCGCCTGCGTGTCGTTTGCTGCAACCTCAAAGGTTCGGTCTTGACTGTATGCCACTCTCCACGGCTTGATGGCCCATGCGGCCAACAAGAAGACCTTTTCTACGCCTTGTTCCGTATCTCCAGGCTGCGGACGGAAGCACCCGGACCTGAATTACGATTTTTTATCGTGCGCCGTTCGGGTGGCGTAAGGCCCCCGGTATGAAATTAACCCCACTTCATTACTCTTATTCAAGGGTGTTTTAGCATTACCGTCAGGCGTCTGTAACTTACGCACATGCGAACATGAAAGAGCAAGCTGCTGGTCCTTACAAAACTGCGTTGCCAACTCTATACGTTTTTGCAAGTCCTAACATGGCGCATTCAAAGGAGCCAAAGCATTCTTCTCTCTCATTACAAGGCACGGTGCGGGTCCGTATCATTGATACTACCTCTTATATTCATAACCTACCGGCTTCTTTTTTCTTATCGCCGGAATTTCCTGGGCTCAGCAAGCTCTCAGGTCCCAGCTTCTCCTTCCTGATCGAACATCCTTCATCACGCTCTCTCCTCTTCGATCTAGGAATCAGAAAAGACTGGGAGAATTTGCCGCCTATCACTACTCGTAGAATAGAGCTGCTTCAATGCAAGGTAGAGGTACAAAAAGGTGTCCGAGAGCAATTAGAGGAACATGGTGTCGATACGAAAAGGATCGAGGGTATCATTTGGTCCCACTGGCACTGGGACCATACAGGAGACCCAAGCAGCTTTGAGAAGAGCACTGCTCTGATCGTAGGTCCCGGTTTTATGGAGTCCTTCACACCTGGTTATCCAATTGATGAGAATGGGCGAATTCTTCAGAGCGATATGGATGGGCGAGCATTGAGGGAGATCACCTTCGATCAAAGCCTCAAGATTGGCGGCTTCAACGCTTTTGACTATTTTGGAGATGGATCATTCTACCTTTTGGATAGTCCTGGGCATGCTATAGGCCATATGTGCGGTCTCGCGAGGGTCACGACTTCCCCCAACTCTTTCATTCTCATGGGTGGTGACTTATGCCACCATGTCGGCCAATTCCGGCCGTCTGCACAACATCCGCTACCTACAATGATATCTCCTAATCCCTTCCATGGACCCACCGCAGCTCCATGCCCCGGGGAGATCTTTGAACACCTGTTGTCCGAAAACGGCCACGGAAACCCGTTCTTTAAACATGGAAAACAAGTAGCAGCTGATCTAGACGCAGCAAAAGAGTCAATAAACAAGCTGCAAAAGATGGATGGGTTGGAAGAAGTACTGGTGGTTATAGCACATGACCGTAGCCTTCTCGATGTGGTAGATTTCTTTCCTAGGTATGCCGACGATTTCCTTGAGAAAGGGTGGGTAAAGAAAGGAAAGTGGCTATTTTTGAGAGAGTTTGTGGAAGCAGTGAAAAACCTACCGGCGCCTGAATTTGATCAGGACCATTTTCGTTAGACGTAGGAATGTGACCACATGACCGGTGCTTTTATGTCCTACAGTAGCTATTGCATTGTGTCCGGTAACGATCGGTAGAGACTTCAATACTTCTTACTATAGTATTAAACCATTATAGTTACTTAACCAACCGCTGCAGACTTGTAATTATGACCGCACAGTTAAAGATTAGCACTTTAGTTTTAATGGATTCCATATAGTTTCATTGTAACCTGTTAATTCTGACAGCATTCTTCTATAAAAATCCAATTGCAACATTGAATAGCAGAATAGGAAATCAAAGCCAATGCTGACTCATGAACCTGACGCCGTCTTGGACCCATTCTTCACGCTTGTCACTCAAAGCCTCAAATCCATGGTCCCCAGGCTGAACATTGAGCAGTACAGGAACCCAGGGAAAAACTTCTTGTAACTTCTCAGCAAAACCAACAGAACACAGTGGGGGGACCTGGAATGCTCTTAGTCTATGCCTGGTTTTAATAAAACTATTCAAGAGCGACTTACACAAGAATCCTGTTCTCCATGGATAAGCCATACTAACTGAATTAGCAGTGCACTTCGTAGGCCGGATCGATGAGATGCGGCTGAGTACAAGGGTAGTTCTCCTGATATAGACTTACCTGGAGGCATTGACGCTGCCTTGTCCACTGCCTTCATTACATCGAGTTCCTCGTTTCCATATGGTGTCAACCAGCGAGCCAAGTACGCTTGTTGCAGAACACAGGTTAAGAGATCCCACATCTCTACAACGTCACCACTGGTTCGAACCGTGTTAGGTTTGATGCTCTTCAGATATGCCCGAATCACCCTCTCTGCTTTTCCGGTTGGAGGAGGTCGTTTTCCTAAGATGAGTCTTGGTCCGGGAACGCGAAACTGAGGAATATTTTTGTTTATTGGACCACCCATTGATACGATGACTTTGACTTGTGAAAGTTCAGCATATCTAATTGCAGATTGCACTGCCAAATATCCACCAGCAGATTGGCCAGTGCAAGCTATGCGTGTGAGGTCAGGAAAAGCGTCCCAATTCTCTGTAAGTTGTGGAAGTGTGTTATGAAACCAACGCCAGAAATCCTCAACATCGTCCAGGATCTCACTGGCGGTCGCCTCCGGAAGCAGTCGATAATCGGGCGCGACGAAGATTGCAGAGGACGTAAGACAAACATCAAGGAGCCTGTCATAGACTTAATATCCACAAGTTCATCTTTCATGAGAATGAGGATTTGGTTCTTCACACACCAGTCAGGAAGCCATGCTTCATACAGACGATGGCCCAAAACGAGTCCACCTCCGTGCCAGTTGACGATAATAGGGTAGCCTTCCTTGGGCTTCGACCTCAAGTGCTTGGGTATCAGGAAACTGACGCTGATTGCCACTCCATGAACGGTCTTATATGCTAGATCGATTTTATCAAATGGCGAAAGCTTGCTGTGTGCTATCATAATGAACAAGCTCTGCGTAAGATACTAGTTGCAAAATCTTTCAGAAAATAGTGATCACAGTGAAGAAGTCGAATATCTCAAAGTGCAGGTAATGTCAACAGATAGGCTCCTCTACCAAAAATATCGTAATTATAAAACAATGTAATATTAAAAGCAGGCCATATTTACAAATCCCCTCTAGCACGAGAACATAGCATAATTTCACTAGAAAGGATTCAGGATGGATAAAAACTGCCTCTCGTGCATAATCTGTCGTTCCGTGCCTTGGAATCCACACCGTGCTAATAATGTGCCCTAAGACAGGGGGGTATACAAGAAGTGCGTTTCCGTCTTTCGCGGCCCCCAGGATGCAACTTCCGGCTTAGGTACCGCGCCATGTAGATCAATGAGCGGCTTGGCACTAAGTTATATCTTGGCTCAAGACCCAAGAGAAGATGTACCTTCCCCAACAAGTTTTCATTGGATGCCTGAAGCGCACCTTTCGAAGCCATTACTGTATTACATTCCCTTTTGACGAATAAGATGGCTCCGGGATATCACGGATTTTAGTATCATAACTATGCAACTTAGCCCCATAGATATGCCGTGTATGCATATGACCGATATACGAAAGTCAGGCATCGTAACGGGGTTGCCTAGAAGCCTCAAGCTAGTTCTTACTGGATTAAAGTTCATGTCTTATCTCAGAATCACGAATCTTATCTGAGAATCTTGAATCGCCACTCGGATAACCTGCAGATCAATAGCTACCAGGCTTTCGTGGCCATCATGATCGACCCTATCCTTGGTTTCGGGTAGTCCTCAAGATTCAAAAATCTGTATCATCTCCATAAATAATCGCACTAGATCTCTGACTCGTCGCCATGCGAATAAGCACTTATTCACCATTTTCCAGAACTGAACATCAGGCAAATACATGATGTACGCGGGCTGGTCAGGCTAACGCTGTGTTCGTATTTTTAATATAAGCAAAAACGAAGAAGCTTACCCAGAGATAAGCCCCAGTAGAGTAAAAGTAATACCCTTGTGCATGCACACATTGGTGATGTAGCGAACCTTCAGATAAAACGCTTAACCCGTTGGTGGAGAAAACGCCCTGCGGCATATTGTTTAGGGATGCCTAACGGGCCAACTGCATCCAACCGGAGCAATTTTACGCATGCGCAAATCGGTGGCTTATGCAGGCTATGTTATGCTTGGCAAGTAATGTAAGATTGATTTAGGGAACTCCTAATGAGTGACCCACATCTAACCTAAGTAGGCTACAAATGCGCGGCCATGTAGGCTATATCACATTGGGCAGTAACGTAAGATTGAGGCGCCTAATACGTGATCTATATCTAACCGGAGAACTTTATGCATGTGCAGGAGTACGGTGGCACATACAGGCCGTGTTGGCAGATAGCACGGCTCAGTTCCGAAGTCCATGTCATCATGCATATGGGTTGATGAGCCGATCTTGGCAAGCGGACTCTGGACGTACTCGCTTCCGAAATCCGTTTGGGAGTCTTTGATCAATGATTGGGTATGAGCCTGGATATTCTTTGTTTTTACGTGCTGGTACGGTCCCACGGTTCTCGCTCCGATTGCATGAATGTTTTGGTGTTCCAACAGCTTATGAGCCATTGAACCAGAACAATTGTTCGAGCGTCATTGTCTGCAAAAACGGTATCAACATCCATATCATATACCAGCATAAAGTCTTCCGTGTTTGGAAACATGGTGCTCGATGCAAAATTCGCGATAGGCGTTGGTGGGATTCTCGTTGCTCTAGCAGCATATGTGCTTTCGAAGCGGCACGAAAAGCTAGTCGATATCCCAGTAATGACTGGATATGGCGACGACCACGAAAGAGCCATGATGGAAGGAACTTTGCGAGTATGTGACAATCTACCATCCAAAAACATTGGTAACCCTTGTTTCATAGTACCCAACAAGGCCTTTCGTAGTCCAAACACAACGACCTTTCGTCATCGTTCCAAAATGCACCTTCGAGGAACTTGGCCGCATCTCTCAGTCTAAAGCCACGTTTTGGGGCGTTCAAAAACAGGAACTGTGTGGAGACTACACTGGTCTTTTTCAGCATAATGCCGAAGCGAACCAAGCTCTGAGGCTCCATCTACATCGTAATCTAGCAGATACTATCAATCAAGTAGAAGACAAGATCGAGTGGGTTTTCGAGAAAGAATTAGGTCATCCGGATGAGTGGAAAGCATTTCGTGTACACGAAATTACAGTCCGTATGGTCGCAAGGTTAGTTGCTGGCGTTTTTGTAGGCGCACGCTTCACCCGCGATGATGAATGGACGAATCTTTCACTGGTACTAGCCAGGGATCTTGTGTATGCGAGAGATGCTATTAAAAAATGGCCCGTTTGGCTGCAACCCTTTGTCGGGCCGTTTCTGAAGGATATTAGGACCGTCAATCGTAAATTGACTAAAATGGCCGAGATGCTAAAACCAGTTATCGCAGAGAACGTATTGGAAGGAGCTCACTCGGCTCAAAATACTGTTTACGATGAGTCCAAGATCGATCTGGAAAATGGAGCCAAAGAGCCTGAGGGAACCTTCATGTCCTGGGTCCTCAGCAGACTAAACACAACAGACCCTGAGGTAATAGCTAGAGTCCAGTTAAGCTGTGAGTACATAAACATTCACAATATTTCGCAAGCTTACCAATGCTGAACAGTGTCATTTGCCTCTATCAATACTACCACAAATGCTCTTTGTTTTATTGTGCTTGATCTGGCGGCAAGACCAGAGTACACAGGACCATTGCGCGAAGAAATCCAGGAAGTCATTCGAGAAAACAACGTCCAGAAAGATGAAAACGGAATCCTAAGATGGAACCAAGCCTCTCTAAACAAGCTTTGGAAACTGGACAGCTTCATGAAAGAGAGTTCGCGACTCTCTAAGGCCGGTAGTAAGGAGCCTATTCTTCTCATAATCCTCACCTAGAACGCACTAACGAAAGGTGTTAGTCACAAATGTGCGCTTGGTTCAACAGCCCATAACACTTTCCACTGGCCACAGGCTTCCAAAAGGTACTCGTATTGCCTTCGATTCACGCTCGGTTCAGACCTCGATAAGCACCGAGACCTTTTCCCCAGACTATAACCCGCCTGAAAATAAGCCACCGACTGAGTTTGACGGCTTCCGCTTCTATAGACTGCGTAAGATGACTGGAAAAGCAAAACTTCATCGGTTTGTGACAGCTTCAACTGAGTCTTTGACTTGGGGCTATGGGGATCATGCTTGCCCGGGCCGTTTCTTTGCAGATTACGAGTTGAAAGTGCTGTTGGTAGAGCTTCTTGTGAAGTGGGACTTTAGAGTCAAGGATCCGGAAACTACAAACTCAGAGGTTTTGAGAAAGATGCATCAACTTTTTGTTGTAGTACCTAGAAATGCGGAGGTGGAGCTGAGGCGTAGGAAGTTGTAACTTGTCAGTTGACGTAGTACTGGTTGGCGACTGCAGCAATTTTTAATCCGCTTGTATAGAAATGTAGCTATGCAAAAGACTGTACTTGTGTTGCTGATGACATGAGCTCCTGCCTGGAGTACTAAAAGTCGCTGCTAAAACAGATATAAACTTAGAAAAAAATATTAACTTCCCTGTTCGGCTAAGTCGGTCATAAGCACTCTCGCTGTCTTAAAAAAACAGTCCCTGTGTCTTGTTTTGTAAGGCAATGATGACTATCACAAACCAAAAAGTGACAAAATAAATAAAATCGCTATCTATTCGACAAGATGAAGATATTTTCTTTGAGCCCGGAACGCCACTATGTATCAGATTGATGTTGTGCTTCTCCATGTATATCCTAATGGGGATGTTTTGATCTCAATGCATCTGCAAGGCAATATACTTGGAGTGCCTCGTTTCTATCTCTCTTCGCCAACCTATTCTCAGCTTAAGCCTTCGAAGGCGCTGCCGGCTTCTTCTTCAAATTCTTCCAGCCCATACCGAAGGCGAACACGAAGCAAGCAGCAGCCATGGCAGCAGCCATGTAGAAAACTCGATCAATGCTGTCCGCGTAAGCGTCCAACACACCCGCGAGATCAGAGCTAGGAACAATCTGCCGGAAAGCCGTAGCTCCAGCTTCAACGACCTTCTGGGCATTCACGGACGGCGCTTTCTTGGTAAGCAGGTCTCGGAAGCTGTTACTAAAGATAAGTTCTGCGATACTGAGGAACACCGCTGCGCCGAAAGACTGGCTGAATACGGTGAGCGCCATCGCAAGAGGCATCTGCTGTGGGGGTACAGTGTTTTGAACGGCAAGGATTGGCTGTCACGGATATTGTTAACGAATCCAATTGTCTGAGCCATGTGGAGTGTCAAGCATACCATCTGTAAACCAAGTCCCCTACCAACACCATAAAGAATCTGGTAACCAATCCATTTGCCTGTGGATGTAGTAGGAGTGAAAGTCCCGATAAGGCCACTACCGATCGACAGTAATACGGATGCGAAGAGAGCTACTGGTATATAGTAGCCAATCGCCCCCACTAACAATTGGTCAGCACGTAATGAAGTCGCAGAGGATGGCGAACTTACGAATTGGGCCTGAGCTTAGAGCTGCAAAAATGTGAGCTATGATCATAGGCAAAATGTAAACACCAGCCATAAAAGGCGAAGATCCCTTCACACCCTGGAAGTATATCGGAACCCAGTAGGAAGCGGTATATAAATTCCCCATGAAAAGCCCGTATACAATGCAACTCATGTACACCGTTCTTTGCCTAGCAATAGAAAATGGGAGCAAGGCGCCGTCGCCTTTGTGATAGTCCCAGGCCAGAAACACGATAAATGTGGCGCCAGCTCCAACGAAGAGGCCAATAATCTGAGAACTGCTCCATGCGTATGTTGTACCACCCCACTGCAAAGCTAGTAACAGCATTACGAGTGCAGGAGCAAATATAGCAAACCCTAAGAGATCAAGGCTGGTATGTAGTGTGCGAAGGACTGTGAGCGGAGGCGGTCGAGGATGCTGCATGGGGATGCGAACGAGGAACATCATCACGGCAACGAGACCGCCGATGGGGAGATTGAGGTAGAAGCCTGTTTTATTTAGTGTTCATCCAAAAGTCAAAGAAATATGGTTTATTTGCTTACACCATCTCCACGTCGCATATTCTGTAAGCAACCCTCCAAACAACGGCCCGCTGGCTAAACCAAGCTGCCCGATGCCCATGACGATTCCAATAAGAGCTGAAGTAGTTAGCATATTATATACAAGAACCACCAAGGACTGTTTCGTACTTGGTCTTCTATGCATTGGCGCGCACTCCGCAATAATCAGTAGTGCACCGTTCAAGATGCCCGAAGTCCCCAGGCCCGCAATCACTCGTCCTACAATCAGCATAGGAGAGGACGTCGCTACACCGCATATCAGAGAACCGATCTCGAAAATGAAGAAGAAGCCCAAGAATGTCCACTGTTTTTGAAAGTAGATTAGCCATTAATCCGTAGAGGCGCAAATCTGGAGGTTGAGCCCATATAAACGGACTTACTTGGGGTACGAATTTCATGTACACCTTTCCTGAAAGCGGTTGAAATACGGCGCTTCAATGTGTAAGCTTGATGTACTATTGAGCTTGGTAGCTTGTCGCATCCTCATACCTGCCAAGCTGGTATGCAGCACCGTACCACCCAATATCATTGAGCGAATGGAAGCTATCAGTGATGCGAGGAGTAGCGGCAACAACTATGGTCGCGTCGAGTAGCATAAGGAAGGTGACCAATGTAAGGGCGACCAAGATATTGAAAAGCTTGAAGCCATGAATATACTCGGGTTCGTTGGATTGCGGTGCAGCTGGAGGCGCCTCGGCTGCTCCTACGAGCTCCTCGCCGGTTTGGCTGTTTTCAGTCTCGGCGGCGGTGGACAGACCGCTTTTCTCTACATCAGCTCCACTGAGCGACTGGGGCTGAGAAGACGCTTGTGATGCCATCTTTTTGTAGCTATACAAAAGCACACATATATGCGCTGGCGCAACGGCAGAGCTGTCTGAATCGTGGTATAGGAGATGAAGGTGTGTTGTTCAGCGGGCTCGCTGTTAAATTCGCCTCGACATTGCAGGAGGCATCAACAGAGCTGCGGATGCTCTTTGTTGATCCCGGCGGGTTTGGCGCCAGAAACACCTACCAAATCCTTTGTTTGGGGGAAGAAGAGCGGCCACGGCCGGGATTGGCTGGTGGGAGTGTATCCCGAGCCCCGTTGCTTCTAGTCACGTGAACGGAGTTGGCACTCCGAATCCCGCTGCCCCAATTCACGCGCTCGGCCGCACATCTCCGTTGTTGCTGGTAGCGCTTACACTCTGCGCCCGCTCCACCGGCCGGCACGGCCACTACACGAACCACCCACAACAAGCAACCCACGCGCATGTTTGCTTATCACTGCAAGTCCGAGGATCAGACTGACAAGGAAGGGCGCAGCGTGTCCGGCTCAGTTGCAGCCGTTCGCCGCTAATTTAGCCCCTGTTGCCTGTGCATATCACCTCAGGTGTGGGGCAGGGTGCAGGGTCACCGGCGGCCTGGGTGATGCAACGAACAGGATCGGGACGATGGTGCTTGAGCAACCGTCCTTGCAGACTTCTGAATTGGGTAGATAGCTAGAACGAGGCACGGACATGGGCGAACCCCCATCACTGGACGTGCTAGTCCTCAAGTCTTTTCTGCTGTTCCACGCAATAGTTTTCGTGCCCTAGCAACATATCTTTTGTGAAATCTTCTATCCAAAATGTCTCTGCAGACCTTTTTAGAGGAGATACTGGCTTCTGGAACATCTTTACAACTCATCGTTTTAGCCTCCGCGCTTACTTCAATTGCATTCCTTGTTACTCGATTATATTTCAAGCGCTCAGAGGATGGAATTCCGGTATATACGCCCCAAGGAGACTACAAAAAAAGATGGTCGTACGACAATCCTCATGCTCTCCAAGAGGCATATAGCAAAGTGAGCTAGCTTGTGGTAGCCTAAGACACTACTGAACATTTGAATAGAATCGAAACTCGCTTTTCAAAATATGGACCAGCCAGGGATACCAGCTTGCTCTTCCGGCACGTTACCTCGATGAATTAAAAATGCAGCCAGACACCAAGTTGCCCTCCGCTTTGCAGAATGTGCAGCACTTTGACCTACTTGCTATCTTCCGCTAAGTGTTTTATAGTTCCTCATCGGACCATACCTATTCCCTATCGCGAAGCCGTGGTTGAGCTACGTCCACAAGGATATTCATAAACATCTTAATAAACATTTGCGTAGGCCTTGAATCGCTCCGAGAAATGCTCAAATTATGCATAGATCGCTAATACCGAGATTTAGCTTCGATGTTCCTGGACGCCAAAGAAGGTGCGGATACACAGATTCCTATCGACTTCCCAAATTGCAACGGTATGTGTTCGTCAATACCAATGTGAATGTGGTTTCTAAGTGCTCACAGACTGGACGCCAATTAAGGTGCATCCAACAGTGTTGAGGCTAGTGAGCAAGATCAACACTAAACTTTTCATCGGAAATGGTCTAGAAAAGAATAAGGAATGGATTGATATCAGTGCCAGTGTATATACTGACCATTCCAAAGCTACATGCTCCCATAGCCGCTAACACAGTCAGCTAGTATACGAAAAACATCTTCATTTCTTCCGCAAAACTACGCGTGTTCCACCCAGTCCTTCGCCCCGCGGTCCAGTTTTTCATACCCGAGCTCCGTAATGTCTGGCGCTGCAACCGCCGGGCGAAAGAACTTCTTGCTCCCATTCTAGCGAAGAAGATTGAGCAGGAGAGAGAAGAAGATTACAAGAAACCGGTGGATTCGATCGAATGGATTCGAGACGATGCGGGTAATCGTAACGACAAGAATGATCCCAACCTGCACGCAATCCTGCAGCTTATCATCGGAGCCTTGAGCGTAAACACAACAAGTCAACTGATCACAAATTGCATTTATAACCTGGCGGCTTATCCTGAATACGTGTCAATGCTAAGAGAGGAGAGCAAGAAAGCATTGGCAGATGCGGGTGGCGAATGGACTATGGATAGCATGGGGAAACTCGAGAAGATGGATAGTTTCATCAAGGAAACGTTAAGACATGCCGGTCATCTGACTCGTAAGTGGCTTTCGCTCTCCTACTCCCCGTAATACTAAAGTATCACAGTCACCTTCCATCGTGAGGCGAAGACGACTATCACGCTCAAAGATGGCACCCGGATTCCCGAGGGTTCCACGGTGTTCTTCCCCGCCAATGCCGCCAACTTCAACGAGGAACTTTACCCTGAGCCTGAAAGGTTTGATGCTCTGCGCTTCTATAAGCTTCGACATGCATCGCCGGAGAACGAGAAGAAGTTTCAGCTGACCAGTATCACTGCGGAGCAGATGCAGTTCGGGATGGGTAGGCATGCATGTCCTGGCCGAGCGATTGCTAGCCACCAGGTCAAGCTCATTCTTACATATCTACTAGGTAGATATGATGTCGAATTGAAAGATAGTGAGGGTCGACCTAAGACTGTCTTATTTCAAACAAATCAGTTCCCAGACCCTCAAGGAGAGATTATGTTCCGGAGTAGGCATTAGCCGGCAAGCAATGGACCTACGCAACCCTCATGGGGCGTAAACTCGATTGTCTCACCGGCGCTATAGACATGTGGATTGAGCTTTCAAGAACCGCAGTGCCCTCATTCAACATCATTCGGTCCTATGTCTGCTTCACTATAGTCGTGACTAGGTCAATCTATCACTTTGTTATATAGATATCTACACCCCTTCATATCCTGTTGACTAAGTCTTCGATCATTTATCGTGAAATATGACTAAAAGGCAATGTGTTCGAGAAAAACATATTCCTCTAAGCGATCCGATAATGATGCCATATCACTTGCAGTATTAAGCCTACAACAGCAAGTGGCACTACGGGTCCGCAGTTGAGATGTTGGGATATCCGTCCCACAGGCTTGTCGCGCCGAAATATTAGAGAAATTACCTACCCGCGTAGCAGCTCACAACTGCAGGGTCTTGGCTTCAAATCAAGGCCTAACAAGAAGCTTCCCGGACGTCTTTCGCGCCGCAAGATCTTCGTGAACTTTTTGTATGTCCGACAGCGGGTAGATATCGTGGATTCTAACAGCTATCCTATGCTTGGTGATGGTTTCGAAAAGCTTTGCGCACCACTGCTGGAAGTCCCCTCCAATGTTTCGCATCAACGAACTTTCGCTGGGGCCCACGAACCGAGCCTTCTTTGCAGCTAATTGGTGGTACGGAATCTGCCCCGGAACTCCAGACTATATCGATTAGTATCCCATGCAAAATCGAACGGAATAGCACAATTTAATGTCACTCACAGCCGCACCGTAGGCCACGATCGTCCCGTGCTGTGCCACGACGTGGAAACTGTTCTCGGTTTGGTCTTTCCCAATACCATCGTAAACGACGTCCACACCATGTCCCTGGGTAACCCTTTCGATCGTCGTGACAAGATCATTGTCTTCCTTGTAATTGATCACGTAATCGGCACCGTTGTCCTTTGCAAGGGCGAGCTTCTCCGCAGTACTCGCAGTGCCGATCGTCTTTGCGCCATACGCTCTGAGCAGCTGACACAACCACAGACCCACGCCACCGGCAGCGGCGTGAACAAGTACCCAATCGCCCGGTTTTACCTGTACGATCCTTTCAACGAGCGTAAGTGCGAAGAGACCCTGCAGGAGTGCCGCGGCAGCGGTTCCAGGCTCGACATCAGAGGGTACTGGAAAGGCCAGTGAGGACGGAACAGCAGTATATTCTGCGTAGCCACCCAGACTAAGCCAGACAATACGATCACCAACTTTGAGACCACCGACGTTGCCAGCACCAGTAGAAACGATCTTGCCTTCGGCTTCGCGTCCAAGGATGCCATTCGGAGCGACGCCCATCATCCCGATACGCCAATAACTAATGAACTGTCAGGACGCAGTAGTGCCAAAA
>Ga0247757_10000050_pt1 | contig 87659 bp, 75 predicted proteins | sample UWRJL126311R4_FD_180929 | JGI IMG/M metagenome (GOLD analysis project Ga0247757, IMG submission 180929) | Plant litter microbial communities from Arlington Agricultural Research Station in Wisconsin, United States - UWRJ-L126-311R-4 | ecosystem: Environmental > Terrestrial > Plant litter >...
GGAAAAACTTGGGAGGCGCGCTGCGCGAGCGACCCCTGGCAATGCGCTTCGGGCTTCGACGTGCTCGGCATGGGCGGCAACCTGCGCGAGTGGGTGGCCAGCGAAATCCCGGGCCGAGACGGCACGGGCGCACGCGCGTTGCTGCGCGGCGCAGCGCCGAGCGCCGCGGGGCCCGAGCATCGCTGTGCCACGCGGCGCAGCGTCGCCAACGACACCAAGGCCGACGACTTGGGCTTTCGCTGCTGCAAGGGCGCGCCCAACGCGGCCATCGTGCCCGAGCCGAGACTGGGTGACACCTTCACCCGCGGCAAGATCAGCAGCGAGGCGCTCGAGAAGGTGTTCAAGCGCGATCCGCACACGGCAAACATCGCCGGGCTGAAATTCTATCGCGAGCCAGACGCGGCAAACACCGTCGTGGCCCGCGGCCCCGGGGACAAGAAGGGCTTCTCGTTCACGGTCGCGCCGCTCGTCTGGCGTCCGACGGCGGGCGCGGAGTTCTTGCTCGTTTCCGGCAAAGCCGGCGACACGGACGCGTTCGTCGCCGTGCTGCACGTGCTCGGTGATGACGACTACGCCGTGGCCGCCAGCTTCTTCATGAAGAGCGAACCCGGACCCGTCGCGTTCGCGTACAGCGATTCGATTCGCCCGCGCTTACACTGGAGCACCTGCTGGGGGTGCCCCGGCGAGACGGGCAAAATCTTGTTCCGCCCGCCGGAGAGCGTGGTGATTTTTCAGCCGTAATCGTGGTCGATCGTTCGGTATCAGGCGAGGCCGACGTACAAATGCTGCACGTCGTCGTCTTCGTCGAGCGCGGCCAAGAAGGCTTCGACTTCAGCGCGCGCGTCCCCCTCGAGCGACACGGGGTTCTTCGCGACCCAAATTTGATTGGCGGCCGTGACGGTCCAGCCGCGCGACGCGAGCGCCTTGGAGACCACGTCCAAATCCGTTGGCTCGGTGATGAAACGGAACAGTCCGTCATCCGCCGGCTCGACCTCCTGCGCGCCGGCTTCGATCGCTGCCTCTTCGGCATCCTCGCCGGCGGCGGGTGGCGTCGCTTCCACGGCGCCGACGCGGTTGAAGTCCCAGCTCACCGATCCGCTGGCCCCGAGCTGCCCCTTCTTGAACAAGAGGCGCATGTTGGGCGCCGTGCGGTTCTTGTTGTCGGTGAGGCACTCGACGATCACCGGCACTTGGTGCGGGGCGAAGCCTTCGTAGAACACGGTCTCGTGCTGGGCCTGTCCTTCGAGTAGGCCCGCCCCCTTCTTGATCGCGCGCTCCAACGTCTCGCGAGTCATCGAGGCGCGCTTCGCCTGCTCGACGGCGAGGCGCAGACGCGAATTGGTATTCGGATCCGCACCGCTGCGGGCGGCGACCATGATTTCCTTGGCCAGCTTGGTAAACAGCCGACCCTTCGCGTCAGCGCCTTGCTCGCGGCCTTTTTGCTTCCATTGCGCACCCATGCGCGGCGTTTAACAGTTCAAAGGGCAATGCTCAACTCGAACGCGTTGCCCTTGCCGCTACGCGGCGCAACTGCGCTGACTTCCGCCCCCGAAGCCTGCGCGGCGAGGCGCGCTGCGTACAGCCCGATGCCGCGGCTGTAACGCGCGCCCACCTGGCCTTTGGCCGACACTTGCCCTTCCGCAGTGAACGCCTTTTCCTGATAGTCACTCGCGACCGGCGCGCCGCCGTCCTCCACCACCAGCACCACGCGCGAAGGTTCCGCGCGAATCGAGATGCGCACGGGCACGCCGTCTTGAGCGTGCTGAATGCCGTTCTTGATCAAGTTCCCGAGGGCCCGTCCGAGCATCTCGCGGCTCGTCGAAAGTTTCAGGTCTGCCTCCGAACTGGGCGTGAACTCGACGCGCACGCCGTAGCTGAGGGCGAGCGATCGAGAACGCGCGAGCGAATCGGCGATCAAGTCGCGCACCGTGAACGAGTTTTGCTCGAAGCGCCGCTCACCACGCAGCGCGAGCGCGAGTAGCTCGACGTTGTCGATGATGTGACCGAGCGCTTCGCACGACGCCGAGACGTCTTCGAGCGCCTCTTTGGAGTCTGGACTCGTGGTGTCCCGCGCCGTTTGCAGGAAGCTCGCGTTGCTGTGCAACGCCGACAGCGGGTTCCGCAGATCGTGCACGATCAAGCCGAGCAGCCCACCGACCAAGTCCGACTCCAAGCGATCTGTCGCCATGAGATCCGCTAGCGTATCGGCTTGTGCAGGGCGACGTAAGCCCCGCATCGCGCGCGCAAGCAGAGAAGTGCGCGCGACCCGCCGCGCGTCAGGACCGCAGCAAGCCGTTCCGCGACAGAAATGCCGCTATTCTGGCGGATATTTCGGCATGGTGTTCGAGTGGGGCAAGGTGTGTCCCGCTCGCTATTACTTCGAGCTCGGCGCCCGGGATCGCTTGCGCCATGGCCTCGGAAACAGCCGCCGGGGTGAACGAGTCTTTCGCGCCTGCGACCACCAGCACTGGCACCTTCACGTGCGCCAAGATGTCCTCGGCCGAGTGCTCACCCGCCGCCCGCAGCATGCGCAGGAACAGCTCGAAGTCGACGATCGACACGTGCTGAAAGTACGGTTCGACGTCTTCCAGCCGCACCTGCCCGAGGTTGATGTCCCCCGTGAGTCGAGCGACGGCAATCGCCACCTTGGGCGGCACGCTGGACCAAATGGCGCGCGCGACGATCGGATGCATCGTCGCGAACTCGATCAGGTTCGGGAGCACCGAGGCCAGCATCTCGCTGCCCTTGAAGGTGTAGGTCACGCGACCGAAGCTGCCGCAGAGCAACACCAGCGCGGCGACCCCCTCTGGCCTGCGTCGGTACGCTTCGAGGGCGACCTGCGTGCCCAGCGAATGGCCGATCAGCACGACGGGCGGATCGCCGAGCTCACGACGAACTGCGTCCACGTCGTCTGCCAACGCGTGAACGCCGATTTGCTCGGTATCCATCGGCAGACCACTTCGGCCATGCCCACGATAGTGGGAATGTGCAACGTTCAGCGAGTCAGCGAGCTCGTCCCACAAGTACTTCCAGATGAAGCCATCGCAAGCGAGGCCATCGCACAGCAGTGCTGTCAGGGCAGAAGGGTCCGGCGAACCGGAAGAACCAGACGCGCTGAAATGCTCAGCGCGCCTGCCCTGACGATGGAAGTAGAGCCGAGTTCCGTCGGCGCCCCGAGCAAAGGACTCAGAGGCGACCGAGGAGTCAGGTAGTGGGGGCTTCTTCCTCGTCGTCACTGATGTCGTTCACACTCGGGATCTTCTTGATCTCGAGCCGAGCCATCTTCCAGGCTCGCTGTACTACCCAAGAGAGAGAGCGATCGAGTCGCGCAGCCTCGTCCTTGATTTCCTGAAGCATGGCTTCGGGAAAGTACAGACTCTGTTTGCGCTTATCGCTGCCGGCAGTTTTGTTCGAGTCGTGGTCAGCCAAGCGGGTACCTCTGTGTGGGGGGTGTCACCCGACACCAGGGTAAAATGAACTATCACCCACAGGCTCGCGAAATCAATCGCGAAATGCTTCAGCTTGAGAACGCCGCCGCAAACCGGTCTCAAATTCGGCGAAATCGCGCAAATCGACCCATGAAGTCGGGAGGAAATCGGACAAGGGCCAGCCGCGGCGTGTATCGTGATCGGGCATGTCTGGAAAATCCCGCGTGAATCTCAGCAGTTCGCGGCTCGGTGCCCTGATTTTCGCCGTCCTTTTCGGGGTCCTGATCAGCCACTTCGCGCACGCCGGCAGCGAGCGTGAGAGCCCGTATCGCGTGGTCGAGCAACTCGGAAGGGTGCTCGTGTGGATCGAGAACGAGTACGTCGACCCCGTCGATCGCAAGCGCCTGCTCGAAGGGTCGATCAAAGGCATGGTCGCCGAACTCGACCCGCACTCGTCGTACATGCCGGCAGAAGACTACGCGATCTTCCAAGGTGACACCGAGGGACACTTCGGCGGCGTCGGCGTCGAGGTGGATTTCGGCGACGAGTACGTGACCGTGATCGCGCCGATCGAAGGCTCACCCGCGGAACGCGCGGGCGTGCGCTCGGGCGACCGCATCTTGGCCATCGACAACGTGAGTGTCCGCGCGCGCCCCTCGATCGAACTCGTGCGCCAAATGCGCGGCGAGCCGGGGAGCCACGTGCTGCTCACGATCCGCCGCACGGGTTCGGAAAAGCTGCTCTACCTGACGCTCACGCGCCAAGTGATCACGGTCGCCAGCCTCTCGAGCAAGCTGCTCACCGGAGGCGTGGGTTACCTGCGCATCAAAACTTTTCAGACGGGGACGCACGCCGAGTTCCTCGATCACTTCGCCAAGCTTCGCCGCGAAAATGGCGGTGATTTGAGCGGTATCGTGCTCGACATGCGCAACAACCCCGGCGGCTTGGTCAACGAAGCCAGCGCCATCGCCGACGATTTCCTGTCCAGTGGCGTGATTTACACCACGCGCCGCCGAGGCAAGATTGTCGATGAAGTTCGTGCAGATGGCGGTGGTGCCGCGCGTCGCGGCCCGCTCGCGGTGTTGGTCAACGAGTTCAGCGCCAGCGCGGCCGAGCTGGTCGCCGGCTGCATCCAAGACAACCACCGCGCGACCTTGGTTGGCGCCAAGACCTTCGGCAAAGGCTCGGTGCAAACCATCATCGACTTGCCCGACGGCGCGGGCTTGCGCCTCACAACCCTACGGTATTACACGCCCAGCGGTCGCGCGATCCAAGAACAAGGCGTGACCCCCGACGTGCTCATCCCCGGCGCAACCCCGGCCGAAACCTTCGGCGTCGTGCGCGAAGAAAACCTCGACAACCACCTCCCCCCCGTCGAAGGCGCCGCGCCCAAAGTGGTCGCCCCGTCCCTCAAAGTCCCCCTCGACACGCCCCCCTCCAAAGACGCCCCTGCCCCCGGACTCGAAGTCGATCTGGGCGTGGCGCGCACGGTGCCGGTCGACCCCCGCACCGGCCCCGACGCGGCTCTGAGCGTCGCCTATCAAATCGTCACCGGCACGTACAAACGCCCCCCCGCCCCTCCCGCGACGCTCTGACCGGGATTACTAAGCCGACGCTCAGTATTTTGGGGGTTAGCGGGCGCGGCTTGCACTGGCCGTCGCAAAGCTCATTCCGCGTCCCGCCCCAAACGGCGCTGGGCTTCGGGAAACGCCAGTGCGCGGCGCTTCGGAGGGGGACTAACCGCCAAAACGCCAAAACGCCAGAAGAGGGAGAGCGAAGAGATTTGGGGCTTGCCCTCAGCGACCGCGATGGCTCTGAAACGTCGCAAGTGCGCGCGCTTCGGTGAGCAAGCGCACGACGATCGCCCTGCGGATGTCGTGACAGGCTTGTGCGCGTTCGCGGCTGGCGTACCCGACGTCACTGGGACGTAAACCGCCGCTCCGTGGAAACCAGATCCCTTCTCTTCTTCTAGCGTTTTTGGCGGTTTGGCGGTTCAGCTCAGGGAGCGTCCTGAGTCGTTCCGCGGTTAGAGAAAGAGTTGGTAACGCACCCATTCGAACGCACGCTTTGCGCGTCGTTCAGCGAGCGGGCATCGGAGCACGACGCCGAAGGCTGGGATGCCTTCGGCGTCGTGCGTGACCATCACCCTTTTTCGCGACCTTTGACCTGATTGGGCGCGGCGGCCATCGCGGTCAACAGTTCGCGGTTCATCTTCGCGATGAAGCCGATGTTGATCTCCTTCGGGCAGGCCGCTTCGCACTCTTGGTGGCTCGAGCAATGGCCGAAGCCCTCGGCATCCATTTGGGCGACCATTTTGCGGACGCGATCGGCGCGTTCGGGGGCGCCTTGCGGGAGGAGCGCGAGGTGCGAGATTTTGGCGGCGGTGAAGAGCGCGGCGGAGGCGTTGGGGCAGGCCGCGACGCACGCGCCGCAACCGATGCAGGCCGCGGCCTCGAACGCTTCGTCCGACGCCAGCTTTTGTACGGGCAGCGAGTTGGCTTCGGGGGCCGCGCCCGCGCGCACCGAGATGTAGCCGCCGGCTTGGATCACGCGGTCGAACGCGCTGCGGTCGACGACCAAGTCGCGCACGACCGGGAAGGCGGCGGCGCGCCAGGGTTCGATCGTGATTTCGTCGCCGTCGTTGAACGAACGCATGTGCAGCTGGCACGTGGTGGTGCTCTTGGCCGGGCCGTGGGGCACGCCGTTGATGACGACGCCGCACATGCCGCAGATCCCTTCGCGGCAGTCATGGTCGAAGGCGATCGGGGCTTCGCCCTTTTGCGCCAAGCCTTCGTTCACCACGTCCAACATCTCCAAGAAGGACATGTGGTCGTTGATGGCTTTGGCTTCGTAGCGCACGAAGGCGCCCGGCTCTTTGGGGCCTTTTTGCCGCCAAACGTTGAGCACCAGGTTCATCAAGCGCGCCATTACTTGTAGCTCCTCTGGCTGGGATGCACGTATTCGAAGTTGAGCGGTTCTTTGTTCAGCTTGGGCGCGTTGGTCGCGCCGCTGAACTCCCAAGCGGACACGTGCGAGAACGAGTCGTCGTTGCGCTTGGCTTCGCCCTCTTCGGTCTGATGCTCTTCACGGAAGTGACCGCCGGCGGATTCTTCGCGGGTCAGCGCGTCGATGCAGGTGAGCTCGGCGAGCTCGAAGAAGTCGGCGACGCGGCCGGCTTTTTCGAGCATGCCGTTGAGCTCTTCGCCGCTGCCGACGATGCTCAAATCGCGGTAAAACTGCTCGCGCAGCTCGGGGATTTTGCCGAGGGCGAACTTGAGGCCGTCGGCGGTGCGGCCCATGCCGCAATAGTCCCACATCAACGTGCCGAGTTCGCGGTGGTACGATTCGGGCGTGCGCTTGCCGCCGATGGTGAGCAGCTGCTTGATGCGCGCTTCGACCTCCGCGACGGTGCGACGCACGTCTGGATGCGAGTCGTCGATGCCGCCGGGCTTCACGCCGGCGAGGTAATTGGGCACCGTGACCGGCAGCACGAAGTAACCGTCGGCGAGGCCCTGCATCAGGGCGCTGGCGCCCAGGCGGTTCGCCCCGTGGTCGGAGAAGTTCGCTTCACCCCCCACGAATAGGCCGGTGATCGTGCTCTGCAGGTTGTAGTCGACCCACAGCCCGCCCATCGTGTAGTGGATGGCGGGGTACATGCGCATCGGCACTTCGTACGGGTTTTCCCCGGTGATGCGCTCGTACATCTGGAACAAGTTGTCGTAGCGCTCGGCCACCGTGTCGCGGCCGAGGCGCTTCACGGCATCCCCGAAGTCCAAGTACACGCCGCGTCGAACGCCGCCCACCTCGGGGCCCACGCCTTTGCCTTGGTCGCACATGTCCTTGGCGCGGCGCGAGGCGATGTCGCGCGGGACCAAGTTACCGAAGCTCGGGTACAGGCGCTCGAGGTAATAATCGCGGTCGGCTTCCGGGATCGTCTTGGGGTCTTTGCTGCAATCCGCAGCGTTTTTCGGCACCCAGACGCGGCCGTCGTTCCGTAGCGACTCACTCATCAGGGTGAGCTTCGACTGGTAATCACCGCTCTGCGGGATGCACGTGGGGTGGATCTGCGTGAAGCACGGGTTGGCGAAGTACGCGCCGCGGCGGTGCGAGCGCCAGGTGGCCGTCGTGTTGCAACCCTTGGCGTTGGTCGACAAGTAGAACACGTTGCCGTAGCCACCGCTGCACAGCACCACCACGTCGGCCGTGTGCGCTTCGATCTTACCGGTCACGAGGTTGCGCGTCACGATGCCGCGCGCCACGCCATCGACCGTGATCAGATCCAGCATCTCGGTCCGTGGATGCATCTTCACGGTCTTGGCTTCGATCTGCTTGGCCAAGGACTGATAGGCACCGAGCAAGAGCTGCTGCCCGGTTTGACCGCGCGCGTAGAACGTGCGCGCCACTTGCGCACCGCCGAAGCTACGATTGCCGAGTAGCCCGCTGTATTCTCGCGCGAATGGCACGCCCTGCGCGACGCACTGGTCGATGATGTTCACGCTCAGCTCGGCCAAGCGATACACGTTCGACTCGCGCGCGCGAAAATCTCCACCCTTCACGGTGTCGTAGAACAGGCGGTATACGCTGTCGCCGTCGTTCTGGTAGTTCTTGGCGGCGTTGATGCCACCCTGCGCGGCGATGCTGTGCGCGCGACGCGGGCTGTCTTGGTAGCAGAAGCAAGACACGTTGTAGCCGAGCTCACCGAGCGTGGCCGCGGCGGCGCCGCCCGCCAAGCCCGAGCCGACCACGATCACCTTGTATTTGCGGCGGTTGGCCGGGTTGACCAACTTGGCCTTGAAGCGCGCTTCGTTCCAGCGCGCTTCAATCGGACCTGTGGGTGCACGAGCGTCTAGTTGCATAGCGGAGTCACTTTCGATTTCGAGAGCTCGAACGCGAGGCTCACTTCACGAGGCCGAGGAACACCGTGAGCGGCAAGAACACGTTGCCTGCGGTCACCAGAAAAGCCAGGCCGCGCGCCACCAACTTCAGCTTCTGATTGTAGCGCGGGTGATTGAAGCCGACCGACTGCAGCATGCTGAATGCCCCGTGATAGAGGTGCATGCTGAGCATCAGGTTCGCGAACACGTACAGCGCGACGACCCACGGGATGGAAAAGGCGTGCACGAAGTTCGCGTACACGTCTTCGCCCACGTGGTCGTAGTCGCCGAGGGCGGTGCCCGGAAACGTGAAGTGCGCGAGGTGAAAGACGATGTACGCGAGCAATATCGGCCCGGTGTACTTCATCATCAGCCCCGCGTAGGTGGTGGCGATGTTCTTCTTGACCTTGTACGCGACCGGCCGCGCGGCGATGCTCTTGCCGTACAGCTCGAGCACGATGGCCGTGTGCACGATCAGCGCGGCGAGCAGCACCGTGCGCGTGCCCCAGAGCAAGATCGCGTTGTGCTTGATGCCAGCCGCATAGCCGTTGAACACCTCCGGGCCCAACAGGACCTGGAGGTTGCCGAGCATGTGGCCGATGACGAACCCGAACAGGATCACGCCGCTGACGGCCAACGCGGCTTTTTTGCCGACGGTGGTGTCGAACAGCGTGAGGGCTTTTTGATTCTGCATTGCGGAAGCGAGCGGTTTACTGAGGGCGCAACCTGAGCGCCAGTGTGCTCACGCAGCGCCTTTTAGCAGCTGTCGCAGCACGAACTGAAGGATGCCACCGTGCTTGTAGTAGTCGAGCTCCACGAGCGTGTCGATGCGCGCCAAAACCTCGAATTTCTTCTCCCAGCCGTCGGGCGCGCTGGCCGTCACGGTCAGCTTCACCCCGGGCGCCAGGTCGGACGCGACGCCAGCAATGGCGTAAGTTTCCTCTCCGGACAGCCCGAGGGTCTCGCGGTTCTGGCCGTCTAGGTATTGCAGGGGGAGCACACCCATGCCGATCAGGTTACTGCGGTGGATGCGCTCGTAGGACTCGGCGATGACGGCGCGGATACCGAGCATGAAGGTGCCCTTGGCCGCCCAGTCACGCGAGGAGCCGGAGCCGTACTCTTTGCCGGCCAAGATCACGAGCGGCGTGTTGTCCGCCTTGTACTTGACCGAGGCCTCGTAGATGGACGTCTGCTCGTTGGTCGGCAAATAGCGGGTCACGCTGCCCTCGACGCCCGGGACGAGTTGATTGCGCAAGCGCACATTGGCGAACGTGCCGCGCATCATCACCTCGTGATTACCGCGGCGTGCGCCGTATTGATTGAAATCGGCCGGTTTGACGCCGTGCTCGACGAGGTACGCGGCCGCCGCCGAGTTCTTCGCGATGTTACCGGCGGGCGAGATGTGATCGGTGGTCACCGAATCACCCAGTACCGCGAGCACGCGCGCGCCCGAGATGTCCTTCACCGGCGCGGGCTCGATGCTCATGTTCTCGAAGAAGGTGGGTTTGCGCACGTAGGTGCTGTCTTCCGACCAAGAGAAGCGGCTGCCTTCGGGGACGGGCAAGGCGCGCCAGGCTTCATCGCCCGCGAACACTTCGGCGTATTCTTCTCGGTACATCTTGGAGGTCACGTGGGTTTGCACGGTCTCGGAGATGTCCTTCGTGGAGGGCCAAATGTCCTTCAAGAACACGTTCGTGCCGTCCGGCGATTGGCCGAGCGGTTCGCTGCTGAAATCGATGTCGATGCGACCGGCGAGTGCGTACGCGACGACCAGCGGCGGGCTGGCGAGGTAGTTCGCGCGCACGTCCGGACTCACGCGGCCTTCGAAATTGCGGTTACCGCTGAGCACGCTGACCGCCACCAAGTCGCCCTCGTGGATCGCGGAGCTGATGGTCTCGGGCAGCGGCCCGCTGTTCCCGATGCACGTCGTGCAGCCGTAACCCACGACGTTGAAGTGCAGCTTCTCGAGGTCCGGCAAGACACCCGCGGCACGCAGGTACTGCGTCACGACCTTGGAGCCCGGCGCGAGGCTGGTCTTCACCCAAGGCTTCACGCTCAGGCCCTTGGCCACCGCGTTCTTCGCGAGCAGGCCGGCGCCGAGCATGACGTACGGGTTCGAGGTGTTGGTGCACGAAGTGATGGCCGCGATCACCACCGAGCCGTGACCGACCTCGAAGTTTGCGCCATCGAGCGAGGTCTTCACGCGCGTGGTCAGATCTTCCGGCTTGGCCGGCGCGGGCGTGCCTTTGCCCTTGTTCTTCGCGAGCGCGACCATTTCGCCCAGGTTCTTGGCGAAACCCGCGCCCACGTCCTTGAGCGCCACTTTGTCGTGCGGGCGACGCGGGCCGGCCATCGTCGGCACGATCGTCGACAAATCGAGCTCGAGGGTATCGGTGAACACCGGGTCGGGCGTGCCCTTCTCGCGGAACAGGCCCTGCGCCTTCGCATACGCCTCGATCAGCGCGGCGCGCTCTTCACTGCGGCCGGACAGGCGCACGTAGTTGATGGTCTCGGCGTCGATCGGGAAGATGCCGCAGGTGGAGCCGAACTCGGGCGCCATGTTGCCGATGGTCGCGCGATCCGCGAGCGGCAAATGGTCCAAGCCATCGCCGAAGAACTCGACGAATTTCCCGACCACGCCCTTGTCGCGCAGCTTGCGGGTGATCGTCAGCACCAAGTCGGTCGCGGTTGCGCCTTCCGGCATCGAGCCGAACAAGCGAAAGCCGATCACCTGCGGGATCAGCAGATTGATGGGCTGACCGAGCATGGCCGCCTCGGCCTCGATACCGCCCACGCCCCAGCCGAGCACGCCGATACCGTTGATCATCGTGGTGTGGCTGTCGGTGCCCACGATCGTATCGGGATACGCCACGCCGTCCTTGTCGAAGATGACGCGCGCCAGGTACTCCAGGTTCACCTGGTGCACGATGCCCGTGGAGGGCGGCACGACCTGGAAATTGTTGAACGCGGTTTGCGCCCAACGCAGCAACACGTAGCGCTCTTCATTGCGCTCGTACTCACGCGCCGTGTTCTTGAGCAGCGAGTCGGCCGCGCCGTAGTAGTCGACCTGCACCGAGTGATCGATCACCAGCTCGGAGGGAAACAGCGGATTGATTTTGGATGGGTCGCCTCCCATCTTCGCCATTGCGTCGCGCATGGCGGCCAAGTCGACCACGGCCGGCACGCCCGTGAAGTCTTGCAACACGACGCGCGCGGGGTGGAACGCGATCTCGGTATCCGGCACCGCCTTGGGGTCCCAGCTGGCGAGCGCTTCGATGTCCTTTTTGACGACCGCTTTGCCGTCTTCACAGCGCAGCAGATTCTCCAGCAAGATGCGCAGCGAGTACGGCAGCCGCGCGGCGTCCTTACCGCTCGCCGCGGAGTACTTCGGGAGGCTGAAATACGTGTATTTCTTGCCGTTTACGTCCAGCTCGGAACGCGTGCCAAAAGAATCAAGGGAGCGGTCGGTCATATGCAATTCCTCGCCTCCGGGCGTACTCCAATGGCCACAGGCACGCAATCCGGATTGAGGCCTTTTGGCACTGCGTTGGGCTCAACAAGTAGCGGAATCCTGAGCAATTTTTCCGCCAGGTTGCCGGATGCGGTCGGCCGGGCACCGGGCCCTCAGCAAAGCCCGGCAGGTCATTTCGTGAAGCACCCCCTGCGCGCCACGCATCGCTCCGCGACGCAATCCGCCTTGCGAACACTCCTCGCGCCCGCGAACTCACTGAATACGACTTTCAATATCAATAACGATCGGAGCACGAGCGCCGCGCCCCCTCGCGTCGCGGTGCGGCGAGAAGCACCAGCGTTGACTGCGTTGAGCAGGCGCGGCCGCTTCGCTCCGCCGCGCGCGCTGGGTGGCCGAGTGGGAGCGGCGACGGTGAGCGCGCCCGTGCCCGCGTGTGCCCCCCCAATCCGACGACTGATCGAGACTAGAACGCGGCGCTCAAGCCCAGCCCGAAGCGCCCCGGACCGGGCGTGACGGCCCAGCTGGGAGCCTTGGCTTTGGCCTGCTTCTGAGGCGGATCGAAGCGACTGGCGCTTTCACCGGTGAGCAAAAACACGACGCCCGTGACGATCGCCGCGCCGCCGACGGCGATGCCGATGTAGCCGGGGAGATCGCGCGCTTTGGCGCTGTCGTACTTGTCCTTGGCATCGGCCACTTCCGCATTGCATTGCGGGATGTCGCTGAAGGCAGACGAGCTGTCGCAGATGCTGTCGTCGGTGGGGTTCGAGACTTGATCGACCCAGTGATTGTACGTCCGCAGCGCGTCACTCTTCTTCGAGCTGTTGACGGCGAGCCAAGCGATGCCTCCGCCCGCGACGGCTGCACCCGCGCCCGTAAAAATCCAGCCCCAGGTGCGGTGCAGGCGCACGTTGTCGTTGTGGGCTTTGCGCGCCTCGGGCGTCGGTTGCAAATACGGCGTCAAGAGCAGGGATTTTCCGGGCTCGAGCGTGACGTCTTGATCGAACGGCTGGTAGCCCGCTTGCTCGAGGTGCACGTGGTGAACGCCTTGGGGCAGGCGCAGCGGACCCGTGTACAGGCGCAGCCACTCCTGATCGATGCTCACGTTGAGGTTCGGCTCGCGCACGGAGATGGTGAGATCGGCGCCTTCTTGCGCGAGGGCTTGCGGGTCCACGGCGAGCTCGAACGTGACCTCGGCGGTGGAGCTCTCCCCCACTTCCACGAGCTGCTTGCTGGGCTGATAGCCCGCTCGGCGCAGCTCCACGGTGTGCTGCCCAGCGGGCACCGCGATTGACGAAGCGAGCGGCGTCTTACCGGCGGGTTGGCCGTCGAGCAGCACCTCGGCATCGGGAACCCGCGAGCGAATCGTCAGATTGGCGGGGCGCTTGGCGGCGCCCAGCACCAGCTCGAAACCGACGGACGCATCGGCATTGCCGGCCACGATGATCTCTTTGCGTGCGTGCGCATAGCCTTCGGCAACCGCGCCGATCACGTGGCTGCCCTCCGCCACGCGTAGCGGCCCCGTGAGCGGCGTGCGCGCGACCTCGACGCCGTCGACGTCGATGCGGGCGCCCGCGGGCACGGTGGTGACCGACACGCGACCGATGCGCGCTTGTTGATCGAGCAGGGTTTGCTTGGCGCGCTCGCGTTGCGCGGGCGAGAGCGTGGCCGAGTCGACCACGGGGGTGAGCGCGTCGACCGCGTCCACTGGGCGGCTCATTGCCGCGTAAACCAGGCCGATGTTGAACAGCACGATCGGGTTCGGCATCAACGCGTACGTCTGCTTGAACTCGGCCAAGGCGCCCGCGTTGTCGCCCTCGTTGAACAGCGCGAGCCCGCGATCGAAGCGCTGCGCGGCTTGCGCTTTGTTCAGCTCCGCTTCGGTCTTGGGCGGCGGCACCGGCTCTTCGGCGTGCGCGAGGGAAGTCGAGAGGTACAGCGCGCTGGACAGTGCCAGCCAAGGGATCCGCCTGGTCATTTGAAGGATTGTCTTTGGCTAAACCGCGCTCATCGGCGCGGCCCGCCGGACGCGGTGCCGCAACACGAGGCGCGCCGGAGCCTAACCCGGTTTGCGGCGCGCGCGCAGCGCTCGCCGGCGGCGCGACACTGACCGAATCAGGCAGCGCGGGAGCGACACTCGGGCCGGGCGGCGTTTGCGACGCGCTGGCCGGCGAGACGGGCTCGCGCGCCACGCCCGAAGGCGCGGTCACGAGGCCGGAAGTGGACGGTTGAGGGGGCAGCGCGCTCGCGACCTCGAGCGCGCTCGAGCGCGCGTGAAACCACCACAAACCGCCGCCCAGCGCGGCGACGAGCGCAAGCGCGAGCGCGCTGGCCACGAGCAGCACGGGGGCGGGCGCCTTCGTCGGAGCCGGCTGACGCAACGAAACCCCGGCCGCGCTCGTGGACAGCGAGCGCGCCGGAATCGAGCGCGCGGGGGCGATTGACGGAGGCGGCGCGGTCGACGGCGTGGTCGTCATCGACGTCGGGGACGCGACCGCTGGGGGCAACGCGCTGTGCCTGATCTGGCTGCGAAAGGCGACCGCGCCGTAGCGCTCGAGCGCGCTCCGCAGATCACCCGCCGAGGGCAGACGCTGACCGCGATCCGTAGCCATCGCGCGGTGCACGAGCTCGGCGAAGCCCGGCGGCAAGTCGGAGCGGTGCTGCGCAATGGCTGTCGGCTGCCCGGTGTGGATCAAGATTGCCAAGTGCGCGAGGGTCTCCGCTTCGAACGGGCGAACGCCGGACAGGCACTCGTACAAAATCACTCCCAGGGCATACACGTCGGCGCGCGCGTCGAGATTGCTTTCGCCTCGGATCTGCTCGGGGGGCATGTAGTACGGCGTGCCCAGCGCCGCGCCTTCTTGCGTGAGCTGCAGGCCCCCCGTGCTTTTGGAGTCGAACTTGGAGATGCCGAAATCCAAGATCTTCACGAACGGGCGCCCATCCGCGCCCTCGGTGATGAACAAATTGTCCGGCTTCAGATCGCGGTGCACGATGCCCGCGAGGTGCGCCGCGTGCACGCCGGCGGCCGCTTGCCCCACGAGGTCCACGACCTCGGCGATGGGCATTTTTCCATTGGCGATGCGCGAGGAGAGCGGCTCGCCCCGTAAAATCTCCATCACCAAGTACGGCTCGCCGGAGTCGAGCACGCCCGCGTCGAACGTTTCGACGATGTGCGGGTTGCCCACACGGCCCGCGGCCGACGCCTCACGCAGGAACCGCTCGACCACGCTGGGCAACGCCGCCATCGACTTATGCAGCAGTTTCAGCGCGCGACGGTGCTTGGTGAGCTCGTGCTCGATCTCGTAGACGGAGCCCATCCCGCCTTCACCCAGGCGGGATACGACGCGAAACTTTCCCGCGAGAACAGTGCCAGGAGCGAGCGCGCCTTCGGACATCAACGGTGCCTCAAGATCGGCCGCGACTCTAACACCGTTAAAATCCAAGAACAAACTCGGGCCGCCGCAAACACTTGACGCCCCGAAGCAGGAAGGGCTGATTCGAGGAACAATGGGGAATCTGTTCAGGTCACTCCTCTTGGTTCTCGTTGGTCTGCTGGTGTCATCGGCTTGCTCCGACAGTGAGCAGCCCAAGACGGCCAAGCTCGCCGCTGGCTGCACCATCAACTCCGACTGCGATTCTCCCTTGGTTTGCGCCTTCCAGCGTTGTCACAGCGCTTGCGAAACTTCGCGCGATTGCGATCCGGGTCAGCGCTGCATGGCGAGTGACCGCCCCTTCCACGTCTGTCAGCTCGCCGAAGAGCAGTCCTGTGCATACAACAGCCAATGCCCCGAAGGCCAAGTGTGCGGTTACGACGGGCAGTGCCGCGACCAATGCGCGAGCGACCGCGACTGCGTGACCGGGCAGCTGTGCAAGAAGGGCAATTGCGCGGACGCCACCGAGCTCGACGACGCCGGCAATCTGCCGATCCCCGACTCGGGCGCCCCCGACGCAGCCAGCCCCGGTCAGCCATGCGTGTACAACTCGGAGTGCGCGGACCCGCTGGTGTGCCGCAACAAGCTGTGCGCGTTCGAGTGTTTGGGCAAAGCGGACTGCGCAACCGGCCTCGACTGCGTCGACAACCGTTGCGGCACGCCGATCGACGCCGACGCCGGGCCGCCCTGTGTGTACAATTCCGATTGCGAAGCGCCGCTGCTTTGCCGCTCGGGCCGCTGCGTGGATGAGTGCCGCAAAGCGAGTGATTGCGCCGCGGGCGAGGCCTGCCTCGATCGCCATTGCGTTCTCACCCCGCCGACCGACGCGCCTCCGGATTGGGGCACCACCTGCGCGTACAGCCCGGATTGCACGGCGCCGCTGGTTTGCCGCTCGAATCGCTGCGTTTATCAGTGCATCTCCGACGCCGACTGTGACTACGGCGCGACCTGCGACAACTACCAGTGCAAGGGCGGCATCATCATCGGTGGTGGCGGCAGCGGCCCGCTCGGTGGCGGTGGCACGACGGGCAGCGCCGGCACGACCGGCACCGGCACGGCCGGCAGTGTCAGCTCAACGGGTGGCACGACCGGCACGGGCGGCAGCTCCGCGGGCGGTTCGAGCAACGCGGGCTCGGGCGGCGCTCCGGCGACCGAGTGCATCCCCAACCAAAAGCGCTGCGTCGGTACCACGAATGCCTCGCAGACGTGCGGCGCGAACGGCCTCTGGGGCGCGAGCGTGAGCTGCACGGACGAAGCTCAAACCTGCATCGCCAACAGCGGCTGCGTGCCGTGCGCGTCGGGCACGAAAAACTGCGACGGCACGACGGGCAATGGCTGCGAGGTGAACCTCAACCTGGTCAACTCGTGCGGCACCACCTGCGCCAACAAGGTCGTGTGTTCCACGACTCAGGGGCCGGCCTCTTGTCTCGCGGGCGCGTGCGGCACCGTAGTGCAGGCGATCGGCTGCAGCGGCACCGTCACTCCGGGCAATGTCACAATCGCTTCGGCCGCCGATCTGACGACCTTCGCCAGCGCGGGAACGACTTGCGTGGCCGGCAACCTCACGGTCAGCGCGGCTGCCATTACCGATCTCACCGGGCTCAACCTCTTGCAGTGGGTGGGCGGGGACGTGAACATCGGCTCCGCGTCGGCCCTGACGAGCATGAAGGGCTTATCAGGCTTGAAGACCGTGGTCGGTAATTTCACGATTCAGTCGAACCCGAAGCTGACGGATCTGACGGCGCTCGCGTCGCTCACGACCGTGGGTAAGCAGCTATATCTGTACAACAACGACGCGCTGCTGAACCTCAACGGCTTCACCAGTTTGGTGAAGGTGTTCGGTGCGCTGAACATTTACGGCAACGCGCAGCTCCTGAACGTCAGCGGCTTCCCCGCGTTGACCGAGGTCGGCGATTTGCTGCAGGTTTATGCAAATCCCGCGATCGTGGACGTGAGCGGGCTCGCGGCCCTCACGAGCATCGGTACGTCCGTCAACATCGCCAGCAACACGAATCTACAAAACCTGAATGGGCTCGGAGCGCTGCGCACGGTGGGCACCAACATCGCCATCACCTCGAACGCGAGCCTCACCTCCATCAGTGGCTTCGGCGGGTTGCTCAATGTCGGCGGCAGCATCGCGATCAACAGCAACGCCAAGTTGACGACCTTGGCCGGCTTCGCAAAATTGACGGATGCGGGATCCATTCTGCTCGATACCAACGCAACCCTGGGCAGCATTTCCGGCTTCGGCCTGCTGACGAACGTGACCGGCGTGACGAACATTCACGGCAATCCGGCCCTGCTCACGCTCGACGGCTTCAATTCGTTGCAATACACCGGCAGTGACGTGCTGATTTACAGCAACGATCAGCTCAATTCGTTGCCCGGTTTCTCGTCCTTGACCACGATCAACCGCCACCTCGAGATCCACGACAACAACGCCCTCACCTCCCTCGCGGGCTTCACCAAGCTGACCAATGTCATCGGTCGCATCGATATCCGCAGCAACGCCGCCCTCGCGAGCATCGGCGGCTTCGGGTTCTTGGACAATGTCGGTGGCTACCTGGCCATCATCCGCCACCCCAAGCTGACCGATTTCAACGGCATGTCCAAGTTGAAGACCATCGGGACCGACCTGCTGGTTCAGAACAACTTGGTCCTGAGCTCACTCGGCGGGTTGCTGAATTCAACGCTCCGCAGCGTGGGCAACGACTTCGCCATCTCGCAAAACCCGGCCCTGTCCGTATGCCAGGTAGACCAACTGCGCGCGGCGCTGCAAGCCCAACCCTTGGGTTGGTCCGGGGTCGATCACAGCTGCTGCAACAGTGGCTGCAACACGTGCGTCGCGGGCAGCTGCAGCTCCCCTGGTTCCACGAACGGGCAGCCGGGCGTGTATACGGGTGATGTCGTGGTGCAAAATGCCAGCGATCTGGCGGCGCTCGCCAACGTGACGCAAATCACGGGTAGCCTCACCGTATCTAGCACCGCGCTCAGCAGCTTGCTGATCGCGCCCAGCACCAAGCTGAACCTCACGCGCATCACCGGCAACCTGACCATCAACAGCAACGCGGCGATGACCAGCATCTCGGGTTTGTCCGCGCTGACCACGGTCGACGGTTTCGTCAGCATTCAAAGTAACCCGCTGCTGACCAGCCTCAGCGGCCTGGAGAACCTGACCACGGTCGGCGGCTACTTCTACATTTACAACAACGACACGCTGAATAACGTCAACGGCTTGGTGAAGCTCGCGACGGTCGGCGGTTACCTGAACTTCTACGGCAACGCCGCGCTGACCAGCTTGAACGGCCTAGGCGCGTTGACCTCCGTGGGCGACTACCTGCAGGCCTACGCGAATGGCAACTTGCAGAACATGAACGGCCTCAGCGCGCTGAAGACCGTCGGCACCTACATCAACGTCTCCAGCAACGCCAAGCTGGGCGACTTGAATGGTATCGGGGCGCTCACCTCCGTGGGCGGCTACTTGCTCGTGGAGTCGAACGCGGCGCTGGTGTCGGTCAACGGCTTCGCTTCGCTCAATTCCGTCAACGGCGATGTGCGGCTCAACAACAACGCCGCCCTGACCACCATCAGCGGCTTCGACAACCTGATCACGATCACCGCCAACGGCGGCGTCAAGATCTACAGCAACGCCTCCTTGAGCACGATTGCCGGCTTCTCCAAGCTCGCCAATATTGCCGCGACCCTCGAGATCTACAACAACGCAAAGCTCAGCGCGCTCGACGCGTCCAATGGCTTCGAAGGCTTGGTGGGGCTGGGCAGCCACATCAAGATCTACGACAATCCGCTGCTCGCGAGCATCGGCGGCTTCACCGCGCTCACGACCGCCAACGCCAACGTTCAGATCACCGACAATGGCGTGCAAGCGATCTCGGGCTTTCCGAACCTGACCGATGTCGTGGGTGAGCTCAACCTCACGAACAACGTGGCCCTACAGACGATCTCCGGCTTCGGCAAGCTCAGTCAGATCGGCGGCACGCTCACGATCAAAGACAGCGACGTGCTCACGCAGTTCGACGGGCTGAAGAGCTTGCTCAAGATCGGCGGCAACTTGCTGGTCAAGTCCAACCCCGTGCTCGCGAGCATCACCGGGCTGCGCTCGGGCACCCTCAAGGCGGGCGGCCTCGGCAGCACTTACGACATCTCCGGCAATCCGAACTTGCCCTACTGCGAAGTGCTCGCGCTCAAGAACACACTCGCGGTAGCCACCTACAACGATCGCAGCGGCGCAAACCTGGGTTGCACGGCTTGCACCGGTGCCGTGTGCAGCGGCACCCCCGGCGGCACCGCCGGCCAGAGCGGCACGTTCGATGGCGTGGCAGACATGAAAAATGCTGCAGATTTGGCTTGGATGAAGAACGTGGTGAACCTCAACGGCGCACTGCGCTTCGAATCCAGCGGCTTGTCGGCGGTCAGCGGGCTCGCCAACCTGACGACCATCGGCGGCGACCTGGTCATCAATAGCAACGCCACGCTTTCGAACGTCGCGGGCCTGTCCGGGTTGAAGAACGTGACCGGCAACATCAGCATCCAAAGCAACCCCGCCCTGACCAACATCAGCGGCCTCTCTGCGCTGACGGGCGCCACCGGCTATCTGTACATCTACAACAACGACTCGCTGACCAACGTGAGCGGGCTCACCAGCCTGACGACGATCGGCGGGTACCTGAGCATCTATGGCGACGCCCAGCTCACGAATTTGGACGGTTTACTGAACCTGACGTCCGTGGGCGACTACCTCACGATTTACGCCAACCCGAAGCTCACCTCGATCCTCAACCTGATCAAGCCCGCCGGCAAGCTGGGGACCCTGGGCAACTACCTGACGGTGCAAAGCAACGCCTTGCTGTCCGTATGCCAACCGGACGCACTGAGGGCGGCGCTGGTGACTTCTTCGGCTTGGAACAAGACGTACACTCAGTCGAGCAATCTGGCCTGCGCGTCACCGAAGAGTTGTACGGCGGCGGGCATTTGTCAGTGAGGCTCGCCCGCGTATGCCAACTCCCAATACCGCAGCAACGCCCCCGCCGCGTGCTGGGGGTAGTCGATGCGCACGTGCAGATCGATCGAACTGCCTGGAAAACCGCCCTCTAGCGCGCGCGGCTTGGGCATCAGGTGAGTCGGGCCAGGGCTGAACTGATAGCGCAGTAAGAAGGCAAACGCGCGCTTCACTTGATGCTCGAGGACGTCGATCTGCGCCGGCGGGAGACCCGCGGCGTACGCCACTTCGAGCGTGGCCACGGCGGCTTCGAGACGGCTCGCGGTGGGCGTCAGGCGCGGGGCCATGAACGGGCCGCGGCTGATGCTGCCATCGTGGGTGGTGGGCGCGGGCGGCGCTTCGAACTGCAGGTTGCGATTGACGGCTTGCCAGTCGAGGCAAAACTGGAGGGCTACGCGGTCGGGGGCACGTTGCCACAGATCGGCGAGGGCTTGGCAAGTCCAGTGCTCGGCGCCCCAGAAGTAGTGTGAGCCCAAGAACCAGGGCGAGCGCGCGACTAGGAACGAGAGCCCGCGGCGCGCGGCTTCGAGATCGTTCGGGTCGCGGCTCACACGCTGCACGCGAGACAAGGCGAAGGTCGCTTCACCGGTGTAGTACTCGACTTGAGCGTCAATCGCGCGTTGCTCGGCGACATTGTAGAAGTGCTTGAATTCCCCGTCGGGGCGTTGTTGAGAGCGCAGAAATGCAGCCAATTGCAGAGCGGGCGCGCGAAATGCTTCGAGCCCGCCCTCGAGCAGCTCGACGTAAGCGAGCAGGGCCAGCGAGGAAGAGCCGATGTCGACTCGATCGCCCGTGCCCACGCACGCGTGCGACCCGCACTGTAGCGTCGTGCGATCCTTCATGAAGCTGCCGGCGCGTTCCGCCGCGCGCAGCACGCGTTCGTCGCGCAATTGATTGGCCGTGCGCGCCAAGAAATACGTCGCTCCGGCGTGGCGGGGGTAATTGTAGACCTCCGACTCGCCGCCGCTCATGGCGTTGAGTTCGTAGCGAAAGGAGCCGTCGTGCTGCTGGTTGCGAACCAGGTAGCGCGCGGCACCTTGGATCGAGTCCTTCACGGTCGCCGCCGTGATCTCGAGTTCACTGACCTTTCTGGGATAAGGAGCGTCGCTCACGACGGCGAAGCGACGGAAGCGGCCGCGACGGAGCAGTTCGTCGGGATCGGTGGCGAGCTCGCGTGCCAACGCGCCGAGCACGCGGCTCACATCAATGCCCAAAATCAAACTGAGCGGCCCGATCGGAATCGTGTGTTCGTAGGCTTCCAACTTTCGCAGGTCGTCCGGCGTCATGTACCGCGTGCGACCGTCGAATTCGACAAACAGGCCGTCTTGGCCGGGGACCATCGAGAGCCCGATCATGAGCCAGCTGTGGCCAAAAATGGGCGCAGAATCGACGATACGCTCGACGATGCGCTGCGCACCGCGGGGCGCGCTCTCGGCCTCGAGCGCATGCGTGAGCTCTTGCTCGCCGTTCACGACCTGGCGGGCGCTGCGCTGCCCGCGTTCCCAAACGGTGACCACGTATGGGCCCGGAGCCACGCGCGAGCGGTCGATGCGGACGCTGAAGAAGATCGAGAGCGCGCAGAAAACGAGGCAACCGATCCAGATCGCCAAGAGCCGCAGGAACGTGCGCCAGGTCATGGGCGAGGCTCGGCGCGCCGACGCTTGAGCCAGAGCAGCTCGAGTGCCGGCAGCACCACCGTGTAGGGCACCAGCAGCGCGATGATCAAACTGGAGACGGCCAGCGCGGCCAGCCCGTAGTCTCCGTGAATGCCGCGTAAGAACGTGATCGTGAGCAGGACCAAAGAAACGATCAGCATACCCAGCACGAACGTCACCCAGGCCGCGATCGACAACGCGCGCTCGGCCCAGGGCAATTTAGCGAGCAGGCCCACGGCGCTCACCAATTCGACCAGCGCGATGATCGCGGCGGGCGCATCCAGCGCCCAGAAGCGAGGCTGAACCACCCCGAACACTCCGACCAACAAGACGGACGCCGAGAGCGCGTTCAGCACCCCGAAGGCGACGCGCACCCGCGATTCGTTACCGGTCATCGAAGAGCCGGTTTAGCATGAAGCTTCAGCCCAATCTTTGGCCGTATTCGAGGGCAGAGCGAGCCGCGGTAATGCCCGACTGGGCCGCGATCAGCGCCGTACGGGGGCGGCCCGCGATGGCGTCGCCGGCCACGAAAACGCCGGGATTGTCGCGCAGCGAGCCGTCGGCGCGGGTGGCGATGCCGACGTCGAGCAGCGCGCCGAGCCCCCGTTCGACGAAGTCGATGCTCGACAGCGATGAGACGCCTTCGACGACCTCGTCCTCGAGCTCGAGCGCGAACGGCGCCGCGAAGGACAAGCGGAAGCCCGTGCCCCCGCGTCGTTCGAACGAGCGTTCCAGCGCGACGCCACCGGCCGCGACTCCACCCGTGGCCAGCACGATCCGCGCAAACTCTTGCGGCGCGCGGTCACGGAATTGCAAGCGGTAGCCGTTACCTCTGCGTTCGATGCTGGTCAGGCGAGCGCGCTCGACGTCGGCGGTGCGCGTGAGTAGGCGATCACGCGCGTTCTCGAAGCGCGCGCCCGCGGCGCCCCCGGGCGCGGACGTGGTTTCGCCAACGGGTACCTCGAGCGCGGCGCTCAGTTGTTGCGCGAGCGCACGTTCGATGCCGAGCCACGGTCCGAATAGCCAGGCATCGGGAGCCGCTCCACTCTCGCGCAGCGCGCGCTCGAGTGCACGGGCGCGCTCCGACGCGTCATGCAAGGCCGCAAAATCATAGCCAGAGATACGGCGTTCGAAGCCATTTTGTAGGCCTTTGATCGGAACCGCAAAAAAGTCCGTGCTCGTTCGCCTGGCCCACGCGCTGCCGGCGAAGCTCTTGGCCAAAAGCGGCGCGTCCCAGTCGTCGCGCTCCAAATCGACGACGGCCACCCGCTTTCCGGCGCAGCGTTTCAGGTCCAAGAGCGCGCGATCGCTACCTCGCGCGGGGCGCAGATTGCCCTCGATGGTGGCGATGCAGCGCGCCGCGGGCGCGAACTCCCAAGCATCGAGCGCGTTGCAGAACTCGGCCAGCTCGCGCTCCAACGCATTGACCTCGGCCGCGCGATCCCAGGGCTCGAGATCGAGCGCTCCGGAATACAAACCGCTCGAGCCCGCGACGTCGTGAAACACCGTCGCCCGGCCGCCTTGGCGGAAGATTTCGTACGCGGCGGCGGCGCCCGCGATGCCCGCGCCGATCACTGCGACCTTCACGTATCGTGGCTCCCGGAGCCAATTTCGGCCTGCAAAGCGCTGAGGGCGAGTGCCTCTTGGCGGGCCTGAGCGGCACCGACCGCGGCGCTGCGGCGCCGGGCCGCCTGCGTCAGGAACTCGAGCGCCATGAGCTGGCCCGCCTCGGGGGAGCGGCCCGTGGCGTCGGCCACGATGCGACCGCAGCGCAGCGCGCAACGCATGCCGCCGCAAGCACCGAGACCGAGACGGGTGCGGCGCGCGACGTCGGCCACGTCATGCGCGAACTCTTGCTCGACCACGTAGCGAATTTCGGCCTCCGTCACCGGCTCACAACTACAGACGACGGCCGCTTCGCGCGGCTTTTGCTGCATGCGCTCGAGCACCCGCAAACTGCGGCTGCCGTGGCGGTACTCGAGGCGCGTGGCGGTGACGGCCTCCATGCCCCCGCGCACCACGAGCTGCATCGGGTCGACTTGCTCGTCACCGCCGGGCAGCGGGGCAACGTGCGAGCGCCGCTCCGCGGTGTTGCCCAGGCGCTTGGCGATCACGTCGGTCATTTCCTCCGCGAACAGGCGGTAACTCGCCAGCTTTCCGCCGATCATCGAGTACAGGCCGTCGGCCCCGTGCTGGGCGTGGTCGACGACTTGGTGCTCGCGTGACAGTTGATCTTCGTTCGGGCCCCATTCGTACAGCGTGGGGCGCACGCCGCCCCACGTGCCGATGGCGCGCGCGCTGCGCACGGCCGGGAATACGTGCTCCACGGCTTGAAACAGGTAATTGACTTCATCGCTCGTCGCCACCACGTGATCCAAGTCTCCGTAGTAGTCGTCGTCGGTGGTGCCGAGCACGCTCATGTTCTGCCAGGGCAGCAAGAAGACCTGCCGCCCGTCGATCGCGTGCGCAATGATCGCGTAGTTCGTCAACCGGCGATCGAGGAAGACATGAATGCCTTTGCCAGGACGGAGGCGCGCGGCCGTCGGCGCGAGCCCACCGAGCGACGTCGTGATCGGGGCCCACGCGCCCGTCGCGTTCACGACCACCCGCGCCGTGCGTTGGCTGGTCTCACCCGAGACGCGATCGCGGAAGCGCACGCCGTACACGCGGCCGTCTTCTCGCCGCAAAATCTCGGTCACCGTGCAATGGACGCGGATTTCCGCGCCACGCTCGCGGGCATCTACGGCATTGCCGATACACAGACGCGAGCCGTCGATGCCCCACTCGTCGAAAGTCACGCCGCCCACCGCGCCACCGACGAGCCCCGGTTCCAGCTGGTGGATCTCGTCGGGCTTCAACCGTACGTGGTCTTTGCCGGCTTTGAGCGGTTGATACGCATCGTACAAATCGAAAAATGCGTCGTACGCGGTGAGCGTGACTTTCGACTTGCTGAAGATGGGCATCAAGAACGGGATGCGAAACAGCAAGTGCGGCGCGATACGCTGGATGTGCCCCGAATCCAAGCAGGAACTCTGAGTTACCGCGGGATCATAGGTCAGGTAGCGCGGGCCGCCGTGGATCATGCCGCTGGAATTGCCGCTGGCCCCGAAGGCGATGTCGTTGCGCTCGAAGAGCGCGACCTTGAGCCCTCGCAGTGAGGCGTCACGAGCCACGCCCACGCCGTTCACGCCGCCACCGATCACGATCACGTCGCAATCGAGTGCGCGGCCGCTCGGATCCAGATCGAGGTCGCGCGCCATGCCTCGATCGATAGCGCCCGGAACCGGTCAGGTAAAGGACGCTTCCGCCGTCCGTGCCAAAAGTTGGCCCAGAGCGCGACTTGGCACTAACCGAATCGCGTGCCGCGCCCTGCTTTCCTTCAGCTCTACGTCTGCTTGCTCGCTTGCGGCGCGCTCGGCCTGGTCAGCTGGGTCACGCCCGGCGTTGCGCGCGCGGAGACCGAAAAAGCGCCGGCCCCGGCCGCCGGTCAGCCGCACGTCAAGCTCGACCGGCTCAGCTTGCCCCCCGACCTGGTCGGAGCCAAGCGGTTCGAGACGCATTTGCGCAGCACGCTCCGTCGTGAAGCTCGACACGCCGACTGGGGTGCAGGGCCGAACAGTAAGATCAGCTACCGCTTTGCCGTCGAGCAGCTCGTGTTACGTGAAGACAAAGGGGTCTTGCACGTGACCTGCACGGCGCGCGGCCGGCTGCCCAAGGGAAAGTCGGCCAAAAGCCACATCGTGTTCGGGGGCGACCCGCGCGAACGCACCAAGGTCGTACAGCACGTGCTCGATATCGTCGCCCGCGGCGTGGTCACGCGCCTGGCCGAGCTGGAACGCGCGCGGCGCACGCCCTGAGCGCTCTAGCTGCGGCCAAAACGAAAGGCCACGCCCACAAACGCGCGCGCCGCATACAGCGCGTTGACCGCGACGTAGGGCAAGAAATACAGCTCGATTCGCCCGATCAACGCCACGTACAGCAGGTACGACGGGTAATGGATCAGAAACTTCGCGCCGCTTTCGATGAGGCCGATCACGCGTCGGATCGGCGAGTGTGCAGCCGAAGCCGTGGGGCCGGGCGCACTCGGCCCCGCTACCTCCGGTCGACGCACGAAGGTCGTCAGCGCGATGCCCGACGCCAGCACGACCAGCCCGAACAAGCCGAGCAGCAGGAAGCGCACGTCCTTCTGCTCCAGGTACAGGCGCACGGCGACGGCCGCGAGCAGGCAGAACGCTTTCAGCTCATCCATCAAGAAATCGAGCAAATGTCCAACCGGTGAAGCGGTCCCCCGCCAGCGCGCGAGCATGCCATCCGCGCAATCGAGCACGTACGACAGCTCGAACACCAAAACCGCAACGATCAAACCCAAGTGCCCGGGCCAGACCAAGAGCAGCACGACCGCCCCCAGCGCCACGAACACGGCGGACAGGGTGATTTGATTCGGGGTTACCCGCGTGCCCTCGATCGCGCTGACGAAGACCGCTGCAATGGGACGGCAAACGAACGCGTTCCAAAACAAATCCGGAACTTTGCGCGTCTTTCGGTAAACTTCGGTCGCACCCATCAGAGTCGCTGCAGGCTACCGTGAACTCCCCCCGAACTCGAATCGCTTCTCTGCTCGTCGTAGTAGCCGCCTGCAATACCTCCGATCGCGCCCCCCACCTTCCCGCGTCAGCGCCCGTGAACGTGAACGTGAACGATCCCGGGTCAGCGTCTTTGCCCGCGTCAGCGTCCGTCGCACCTTCCCCTCCCGCGCCTCCTTCGCCCCCTGCACCCTCAGCATCCGCCGCGCCCGCTTCCCGTCGCTACCGGATCGCCGCCATCGGCGATTCGCTGACCGATCCGCGTTCGCACGGCGGCGGCTACCTCGCGTACCTCAAGACTCGCTGCCCGACCCTCGAACTCGACAATTTCGGCAAGGGTGGGGCGATGGTCAACCAGATGCGTCGCAGCTTCGAGCTCGATGTCGCGGGCTCCGGCAAGCGCTACACGCACCTCGTGATCTTCGGCGGCGTGAACGACCTATATAGCGATTTGACGGCGTTTCGCACGCCCGCAAAAATCGCAGCGGACCTCGGCTTCATGTACGCTTGGGGCAAGGCGCACGACGTAAAAGTCGTGGCGTTGACGATCGCACCTTGGGGCGGTTTCAAGCGCTATTTCAACGCTTCGCGCGCCGAGGCCACACGCACGCTCAACGCCTGGATCCGGGAGCAACCCGCGCAGGGCCACGTCGACCATGTCGTCGACGCCTATACGCTACTGTCTTGTGGCGACCCCGACCGCCTGTGCGAGCGCTTTTTCGAGCCCTTCAAGGATGGCATTCATTTCGGCCCGGAAGGCCAAGAGCGGCTCGGTCAGGCTCTGTTCCGGGAGGCATTTTCCGACTGCGAATGAGGCTTTGCGCTGTTTTCCCCGGTGCTTTGCCAAGCCGGGGAGCAACACTTGGGAGCGTCGACGATTTGCGCTATTGAAGCGCGCGATGGCGACGAGCGAATCGAACGAACCGGAAGTCAAGAGCACGGCGAGCGAGCCCGCCCCGGCCAAGAAGGGCACGGTCAAGCGTCGGGTGGTGGAAGAAGAAGAGCCCACGCCGGTCGTCGGTGGTCGCTTCCTAGTCGCGGCTTTGATCATCGGCGCGTTGACCGTGATCCCGATGTCGGCGCTCGGCAACTTGTTCGAGCCTGCCGAGCCGCCGCCCACCGACGTCGCGTCGTGGCAGACCGGATCCAAAGCGACCATTCGCCTGACGGTCGTCACCGCGGACGCGGCATCGTTGACCTGCGCGTCGACGCAGGAGTTCGAGGGGAAGCATTGCGCCTTCAAGAGCGAGACCGAGGCGTGGCCGCGCGAGCCGGGCGCGCCGCTCGACGACAACAAGGCGAACACGATTCAGCCCTACCGCACCTGGCTCGACAACAAGTTGATCATGGTGTCCGGCGTCTGGTCCCATCCCTCGGTCGCCTACCGCTTGCATCAAGAACCGCCGGGCAATCTGCCGACCGACAAGCTTGCGCGCTTCGTCGTCGAGTGTCAGGCACACTTCCCGGGTCGGATGGAAAAGCCGGTGCTGCGCTGGCAACCAGGTCAAGCGTGGGGCACCGAGCAACCGACGATGGTGGCCGTCACCGACAGCTGCAAAGTGATCGAGGAACCGTCGGCCGCCTGCCCCTCGGGCCTGATTTGCGCGCTGATGAACGCTTTTCACTGAAGCTCATGACTGAAACCGAAGCGCTCCCCCGCCCCAAGGCGCCGATCGTCGTGCGCGCACTGGCCACCTGGTTCGGCTGCGGCGCATCCAAGCTCGCGCCGGGAACGATGGGCTCGTTCGGCGCCATCCCGGTGCACCTGGGGCTGCGCTTGCTGCCCGCGCCGATTCACTTGGCGGCGATCGTGGGCATCACGGCCGCGGGCGTGTGGTCCGCGAACGAAATGTCCAAAGCCATGGGCGTCGAAGATCCACAATGCGTGGTGATCGACGAAGTGGCCGGCACCCTGTTGGCCATGGGCATGGTCCGCCACAGCTCGATCGGCGTGCAAGTGCTCGCGCTCGGCCTATTTCGCCTGTTCGATATCTGGAAGCCCGGTGTGATCGACACCGTGCAGAACGCCAAGCCCGAGGGCGTGGGCATCATGGCCGATGACGTGCTCGCCGGCATCCTTGCGGGCGTCGTCAGTGTCGTCGCCGCGCGCCTTTGAGCCCGCGGCTCGGCTAGTGGAGTCGTCGAGCTCGTCAACGCCGGCCGATGTGGAGTTGAACGTTCGGACCCCCGGATCGAAACACTCGATGCCCGCGAACGGCATCGTTCCCCAGTAGGGCGTGCGGTAGCCGGCCAGCCGTAAACGCCGAACTGCCGGTAATCAGGCACGAAACCAGGCCGCCGCGCCGACCGTCGTCTCGACGGGACGATGTGCCTCCGGAAACGCGACGTCCCGCGCCCGTTGGACAACGTGAGGTGTAGCCGAACTCGGCCGCTCCGAAGTCACGCTAGGTCGATGATGCGCCGGCGCAGAGTTCATATCTGCGGTGTTGCAAATAGGCACCATTAACCGTCATCGCCTGTTGGCCGCTCTCATGGCCACGAGCGAGAGAGGCGCGCGCCGTAATGAGAGTGCCCGATAGAAGCCCCGAGATGCCGCTGATTCTGGTGGTCGACGAGAGCGAGATCGCGCGTGAGGCGGTCAAAGACACGCTCGAGTCGGCGGGCTTGCGCGTGGTTGGCCTCGAGAGCGCCTTCGGCTTCATCCGCACGATCCGCGAACGCGCGCCGGACTTGATTCTCTTGGACATCGGCCTTGCGTCCATGAACGGCACCAAACTCGTACAGCTCGGGCGCCAGCACGCCCCGAGGAGCACGCGCATCGTGCTCTATTCGGGACGCTCGCCGGAAGAGTTGGCCGTGGACACGCGCGAGTGCGGCGCGGACGGTTTCATCAGCAAAAAGACGACCGACCGCGCGTTGGTCTTGGCGGTGCGCGGCTACCTCGGCGTCAAGGTCGGCGGCGGCTGAGTGCAGCGCGAGCGGGTCAGCCCGGATCGCGCACGCCGGGCACGGCTTCGAGCGCGCTCACGCGCGCGGCAAGCTCGGCGGCGTCGACACCGCGAACGGTGATGTGGCCCACTTTGCGGCCTGGGCGCGGCGCCTTGCCGTACAAATGCAGGTGCGCATCGGGGATCGCGATCACGTCCGCGCTGTTCGGCAAGCTGCCGACCAGGTTCAGCATACAGCTCGGTGAGAGCGCCGAGGCGTCGCCCAGCGGCAAGCCGAGGATTGCGCGCAGGTGGTTCTCGAATTGGCTCGTGCGCGAGCCTTCGATCGAATAGTGGCCCGAGTTGTGGACGCGCGGGGCGATCTCGTTGACGAGTAGCGCATCGCCGGTTTGAAATAGCTCGATCGCCAGCACCCCCACGTAGCCCAAGTGTTCGAGGATACTCGTCGCGAACCCTTCGGCGACGGCTTGCAGCTCGGGCGTCAGCGCCGGCGCCGGCGCGAGCGTCTTACGCAGGATGCCGTGCTGGTGATGATTTTCGACCAGCGGGTAGAATTCGGTTTGCCCGTCTCGGCCGCGCACGGCAATCAGGCTCAGCTCGCGCTCGAAGCGCACGAAGCCTTCCAAGATCGACGGGGCCCCGCCGACCGCGTCCCACGCGCGCTCGACGTCTTCCGCGCGCTTCAGGACGAACTGACCTTTGCCGTCGTAGCCGAGGCGCCGCGTTTTCAGCACCGCGGGCAAACCGAGCGCTTCGACGGCGCGGCTCAGGTCAGCCAAGCTATCGACGGCCTCGAACGGCGCCGTGCCAATACCCAGCGAGCGAAAACAGCTCTTCTCGGCCAAGCGGTCTTGCGCCACCTTCAACGCGAACGGGGGCGGAAAAACCGGCACGCGCGATGCCAACGCTTCGGCGGCTTCGACCGGGACGCTCTCGAATTCGTAGGTGACGACGTGGCACGCGGCCAACGCATCGAGCCCCACGGGATCGGTGTACCCACACACCAGCTGCTCGCCGGTCGCGGCCGCGGGCGCGCGCGGGCTCGGGTCGACGAACACGAAGCGGTAGCCGAGCGGAATGCCGGCGAGCGCGAGCATTCGGCCGAGTTGTCCGGCTCCAAGCACGCCGACGCAGAGCGTCGGATCAGCGTCGGGGATCGGGGTTGTCGAGGACACTTTGCGTGTGGGCGGCGCGGAAACGCTTCACGGCGTCGCGCAGGGCCGGATGATGTCCGCCGAGGATGGATGCGGCCAAGAGCGCGGCGTTGATCGCCCCGGCCTTGCCGATGGCGAGCGTCGCCACCGGAACTCCGGCGGGCATTTGCACGATCGACAGCAGCGAATCCAAGCCATTCAAGGCCTTGCTTTGGACGGGCACCCCGAGCACGGGCAGCGCCGTCTTTGCAGCGACCATGCCCGGCAGGTGCGCGGCCCCACCCGCGCCGGCGATGATCACCTGCAAGCCGCGGCTCTCCGCGCTGCTCGCGTACTCGAACATCAAGTCCGGAGTCCGGTGAGCCGACACCACACGCGCCTCGAAGGGCACGCCCAACTCGGTCAGGGTTTCGGCGGCATGCGACAGGGTTTCCCAATCGCTCTGCGAGCCCATGATCAGCCCAACGAGCGGGCTGCGATCGAGATTTTGCGTTGAATCGGCCAAAAGGAGGGCGGAACCCTAGTCATTTCGAGGCGGATGGGCAAGCGCTCACTCGCAGGCGCGGCCCGGCTGCCGCAGCGCGTCGCAGCGCGGGTCGCAAATGGCCGACACTATTGCCGAAATAAGGGAGCAAATGACGGAAGCATGACTCCCAGGCCGGGCCCACTCGGGCTAGCTTGTGCACACTCGCCATGTACATCCTGATCGCGTTCTTCGTCCTGCATTGGCAGCTGTCGGTCTTTTGCCAGACCTTCTTCCTGCATCGTTTCGGCGCGCATCGGCAGTTCACGATGAGCCGCGGCTGGGAGCGCTTCTTTCATCTGCTCACGTACCTGACGCAGGGCTCGAGCTTCCTGTCCCCGCGCGGCTACGGGATTTTGCATCGCATGCACCACGCGTATAGCGACACGGAGAAAGATCCGCATTCGCCCCTCTTCTACAGCAACGTGTTCACGATGATGCTGGCGACCAAGCATCGCTACGACGCCTTCGCCTACCGCCGTGAAGACCCGGAGCCGCGCTTCGACGGCGGCTTGCCGGATTGGCCGGCCCTCGACCGCCTCGGGCAGTCGTGGATCATGCGCGTGGTTTGGGGTGCGGCGTACACCTCGGTCTACGTCGCGTTCGCGCCTTCGCTCTGGTGGTACTTGCTCTTGCCGGCTCACTTCATCATGGGCCCGATCCATGGCGCGATCGTGAACTGGGCGGGTCACAAGTACGGCTACCGCAATTTCAAGAGCGCCGACGTCTCGCGCAACACGCTCCCGTGGGATTTCGTGACCTTGGGTGAGTTGTTCCAGAACAATCACCACGAATTTTCGATGAGCCCGCGCTTCGCGGCGCGCTGGTTCGAGATTGACCCGACCTACTACGTGATCCTCGCGCTCGACGCAGTCGGTGTCATCAAGATCGCGACCGATCAGCGCGCGCGCTACCCGCTGGTGCGCAAAGCGCCGTCGCTGGCCGCTTCCGACGCAGCCGCTTCCGACGCGGAGTGATGCGAGGTCCATCGGCAGCCCCGCCGAGCGTAGCGTGCGTTTTGTGCGCTACGGCTCGAGCGACTGCACGGGACGTGACCCGCGCTCGAACGACCAAGACTCCGCGGGCGTGACCTCGCTGCCGCGCAAGTCGTAGACTTGCACTTGACCCTCGACGAAATCGGCCACCGAGCACACGGGGCGATGTTTGGGATGCAGGGTGCCGGCGTTCAAGATCGTCATGCCGTCGATCGTGCGCAGCATGGGGCGGTGCGAGTGACCGTTGACCACGAAGCGAGCGGCGCGCGCGCGGTGCAAGCGAACGAACGCGGCATTCGCGAGCAGCGCCTCGCAATCATCGTCCGGGCGAACGCTGGCCATGTCGTCATCACCGAGCCCGTGACACAGCAAAACGCTACCGCGCGGGCTTTCAAGCAGGCGTGTCTTGGGCAATCGAGACAAGTATTCACGCGCCTCGGGTGACACGCTCTCGAGCCGGGTCGCATCGGGTAAATCGCGCATTTCACCGGTCAGGAGCCAGCGATCGTGATTGCCGGCCACGACCAAGGCGTTGGCCTCCCGCAGCAGCGCACACGCTTCCGCCAGATCCCCAGGGCCATCTGCGAGATCTCCGACCGAGAGCACCGTGTCGACCCCCGCCGCGCGGAAGTGCTCGAGCACGCGCTTCAAACGCACCACCTCACAGTGGATGTCACCGATGAGACCCGCGCGCCTGAGCATGGAGCAAAAGTGTAGCCGATGGTTGCCGTCGCGTCTGCCAGGCATGCCGCGAAGGTCGACGGAGACGTGGGCCGCGCTCGAATGCCCCGCCGCTCCGCGCGAGATTGGGCCGCGCCCGCGGCAGATCGCGGCGACGATGATTGCGCTATGTAGGCCGGCGCACTACCTTCCTCGGCCGATGCGATTGTCCGTGATTTTGGGAGTTTTCTTGGTCGGCTGTGCGGGCGCACGCTCTGCGCCATCCATCGATCGCGAGCCCGCTGCGCGAGCGACCGAAGCATTGCCGGCCGATGCGACACACAAGGCGGAAACCGCGCCGAAGCGCGAAACGCCGCGGACATCCGCTACACCGACCGACGCCCCCGCGCCGAAGGGTGCGTCAAATGACCCAGCCAAAGAACCGGTCACGAAAGCGGCCGAGCCCGTCGAAAAAGAAGCGGCCGACGGCACCTGCCCCGCGGGCATGAAACTCGTCGATGGCGACTACTGCACTGACGTCGATTACGAGTGCAAGAAGAGCTGGTACGACAAATCCAACAAGAAGACGGTGTGTGAAGAGTTCGAACCCAAGTCGACGTGCAAGGGCGAGAAGGTTCACAAGCGCTACTGCATGGATACTTACACCTGGCCCAACGAGAAGGGCGCGCGCCCGGAAGTGATGAATCGCTTTCATCAAGCCGAGGTCAAGTGCGCGTCCGTCGGCAAACGCATGTGCACCGAAACGGAATGGACGCTCGCCTGCGAAGGCCCGAAGATGCTGCCCTTCCCCTACGGCTACACGCGCGACACGAACAAATGTTTGGGCGACGTCGAGTGGGACGGCCCGAACATGAAGAAAGTCGCCCAGCGCGATCCGGAAGAACTCGCTCGCTTGTGGAAGGGCGTGCGCAACGGCAGCCAACCCGAGTGCATCAGCGCGTACGGCATCGCGGACCTGCCCGGCAACACCGACGAAGTCGTCTCGAGTGAAACGTATTCCGATGACTTTCGCGGCAAATACGACAGCGTGCACTCGGGCGGCCCTTGGTACAAAGGCGTGCGTAACCAGTGCCGCCCCAAGATCTACACCCACGACGAAGGCTTTTATTACTACTTCCTCGGCTTCCGCTGCTGCGCCGAGCCCGACAAGAAACCGACCGACCCGCGTACGCCCAAGCAGATCAAAGGCAACTGGGGCTTCGAACGCGTCGAGCGCATCGCCGGCTTCACGAAGGCGGAGATGGTCGAGAAGCTGAAGCTCAAGGAGCAAGGCAAGTGCACGTGCCGCGAGAAGGACACGCGCTGCAAAACCATGTGCGGCACGTTGCTCGGGCCCGACGCCAAGGACTATAGGTAACCCGCATGCTTGCTGTTCTTCGAAATTCGGTCACGCTCGCCGCTAGTGTTCTCGCACTCGCCTCCGCGGGTTGCTCATTCACCAGCACTTGCAGTCGCGACGAAGACACGGTGGTGGTCTCGGACGGGCTCGTGCTCGGCAACACGTACGTTTCCTCGCCCAGTGCCGGGCCATTCGCGCACTTTCCGCCCGCGCGCACCATTGAGTTCGTGCACGGGCTTCCCTCCTACCCCACTCAGATCGAGAGCAAGCTTGCCTTCTCGGAGTTCGGCACGCTCGCCCCCGCCGCCGGCAACTCGGCCATCGAGATACCTCCGACGAACGAAGAAGAGGAAAAGAAGATCCGAATCAAGAACGACACTTGCAGTGAATTTTACATCCGGGTTCAGGCGTCCGTGCCCGTGTACCCGGATCTGGGTAACGCCGGAGCCGGTGCTTCCGGAACGGACCCGCTGAGCAGCGCCGGCGCGGCGGGCACCGAGTAGCGCTTCAAAGCCGCGCCGCGTCCTCCAAGAGCCGCGCCATGTCCTCGTCGTCGTCCGTGCGGTAATAGCCGCGGATCGTGAGCGAGCGATCGACCAGCACCAAGTGCGAACCATGAATGATGCCGCCATTGTCGGCGGCCGCGTCGGCCTTGCCGTCGAGCGCGAGCTTGAAGCCGTCCACGACGGTCCGCTTCACGACGTCTAAGTCTCCCGTCAGAAACGACCAGTTCTTCGAGTCCGCCTGAAAGCGCTGGGCGTACGCGAGTAGCACCGGGGGCGTATCGTTCTCGGGGTCGACGCTGAAACTGATTAGCGACAGCGCGGGGGCTTTCTCTGCGGCCGCCATTTGCAACGCGCGCATGCGGCGCGTGATGCGCGGGCAAATCGTCGGGCAGCGAGTGAAGAAGAAGGCGGCCACCCAGACTTTCCCGCGCAGCGTTTCGGCGCTCACGGCGCCACCGCCTTGATTCACGAGCGCAAACGCGCCCACTTGGCCGAGGCTGGGCAACGGCTCGGCGGGCCGTTTACAACTCAACAGAGTGACGCTGACGACCACGAACAGCGCGCAAGTCACCAATCCCAGTGCCCGGAGCGCGCCGCTTGCAGTCGTACGTCGGGGAACCATGGCGGGGCCCTCTATAGCCGCCCACGCACGCCGGCCGAGGCGACAAATCGACGCGCCCGCCGATATTCGGCAATTTGGCCCCTTTCGGCTGTCATTTTCGTCAGTTACCGATTCGGATCCGCGGTTAGCACCAACGCGGGAAGCTTGCACACGAAACCCGAACGGGTGTAGGGAGTCGCCTCACACGGGCTCTTGCAGCCCAGAAAGGACACCATGCGTTGGTTCCGAAAGATGCTGAACCGCCTCCGTTTCCCGATGCCGACCGCCAGCTTCGGCTGATTTGTCGTGCCCCGCGGCGGGGCGGGAGCCAAAATCAGGGGGTCGAGACTTCCGCGTTCGTCGCGTCGAGATCGACCCCTCACTGTGTTACCGCGAGCTGCCAGCTCGCGGCTTCGCTTATCCATGCCAGGCCAATCCATAGGCCACGTCAGTGCTAAGTTAGCCGCGTGTCCCGTCGCGTCTCGCTGCCAGTGAACGATCCCCGCGCACGTCCGAGGTCGACGATCGAAGCCGTGCGGGCACGGTTGGGCGGACGCGCGCGCACCGATCGCCAAGCGGGCCGCGTGGTGTGCTTCTTGGACACGGGCGCAACGGGCGTCGTGCTTTTCGGTGAGGGGCGAGAAGTGCACGTGTTCTCCAACGCGGGTTGGGTTCGCCGCACCACGACGGACGCGTTGACCCCCGTGGATGAACCCGCCGACGACCTCAACGCGGTCGCCAACGACGTGCGCGTGTTCGCCGCGTTGGAAGAAGGCCACCGCGTGCGCTTTCAAGATCTCGGCGGGGTCGCCCAAGGCACGCTGATCGAAAAGTGCCGCTACGGCGCGGTCGTCCGCCGTGACGACGATACGGTCATGGGCGTTGGCTTCCGTCGCATCTGGCCGCTACCCAATCCGTCCGACACGCCCAGCTGAGTCGAGCGCGTGACCGACTCGGAGCGTGAGCGCGTCGCGCGCGTCGGATTGTGCGCGGGATGCCGCCACGCGCGCGTGATCCGCTCCGCAAAAAGCAGCGAGTTTTGGCTGTGCGAACTGAGCAAGACGGACGCGCGCTTCAACAAGTATCCGCGCCTGCCCGTGCGCGCGTGCCGCGGCTTCGCACGCCTCGATCCCTCCGCGCGTTGAGTTTTTAGGGCTGCCTCGCAGCCGCTCCTTTTGAATCACGCACCGCGTCGCCCAGAGCTAGCCCACGCAATTCATTGGGTTCGTCGGTGCACTCAGCGTGATGGGACGCCTTGCGTGCTTGGCGGTCTGGGTAACCTTGGCGAACTCTCGAACCCGTCCGTGCTGCGCCGCGAAGTGAGTGAGCGGAGTCAGCGAGGCGGAGTCAGCGAGCCGCGAACGTCGATGCTCAGCGAAGAGCATCGACGCCTGAGCTCAACCGCAATTAAACCGCGATGCCGGGCGGCGGGAAGCCGAGACACAGCTCTTTGACTTGCGCGGCAACGCTATCGATCAGCTTGGCGTCGTCCGGGGCGCTCACGACCTGGCTCATGAAATCGGCCAGTTTGAGCATCTCGTCTTTGCCCATGCCGCGCGAGGTGATGCTCGGGGTGCCGATGCGGAAGCCCGATGGATCGAAGGGTTTACGCGGGTCGAACGGGATCGAGTTGTAGTTGCCCACGATGCCGGCGCGGTCGAGCGCTTGCGCCGCGATCTTGCCGGTCACGTTTTTGCTACGCAGATCGATCAAGATCAAGTGATTGTCCGTGCCGCCGGTGACGAGCGTGAAGCCCTTGCTGAGCAAGCCCTCGGCGAGCGTCTTGGCGTTGGCGACGATCGCATGCGCATAGGCCTTGAACTCGGGCGTCGAGGCCTCTTTCGCGGCGACCGCGATGCCGGCGGTGGTGTGATTGTGGGGCCCGCCTTGCAGACCCGGGAACACCGCGCGATCGATGTCTTTGGCAAACTCTTGCTTGCACATCACGATGCCGCCGCGCGGGCCGCGCAGGGTCTTGTGCGTGGTGCTGGTGATGACGTCGGCGAGACCAACTGGCGACGGATGCGCGCCGCCCACGACGAGACCGGAGATGTGCGCGATGTCGGCGCACAATTTCGCCCCGACTTCGTCGGCAATTTCGCGGAACTTCGCGAAGTCCAAGATACGCGGATAGGCCGTGGTGCCGGCCCAAATGATCTTCGGCTTGTGCTCCAGCGCGAGCTTGCGCACCTCGTCGAAGTCGATGCGCTGATCACTCTCGCGCACATTGTAGCCAACGCTCTTGAAGTACTTTCCCGTGATGCTGACGGCCGAGCCGTGCGTCAGGTGGCCGCCCGAGGGCAAACCGAGGCCCATGATCGTGTCGTGCGGCTGACAAAACGCGAGATACACCGCGAGATTTGCCGGGCTGCCGCTGTACGGCTGCACGTTCACGTGATCCACCCCGAAGAGTGCTTTCAAGCGCGAGACGGCAAGACTCTCGACCTGGTCGATGATCTGCTGGCCTTCGTAGTAGCGCTTGCCCGCGTACCCTTCGCTGTACTTATTGGTCAAGATCGAGCCCGTGGCTTCGAGCACGGCCCGCGACACGTAGTTCTCACTGGGGATGAGCCGCAGCTTGACGGTCTCCCTGACCTCTTCTTCACGAATCAGGCGAGCGATCTCGGGGTCACGTTCAGCTAAAGAAGGATCACGAAGCGTTGCAGAGTTCGACATGGCGCGGAGCCTACCGCCGCGTTCCGGCCCGCGCTACAGGCTTGCAATTACTCGTAATTGTTTATCTTTTCCAGTTTCCACATAGACTGCAAGAAGTCACACCGCAATCACTCGACGCTCACGCACGACTGGTTAAACTGCGCGCCGTGCGATGGCGAACCCGAGCCGAGCGAAAACCCCAACCGATCCCGCCGGGTCGGAGGGCTCGGAGCGCCGTAGCGCGAGTATGCCCGGAGCAGCTCGCCCGGAATTCAATCCGGTCCTTACCGCTGATGCGTTCAGCGAGCTGAGCTCCGACCGCCCCGCCCCCCCCGTGCCACCAGCCGCGCCCAAAACCGATCCCGATCTCGTGCGCGATCACGAGATCATCCCCGCTGCGCCGGTCGAGGTGGAGAGCGCCCCGCCCAGCATTCCATCCGCTGCGAGTGTTACGGCGGAGGACGCGCCGAAGCCGCAAGGGTCGATCCCGGTTTTGCCGGGCCACGTGATCGCCAACCGCTACGAGGTGCTGGGGATCTTGGGCGAAGGCGGCATGGGCATCGTGTATCGCTGCCGCGATCAGTCGAACGGTCAGTTCGTCGCCATCAAACGCGTGATCCCGCCCTCCGGCAATCTGCAGGGCGAGTACGTGATGTGGTTCTACAAGGAGGCGCGAGCGCTCGCCGCCTTGGCTCACCCGAACATCGTGCAAGCACGCGACTTCGGGCAGCTGCGTGATGGCTCGCCGTTCTTGGCGATGGAGCTCGTGTCGGGCGTTTCCCTGCATGAGCTGGTTCACACTCGCCTCACCTTCCCGCTGATCTGGACAATCGTCGATCAGATCTTGTCAGCTTTGGCGCATGCCCACGCGCGCGGCATCATCCACGGCGACTTGAAGCCGTCGAACGTGCTGGTCGAGGCCATCGACGACCAGCCGCCGCAAATTCACGTGCTCGATTTCGGCTTGGCCTGGCTGCGCCAAGACGCGCTCGACCAGCGCCTGGACGGCAACAAACCCATGGAATTTGCGCCCCACGCGGGCGCCGGCACGCCGGGCTACATGGCCCCGGAGCAGATCCAGCACGAGATGCACCACGTGTGCGGTGCGACCGATCTGTATTCGCTCGGTTGCATCCTGTATCGGCTGTTCGCGGGTCGCGCGCCGTTCTCGGGCGAGTCCAAGGAACTGCTGCGCGTGCACGCATTCGAGCAGCCGCCCGCATTGAAAGCCGTGATCGACGCCCCCGAGGGCACGATCGGCTTCATCATGCGGCTGCTCGCCAAGCGCCCTTGGGATCGCTGGGAGTTTGCCGCCGAGGCCCGCGCGGAGTGGGGCAAGTGGCGCCCCAAAGCGGAGGCCTCCGAGTACCGGATGCCCGTCGATCTGCGATCGTCCACCGCGAAGACCGCGGCGCCCACGCGGCGCACCGGCGCGCGCGGTCCGAACCCGGATCTGTCGCCCGCGCCCGAACGCGCGCCGGGCTTGCTCAGTATCCGCCCGAGCCCACTCGTCGGCCGCGAAGACGTCCGCAACACCTTGCGCGAGGTGTGCGACGACGTGATCGACGGCGTGGGCGCGCCGCACCGTTTGGTGATGTTGGTCGGCCCCGCCGGTTGCGGCAAGAGTCGCATCGCCGAGTGGCTGAGCGAAGTCGTGCACGAAGAAGGCACGATGGTGCCGCTGCGCGCGCGCTACCGAAAGATCCGCGGCTCCCTCGACGGCATGCTCGGCGCGGCCTTGCACCACTACAACTTCGAGCGCGTCGAGCGCGATTTGATCGAGCGTTCGCTGCTCGAACGTTGGAAAGTGCGGCGCGACGACAAGAATGGCCGCGCGTGGGTGGCCGGCGCCGGTGAATGGCTACGGCCGATGGGCGCGGAAGCGCCGGTGGGGCCCAGCGGCGTGCGTTTCACGCTCGATACGCTGGAAACGCGGCGCATGGTCACGCGCTACACGCTGCGCAAAATCGCCAATGGCCGGCCGCTTTTGTTCTGGCTCGACGACATTCACAACGCCAGCCCCGCGACCATCGAAGGTCTACTCAAGATCCACACCGACGAACCCGATCAGCGGATCGTCATGGTAGCCACCGTGCGCCTCGAAGACGTGGTGATGGGCACCGCGACGGCCACGCGCTTGCGCGAGCTGCGCGACATCATGAACGGCAAGCTGATCGACATCGAGCCCTTGCCGGCCGACACCACCGCGACGCTACTGCGCGAATCACTACCGCTCGACGACGCCGCGGTGAAGGAAGCCGCCCGTCGCAGCCGCGGCAATCCTTTGTTCGCGTTGCAGCAGCTCCATGCCTGGGCCCTCGCCGGCAACATGGAGTTCCAGAACGGCGTGTACCGCGTGCCGCCCGAAGTGCTGGCAATGCGTCCGCAGACCACCGCGGAACTTTGGGACAGCCGCGTCGCGGCCATGCCTGAATCGCACCGCGTGGCGGCGTACGCCGCCGCCACGCTCGGTGGTGACATCCGCAAGAACGTGCTCTCCGCCCTGCTCAACGCGCTCGCCCTGCCCTCCGAGGCCGCGATTTTGAGCCTGCAAACGGCTGAAATCCTCGTCCCCCGGGGCCCCGGGCGCTACGCCTGGCCGCACGAACTCCTGCAAGAGCATCTCCTGCTCACGCTCAACGAACGCAGCGACAAAGAGCGCTTCTACCGCGCCTCCGCCACCGCGCTCACGCAGCATCCGCTCGCCAACAGCCGGCGCGTGATTCGCCAACGCGTCGTCAATCTGCTGCAAGCCGACGACGCCGACACCGCGGCGTTGCTCCTGTTCGACTTCCTGCAACAGAGCTGGAACGGCGCGCGCGAACCGGTCGCCACGCTCGCCGATCTCGAGTTGCTCAAGGGCAAGCTCACCGGGCGCACGCTCGCGCTCAAAAACCGTTGGCAAGCCGAAGCCCTGCGCCACGCGGGCCGCATCGCGGAAGCCATGACCTTCGCGGAGCTCGCCCGGACGCGCTTCGAAGAGCTGGGTGATCCCGAAAACATCGCGCACAGCTTGCGCCTCCAAGGCCACCTCGCGAGCGACCAAGGCAGCTCGGCCGAGGGCCTCGAGCTCACCCAACGCGCGCATCAGATGTTCGTCGAGCAAAACAACGCGCTCGGCCAAGCCCAATGCGAGGCCGTCGCGGGCGAAATCCAATACCTGCTCGGCAGCTACGAAGAAGCGCGCGGCACGATCCAACGCGGTGAGCGCAATTTCGCGACCCTCGGGCAAGCCCTCGGCCGCGGCCAATGCCTACTGCTCCTCAGCTGGATCGAGCACTCCGAAGGCGCGACCGAACGCTCCCGGCGCCTCGCGCAAGAAGCCCGATCCGAATTCGAACGCGCGGGCTATCGCCTCGGCACCGCCCAGGCCGACGTCTCCATCGCGCACGTCGAACATCGGTTGATGAACTTCCACAGCGCGGAAATTGGCGCCCTCGACGCGCTCTCCACGTTCGAAACGCTGCGCACGCCCCGCGGCCAAGCCGCCTGCGATCGCCTGCTCGCGATGATCGGCCTCGACACCGACGATCTCGACATGGCCGAACTGCACACCGACCGCGCTTCGCAACTCTTCGCGCGCATGAGCGATCCTTGGGGCGTGATCGAGAGCAAGCTGCTCCTCGCGCAAATCGCGCTCGTCCGCCACCAAGGCGGCAAGGCCCGCACTCTGCTCGAAGAGTCCAGCCGCATGGTGGTCGAAGAAGCAGAAGCACGACAGCACTTCCTGCTCACGCGCGCCTGGCTCGAGGTCGTCGAAGGCGACCCCGACGCAGCCATGGAATCGATCGAAGCCGCCGCCGAAGTCTTCGGCCAGCGCACCCGCGCCGGCGATCACACCCCTCACCTCCTCAGCCGCCTCGGCCGCTTCCCCTGGTCGCCCAACGCCCTGCAACGCATCGACGCCTGGCGCACCGTCTTGAACGACCGTTTGCGCAGAAAAAACTGACGTTCGCCTCACCTTCGGCGGAGTCGGCACCTCTCGTCCACACTTCAACGAGGGGACTAACCGCCAAGACGCCAAAACGCCAGAGAGGGAGCTTGGGGTTGCGCACCACACGACGGATAGCGACGTAAGAACATCGCTGCACGCCGTTGCTCTAGGCACTCGAAAATCGCACTCAGATTTCCATGCGGGTTCGCCCTATTCACGAGCGCATTGCACGAGTGGCAACGCCGGAATGCGAGTTCTTCCGTTCAAAGCCGGCTATGCGTGTGGATGTCGACCGACGCAAGCGCTACGGGTTGTGAATGACGCGCTTTATACCTGGTGCGAGGTTGGAAACGTTGAAGTTGAGAAGCAAGCCAAGACCGAGGCGCTTGATCTTCAAGTAAGAGAGGACTTGTGCCAGGTGAACCGGTGCGAGGGCCTCGACCGTAGGAGTTCGACAACGAGCTGTCGGTCGACCAGCAAGTCGAGCCTTGCATCGCCAATTTCCCGCAGCTTGTAACGAACCCTCACCTGGATTGCCGTTCGAACGGGATACCCGCGAGCTCCAGCTCGACACACAACGCTTCCTCGTAAATCGACTCCGGCAGGCCGGGATCAAGAATGCGGTGAACTTCGATTACCGCCCCGATCACCCCGCTCGCCAGGCGATCTACCGCCGGGCTAGGTTCGCTCCTGCGTTAGAAAGCGTCCTTTTAGCGGCATACTTCGCGCTGCGAGCTTTCCACGACGGCTTCGCCGCGCCCGACGAACCCCAAATTTCCCTCTTCTGGCGTTTTGGCGTTTTGGCGGTTAGTCCCCCTCTAGCCTAGTGCCCTGGGTTGGGCCTTGTGCGCTCCGAGAGGTAAAGCTCGAGCGTACGTTCGCGCAGAGAAGGTTGAGCCGTCTGGAGGTGCGCCGGGAGCCCACATTGGGTCACAAGTTCATCATCGGGGAGTGCATTGGGCGGAGCGGTGTTAGAACCGGGGCATGTCGCAGAACGGAACGACCAGGCACACCGCATCGGACAAGCTGATGGAACGCGCGGAGCGTTTGATGCCGGGCGGCGTGAATAGCCCCGTGCGCGCGTTTCGCGCGGTGGGTGGGCATCCGCTGTTCATTGCGCGGGCGCTCGGTGCGCGCGTGTTCGATGCCGATGACAATGCGTACTTGGATTACATCGGCTCGTGGGGGCCGGCGATTTTGGGGCACGCGCATCCGAAGGTCGTGCAGAGCGTGGCGGAGACGGCGGCCAAAGGGCTCTCGTTTGGCGCGCCGACGGAGGGCGAGGTGCGCTTTGCGGAAGCAGTGATGGAGCGTTACCCGAGCATTCAGATGCTGCGCTGCGTGTCGAGTGGCACCGAGGCGACGATGAGCGCGCTGCGCGTGGCGCGCGGGTTCACGGGGCGTGATGTGATCGTGAAGTTCGATGGCGCTTATCATGGGCACTCCGACTCGCTGCTGGTGAAGGCGGGCAGTGGCGCGGCGACCTTCGGCAATCCGGATTCCGCGGGTGTTCCGGCGTCGATCGTCGAGAATACGGCGACGCTCGCATACAACGACAATGCCGCGTTGAACGAGTTGTTCGCGCGTGATGGCGCGCGTATCGCGGCGGTGATTGTCGAGCCGGTGTCGGGCAACATGGGCCTCGTGCCGCCGCAGCCGCAGTTCTTGGAGACGATTTTGGAGCTGTGCGCGCGTCACGGCGCGCTCTCCATTTTCGATGAAGTGATGACGGGCTGCCGCGTAGCCCGCGGCGGTGCCCAGGGGCTATTCGGGATGACCCCGGACCTCACGTGCCTCGGCAAGATCGTGGGCGGGGGTCTGCCGCTCGCCGTGTACGGTGGCCGCGCGGACGTCATGCAGCGCGTGGCACCGCTGGGTCCCGTGTATCAGGCGGGCACATTGAGCGGCAATCCGATCGCCGTGAATGCGGGCTTGGCCACGCTGGCGGAGCTCGACCACAGCTCGTACCAACGGCTGGAAGAGCTCGGTTCGCGTTTGCAAACGGGGCTCGAGCGCGTGCTGCGTGACACCAATACGCCCGGCGTGGTGCAGCGCGTGGGCTCCATGCTCACGTTGTTCTTCCATCGCGGCCCGGTGCGCTCCTGGTTGGATGCGGCGGCCTCGGACACGAAACGCTTCGGCACTTGGCACCGCGGGCTCGTCACCCGCGGGGTTTATTGGCCGCCCTCGCAGTTCGAAGCCGCGTTCATCTCGCTCGCGCACACCGAGCAAGACATCGACCAAACCGTCGAAGCCGCGCTCGGGGCGCTCGGCGAGTGACCCGCGGCGGCGACGCCGTGCGCGAAATCCTAGATCGCACGCACGCCGAAACACGGGATGCCGTGGTTGGTGGTCCCGTAATTCGGGTCGTTGTGAACGCACTCTGGATCGACGTGTTGTCACTCCCCGCCGCGTGAACGCGATCCCTACCGGGACCGGGTCTTTGCCGCTGTTACCGGGCGGGATCTCCACCCGCGAGTTCGGGATCGTCACTTGAGTGGAGGCTTTGGTGCAGCCCGCGCTCGGCTTGACGGGGTTGGTTGCTCCCCGCCGGCAGTGCCGGTCCCCGCGGTGCCTGCGCCGGCAGTGCCGGTCCCCGCGGTGCCTGCGCCGGCGGTGCCGGTGCCCGCGCTGCCAGTTCCGCCGCTGCCTGCTCCTCCGACGCCCGCGCCGCCGGAAACCCCGCCCGCAAGCGACGCAGTGCCCGAGATCGCACTCATGCCCCCGCTCGTCGCCGCGGAGCCGGTCGCGCCCCGCGTTGGGTCCGTTGTTATCGGTGGACGAAGACGAGCACGCGGCCACCGAAATGAGCGCGAGCAACGACGAGGAACGCAAACGGGACGCATCCACCCGGGATGTAGAAGTGAATCAGGGAGACGCCGAACGTTCACCCAAACTAGCGCGTCGCGTCGTCCGGCATTTCGCGGCGAAATGCGGATTTTTGTTTGCGTTTCGCTCTGGATCTCGTAGCTGTCCGCCGGTACCTGTCGAGGAGTCCCCACTGTGAGCCAGAAGAAACAAAAAGTCGCGATCTTGACTGCTGGTGGCCTTGCGCCGTGCCTCTCGTCCGCCGTCGGCGGCTTGATCCAGCGCTACTCGGAGCTCGCTCCGGAAGTCGAAATTATTGGTTACTTGGGGGGTTACAAGGGTCTGCTGCTCGGTTCGAGTGTGCCGGTCACGCCCGAGGTACGCGCGGGGGCGAACGTGCTGCACAAGCATGGCGGCAGCCCGATCGGTAACAGCCGCGTCAAGTTGACCAACCGCAAGGACTGCCTGAAGCGCGGCCTGGTCAAAGACGGCGAAGATCCACTGGAAGTCGCGGCTCGGCAGCTGACCAAAGACGGCATCACCATCTTGCACACCGTCGGCGGCGACGACACCAACACCACCGCGGCCGATTTGGCCGCGTTCTTGAAGACCCACGACTACGACCTGACCGTCGTCGGTCTGCCCAAGACGATCGACAACGACGTGTTCCCGATCCGTCAATCTTTGGGCGCGTGGACGGCGGCCGAACAGGGCGCCATCTACTTCGAGAACATCGTCAATGAGCATTCGGCCAACCCGCGCATGTTGATCGTGCACGAGGTCATGGGTCGGAACTGTGGCTGGCTCACGGCCTACACCGCCAAGGTTTATCGCGAGCGCCTGAATCACCCGGACTTCTTGCCGAGCTTCAACTTGGCCCGCGCGCACAAGGACATCGATGCCGTGTACATCCCCGAGCTCGACTTCGACCTCGAGGGTGAGGCCAAGCGCCTGAGCCGAGTGATGGACGAGCAAGATTGCGTGAACTTGTTCGTCTCCGAAGGCGCCTGCGTGAACGAGATCGTGAAAGAAATGGCCGCCAAGGGCGAAGAAGTGCCCCGGGACGCCTTCGGCCACTACAAGCTCGACGCGGTGAACGTCGGACAGTGGTTCAGTAAGCAGTTCGGCAAATTGCTCGGCGCCGAGAAGACCCTGGTGCAAAAGTCGGGCTACTTCGCGCGCGCGGCCGCCGCCAACGCCGAGGACCAGCGCTTGATTCAGAGCATGGTCGATCACGCGGTCGAGTGCGGGCTGCGTGGCGAGTCGGGTGTGATCGGGCACGACGAAGACCAAGGTGGCCGCCTCCGCGCCATCGAGTTCCCGCGCATCGCCGGCGGCAAGAGCTTCGACGTGAACGTGCCCTGGTTCAACGAGATGCTGAGCGAGATCCACCAGCCGAAGGGTCGCGCCGTCGTCGTCGACCATCACCACGGCGAAGAGCTCCCGTCGATCCCCCCGCCCGCACTCTGAGTCGAGCAAACACGAACACGCACGATCGGACAACGAGCCCAGCGCTCGTTGTCCGATTTGCTTTTGTGGGTCGTCGTTGACGCTCAGGCCGCGCGGGCAGCGCGGCGGCGGTGCAGCGCGAGGCCTAAGCCCAGCAACGCGCCCAACCAAGCCAGCTTGCTCGATGAATCGTCGCCAGCGCCGGCCACGCGACAACCGCAGCCCTTGTCGGTCGAACCGGTCGTGGGGCGGTCGGAGGGAGAGCCGTTGCCGTTGTTGCCGTTGCCCCCCGTGCTCGGGCCACCGCCGAAGTTGAGCGGCGCCCCACCGCCGAAGTTCACATTGCCGTTGGCGCCGGTGCCGTTGGCGCCCGTGCCGTCACCCGGAGTGCCCATGGAGCAATTACCCTGCGAGCACACGCCGCCGTTCGGGCACACCACGTCTTTGCACGGGTCGACGCATTCGCCGGCTTGGCACACCGTACCCGCGTCGCACATCTTGTTCGCGCACGCTTCGTCGACGCAGCGCCCGTCGGCCGCGCAGGACAGGCCCGCCTCACAACCACGGCAGCTGCAATTCGACAAGCACAGGCCCTTGTCGCACACGCGGTCGCCCGGGCAGGTCACGCCGTCACACGGGTCGACGCACGTACCGAGCTGACAGGTCTCACCGTACGGGCACTTCACCCCCGTGCACGGGTCGACGCACTGGCCGTTGCGGCAAGCCGTCCCCGGCATGCAGCTGACCGAGGCGCACACCGGATCCGCACAATGGCCGGAGTTGTCGCACTCCAACCCGGCAGGACACGGGAATTCACCATTCGAGCAGGTACCGACGCACTGGCCTTGAAAGCAGATCGGCTTGTCACCGTTGGGGCACAAGGTATCGCCGTCGTCGATCACGCCATCACAGTCGTTGTCGACGTTGTCGCAAACCTCCGGTCCGGCTTGGATCACGGGGCGGCACGCGGCGGTCTCGCCTTCCGCGGCGCAGTCGGTATGACCCACGGAGCACGCGCCGAGCAGGCCTGTGTCGCACGGCAGATTGCCCCCGGCACAGGTCAAGCCGGAGACGTAGAACACGAAGTCGTTGAAGTCGCCGTCGGCGCCGCCTTGCATGTTCGGCGCCTTTTTCCAATCAGCCGCCGACATCGGCAAGTCTTCGAACGCCATGTAGAAGCCGCCCGGATCGACCGTCGATTGATAGATCAAGGTGGTGACCCAGGGCTCGCCAGCGGCGTTGCGCTGGTTGTGCTCGTACATCGAGAACTTATTTTGCGGGCACTTCTGCGGATCGCCGATCACCGCGAAGGCGACGTAGCCGCCCTTGTAGCGAGGATCTTTCGAGATATCACCGGAGTCGAACGACTTGGGGATCCAACGTTGAATCGACAGATCGTACGGGTGGCGGTTGTCCCAGGCAAGCGGGCAGAAGCCATCCGTCTTGCGGTCGGGGCTTGTGGGGGTCGGGTTGCCGTTGTTGCACTGGAGCTCGTCTTGCGGTTTGCCAGTGATGAACGGGTAGATCTCAGCGGCGGTGGGCGGAGTCTTGCTCGCCGGATCGGTCACGTTGTACCAGCCGAACTGAGCTTGGCAGTTACCGCCCATCAGCAACAGCTGACCGGTGAAGCCGCACTTGGCGGAGAAGTAACCCGGCCCCGTCTTCGCGTCTTTGACCGGATCGATCATCTCTTTGCGCCATTTGAACAGGCCGCTCAGATTGATGGCGTCGCCGGTTTCGAACTGCGGGTAGAGCGGCGGAGCGTAGTAGTCGCCGTAGCGAACCGCCGGGTTGAGGTTCACACCCATCGGGTCGCGGTTGATCATCGTGTTGGCGTTCCACGCCCACGAATTGTTGACGAGGTTGGCCTCGTCCATACCGACGGGCTGCGGCAGCGGGGTCTTCGCCGCGTCAGTCTGAAACACCTGCGCGCCGGCAGGATTGGCCAGGGCCAACACCGCAGCGCATACACACATTCCCAACCAACCCGCGTACCGGCGAGCACTCGTCGACATAGTCGCGGTTTAGCATGACAAAATGCTAGTTCACGAACAATCGTAGACCGTCATTCCGCGGGAAATCAGTTGGTAAACGCGCTTCGCTCATCGGTCTTGTTGCCTGCGAATCCGCGACCACGACTTCGACTCGAGCCCTTGCGCGCGCCATTCAGGCTAGAAAAATCCGCGCGCGGTTGGAAAGCGCTCAGGCCGGAAGTCACTGCGGGGTGCGGTCGATGGCGACGCCCCCCGCGTCAATTAGGCCTTAACCAACAGGTTGAAGTTCGCGAATCGCGAACAAGCCACGTGGGTTTCGCGCATCAGCCGTAAGCGGTTGTTCCGGAGCGGGAGGTCTTCGACCATGACGAAGATGTCTTCGAAGAACTGAGCCAGGACGGGCGCGAAGGTGGCGATGGCCGTCAGGGCGCGCTCATAGTCGGCCGCGGTGGTGCCGCCGCCGAGGGCTTGCTTGAGCGATTGGTAGGCGTCGAACACGCGCTGCTCGCTCGGGTGCACCTCGGCCTGAACGGACGCGGGCGGGACCAGGTCGCCGGGCGGCGCGTCTTTGGCGATGTTGGCGGCGCGTTTGAAGACCTCGCCGGCCTTGGTGCGCACGCTCTCTTCGATCTTGCCTAGCGCCGCAGCGCGCAGCTGCACGTCATACGGGTCATCCGCCGAAGCCGCGACGCAGGCGTCGACCACATCACCCGGTTCGGCGAGGACGCCGCGCAGGCGTTGGCGCAAGAAGCCGCCCAATTTCTCGCTCGTCGCCTGGGCACCGAGGTCCAAGTTGACGCCGAGGAAGCCGGCATAGGCCGCGTGGATCGCGTCACTCAGACCGAGACGCCATTGCTTGGCGAGCAGCGTGCGCAAGAGGCCGATCGCCGCGCGACGCAGCGCGAGCGGATCCGCCGCGCCCGTGGGCAGCAGGCCGATCGCGAAGCAGCCGACCAAGGTGTCGAGCCGATCGACCAACGCGACGAGCGCGCCCGCGTCATCCGGCGCGGTCGGATCCTCCGCACCGCGCGGCAAGTAGTGCTCGGCGATGACGGCGGCGACGGCCGGCTTCAATCCCTGCACCAGGCCGTAGGCTGCGCCCATTTCGCCCTGCAATTCGGGCAATTCGCGGACCATCAGCGAGACCAAGTCGCACTTGGCGAGGAGCGCACCTTCACGCGCGGTTTCGATCACGGCGGCGCTCAAACCGAGCTTTTCACCGAGCAGCGGTACGAGCGTGACCATGCGGCGCACTTTGTCGCCCACGCTACCGAGCCGCTTGTGGAACATGATGCCGTCGAGTTCCGCGCCGCGCTTGGCGAGCGGGAGCTTCAGATCTTCGTCGTAGAAGAACTTGGCGTCCGCCAAGCGCGCGCGCATCACGCGGTCGTTGCCGAGCTGGATGTTCTCGGGTTTGAGCGCGGTGCCCACGACCGCGAGGTACTTGGGCAAGAGGCCACCCTGCTTGTCGCGCACGCCGAAGTAGCGCTGATGGCCCTTGGCCACGTCCAAAATCACGCGCTCGGGCAGAGCCAGGAACTTGGCTTCGAAGTTGCCGACCACCACCTGCGGCTCTTCCACCAGCGAGGCGTTCTCTTCGACCAAGAACGCATCTTCGATCAGGGTGCCGTCGATGCTCTGGGCGGCGGCAGCCAAGCGCTCGACCATCACTCGTTTGCGCTCGGCGGGATCGACCAGGACATGCGCGCTGCGCAACGCAGCCACATAACTGCCCGCATTTGCGATGTTGAGCGCGGCCGGAGCCAAGAAGCGATGCCCGTAAGACACGCGCCCCGAGCGCACACCCGCAAACTCGAAGCTCAGCTCCGCGTCACCCAACAGAGCGATCAGCCAGCGCACCGGGCGCCCGAACGGCGTGTCGCCATCGGACCAGCGCATCGACTTGCGGAACGGGATCTTGCCGCACACTTCGGCCAGCACGGCGGGCAACAGCGAGGCTGCGGGGGCGCCCTTTTCTACTCGGCGCCCCGCGACGTACTCACCTTTGTCGGTCGCTTTTTTGAACAGCGCATCCAGCGGGACGCCGATCTTCGTGGCGAAGCTTTGGGCCGCCTTGGTCGGCTTGCCGTCGGCATCGAAGGCGACGCGCGCGGGCGGGCCGAGCGCTTCTTCGTCCAAATCAGGCTGGGCGGAAGCGACGCCTTCGACGATCAACGCCAAGCGCCGCGGCGTGCCGAGCGCGCGCACCGTGCCATGACCGAGGCGTAGTTCGCGCAGGCGCGCCTCGAGCAAACCGGGCAACGCCTCCACGGCCTGCGCCACGAAAGTAGCCGGAAGTTCTTCGACGCCGATCTCTAGTAACAAGTCCTCTGACATGAGCGGGCGCGGAACTTACCCTAGATCCTCCGCTCGAAAAAGCGCGCTTTTGCGCTATGCTGCGCGCCGTGCGCATCACCTGTCCGATCTGCAAAACCGTGCTGGAAAACGCACCCAGTGACTACGAACCGCGCCCGTTTTGCTCCGCGCGCTGCAAACTGGTCGACCTGGGTAATTGGCTCAACGAGTCGTACCGCATTCCAACCGGCGAGCGGCCGGAAGGAACTGACGACGAATTCGGCCCGAGCTGAGACGCGCGGCTCCGCTCGCATGGCAGGCGCCGCACAAACGCCAACCGTCAACGTCGCTACGTAGCCTTGCACGCCGCGCAGCCGACGCTCGAAAGCGTCATTGCGCACGCATGTCCATTTGTTGCTAGCTCTGTGCGCGCAAGATCGCGGTCAGTGCCGAACGCACATCGGCATACTTGAACTCGAAGCCGGCGCGTTCGAGCGCGCGCGGCACGGCGAATTGCCCCCCGAGCAGCGGCTCGGCGCCGTCACCAAACAGCGTCTTCAGCGCGAAGCTGGGTGCTTTGAGGAACGAGGGCCGCCTCAGGAGCTCACCGATGATGCGACTCAATTCGCCGTTCGCGATCGGCTCGGGCGCGCAGAAATTCACCGGGCCGCTGAGCGTGCGGTCGTCGCACGCGCGTAAAATCGCGGCGATCTGGTCGTCTAGATGAATCCACGGAAAGCCTTGCCGGCCCGTGCCGATGGGCCCCCCGACGAACAGCTTGAAGGGACGCAGCAGCGACTCGAGCGCGCCGCCCTTCTCGCTCAGCACGGGCGAAATCCGAGCGCGCACCACGCGCACGCCGAATTGCTCCGCGCCCTGCGCCGCGGCCTCCCACGCGACGCACACCTGAGCCAGAAAGTCCGTCCCGGCCGGCGCGCTCTCGTCGAGCCGCGCGCTCGACAGCGTCGAGCCGTAGAACCCAGTGCCCGACGCACACACGAACACCTTGGGCTTCTCTTCGGCGTGCTCGATCGCGCGCACGATCCACTTGGTGGTGTCGACGCGGCTATTCAAGATCCCCGCCTTGACGCTCTCGCTGTAGCGCACGCCCACGGCTTGCTCGCCGGATAGGTTCACTACACAGTCGTACACTTCGGTGAACGTGGCCCGCGCCGCCGGGCTCGGATCCCAATGCTGATGCGGCACGCCTTCGCGCATGCCCGCTTCGCCGCGAGTGAGCACGGTCACCCGATCTCCGCGCGCAATCAGCGCCTGGACCAGTGCCCGGCCAATGAAACCACTGCCGCCAGCGACGAGAACGCGAGCCATATCCTCGTATTTACTCTGAATTTGCCTCCGGCGCTGGTTTCATCCGACTTGGCGCCGGCTCTGATCGGATCTACGAGCGTTTCATGCTGAAAACTTCGACGTTCGCCCTCGCCGCCGCGCTCACCGTTGCCACCGTTACCGGCTGCGCCGGAACTCCGGCCGCTCCCTTCGACCAGCTCAAGACCGCCAACCTGACCGCGTACCGCCTGCAGAACGCCGACGCCACGCCCGCGGTGGCAGGCGCCACGACGCCTGGTGCCGCCCCCGCGGTGACCATCCCGGGTTTGCCGCCCGAGATGAACGCTTGGATTCAACAAGGCGCGGCCGCCGTGTCGCAAGTTCTCCCGGGCCTCCTGCCTGGCGCCGCGGGCGCCATGTTGCCGCAAGCCGACACCACGCCGCGCTTTCACGATTTCCGCATCTTGAGCCAAACTCAAGTGATCGATGCGGATCTGAAAGAGACCCTCGGCAAGCTGCTCGGTGACAAAGACAGCTTCGACAACGCGCAGGCGCGCTGCGCCACGAACGTCTTTTACGCCGATCTCGGCCTGAGCTTCACCTCCACCACCGGCTCCGTACCGAACGACGTACTGATCTCGTTTCAGTGCAATCAGGTCGTGTCACGCAGCTTTGCCTGGCCGCATCCCGCGACGGGCATGAAATCCGACACGGTGAAAGAGCTGTCGCAAATCGTGCTCAAGATCTTCCCGCAAGGCACGTGACAGCGCGTCCCTCGCCTGCGCCGTTGCTGCCCCTCGGATTGGGCTTGCTCGGCGCAGGCTTGATAGTCGGCGTGCTCACGACCAAAAGTTGTGCTCCGCCCTCCCTGCCGGTCATTCCGCCGCTCAGCTCGAGTGTCACGATCGTGCGCCCGACGCCCAACGTGTTGCTCGCGGTCAAAGACCTCGCACGCCTGGAAAGCGCGTCGTTTCACATGGAACGTGTAATCGATCTGAGCGACAAGCAGTCGCTCCTGTTCGGCCTCGTGCACAGTGAAGACGCCATCTTGCTCGTGGCCGTTGCCGACGTGAGCGCAGGCGTCGACCTGCAGCAATTGAAAGCGGATGACCTCGTCATCGAGCCGGGCGACGCGAGCGACGCGAGTGACGTGGCCGGCAAGCGCGTCACCATCACGCTCCCGGCGCCCGAAGTGTTCCACGCCGAGCTCGACAACTCGAAGACCTACGTGCACACCCGTCGCACGGGCGCGCTCGCCGCGCGTAAAGAGAACCTCGAAACGCGCGCGCGCCAAGAAGCCGAACGCTCCCTGATTGAAGCAGCACTGCAGGCAGGGCTCCTCAATCGCGCCGCCAACAATGCGCAGCGCGCCGTAGAAGGCCTGGTGCGTGGGCTCGGATATCGGCAAGTAGAGGTAAAGGTGCGAGCGGCGGCTCCCCACGCAAGCGGCGAGGATCATGTAAAGTAAGCGGTTCTCGTGATGGAACCGCTGCGCACCCAGTCGCTCTTCGGATTGCTCATCGCGTCACCCGCGTTGCTCGTCGCGTCATTGGCGGCCTGCGGCGGCGCGCCGCCCCCCGCGCCACAAGCGCCGGCCCCGGACGCCGAAGCGAAACTCACGAGCGCCACGCAAGCGCACACCGACCTCGCGAAACAGCTCGCGGCAGCGCCGCACGACATTCTCGTGAGCTGCCAAACCACGAGCGGCGATTGCCTGATCTCGGTCACGGAACGGCGCGAAGCGCTGGTCGGTCAGTACTACCTCAACGCCTGCCGCGATCCCGATCCCGAGAAACAGAGCCCGTGCATCGCGCGCGAGCTCGAACAGCGTGGGGCGCGCGCCGAGCTGGCCTCGTTCTACGAAACCGAGAACTGGTGCTCACGAAAACTGCTCGAATGCATGAGCGAGTTTGCCAGCAACGCCGAGAAGATGGCCGCGCGCCAACGCACCCAAGATCGCCGGGCGCAGGTCGAGGCCGCACCCGAGTCCGCCAGCGCCGAACGCGCCCCCGAGTTCGCCAAAGAGAAAGCCGCCTTCGTGCGCTCGATCTTGCCGCCCAAAGGCCAAGCCGCGTGCGCGCCCACTGACGACGAGGCCTGCACCAAGAAGCTCGACACACCGAGCGCGGAGTTCGAAGCCGAACTCGCGAAGGCCCCCGCCGACTACGACGCCAAGCGCGCCCTCGGCCTGTACGCCGCCCTGCAACGCGCCGAAGCCGAGTGCACCGCGCCCGAACTCGCGTGCCTCCTCGAGCAACTGCCGCAATACGGCGCCAACGCCGAAGCCGACAAACTGCTCAAACAGAACCTCACCCTGATCACGCAACAGCAACAAATCCGCGCCACTGCCGATCCAGACAGCGCGGAGCAATGCATCTCCAGCGGTGTCACCCAGCATAGTGATCGCATCGTCAGCGCCTATCAAGCCTACGCGCGCGAGCCCGCCGCCGCGCCGCTCGTCAAGCTCCAGAAAGCCTTCATCACCATGCATCAGACGCAGCTGTGGTGCCTGATGCCCCTCGCCAAGGGCAAACGCTGAGCCCAGCCGTATTTGTTTGGCCACGAGGGAACGGGCGCGCGGCGCGTGCTCTCCGCCGCTGCGAACTCCGCGCCGCGGCGTGACGCGACCGAGCGGCCGCGCCTGCCCTCGCGTTCACCCACCTCGGCTCTGGTGGGACTGGCCGAGCCTATCTACGATCGGCGCCCGGACCGCGGCGATCCCATAACAGAGTCGTCCCTCCCGGAGTCCATTCGTGGCCGCGCTCGCCGTCGATGATCAGCGCGGCGCTCGCCGCGCGATCATGCAAACCGAGGCTGACATCGACGCCGATCAGGCTTCCGGCCGCGGCGACGAGGATCCGACCTTCACGACCGGACGGAAGCGAGGCGGTTTGAGAGTGACCCACGACCATGCGTCGAGCGCCGACGATTTCTAGCGTTTCACGGAGTTGTCGACTCGCCGCGCGTCCGCCGGCAACCAAGCTACGATCCCATAGCGGCCCGTCCACGCTGCGAAACAAGCATGTTTTGGGCAAAGACCAAAGGTTTACCCGGGCCGCGGCCCAGCATTCTCGAGCCTCTTGGTTCAGCCCGTCGATGCCCCGGCGCGCCCAACTGGGAACGAGCCCTCCGTGCACGAACAGCGTCTGCGCGGTCACGTAGGCCACGGGTAACCGGCGGAGCGCACGACCAAGGGTGCCGCGCGCCCCGAGCGCACGGCGCAGCTGACGGCGGCCTGGCACGTGTTCGATCTTCCAAGCTTCGAGGCGTGGCTCGATCGGCAGCAAGATGCCATCTGGTCGCTGACGGATCAGGCGCCGCATGGCTCGCTTCACGCGCGCCGGCCAAGCGCGACGCTCGGCCGCGCTCGCGAACGAGAGGTACTCGTCTTCGGTACAGTATCCCTCGTGGCGCAACGCGGTCATCACCTCGTGGTTGCCGAGCAGGACCGTCACCTGGCCGCCCGCCTTCCGGGCCTGCCGTTGCAACTTGAGGAGCAAGCGGAACGCGGCCGCTGCGCCTCCTCCGCGGTTGAACAAATCCCCCACCTGCACCAGCTCGTCGCGCTTGCCCGACCAATCGAGCTTCCGGTTCACGAGCCCGGTGCCGCGCAAAAGATCGACGAGAACGTCATACGCCCCGTTCAGATCCCCGATCGCGAACACGCGCGCTCCAACCTTCGCCGGCACTTTCACGACGCTAGCAGCTCACGCCGCTCGTTGAAACTCGTGCGCGTCCGCGCGGGAACTGAGCTCGCTGCGAGATGCGTTGCTGGCTCGCGATCGCCCCCATCTCGGGGAGATGATGCAGTGATGAACGCCCGCGTGAGTCGGCGAGCTTCGGTCAGCGAATGGCGAACGTGGGAAGGTGTAGGCGGCCACGCCCCGACAATTTCGAGTGCCGCCGCGCGATCGAAACCCGCCGCCGCGAAGCAGTTACCAAGCGTTGTCGAAGGCGTCGCCCGTGCGTTCGAGGCGGAGCGACTCGTATGGATGATGAAGCCGTCTCTTCGCCGTACGCCTATTTTTGGTTCGAGGACGCGCAATCTAGCGAACGACTTTCGATCGATCGACCCCAAAACTCGTCATCCTCACCACCACGCGATGTCGCAGGGCAGTGATTACGTCGCCCTTTGATTGCCTCGAAGGACGAGGCCCGCCGTCCTGTTGATGGGCGCGGTAGACGACGCCACGTGAGGTCCTGTCGGACGCGCACGGAGTAAAGACAGGTTTGTCATTGCCACTAGTGGCTTGAGCGACGGGCCGAGCGTGATCGGAAGGCCGAGGCGCGGGCACGAAGTTAGGCGAGGTTCTCGAACAGGCGGCGCAGGGTGTTGCGCGTGGTGAGCAGATCCGCTTCGGAGATCCCGGACTCGAGCCGATCGACGATCGTTTTTGCGATCGGGCTGAGCTTCTTTTTCAAGCCTTTGCCTTCACGGGTGAGGGCGACGATGCGCGTGCGAGCGTCTTTGCTATCGACGGTGCGGGTCACGAGCCCGCTTTTCTCCATGCTGTCGAGGATGCGCGACATGGTCGGTTTGTCGCGCAGCGTGCATTCGCTCAGTTCGGAGACGGTGCGGCCGTCCCGCTGCCAGAGGCGTGCGAGCACGATCCATTGTTCGGGCGTGAGTTCGAGCCCGTGCTGATTGAACTCGCGATAGGTCACGCCGCGAATGCGCTGGTAGATGCCGTGCAGCAGGAAGGGCAGTGCGTTCTCCAGCACTACTTGGTCGCCCTGGAATTGGTCGCGCATCGGCCTCCTTTTCATAGGGGGAAGCGAATCAGTTGTCAATGCAACCATTTGACCGAGCCGCTTGCGGCTCTGGTTGCGGTGGGGTAGCAGCCTTCTATGTCGTCAGATTTATTGCTCTATGTGTGGGACTACAATTATTCGTCTTGGTCCATGCGCGCGGGGCTCGCGCTGCGGCAAACCGGCGCGCCCTTCCATGAAGTGAGCGTGCACGGTGAGGGGGAAGACACGGCGGCGTTGAAGGCGCTCTCCCCGAACGGGCACTTTCCACTGCTCAAGCACGGCAACGAATGGGTCTGGGATTCACTCGCGATTGGTGAGTACTTGCACGAGCAGTTTCCGCAGGCGGGGCTGTGGCCCGGCGCCGTCAACGCGCGAGCTCACGCCCGTTCGATGGCGGCCGAGATGCACTCGAGCTTCGGCACGCTACGCAGCGCGCTGCCGATGAATATTCGTCAGCAGTACCCCGGCTTCCTCAAAACCTTGGCCGTACGGCGTGAGATCACGCGCATCAGCGAGATGTGGCAAGCGTGTTTGGATCGCTTTGGCGGCGATGGTCCATTCTTGTTCGGCTCATTCAGCCTGGCCGATGCCTTCTTCGCGCCGATCGTGATGCGCTTCACGACCTACGATGTGGAGCTGTCCCCGCCCCTGACGGCCTACGTGGACGCGGTACGTAGTCAGCCGTTCGTCAAAGATTGGGTTGCGCGCGCCCAGCTCGACCGGCGAATGGTCGACAGTTACCAGTACGAGCGCTGATGTAGGCAATCGCATCGGGCGCAAAATCGTCTTCGATTGCGCGCGACCTCGCAGCGCGCACGCGCGGGCGCTACACTCGAGTCATGATCGTCGGCGTACCGAAAGAGATCAAATCACACGAGTATCGCGTCGCACTCCTGCCGGTGGGGGCGGACGAACTGCGTCGGGCGGGCAACAAGGTGCTGGTCGAGCGCGGCGCGGGCCTCGGCAGCGGCATCGCGGACGAAGAGTACGAAAAGGCGGGTGCCACCATCATCGCCGACCGCGCCGAGATTTGGGCGCGGGCCGAGATGATCATCAAGGTCAAGGAACCGCAGCCGGCGGAGTTCCCGCTCGTCCGCGAGAACCAAATCTTATTCACGTACTTCCACTTCGCCGCCGACGAGCACCTCACGCGCCAGATCCTCGAGTCTGGCGCAACTGCCGTGGCTTACGAAACACTGCAAGATCGCCAAGGGCGCCTGCCCCTGCTCACCCCGATGAGCGAAGTCGCGGGTCGCATGAGCATTCAAGAAGGCGCGAAGTTCCTCGAGCGCCCCCAAGGTGGCCGCGGCATCCTGCTCGGCGGCGTGCCCGGCGTCGACCCGGCGCACGTGGTGATTTTGGGCGGCGGCGTGGTCGGCACCAACGCCGCCAAAGTCGCGGCGGGTTTCGGGGCCAACGTGACTATCCTCGACAACAACGTCGATCGCCTACGATATCTCGACGATATTTTGCCCAATGTGACCACGCTGTTCAGCGATCGACACACCATTCGCGACCAACTCGTGCTCGCCGATCTGGTCGTGGGCGCGGTGCTCGTTCGCGGTGCGCGCGCGCCCCGCCTGGTCGAACGCGCCGATCTCAAGACCATGAAACCCGGCTCGGTGATCGTCGACGTCGCGGTCGACCAGGGCGGCTGCATCGAAACCACGCGCCCCACGACCCACGAGCAACCCACCTACACGGTGGATGAAGTCGTGCACTATTGCGTCGCGAACATGCCGGGCGCGGTCAGCCGCACGAGCACCTATGCCCTGTGCAACGTGACCGCGCCCTATGCGGTGCGCATCGCCAGCCTCGGCCTCGCCCGTGCCAGCATCGAAGACCCGACGCTGCCCAGCGCCGTGAACATCCACCAGCGCCAAGTGACCGATCTGGCCGTCGCGCGCACGTTCGGCCTGGATTTCAAGCCATACGCGCCCTGATCATTCCCGAACCCTGACCGTTTCCGAACGCGCTCAGCTCCGCGCGTTCACTTGTATGCGCTCATTAAAGCGAGCCGACTCCAGGTCATGTCCGTACCGGCCTGACACGCAGGCTTCGTGGGATCGGGCTGACCGACGCCGCCGCTGATGTCACGCGCTTGATAGCCCACCCGCGGCTTCCCATCCTTGGTGAGCGCGAGCGACGGACTGTGCAAGAACCACGCGCCCACGGTGCAGTTCTCCCAGAGAAAGATTTCATCGGCCGGGATATCGCCGCCCAGCTCGACCTTGGTCAAGTCCCAGTTGGAGCTGGGCCCACCACACGGTTCGCTGTCACAGTACGCGAGCCCGATGTTGTAGTCGAGCGTATAGACCAAGCGCGGGTGGTCGTTGCCATCGAGCGCTAAGTCGAGCCCGGCGTCGATTTGATCGTGATCGCTCACGACCGCGCCTTGCCAGTGGTCGTTCGTGCAATCCTGATCGCACTGAAAGTAGATGATGTTCTTGGGCTTGCCGTCGTTCTCGCCGAGTACCACCACGCGCGGCGCGCCCGCGCGGGTGAGCGCGAGCGAAACGGTCGGCTTCATGCTCACCGCTTCGTACTCACTCTCGTACGGCTTCACGAAGCCGATGCCGTTCCAATCATCGCCCGCCGCGCACGCGCTCGTGCCGGCGCACTCGAAGTAGGCCGCAAGCTTTTTCCCCGCCTGATCGCCCTCGTTGATGTCGATCACGGTCGCTACGTGCGCAGCGCCCGCACGATCGAAGCGCAGCGACGTGCCCTCCCAAATCTCCTGAGCGATCTCGGAATAGCTCCAACTCGCCGCGTCCCCGCAGTCCGCGTCGCACGTCGCGTACCACGTCTTGGGCGGCTTTTGCCCAATGCCGAGGTAGGCGCGATAGGTGTGCATCAAAAACCGCGGCCGCCCACTGGCATCGAGCGCCAACGCCTCGCCCGAGACCTCACGGTCGCCCTCATGGTCGAGGATCTCATCGACCTTCCACCCGCTCACCCGCGTGCAACCCTTGTCGCAAGTCGCGTAGTAGAGCTTTTGATACGCCGAGAGCAACACGCGCGGGTGCCCACTCGAGTCGAGCGCGAGCATGGCATTCGCCACCGTGCCATCGGTCGGGAACATCACCACCTCGACATCCTCCTGACCGCGACAGTCGGCCGCGCAGTAGGCGTAGTAAGCATTCCCCCCCGCGTACGCGGGATACACCGCGTGCATCCCGCCCTGCGCGTCCACCTCGATGCTCGGCGCAGCGGTGTTGTCCGGCTCACCCGTCGGCAAAAAGAAGCGCGCAGCAGCGACGCCGCCAGTCGGCGCCCCGGCGCTGCCCGCCGCGCCATCGTCACCCTCATCGTCATTCCCCTCACCCGCATCACCGTCCGAGCTCGAACGCCCGGCCGAGCCGGCCGCGTCGTCGTCGTCGTCGTCCGTGCGCTGGCCCGCCGCCCCGGCTTGCTGCCCCGCGCCGCTGGAGCCCGCCGCGCCTCCGCCGGCACTCGAGCCGCCTCCACCATCGCTACAAGCCAAACTGAATTGCGTCAAAAGTGCGAAAAGTATTACTGCGTCACGTGTCTTCATCGTGCGCAGAATCTGGGGCTTTTCGGCGGTCTTCGTTGCTAAATCCTAGCTAAGGAGATCTTACGAGTTTGCTAAGCCGACCGTGTTCGGCGGTCTGGCTCGAGCGCAATCCAAGGACCTGCCGCTTCGGCCGGCGGTTCACCTTGACCGGCACCGAAAAATGCCTATGTTGCCCGGACCCACAACCCCCTCGGGGGCGATCGGTTTCGACGTGGGGACTGAAGGATAATCTGCGTGCGGTGGCACCCGTCCCACTCATCAAACGGGCCGTATAATTGCGAACGACAACGCAATCGCTCTCGCAGCCTGAAAAACTGACGAGTGCCGTCCAACCGTAAGATAGTTTTGGTAACGGAAGGGCGTCATTACTAAAGCTGGGTGACCGAGCGCGTCTCGGGTTCGGTCACTGAGAAACACCGGGGCTAGGTCGTGGCCGAATCCACGAACTCCTGCCGGCGGGGGCAACCACCGGCTACGCACGTGAACGAAGGTTATCTCGATGCCTTGCGGACCCGGGTTCAATTCCCGGCGCCTCCACAATAAAATCAACGGCTTGCGGATCGTTAGGACGATTCGCAAGGCCGTTGAGTGGACTTAGCAGCGTGAGTGGCAGCGGCGGGAACACGTTGCCGATGACCTCTCCCACGGCTTCGGCGGTGCGGATGTACTTCTGGGTCATGTCGAACGTGGTGTGACCGGCGCGCTGCTGGATCTTGAGCGCGTCGTCGCCGCGGATGGCCATCCAGGTGAGGCCGGTGCCGCGGAGGTCGTGGAAGCGTAGGCGCTTGCAGGTTGAGTCGTTGCGAAAGAGGGCGGCGCGCTTGATTTGCGCGGCATCGAGATGCTTGCGGAGATCAGCGGCCCACCATTTTTGCTGGCGCATGGTGACCACGGAGCCGACGCCATTGGACTCGGCGTGCATCGCGCGAAGGAGTGGCATGAGGTTCGGCTCGATGGCGAAACGGCGAATGCCTTTGTTGCCGGTCTTCGTTTGCTTGAGCTCACCGGTTTCGCGGTCCCAGGAGACGCGCACTGAGACGATGCCGCGTTCGATGTCGACCTCGGTCCACTGCAACGCCTTCAGCTCACCGGCGCGCACGAACAGGTAGACCGCAAGCGCGTAGAGCCGGCGCGCCTCGAGTGGCACACGCTCGCATGAGAGCAGCTGTAGGAGTTCGTCGGGGTACAGCCATTGCAGCTCTTTAGCGTCGTCGATGTCGGGCGGGGCGATGCCGACGCACGGATTGTCAGGGCGCACTCGCAGCTTCTTCGGTTTGTCCTTCTTCCATTGACCCGCTGCGGCTTTCGCGGCGGTAGTGAAGACCGTCCAAGCGTTGAACACGGTTTTCGGTGTGACCTTGCCCTCCGACGCCTTCGCGTCGAGCGCGTCTCGTAGGTGCTCGCAGTCGGCTGGCGTGATCTCAACCCAGGGCTTGTCGAGCACGGGCAGGATGTGCGTCCGGTATGGGCCCTCGTTCGAGTCAAAGCCGAGTGCTTCGCGGTGGACGAAGTAGTCGTCCCACCACGCGCTAGCACCGGCGCGGAACGCCTTGGCCTTCGGTCCGCGCTTGGGTGTGGCCACGACGTCGCTCTTGAAGCGCGAGGCGTGGTGCGCGGCCGTTTCCTTGGCGCGAGCGCGACCTTGCGGGCTGTTCGGCCATTCGCCGAGCGCGACCCACGGACGCGAACCGTCCGACGTCGTGAAGCGGCCCCACCACTGGCCGGGGCGTCCATCTCGACCAGGGCGATACTCAACGGTGCCGTTCGCAGATCTCGACATGCTTCTTTCAGTCCTTGCCCGAACCAGGCGCAGGCGAACAGACCTGACGCGTAAGCATGCGATTCATGGAGGCTTCTTGACGAGGCGCAAGCGGCCTTCAGCGAGCGCCGCAGCGATCGGGTCGGCCACGCCGGCTCCGCCTCTCACTACCGGGAAGCGGGGTGATACTGCCGGCACGCGCTGGCTCTCAATGTACGCATCGACCTCGGAGCGTCGCACAACGAACGTCTTGCCGCGCTTGCGAGTCGGCAGTGTTCCATCACGGACGAGGCGACGGAACAGGCCGCGACCCAAACTAGACGTCCGAGCATCGACCCAATCATCGGTCGACGCCTGCTGCCCGACTGCCGAACGCACGGCGTCTACGATGAGTTGGCGCAGCTCGTCGGCATCCACGAGCACCAGAGCCCCGGGGACCCGCGTGCTCATCGTTTTGCCTCGCTACCAACGCGAGCTTGCCCGAGCCAAAGGCCGCGAACGCGGGAATGTTGCCCCAGTGGTGAACTCCAAAAGGACACAAATATGTGGTTTGAGCACCACGTGCACCGCCGGGCATCAAACACGATGCGGCGGTGACGGCGATTGAGCAGCACACTCATGAAGCCTCGCTTCCACGTGACGCTTGGGTCGCGTTTAGCGCCCCGAGCGCCTGTGCGGGTGCCTCGGCAAGGCGTTTAAAGGCACCTGATGCGCCGCATTCGCAGGTGGCGCGAGAGTCAAGGCCGCGAAAAAATCCGGCTGACGGTTGCGTGACCCGTTTCCCATCGAGCATCTCGTACACCTCGCTGAACACTGCCGGGTCAACGAAGCTGCGATCGGGCAAGATGTCTTTCGTCAGGTACTTGATCACTTCATTGGCGGCTCCTTCCCCGTCGCTCACAAGCTGAAGGTGCACGACGACGTTTTTCACGGAGTCCTTGGGAAACCCCGCGGTACGCAAGGCCTGGGCCCAGGCACGACGCACGAAGTGTGGATCGAGGAAGGGACACAGGAGCCAGAAGTGAAAATGCGGGTGCCCGCGGCCATCGCGTCCAGGGGTCCACTCGAATGTTCTGAACCACGCAACGAGTTCGGGATCATCGCACGCCTCGAGCCACTTCTTGAGCGCCTTGCGGAAGAGGAAGATCGCGCGCCAGGCCGCCAAGATCCGGTCGCGAACCGCGTGCTGCTCAAGATGCGGCAACGTGAGCGTCAGTAGCTTTTCCGTCCAGCGGCCACCGCGACGCCCTGGCCAAAACAATCCAACAGCCTTGGCGCGATCGACAGCGCGCTGCCGCCCCATGCGAAAGCGGGTCCGCTTCTCTTGACCGATTGCACCGCGGCACGTCACGCACAGCAAACCAAGGCGACACGCGCGAGTCTTTTCCTTCACCCGGTTGCAGGCCTGGCAGAGCAGCCAAAACTTTTCGGTTTCACACCCCGCGACACGCTCGAAGCGATTAATCTGGCCATACGAGCGCATCTGATGCCAGCGCATCCCCTCCAGCGCTTGCTCGTATGACTTTCCCTCCGCAAGGCGCTCCGCCTTGACTTGGGTCGCGCGCCTCCAATGATGCTGCGCCTTGCGCACGCGATGCGCCTGCGTTCCGCGCTCGACCTCGCCCAGCCACGCGCGCCGATCCGCGTTGCCAGGGCGAGTTATGCGTTGAGTATCAAGTAAAGAGGGCCAGCTTCGCGGCATGAGAAAAGAGGACAGCGCTCCGCGCTCCAATTCGCGCACAGGGGGCAAAGCCCCCTCGCCCGCTGCGCGGGCCTCACCCCCGACCACCCCGGCGCAGCTCACGTCTCCCACGATGCAGCCGAGAACCAACTGCACCGGCGGTGACGCGCTTGAGCCCGCGGTCGACGTATCGCCGGCCGGGGTGGTCCCCGTGGATTGTGAGGCCACGGGCTCAAACGCGTTACCGCCGGTGCCGCCCTTCATTTGACGCGCTCCGCGCTCGTACCGGCGCGTTCAGCGTCAGAGAGAAACTTCTCGAGCACGGCGCGCCGGACCATCACGCGACGGCCCGGTCGCAGGCTTGGCAGCTTCCCGGTGCGCACCCAGAAACGAACGCAACTCAGGCGAGCTCGCGTCAGCTCGGCCACCTCTTCCAAGAACAGCAATTCGTTCACCATAGATGAACGAGACTATTCAGAGCGCGGGCCTAGTCGACCGACGCGATCTCGACGAGAATTGGATCGAAAGTGAGGCTAACCCTTTGATTTTCGTCGAATAGTTGCCCGTTTGATTGCGTGACCGTCCTTGTCGACACGCTGCCTTTCTTGCTTTTTTCGACGACCGGGAACGTCGCTCAAAGGACGCGCCGGAGGCAATAGTCCACGCCTGCCGACGGCGTTGACCCGCGCCTCCTTCAACTGAACAAGGCACTCGGCACGAAGCGCGTACCAAGCCTTCCCATCTGTCGGTCCGGAATGAGGCAAGATCTCTTGACCTGCCACCTGCGCTCGAAAGAACTCGAGGTCGGCCGCGAGCCGCCGACACGTACTTGCGATCCACCTGGCCTGCGCGACATCTATGACGTGCAGAGAGTTGAATCCCTGCTTTGCTGCTGCCTTGTGGCGTTTCTCTAGCGCTATCGCAAACGCATCGACGACGCGCTCACCGGTTCGTAGGCGTCCTTCGAGCGCGGTAAGCGCTGGCGTCATCTTCTTGATGTGCGATTCGTCTGTCCCCGCAATGATCATCTGTAGCGCACGCTTTGCATTGGCCTTCTGATGCGGCTCAGCCTCTTCGACGCGCAGACGAGCGCTCTCCCTGGCTGCCTCCCTAGCCTGGGACATCGTCGCGCGGGCACGAAAGGCACAAAGTGCCTGCAGGTTCGCGAGTACGGCAGGAACAACGAGCTGCTTCGCACCTGCCAGCTGCTTCGCGTACTGGAACACCTGAAAAGCCGTGAGCAAATCCGGCGGCTCTGGCAGGCGAACATGCTCCTTCTCGAGCCACTGACAGTGAGCAACAATGGCAGCCTCCAGCTCTGCGCGGTCGACATCATCCATGTCTACCTAGTACCAGGACTGAAGAACCAGCTGAAGGGGGGACGATGACAGCCCTGTCTTCGGACATGCCGTGCATGTCTGTGATAACTGTCTGTTCATGACTCGGCAGCAGGTCGCGAAGCGGCTGGGCAAGAGCCTCGCAACGGTACGGCGCCTCGAAGGTGTAAAGCTGCGCGCAGTTCAAGACGCGCGCGGTGTTCACCATTTCGATCCTGACGAGGTCGAGGCATTGGCGCGCGAGATCGATGCCGGGGGCGTCACTTTATGGCAAGAGCTAGGCCCTGTATCCGGCAACAGGGACGAGCCGTGCGCCACGTGCATCGGCCTGCAGCAACAGGTCGACCACCTACAAGGCTTACTTGTTGCTCAGCGCACCGAGCACCACCTCCAGCTGGCAGCACTCGCGGCAGAGCACGATCGGGAAGCTCGCGAGCTGACCGCGCAGTTGACTGAATTCTTGGCGATGTTGAACGACTAAGGGTCGCGGCCCTGGTCACTAGAGGGGAGGCGGCGGCAGCGGCGCCTACTTGGCGACGATGACCGTTTCTGGCGATATTGCTCGCCCGGGGTGCGACCGGTCGCAAATTCACCGCGAATTGCGCTCGGGTTCTCGCGGAGCGTGGAAAAAAAGTTCCGAAATCGAGTACGGTAGAGGGTCCCAATGCACTGGATCGCCCCCGCTTCGAAGGACACCGACGCCGCCACCCTGGAGAAGCGCCTATGGTCCGCTGCCGATGAGCTCCGAGCCAACAGCGGCCTGAAGGCGGGGCAATACAGCCAGCCCGTGCTGGGCCTCATCTTCCTGCGCTTCGCCGACGCGAGGTTCGCCGCGTGCCGGGCCACGCTCGAGAAGGCGGCGACGGGGCGGCGCGGGTCGCGGGTGGACGACGCGGGGAGCTACCACGCCGCCGGAGTGTTGTTCCTGCCCCCCGAAGCGCGCTTCTCGATGCTGCTCGACTACCCAGAGGGCGGCGACAAGAAGGGCCGCTCGCTCGGCCAGGCGCTCGACGACGCGATGCGCGCCATCGAACGGGACAACCCGCAGCTCGCGGGAGTGCTGCCCAAAACCTACCTGCAGTTCAACGCGCGCCTGCTCAAAGAGCTGCTGAAGACTTTCTCCACGATTCCGATGGACCTCGAAGGTGACTCGTTCGGCAAGATTTACGAGTACTTTCTCGGGGAATTCGCGATGACCGAAGGGCAAGGCGGCGGCGAGTTCTACACGCCGCGCCCGATCGTCCGGCTCATGGTCGAGATCCTGGAACCTTTCCAGGGTCGCGTGCTCGACCCGGCGTGCGGCTCGGGCGGCATGTTTGTGCAAAGCGCGCGCTTCGTGGCCGAGCACAAGAAGAACGGCGGAGGCGGAGGCATCTCCATCCACGGAGTCGAGAAGACCGACGAGACCGGTCAGCTCTGTCGCTTGAACCTAGCCGTGCACGGGCTCGAAGGCGACGTCCGACACGGCGGCGATATCAACAGTTACTACGACGATCCGCACAACATGGTTGGGCGGTTCGACTTCGTGCTCGCCAATCCCCCGTTCAACGTAGACAAGGTGGACAAGGAGCGCTTGCGCGACTCGGTGGGACCGGGACGCCGTTACCCGTTCGGGCTCCCAAAGACCGACAACGGGAACTACCTTTGGATCCAGCTATTCTATTCCGCGCTGAGCTCTAAGGGTCGCTCTGGCTTTGTGATGGCCAACTCGGCGTCTGACGCGCGCTCGTCGGAGATGGAGGTGCGCAAGCAGTTGATTGAAGCCCACGCCGTGGACGTCGTCGTCTCGGTTGGTTCGAACATGTTTTACACGGTCACGCTGCCTTGCACGCTGTGGTTCCTCGACCGCGGTAAGCCGAAAGATCGCCGCGGCAAGGTGCTCTTCCTGGACGTGCGTCGAATCTACCGACAGATCGACCGCGCGCACCGCGACTGGACTGAAGCACAAATCGGCTTTCTCGCCAACTTGGTGCGCCTATACCGCGGTGAAAACGTGGACGTGACGTACGGGGGCAGCGAGGCGAGCGCGAAGCTCCGCGAGATCTTCGGGAAGAAGCCGAAGTACGCGGACGTGCCGGGGCTGTGCAAGGTTGCAAGCCTGAACGAGATCGAAGCGCAGGGCTGGAGCTTGAACCCGGGGCGCTACGTTGGGGTTGCTCCGGGCGAAGCAATGAGCGACGAAGACTTTAAGGCGCAGTTCGAGACGCTGAATGAGGCGCTCGAGAAGCTGACCGCGGAGGCGCGGAAGTTGGAGAAGATGATCGCGAAAAACGCGGCGGAGGTTCTTGACCGATGAATGCGGTAAAGCAGGCCAAGAGAGGCACATTTCACGCGCCAGTTCAGCCTCGAGATACCGAAACTGCGACCGAAGGATGTCGGCACACCAACCCTGACATTTGCGCGAAGCACTCGCTTGAGGGCGTTTGTGCGTTTGTGCGATCGGACGGGATCTGCACGTCACCCCCCGCGTCATGGCGAAAGCAGTTCCTGAAGCTGAAGATGCAATCCCCTACACCGAAGTAACAGGAACTATGCGACTTCTCGATACGTGCGAACTCATCGTCGATTGTGAGCACAAGACGGCTCCGACGCAGGCGGAGGGGTATCCTTCCATCCGCACGCCGAACATCGGTCGAGGGCGGTTCCTTCTGGATGGAGTCAATCGCGTGTCGGAGGCGACCTACCGTGCATGGACGGCTCGCGCGATTCCGAGTCCCGGCGATCTTATCATGGCCCGCGAGGCACCGGTCGGAAACGTCGCAATGGTCCCCCCCGGGTTGGTCCCATGCCTGGGACAGCGGACCCTTCTCATACGCCCCGACCACCGTAGGATCAGCGCCGCATATCTGACCTACCTGCTGCTGAGTCCGCAGGTTCAGGGTTCGATTCACGCCAAGACCAACGGCGCTACCGTTGCTCACCTCAATATGAAGGACGTCAGGGAGCTTGAGCTGCCACCGCTTCCGCCCCTGAACGAGCAGCGCCGGATCGCGGCCATTCTCTCCGCATATGACGACCTCATCGAGAACTGCGAGCGGCGCATTCGCCTGCTCGACGAGATGGCGCGCGCCCTCTACCGCGAGTGGTTCGTGCTCTTCCGCTACCCCGGCCACGAGAAGACACCGCTTGTTGATTCACGCAACGGGAGAATCCCCAAGGCGTGGGAGTACAAGCCGCTGAGCAGCTTGACGAGCAAAATTGGGAGTGGAGCCACGCCGCGCGGTGGCAAGGAGGCGTATCAGCGTGACGGGATCTCGCTCATTCGTAGTCTGAATGTGTACGACGATCATTTCGATCTCAACAACCTCGCGTTCATTAGTGACGAGCAGGCCCGTCAGCTTGACAACGTCGCGGTTGAGCGGTTCGACGTACTTCTCAACATCACGGGGGCGTCTGTGGCTCGCTGCGCCATGGTCCCCGCCAACGTTCTTCCCGCGCGTGTGAACCAGCATGTCGCGATCTTGCGAGCAGATCGTGTTCACATGGATCCGCATCTACTTCTGGACTCGATCAACAGCGAGCAAAACAAAGCGAAACTCCTCGCGCTCGCACAGGGCGGAGCCACTCGCGAAGCATTGACTAGGGAAACGATCTCACGATTCGAGATCTTGGTCCCCTCGCCACAGCTCGTGCATCGGTACGGACAAATCGCTGCCTCATCGTATGCCGAGCGCGAAAACCTACGAAGCCAAGTCGATAACCTTCGCAAGACTCGCGATCTGCTCCTCCCTCGTCTGCTGTCCGGTCAGCTCTCCCTCAAGGACGCCGCGTGACCACAAACGCCTACAGTGAAGAGTCGCTCGTCGAGCAAGCCTCGATCGAGATCTTGGCTTCGCTCGGTTGGGCTTCGCGATCGGCCGCCAAGGAAACGTTTGGCCCCAACGGGACCTTCGGCCGCGAATCCCCGCGTGAAGTCGCGCTGACAGCATCTCTTCGCGCGGCGTTGACGAAGCTAAACCCAGGCGTTCCTCCTGTCGCGCTCGATCTCGCACTGGACGAGGTGCTCCGCGATCGAGTCGCAATGGGCCAGGCCGCCGCGAACCGCGAGATCCATCGCTTGCTCACCGACGGCGTGAAAGTTACGACCAAGGATGAGCGCACCGGCAAGGAGGAGCCGCGCACGCTGCGTGTCATCGCCTGGGCACAGCCCGCCGAGAACGATTTTCTCGCGGTTCGGCAGCTCGAACTGAAAGGCCCACTCTACACCTGCATTCCGGATGTGGTGCTGTTCGTCAACGGATTGCCGCTTGTCGTCATCGAGCTGAAGCGGCCGGGCGTTCCCGCGCGGCAAGGCTTCGATGAGAACCTCACTAGCTACAAGCACTCGCAGAACGGCGTGCCGCGGCTGTTCGCGTTCAACGCACTCCTGATCACCAGCAACGGCACCGACGCAAAGGTGGGCTCGTTGACTGCCGACTGGAGCCGCTTCTTCGACTGGAAGCGCATAGAGAGCGAGAGCGAGGAGCGGCGCGTGTCGCTCGAAGTGCTGCTTCGCGGCACCTGTGACCACAGCCGCTTGCTCGACCTAGTGCGAAACTTCTCGCTCTTCTCCGAGCACAAGAGCGGACTCACCAAAATCCTCGGCCAGAACCATCAGTTTCTAGGCGTGAACCAGGCAATCGAAGCGACACTTGCCGCACGCGCCGCAGGGCATGGGCGTGCGGGCGTGTTCTGGCAGACCCAGGGCTCAGGCAAGAGCTTCTCGATGGTCTTCTACGCCCAGAAGATTCTGCGTACCGTCCCGGGCAACTGGACCTTCGTCATCATCACGGACCGCGTCGAGCTCGATGACCAGATCGCCAAGACGTTTGCCGCGTGCGGCGCGGTGGAGGACGCAACTAAGTGCCACGCGACGAGCGGCGCGCACCTGCGTACGTTACTGGGCGAGAACCATCGCTACATTTTCACACTGATTCACAAGTTCCAAACCAGCGAGCTGCTCAACGCTCGCCGGGACGTGATCGTCATCGCCGACGAAGCGCACCGCTCGCAATACGACACGCTCGCAATGAACATGCGCGCCGCGCTCCCGAACGCGCTCTTCGTTGCCTTCACGGGCACGCCGCTAATCGCCGGCGAAGAGCGCACCCGCGAGATTTTCGGCGACTACGTCAGCATCTACGACTTCCAGCAGTCAATTGAAGACGGCGCCACCGTGCCGCTCTTCTACGAAAACCGCACGCCCGAGCTGCGGTTGACCAATCCTTCGCTCAATAATGACATCTACGATGTCATGGACGACGCGAACCTGGACGAGCAAAGCGAAGCACGGCTCCAAAAGCTACTCGGTCAGCGCTACCACCTGATCACTCGCGACGATCGACTGGACACGGTAGCCAAGGACATCGTCCAGCACTTCCTCGGTCGAGGCTTTCAGGGCAAAGCAATGGTCGTCTCCATCGACAAAGCGACCGCGCTTCGCACTCACGACAAGGTGCGCCGCGAATGGGCCGCCGAAACCGAGCGCGTTCGGAACGAGAGCCGACTCTACAGCAAGAGCGAGACCGAGCGTGCAGATCTGACTGAGCGGCTCCGTCGCCTCGAATCCGTCGAAATGGCGGTGATCGTTTCGCCCGGCCAAAACGAAATCGAGGAAATGGCGAAACTCGGTCTCGATATCCTCCCGCATCGAAAGCGCATGGTCGAGTCCGCGCCGCCTCTGGACGATAGGTTCAAAGACCCGGGCGACCCGCTTTCACTCGTGTTCGTTTGCGCCATGTGGCTCACGGGCTTCGATGCGCCGAGCTGCTCGACGGTGTACCTCGACAAGCCGATGCGCAACCACACCCTGATGCAGACCATCGCCCGCGCCAACCGCGTCTACCCGGGCAAGCACAGCGGCGTAATTGTGGACTACGCCAACGTCTTTGAGTCTCTCGAAAAGGCACTCGCGCTCTATGGCACGGCGGGCAGTACGCGCACGCCCGTGACAGACAAGGACCGTCTGGTCGACGAGCTAAGCGCAACGCTGTCAACGCTCGCTCAGTTCTGCTCCACAGTTGGGGTGGAGCTGCAAGACATCGAAGCGAGCACGGCTGCCCTAGTTCGTCTGACGTTGGTCGGCGAGGCCGCCAATGCGTTGCTCGCCTCGGACGACCGCCGCAAGGCCTTCCTGGCACAAGCTCGCTTCGCCGATCGCTTGTACACCGCGATCAAGCCGCACAAGCGCGCGTCTGAGTTCGCGATACGCATGGCAACCGTTAACGCGCTGGCCGAAAAGATTCGGGAGGCCACCACGCCCGGCAAGGCGGATATTGCGGAGGTGCTGCAACGCATCGGCCAAGTGCTCGACGAGTCCATCGAAGGCGTGCTGATGACGAAGGAAGGCCCGCCTGCCATCGACCTCTCCCGCATTGACTTCAAGGCGCTCGCAGCCAAATTCAAGCATTCGAACGCGCAAAATCTGGACATCGAGCGCCTGAAAGCCGCCATCCGCGCTCAGCTAGACCGGCTGATCCAAGCCAACGAGACCCGCGTCGACCTGCGCCAAAAATTCGAATCGCTGATCGAGGAATACAACTCAGGCTCCGCGCAGATCGAACAACTATTTCTCGCACTGCTCGATCTCAGCCGCGGCCTCAGCGAAGAAGAAGCTCGCCACGTGCGCGAGCAGCTCACCGAAGACGAGCTCGTCGTCTTCGACCTCCTGACTCGTCCAGGTCCGGATCTATCGACCGACGAACGGAACGAAGTGAAGAAGGTCGCTCGCCAGCTCCTCGCGACTCTAAAAGGCGCGCTCACCATCGACTGGCAAAAGACCGCCCAAGCCCGTGCCCGCGTCCGCGACACCATCGAAGCGGCCCTCGATGATGGCCTTCCGCGTGCCTACACGCCTGACATCTTCAAAGCCAAGGCCGGCGCCGTGTTCCAGCACGTGTATGACAAGCACGGGAGGGCGGCTTGAGCCTCAACGCGAGGCAATGGCCCGCCCTACGTGTGGCGACTTCGGGAGAAGATCTTGACGGATAAACTTGGTCGCTTGCAGAGAGTCCCTTTGCGTGAAGTCTGGGTGAACGAAAGCGCTCATTTCACCCCGTGGCTCGCTCGGCCGGAGAATCTCAAGCTTCTCGCGGAGACGCTGAAGCTCGAACTGGAAGTCGAGGCACAGGAGAAGGGAGTCGGCCCGTTCCGCGCGGATATTCTTTGCAAGGAGACCACCAGCGACACGTGGGTACTGATCGAGAACCAGCTGGAACGCACCGACCATTCGCACCTTGGTCAATTGCTCACCTACGCAGCAGGGCTAAACGCGGTTGTTCTCGTCTGGATCGCGGAGCGCTTCACGGACGAACATCGAGCTGCGCTGGATTGGATGAATGAACTCGGCAACGAGCGACTGAGGTGTTTTGGACTGGAAATCGAGCTATGGCGCATCGGCGACTCACCGGTGGCACCGAAGTTCAACGTGATATCTGAACCCAATGATTGGTCACGCACGGCCGCTGCGATCGCCGAGCAGGTTGCTGCCGGTACGTTGACCGAAACGAAACAACTTCAATTGGACTACTGGTCGGAGCTAGCAAAGCTGATCAGCTCGTCCGGCTCTCCGCTCCGCCCGCAAAAGCCCCTGCCGCAGAACTGGACAAACCTGGCGCTGGGGAGAAGCGGTATTCACCTCGCAGCGGTCGCGTCGACGTACAGTGCGGAAAGCGGCGGCTACGACGACTTGGGCGAGATTCGTGCGGAGGTGTACACCGACCACGCCACCCATTCGAAGGCGTACTTCGCAGCGCTCGAACGCGACAGAGAGGCCATTGAAACCGCGCTGGGTGAACCGCTCACATGGGACGGTACGCCGGGGCGACGCGCGAGCAAAATCTTCTATCGACGCCGCGCCGACGTTCGAAATCGCAGCGACTGGGCGGCACAGCACCAATGGCTCAAGGCGAAGCTAGAGGCTCTCCATCGCGTGTTCAGGCCACGCGTTCAACAGCTGGCGGCTCCAGGTGGCGGGGGCGCCGCGGGCGCCGAAGAGGTAGAGATGGCCCCGTCGGAGCAGGAGTGAAACCCGGCTGGCCCGTCTGCCCGGTTTCTGGTGCTGGATCGAGGCTGGGTCCTGATTTCTGCTGCAGATTTTTGCCTCGGACCCGAACCGTTTGCTCGGGCGTAGACTGTCAGCCCGCTGTTGAACTGGCTTAGAATCCACTTTACACGCTCAACGGAAGCTGACCATATGAGCAGGTGTCGCACGGGAATCCGAACTCCGGCCGCCAAGTTCACGAGGATCCTTTAGATGCCCGGTGCCGTCCCGCCAAACCCGTTGATCTTTCACATCACGCATGTGGAGAACATCCCGAGCATCCTCGCGCACGGGCGACTCTGGTCGGACAGCCAGCGCATCAAGCGCAACCTTGCCACGACCAACATCGGCTACTCGCACATCAAGCAGCGGCGATTGAACCGACCGGTGACAACGGCCGGCGGCAGTCTCGGGGACTACGTTCCATTCAACTTCTGCCCTCGGTCGGTGATGCTCTACAAGGTGTCACGAGGGCACGAGGACTACGGCGGAGGTCAGGACGAGATCGTTCATCTGGTGTCGAGCGTGAACACGGCGATTGCGCTCGGCAAGCCGTGGGCCTTCACCGACATCCATGCCGACCTTCGCTACGCGACTTACTTCAGCTCGTTGAGTTCGCTCAACGAGGTCGACTGGCGGGTGATGCCGCTCACATATTGGGCCGACAGCGACGACACGAGGCAGAAACGCCAAGCGGAGTTCCTCGTCTATCAGAGCTTTCCATGGTCCGCGGTCGAGGCCATTGGCGTAAAGAATGCTTCCGTCAGTGCGAAACTGCGAACGCTACTTCCGAGCGGGACGCCTCCGGTGGCGATCCAGCCCGGTTGGTACTACTGAGGGTCGAGCGATGATCAAATTCGTCACCGGCAATCTGTTGGACGCGAAAGTCGACGCACTCGTCAACACCGTGAACACCGCGGGAGTGATGGGTAAGGGTTTGGCGCTTCAATTCAAGAAGGCATTCCCAGGGAACTGCAAGTCTTACGCGGCCGCGGCAAAAGCGCACGAGGTCGAGATCGGCAAGATGTTCGTCTTCGAGGCAGGCGGCATCGTCCTGCCCAGGTTCATCATCAATTTCCCGACAAAGAAGCACTGGCGGAGCCCGTCCAAACTCGAATACATCGAGCGCGGCCTGGTTGATCTCGCGGCCGTGATCCGAGACCGAAAGATTCGGTCAATCGCGATCCCTCCCCTTGGTGCGGGGCTGGGTGGCCTTGCGTGGCGCGATGTGCGTCCCCTGATTGCGCAGGGGCTAGCCGACCTGCCAGATGTTGAAGTGCTCGTGTTCGAACCCAATGGCGCACCGGCCCCGGAGAAAATGCGGGACGAGACCGCCAAGCCAAAGATGACCCCGGGCAGAGCCGCGGTGCTGGCGCTGATGAACCGATATCTCGTGCCTGGCTTCGATTACCGCCTCTCCTTGCTGGAGGTGCAGAAGCTCGCGTACTTTCTTCAGGTAGCGGGGGAACCGCTACGCCTCGAGTATCAGGCCAATCTGTACGGGCCCTACGCTGACAATCTCCGTCATGTCCTGCACCGCATCGAAGGCCACTTCGTTCGCGGCTTTGGAGATGGGAAGAACAAACCCGAGACACCGCTTGAGCTCGTCGGCGATGCCGCCGCGGAAGCGGAAGCATTCTTGACTGAGCGCTGGGAATCCCAAGCACGCCTAGCCGAGGTTGCGGCGCTGATCGAGGGATACGAGACGCCTTTTGGCATGGAGCTCTTGTCTAGCGTGCATTGGGTTGCCACTCACGACGCCGACGCCGCCGCATCCGCAGATGGCGCCGTGCGTGCCGTCCATGCCTGGACGGACCGAAAAGCAACGACGATGAAGCCCGAGCAAATTCGCGGCACGTGGGCGCATCTTAAAGAGAGTGGTTGGCTATCGCGCTCGTTACCCGTGTCGCCGTGACCATACGACCATACGACTGAGAGGTCTCGGCTCTTCGGCGAATCGGCGGCCGGAACACTTAAGCGTAGGCCCCCCACACGCTTGCAGTTTTTGAGCGGAAACCGTCGAACAGGTTCACACAGTGGAACTCGGTAGCCGCGTGATGTGTTCGCCCAGGACCTTAAGCGCGCTTTTGAAGCGCTGGCTTCCGACATGCTCCTGGCACGCTTTCCAGATTGTGTCGGCAGCATCCTCGGTTTCGGCGTCCTCGCCAGGCTCCGGAATTTTGTATTGATACACCGACATCCACTGGGCGGGCATCTTTGCCCTTACCTTGAAGACGTTGCTGTCGGCTCTAGCTATTTCGTGAAGCTTTTCTCGCCAAGAAGACGGCGATTTGCCTTCGACGATCTTCAGATTGGGTTGACCGTTCCACAAAGAGAGTTCGCACATTACGTAGGCAGATTCGGACGTGCCCCAAGCATTCCCGGCACGATTCGATGGCGTGTCCCATGATTTTGGGAGGAATCGAACAAACCCTTTGCTACAGCGCATGGGCTCGATCTCCAGCCTTCCAGCCGACTCCCGCATTCGCGCGGCAATCGTCTCAGAAAGAAGCGCCAACTCGTCAACGCGTTGTTCAAAGATAAAGTCTAGCGCGCGATGGTGTTGGTCGTAAATGCGACGTGCGAGTTCGACGAGCTTCTCGTCCGGCATGAGCAGTCCCTCGATTGTCTTCAGGTAGTGATCGATCAGCACACGTGGTTCATTGCCCAGCACGTTGCCGCGCTCAGCGACACATTCGCGAAGCACCGCAGCGATCTGGCCGTAATCGGCGGCGACCCACCCGGGATCTGCAGCCTCTTCCTCGTGTAGCGTCAGAAAGACGAGTAGGCGCCTGGCTCTTGGGAAGCTGCTCTCGAGGCGCTCGCGGTATCGGCGAAGCTGGTCCTTCCCCTGCGTGGCGTGCACCTTGTTCTCGACGGCAACAACCCATTCTTCATACTCATCGAGTGAGATGCGAACAAGCAGGTCGATGTGCCCCCACTCGCGCTGAATCTGAACTGAACGGAATAGCGCGGCGTCAATCTTGGCGATATCCAGCGGGCTGAACTCCGCATCATGCTGAATCCGCATCAGCCAACGACGAAGAAAGCGATCGCCAAGACCGTGCGACTCATCCGGCGCAAGGAGCCACGCAAGAACGTTGGAGTGACGGAGCTCGCCATGCGCGAAGCGCATCACCTGAAAGATATTGAAACCGGAGAGGCCGCGCTCGATCTCACGCAGTCCCGGCGACTCGACGAGGAGTGCATGAAAGTCGCGCTCGCTGAGGACGTCGCTCACGAGGATTTCTTCGAGCTCCGGTGGCACGCGCATAATGCAATCATGCGCGCCTGCAATCGACAAGCGACCAACCGCGACTCATCGCTTTACGCGCCGTTGGCCCAACGACAGCCCGCGTTGCTCCGGAGCCACCTGGCGACGGCACAGCTCCTCGGCAATCTGCGCCACCACGTCCCAACGCTTCGCCTCCGCCGCCAAGACGAGGGCCCGCGCCAACGCCGTCTCGACCACGTTGGCCAGCTCATACGGCTCGGACGATTCCGTCACAACGCCACACACGATCGCGCACTTAGATGCACGATCTGAGACGTCGGCCGGATCACCATCGCCCCCGATCGTGCCTGATTGATGTTCCATTGTGCTTTCGATCTGCCTTAACCCGGGTTCAATTCCCGGCGCCTCCACTACAAAACCCTCGGCGAAAGCCGGGGGTTTTGGCTTTTGTGTCCAGGGAGGGCCCTGACCTGGGCTCCATTTTCGGCCTACATTAGCAGATTCGTACCCGGGTCCTCTTGGGCCGGGAATCGACCTAGCCCTCGACCCAGGTTATAACTTCGTAAGAACGAAGGTCACATGGTCAAGAAGCTCAGCCGCATCGGGAATAGCTTGGGAGTGATTTTGGACCGCCCGGTCTTGGAGTTGCTCAAAATCGATGAGGACACGCCCCTCGAGATCACGACGGATGGCGACGTGCTCATGCTGCGCCCGGTCCGAGGCGACAAGAAGGACCGCGTTCGCGCGTCGGCCGCCAAGATGGTCAAGGCCCACGCAAAGACGCTAGCCAAACTAGCCAAGTGATTTCGCCCGAGTTCCTGGACCTCGAGGAAGTGCTCGAGATTCACTCGCTCCAGCTCGATGAGTTCGGCGGCATCGCAGGGGTGCGCGACCGGGGATTGCTCGAGTCGGCTGTCGAGCAGCCGCGTGCAACCGCGTTTGGAGAGCTGCTCCATGGCGACCTGTTCGAGATGGCCGCGGCCTATCTCTTTCATATCGTGAAGAACCACGCTTTCTTGGACGGTAACAAACGCACAGCATTGGTCGCCGCGCTGGTGTTTTTGGATATCAACGGCGTGTCGCTTGAACGCGACGATGAGCGGCTGTACGAGCTGACGATGGCTGCAGCCGAGGGACGAGCCGACAAGCAGCAGCTCGCTGATCAGCTCCGAAAGCTGGCCGACGAAGCACAGGCATAGTGGTCAGGTAGTTCGCCGTCTCGGCGCACTCTGCCCAGGCGCCGATCATTTTGCAGAAGGCCGGCGCGGTTGCCAGCGATTCGGATTTGGCCACGCGGTCAAGGTCGCGGAGATCGGGTCCCGCGCGAAACCTTCGACTGCTAGGGGCGCCCGTGACGTGCGTGGACTGCGCCCGAGCGCGGAATTCGCACGGCGCGTCGGACTGCACCGGAAGGCCATCAGAATGGCCCTTCCCATGACCTTTTGTGCCCGATTGATCCCCCGCTCCAAAGGCTGAGCACGTTGCACCCTACGGGCGGATGGCGACCTTCAGTACGCCATCACGTTGGTGCCCGAATAGGTCGTACGCCTCCTCGATTTGATCGAGGGAGAACGAGTGAGTCACCAACGCTTCGAACGGAGCGCGTTTGGCAGCGACGATGCTCATCAAGCGTCGCATGCGCTCCTTACCGCCCGGGCAGAGCGACGTGACCAAGGTATGATCGCCGAGACCGGCCGCGAACGCGTCGAGCGGCAGTGAAAGATGCCCTGAGTAGACCCCGAGGCTGGAAAGCGTTCCGCCGGGACGGATCGAACGAAGCGCGTTCTCGAAGGTCGGTTGCGTACCTAGCGCCTCGATCGCGACATCGACACCGCCGCCGGTGAGCTTCTTTATCTCTGCCACGACGTCTTGCTGCTCGTAGTTCAGAACTACGTCGGCGCCCATCCGCTTGGCCATTTCGAGCCTCGCGGGCACGCGGTCGATACCGATGACCAGCGAAGCCCCGCTCATCTTGGCACCCGCCGTAGCGCACAGCCCGATCGGCCCTTGCGCAAAGACTGCGACTGCATCGCCTAGGCGCACGCCCGCGCGTTCGGACGCAGACAAGCCAGTCGACATGATGTCCGTGCAGAGCACGACGTCCTCGTCGCGCAGTCCGTCGGGGATCTTGGCCAGGTTTGCCTGAGCGTTCGGAACCAGCACGAACTCAGCCTGACAGCCGTTGATGGTGTTGCCGAAACGCCAACCTCCAATCGCCTCGTAGCCGTCGCCCATGTGGCCACACTGCGATGGCGAGCCGGACAAGCACGCGCGGCATTGCCCACAGGGGGTGATGGCGCCGACGATCACGCGGTCACCGCGTTCGTAGCCGACCACGCCGGGTCCCACGTCTTCAACGACGCCTACCGGCTCGTGCCCCACGATCAATCCTGCGCGCACCGGGTACTCGCCGCGCAAAATATGCACGTCAGTGCCGCAGATGGTCGTTAGGGTGACTCGGATGAGGGCCTCGCCCACGCCGGGTTTGGGCTTTGGAACCTCGCGCAGCTTGATCGACCCTTGCTTCTCGAATACGGCAGCTCGCATCATTGACATGTGTTGGCTCCTCCGAGCGTGACCTAGCAACGCGCGTGCCGTGGGCAATGCGCGGCAACCGCGGAGGGTAATTCGCGCGCAGCGCAAAAGCGTGCGCGCCGAACTAGCATTCCTGCGTATTCCACGTTGGGAAACAAGGCACGCTTCTTGAAGACGCCAAAGTGGCGAATTGCATTCGCTGCGTCCGTACGGCTCGGCGAGGCGCCGCGCCTTCAACCAGCAATGAACAAGCACCAGGAGCACCCATGACTATCCTCGTCGCATACGCCAGCCTGCACGCTTCGACTGCCGAGATAGCGCGACAGATCGCGGACCGATTGATGAAGTCCGGCCTCGCGGCGGTCGCCCGCCCCGCGAACGAAGTCGATAGCCTCCAGCGGTACCAGGCGGTCGTGCTGGGGAGCGCCGTTCACAACCAGGCTTGGTTGCCCGAAGCCGCTAACTTCTTGATCAGATTTGCCAACGAGTTGACGATGCGACCGGTGTGGCTGTTCAGCACCTGCTCAGTCGGCGAGACGAGCAGCTTTTTTGGGCCCAAAGTTAGCGCGCTCGTTCGTCGGAAGCGTCAAGAGAGCGCGGCAGTTGCCGGCGCCCGCGAGACGATTCACTTTCGAGATCATCACTACTTCGCCGGCGCGTTCGAGCGCGGCGGGTGGAGCTTACTGGGCGACCTATTCTTGAAGGTGTGCGGAGGTTCGCCTGGTGATCACCGCGACTGGCGAGACATCAATGACTGGGCGGCACGAATTGCTCGGGATCTGCAAGCCGTCGATCGAGTCAAGGAGCGCCAACGGCTTCACGTGTCGGTCCGAGGAGGAGCGTGACCATGCAACCTGTGACAATGAGTCCTGATGCGGCGGCGCACTCTCGGAAGCACGCACCGAAATCGATGCTGGCGGCATTCCCGTTAGCTGCGCTGCTGGCCTTCGTTTCGTTCATCGGTATCCTCAGCACGAGCGTGTACGCGCAGGAGACTTCGAACTGGAAAGCGCAGGCGGTAGGGCAAGACTGGGCCGATCTCCTGATGGCCGTACCGTGGCTGACGATCACTGGCGCGCTTGCGGGCCGTGGCTCGCGCCCCGCCTTGCTCCTATTGGCGTCTGGCCTGCTTTACACCTTCTACGAGTTCGTCATCTATGGCTTCGCTTTGCACTTCAACGCCCTGTTCTTGCCCTATTGCGCGGTGCTCGGCGTTTGCTTCTTCGCGCTGGCCGGAATTGGTCTCCGTTTTGTCCAGCAGGACGTCGGCAGCTGGTATTCGCCTCTGGCACGCGTTCGATGGGCGGGCGCGTGGCTGCTAGCTATCGGGACATCGTTCTCGCTGGCCTGGCTGGCGGAAATCCTTCCTGCCCTCGTGACCAGTGCGCCTCCAGCTTCGGTCGTAGCGGCAGGCACCCCAACCAACCCCGTCTACGTCATCGACCTCTCGATCGTGCTACCCGCGCATCTGCTTGCGGGCGTCTCGATCCTTCGGCGTCGAACGCTGGGCCTTGTTCTCGCTCCCATTCTGCTCGGGTTCGACGTTCTGATGGCGCTCTCTATCGCCGGAATGATGTGGGTCATGAGGCAGCGGGGTCTGGAGGTCAGTCAAGCCGTGGCCGTTGCCATGCTCGGCGTCGCCGTCGTCAGCGGCTTGATTCTGGTGCGGTTGTTTCGAGGGCTGCGCGCAGCCGACGAATGAACTGTGCTCGCGCAGCTCTTGCGCGAACACGCAATCATTGCGCTGAGGTGGCCCTTCCCGGGTCTTCACGCGCGATATATTCGCTCCAGGCGTGGGAACGGTCGTTGCAGACCCGTGAGCATGGCCACCCCTCACAGTTCTGCCTCCGCCCCCGCGACGCTCACCGAGCTCAAAGCGCGTCTGCTGAGCGATCACCGCGCACTCGAGAAACTCCTGGTGCAACTGACTTGTGCAGTCGAAGGAGCCAATGCGCCGACGTTGTGTGAACAATGGACTCGGTTCGAGCAAAATCTCCGCGACCACCTCGACACCGAGGAGCGCTTCCTATTTCCGCTCGTGGCTTCCGCGCATCGCAATGATGTCGAAGAGCTTCGCGCCGAACACCAGCACATTCACCGCGCACTGAGCGAGCTAGGAGTGTCAGTGGACTTACACACCTTGCGCAAGGCGGAGGTCGATGAGCTCATCGTCTATCTGCAGCAGCACGCGCTTCGGGAAGATCGCACTTTGTACCACTGGCTCGACGGCAGTGCGGCTGCCCAGCGAAGCTTGCACGGGATGTTCGAGCGTCGCGCGCGTCAAGGGTTCGTGACATCGGATGACTGACGAGGCACGCCCGCCGGCTGGGTTACTCCGAGGAAGGGCGACGCTTGGCAGAATCACCATTGATCGAGGACGGATGCTCAACTCTATCACCATCGCTGCTGCGAGTGCCAACGGCGTCGCGGTGAGAAGCGCGCGAAGAACTAGACGTGGCTCGGTGCCGACCAGAGCTCCAACGACACGCTCCTGCAAGATCCATCCATGCCTTACGGCTGCGGTGTCTGCAGCTTCTCGCGTCTTCGAGTGTCGCGCGATGGTCGCCGCGAGCTCCCCAGAACCCCAAGTGGGGAACCGACTCATATAAGAACAGGCTTGGTACCAGTCGCCACAAGGCTGCTACCAGGCCGCGGCAGGACCACGATCGAGCAGCTGCCGAGCACGCGCGATGTCCGTGTCCGTCAAGCCAGCGGAGCGTAGGAACGCCGCGAGCTCAGGCAAGCCTTCTGCCCCGTGAAAGTCACGCACTGGTCCAACGCCTGATTCGACGCCAGTCCCGCACGCTACATGTCGAGAATCTCGTCGATACTCCGGTCCGAGGCGCCCGCCACATCCACGATGGCGCCTGCAGCCAGGATTCTGTTAGTCGCTCAGAGCCGTGTTGCGAACGGAATCGACCTCGGCGATCGGCAGCGGAAGCAATACGCCAGTCACGCCGCCCTTTTTTCCGTTCGACATAGCCTGCCTGACCGACGCCCGTGGCCAGAGAGGGGTCTCGAAACATTGCACGTGAAAGCCCGACTCTGAGATCGACAACGGGCAGCTTCCGAACCGACTCGACATCGGCACGAGCGCCCACGCTCGGCGAAAGAAAGAACATGAGCAGCGACAGCCGGCATTTCATGGTTGCTCGTAAGTAAGCTGCGTACCGAGTGAAGCGGACATGAACACCAGTGCTCGGGTCAGCGCCAAAAGCGCGGGGCCCTCGCGAGCCGCTCGGCAAGCTTCCCCACACGTGCAGTCAACTCAGGTACCTCGGCCTTCTCTGCTTCGGTAAACGCACCCATTGCGAACGCAACTCGGCGGCTCGCCCGTGCCTCACTGGTGCCGCCATCGACCAAGTCTGAGGCGATCCTTCGGTGAACCGTCGTGTCATTCAAACGACCCAGCGTGTCCTGCAGCTCCGCCAACGCGCGGCCGAAGCGCTTGCAAGAGCGCTTTGTATTCGGGAACAACGTCGCAAAAAACTGCGTACCATAGCGCAGCTTCTTCACCTGGATGCGTAACTGATGGCGCTCGCGCAAACCGAGGCGATTGAAGCGCGCCAATCGGCGGAGGACCTTCCGGGTACGGCGCTCGAGCACTTCGCGCCCAAGATCTCGGACGAGGCGGTCCCCCGCCCCATCTTCGTCGGCTGGCAAGATCAGACCCAGTGTCAGCGACAGGATGATCCGATGAAATCGCGCGCTTTCCACCGCGGACCTCGCCACCGCAAAGGCCTCCTGTCGACGACGCGCCAACACGTCGGCAAGCTCGCACTCGCCCGCAAATGCCGACCGGGTGAAGTCCTCGAAGTTACGTTTCGAGGCGATCAGAACGTCGCACTCCCGTACGGCCGCGAGTTGTTCAGTGAGCCAGACGAGCTCACCGTTCAGCCCGTCGAACGCGCCTGGTCGAAACACATCGCGAAAGATCGAAATGGCGGCGCGCAGGCGGCGCACTCCAATCCGCATTTGGTGCACCGCGTCCCCGAAGCCCTCGCGCACTCCCTTTTGGTTTTGAGCGATTTGCCTGAGGCAGGAAACTGCGACCAAAACTAACGCTTGGGTAGAGGTTGCCTTCCTGTGCAGCGCAATTGGTTCCGCGTGAACAGCCGCGCCGGCTGTCGACCGAACGAAAGCGGCGCTCAAATTACTCCCCAGTTCAGCTTGTGCGTCAGAGGGCGCGCTGGTGAGCCACGATTGCTCAGTCATGTTCTTTGCGCAGCAACCAGCGTGCCAGCTCTGATCGCTAGCGGAACCACTTGCCCCGCGTCGTGATCCAGTTCAGCGAATCCACGAAGCTGCCGAGCCAGCTCTTGCTTAATTCGCTCTTCGAACTGAACCCGAATCGCGTGGCAGGCCGCAAGTTCTGCGGCGTTGGCGCAAGCCTTGCGTGCGCTAATTGGCGAGGTTGCGGCTCGGTTGAGTCTGTGTCCGGTCGGCACGACGGCCGCTTCGAGCCATCGATACCCCTTCTTGGTCCGACGCTCCGTTGCTGCGTGTAGGCACGCACAGCCCGCCTCGGTCCAATGGCGTGCCTTACCCCCCTCACGCGAGACCGAGCGACGCGCGTAGCACCTACCGAGTCGCGAGAGCTGGCACGACGCATGCAAAACCGTCGTCAAGGAGCGTGGAAAGCCTGTTCGTCGCCTAGATCGTGACCAAGGACCCGGACAGAGCCTTGGCGTGTATCTTCAGCCAGAGTTGTTTCCGCAGCGGATTGCTTCGCGCGTTCGGACTCAGCGAGCACACGCGCGTAGCAGCGAAACGTGCGTGCAGGCTTTTGGGGCGAGCAACGCTCACACGGCACTTGGAGGACCCAATGGAGACCAAACCGTACATCTTGCTGGTCGGCGTAGACTTTTCGGATTTGGCGGCTCGCGCGCTACACGAGGCCTTTGCGCAGGCATCCCAGCGCGTGAATTCGGAAGTTCACGTGCTCTCGGTGCTGCCAGTCGGCGGTCAGGATCCGGGCTACGCGATCTCGGTCTACGCAGCCTTGGACGAGAAGCCGCTGCTGGATACGGCGATGCAAAGACTGCGAGCGCACGTCGAACTGCAGCTGGAGAAGTTCAAACTTGCACATCCTGATGCTCGCGTGGCATTTCCTATGATTTCGCATGTGTTCGTCGATACCCCGGCTCACGGCATCGCCGAACTCGCCGCGGTACTGGGCGCGGACTTGATCGTGATCGGAACCCACAACCGCAAGGGCTTTGGACGCCTCTTCCTGGGTTCAGTCGCGGAAGGCACGGTGCGCAAGGCACGTTGTCCCGTACTAGTCATCCCCGCCCCAGCGGAGCCGCAGGCAAACGTGACGTTCGCGCCGCCGTGCACAGAGTGCGTGCAAACGCGCGCTTCGAGCGCAGGCAAGGAGTTCTGGTGCGCGCAGCACAGCGAACGACACGGGCGGCGCCACACCTATCATCAATCTGATCGCGGCGGCAGTAGTTCCAATTTCCCTCTAATCTATAATGATTTGATGAGCATCGCTCCCTCCATCCAAGAGCACATGACCACCAGCCCCGCATAGCCCGCATACCGTCGGCGACGACCGGCCAATGCCCGTCGCGCTCCGAATGATGCGCGAAATGCAGGTCCGACATTTCGTGGTGCAGAGCTCGTCGGCATGGTTTCGGACCGCCGCCGCAGAGGACTGTTCCGCCGTGCTGGTTCTATTAAAGCAATGGGATTTTCTGGGTTCGCGCGGCCAGTTCACGCGGCCAGTTCGCGCGTGCCCCGAGCCGAAGCGGCGAGGCCGCGAAGCTGCTTAGCCAACTTTTGCTTGATGCGCTCCTCGAGCTGGCGAACCCGTTCCCGTGATACCCCGAACTCCTTGCCCAGTTGCTCGAGCGTGAGCGCAGTGTCACAGTCAGCCATCAGCCGCTGGGCAACGATGCGGCGCTCGCGCGCGTCGAGGGTTTCGAGCACTTCACGCACCATGGTCTCGCGCTGTGCGCTGTCGGCGCGTTCAAGTAGTGTGCGCTCGGGATCCGTCGCATCGTCGCGCGGCTGGCTGCAGCTCGCGATCTGTTCAGGAGCGAGCCCCTCGAACGAGACCTCTCGTTGGTCGAGTGCGCACAACAACGCTTCGACTTGGCCCTCGCTCAGGTTCATTCGCTCGGCGATCATGCCACGCATTTCCAGGCCTTCGCCGAGTAAGCTGAGCGCGCGTGCGCGCTCGCGCCTCGCCTTGCGAAAGAGCCGACTATCTTGGAGCGTGCTGGATGAGTGGCGGTTCACATGGTTGAAAACGTAAACGTGCACCCAGTGCTTCGCGTAGGTAAAGAAGCGGTAGCCCCGGTCCGGATCGAACTTGCTTGCCGCACGAATTAGGCCGAGGCTGCCCTCGGCAAGGAGCTCATTGATCGACGTCCCAGGACGACGGCTGCGGATTGCCACGGTGAGCACGTATCCAAATTGCGACTGAACGAGCCGGTTGCGCGCCGATTGGTCACCGTGGCGTTGCCAAAGCCGCGCCAGTTCCTGCTCTTGCTGCTGGTCGAGTGCGGGCGTTCGTTTTGCACATTCTTCGAGATGAGAGAGGGACGTTCGCATGAATGCCGATGAGCAAGCTTCGTTCCAAAGGGGAAGCGCCACGCGAGGCGCCCGGTCGCGAACCGTACAGCTCCCGCGGCGCAATCCCTGCGCCGTCGAGTGCAATGCTTGCATCATTCTCATCCGTCATGGCCAATCGAGTCTCGTCATTCGCCCGAGGGTAGGACTGTCGGATCCCAATAGCGTCGGCCCTGCTCATCGCGCAGCCGCACGGTCACTGTTCCCTTCCTGACTAGCTGCGCGCGGAGCACGCCTCCCCGCGTCGCCGCGGAGCCTTCCACCGTCAAACGGTCGCGCTCCGAGAAGCGGAGCCCCTGCTGGTCTAGATACCAACCCGGAGCCAAGTCCACGACGACGAGCGGGCTGCCTGCGGGCTGAATCCTCACGCGCACGCCCTGCGCCATCTGTTCGGCAAGCGTGCGTTGCTCGATGCCAACCACCGACCCGTTCACGGTCCGGAAATATTGAGGAGCAGGGAATGGGTCACGCGGTGGGCCACAGGCGCCGGCAAACACATAGATAACGCCCATCACGAAATGAAAGCGATAGCCAGACGTCATTCATTCACTCGCCAGTGGTTGGCTTTCCTGTGTCTAGCCGCATCTTCGGGGCCGCGCCGGCGGCACATTCTGCATCTTCGGAACCTGAATGTTCGGTTGGTCTGCACCTGGTGTCTTCGACGTTGCCGGCAAGATCACCGCGGCGACCACGAAGCCGACGACCAAGACGACCACACCAGTCAGCCAGAGCAGGGACTTTTTGCTGAAGAATGCGCGTGCCATCAGGACTCCTTGCGAGAAAGGTGGACGCCAACTGTTTGCCGGCTCGACGCGAGAGGATGCATGTTGCGGGCCATCTCAAGTGAACAAGACTCGTCAGCGCGCCTGAGGAATCACGCCGCGGGTGGCTGCCGAAACCCACTGCGAGTGCGAGCGAATCCGTCGTTCAAACTGAGCACCGGACCACTTCTGGCATCGGCGCCGTTTGAAAATCCCCCGCTTTCGTCTGACCATTCATGGCTTTTTCCGTCCGCCTCCAGTTGTTCGAGCGCGATTGCGACGGGAGCGATCAGGTCCAACCCCCTTCGGATCGTGATCGCGCCCGGTGGTCCACCTGACGATTTACCCGTGTAGCCGTACGGTGAACCAGTGGCCCGACTCGTGCAGGGTTTTCAAGATGGCGAAGCGGTCTCCTTCGCGATCGATCTGAAGCCATGCTCGGGTGCCAACCGCAGATTCACACTGAGCGCGCCGCGCGGCAGCCGAATGGGGGGCCGAGCACGAACGCTCCCGCCTGCGCGTCATCGAGCACGCGGGTCACTTCGTACACACCGTCATTCGTACGGTCAAGCCGACATGTGCCACTTGAACCATGCCTTTGCTCGTCAACGTCGTGCGCGAGTTTTTCTGGACCATTTTGCACTCACGAGCAGACTCCGTGCCAGACCCACGAATTAGGTGACGGAACACTGACCGCGTCGACTTCCTAGAGCGAACGAACGACAGGTTCCCAGCTGGTCCCCGAGGTCCCTCGCGGTGCACGCCGGCGGCTTCGGCATTGCGACCGAAAGCCGCCGCTCATTCCTCCCGAGGCGACGACGGCAGCTCGGTCGAATCTACTCAGAACTGACCGAAGGTGACGTTCGCGACGGCGATGAAGCCACCTAAATCCTTACCGCTTACTCCGTCGCGCTTCTCAGCGGCGGCAAACCGATAGCCGCCGCTCGCTCCGGCGCGCATGAACTCGGTCACGTTGATCTCGAAGCCCATGGTCGGCGCGACCATGAAGAAGCCACGCCCGCTTTGGCATTCGTCGTCGTCGTCGACCTTCAAACGGGTGCACACGAACCCGCCACCGACGGTCGTATCGATGAGGCCATGCACCATCCGGCCCGGGAACAGGATGTACTGGAACAGGACGCCGCCGTAGCCGCCGTTCAGGCGTCGATCGCTGCGCAACGTCGGATTGTCCTCGGTCCTGCCGTTCCAACCAAAACCATAAGCGGCCAAGCCGAGGCCATAGCTGTGATTGGCGACCCACGCGGCTTTGACTCCGAGGTTTGCTGCGATATTGCCGTTGACCATCGTCGAGCCGAGCGATGCACCGACATACCAACCGTTGTGCTTGAGCACACCATTCCGCCCGACCAGTGTCTCGGGCCGTTCGTTCGTATCCGCCGTAGGCAGCGGTTGCTGGTCCAGGCGTGCAAGAGTCGGAGTGGCTGGGGCGGCACCAAGCGCGACACTCGAGCTTAGAAGAGTCGTAGCAGTCAATAGGGTACGTATCATGGGATTGTCCTTTCCAAACCGCGCCAATGCATGAGACGTACCGGAGCGAGGCACGCCCCTGGTTGCGCTGACTTGCACGGCGGACAGCGCGGGGCGCACTGGTTGCGGCAAGGAGCGCAGAGAGTGCAGATCAGCGCTGGGAGCGACGGCGGCTCGGATGGGCGCCCGCCAAGAAGGGTGCAATCTTGGACGATTGCGAGACCCCCGAGACTGGCTATTCATCGCGCTGGGGGCTTGAAGTGCGGCATCGAGAAGTCGGGCGACGACTCGGTCTTCGACCGCAAGAGCCCGTTACGAGGGCACGGCGCCCGATTCGACTCATCCGCAATCAACCGCTCCTATGTGGGCTGACGTATCGATGCTAGG